>OBLW0100002947.1_pt1 | contig 13543 bp, 9 predicted proteins | sample 1520161 | NCBI WGS metagenome assembly OBLW01 (sample SAMEA3539309, study PRJEB22396) | soil metagenome | biome: tundra; feature: field; material: soil | place: USA | collected 2010-05 | depth 0.15 m
TCCCTACACGACGCTCTTCCGATCTCAGCTGTACGAGATCTACTACCGGTTCCTTGAAACGGAAGACGAGTATTTCGACTATGCTCCGGCAAAGACACCGCCGCAGGGGCGCTGGCGAATTTATGGCGTGCATTTACCGGATGACGTTCTGCGCAAGGTCTACTATGACAATTCTGCGCGGCTGCTGCGACTCTAGATGCGGATTCCTAGGCTAATCGCTGTCGTCGGCGTAATTGCTTTCGCATTGGCGGCACATGCGGAAGTAAGGGTCTGGCAGGGCACGCTTACTCTGCCGACTTATGAAGAGGGGCTGCCCGATCCGAATCCGCCGTTCGATCAGTTCACTACCACCCGGTTTAACTATCCCTATACGCTGCGGACCAATTTGACCAGTCGGCGCGTGGATCATGCGTGGCGGGCGGTTTATCTCGAAAATGAATATCTGAAATGCTCGGTGCTGCCGGATATTGGCGGGCATTTGTATACCTGCGTCGATAAGATTTCCGGCAAATCGATGTTTTACGCTAATCCCTCAATCAAGAAGGCGGCGATTGCTTATCGCGGGGCTTGGGCGGCATTTGGGATCGAGTTCAATTTTCCGGTCTCGCACAATTGGGTGACCATGTCGCCGGTCAACTTTGCTTTCAGCGAGCATGACGATGGGAGCGCGTCGGTCAGCGTGGGGAATATCGACCGCGTTTATGGCATGGAATGGACGGTGGAGTTGGTTCTGCGTCCGAAATCGACTGTGCTCGAGCAACGGGTGACCCTCAGCAATCGCAGCGATGTCAGGCATCGCTTCTACTGGTGGAACAATGCTGGAGTCGCGGCGTGGGACGATTCGCGAATTATGTATCCACAGAGGTTCGCAGCGACGCACGGGTTTACGGAGATCCATCCCTGGCCGGTGGATGTGGATGGCGTGGATTACAGCATCGTCCGCAATCACACCAAGGGTCCGGTTTCCATGTTCACCTACGGCAGCCGGGAAAATTTCATGGGAGTCTGGAATCCGCGCACCAATACGGGAACCGTCCACTTTGCGGAGTACGAACAAGTACCGGCCAAGAAAATCTGGTCTTGGGGTGTCGACGCGGATGGCCTGGACTGGCGCAAAGCCCTGTCTGATGACAACAGCGGCTACCTTGAGGTGCAGGCTGGCCTGTTCCGCAATCAGGAGACGTACGCTTTTCTTGAGCCCCGTCAGACGATCCACTTCTCGGAATACTGGATGCCCGCGCGTGAGATCGGCGGCATCTCGCGGGCCAATCTCACGGGAGTGTTAAATCTAAGCCGCAAAGACAATAGCCTCATCGCTGGATTCAACGCAAACCAGCCTATCCCGCAAGCATCGGTGTCCATTCTCAATGGCACTCAGCAAATCTTTCACGAGAAAGTTGATCTGACACCCGAGCACGCCTGGATCCACGAGTTGTCGAACGCGAAATCGCAGGCAAGGTACACGATTAAAATCCAGAACGCGAACGGTGCAACCCTTCTGCGTCAGGCTGAGGGCGAATACGATTGGACGCCCGAGGCTGAAGTCCACGTCGGCCCACAACCGGCGTATCGCATTCCCGAACCCGAGAAGCGGACTTACGACGACTGGATTCAGCTCGGCAAAGAGGATGAACTCAACGGACAAGCCCTGAGCGCTCTCGAAATTTACAAAGAAGCGCTAGCCAGGTTTCCGGAAGGCTTCCAGGCCGGCAAGGCGGCTGGCCGTTTGGCGGCTAGCCTGCTGCGTTTTGAGGAGGCGAGAAAATTTCTTGAGCCGCTGCATCTGCGGGATACGACGGATAGTGAAATCTCCTATTACCTTGGCATTGCGTATGACGGGCTCGGCGATGAATCCCATGCACGCAGCGCCTACGAGGAGGCGGAGCGCTTGCCGCTTTTTTATTCCGCGGCCGCTTTGCGGTTAGGTGAACTGTCGGCCCGGGAAGGTGATTTGCTCGGCGCTGAGCGACACCTTGCCGAAGCCCTGCATGATGCGCCCGACGATCTTCGCGCCCAGGAGGAACTCGTTGCCGTCGCTTCCGGCAAGCCCGACGAGATACGAGCTCGCGCGCGAGCGGCGCTAACGCGTTTTCCGCTGAGCGATTTCCTTCGCGAAGTTGCCGGAAATCCGGATCTTGCGCACCTTGCGAATGATGCGAACCGGGTTCTGAACATTGCCGCGGCATATATGCGTCTGGGGCGCTACCAGGCGGCGTTGGATGTGGTTTCGAGAAAATATCCAGCGGCCAGCGCCGATCAGTCTGAACCGGGAGCACTGGCGCCGGGAGAACATCCGATGGTTGCGTATTTTCGCGGTTACTGCCGTGAGAAACTAGGACTATCGGAAACAGGCGATTACAGCGTGGCTTCGAAACTATCGACCGCCTATGTCTTCCCCAGCACCGCCGAGGAGTTCACCGTGCTGCGCGCCGCATTGCGAACGAATGCTTCGGATGCAACCGCTCATTATCTGCTGGGAACATTTTATTTTTCTCGCGGCCTGACGGATTCGGCTCTGCATGAATGGTCTGAAGCTCAGAAGTCCGCATCTGAACTTCCCGTCCTGAGCGCGAGCACGGGTCTCGCCCTCCTGCATATAAAGGAAGACCCCGAGCGCGCGCTCGCAGCTTTTCGAGAGGGGCTGCGAAGCGATCCCACGAACATCGCAATTTACATGGGAATGGATCAAGCGCTAAGCCTGCTCAACAGGCCCGCTCGGGAACGGATAGAGGCTTTGGAAAAGTATCCGCGGCTGGATGCTGCGCCAACGGGACTGATATTCGAACTGATTCTGAACCTGGCGGAGGCGGGGGATTTCGAACGCGCCAACAATTTATTTCACTATCGCTTCTTCGCTCGCGAAGAGGGCGGGACCAACGTTCGTCAGGTCTGGATTGAAGTTCAACTTCAACGCCTGTTGACTCTTGCCAAGGAGGCACAGTGCGGCGAAGCATTGACGGCCGCCCGTCAGCTCGGCTCCGAAGTTTCAGGATTGGAGTTCACACGCGATGGTCTGGAACCGATTCTTCAATCGGCGAGAACCATCTACCTTGTCGGTTCAGTTTATGCCGCGTGCGGGAAGGCCGAAGAAGCCAAGGACAAATTTGAACTTGCGGCTGCCGCTTCGGCGCCAGACCAGATCCGGTGGGCGTGGTTGGCTGCGCAAAAATTGCCGGGGATCAATCAGTCGCAATGGCAAGAGCGCCTGGCGTACGCTTTAGAGCAGGCGAAAAGCCGAAGCGAAACGAGCGCGTTCCCCAGCTGGTGGATGTACACGGCGGGTGTGCTGGAAAGCGACCTGGGCAGAAAGCAGGAGGCCAATCTAAGACTTCGGGAAGCTTTATTGCTGCCCGACCGGATGCTGGCCTATCACTCTACCCGGCTGGCGATGTCGGGTACTACGCCGTAATTACATCGATTTTTGATTTGTGCAGAGCCTCGATGAATTCCGCCGGCGCGCGGCTATCGGTAATCAGCCGATGGACGCCGGAGAGAGGGCCGATGCGCGACAGGCTTCTGCGTCCTAGTTTGCTGAAATCCGCGACTACGTTCACCTCTTTGGAAACACGCATCATCACGGTGTTGAGCTGGGCCTCAAGCAAGTCGGGCGTCGAAGGGCCGAGTTCCAGGTCGAAACCATCCACCGCCAGGAAGAGACGGTCGGCGTGGAATTCTTTGAGCATGGTTTCCGCCTGAGGCCCCACGAACGAGCCGGAAACCGGGCGCAACAGTCCTCCAATCATAATTACGGATAGCGTTGAGGCGTCGACTAACTCGGATGCGATGTTCAGAGCGTGGGTGATAACGGTGACCGACTGGAGCCGGCGCATTTTTAGATGGCGGGCAATCTCGGCGGTGGTGGTTCCGGAATCCAAAATTACGGTTTCACCGTTTTGGATGAGTTCCGCCGCCGCTTTTCCAATCCTCGCCTTCTCGCCGTGATGCAGCGTTGTCTTCAGACGCAGTGGGTAGTCTTGACTGGCTTCCACCCTCCGGACCGCGCCGCCATGGGAGCGAACCGCCATGCCCTCCGAAGCCAAAGCATCGAGGTCGGCGCGCGCGGTTACGGCGGAGATAGAAAATTTCTCGACCAGATCCCGAACGGTGATCTGGCCTCTTTGTTCGATCAGATCCAGAGTTCTTCTACGCCGCTGCTCCGCCAGAAGACGAGAGTCCTTGACGCTCCGCATCTACGTGATCCTCAGGTGGCTGATGAAGTGACCGGGTAAATCGCACCCTTGCCGGTGTCTTACTTTGTTTATACACTTACTGGGCTGCGAAGAAGAAAGAAAATGGAACGTAAACGAAAGCGAAGGGGAAAGCCGGGGACTTCGTCGTTGCTCAAGGATTTTGAGACTTTCGTGTGTCCGGCGGACACGTATGGCCGAAGCGGTGGTTTCTTTTACCTTCCTTTTCGTGGCTTGATTTCCATGCTCCGGGGCGCGGCAGTTTGACGAATTCGCAAACGCTGTAAAGAACCAGATCGACCCAAAATATGAGAAGGCGCGACTTTATCGCGGCGCTAACCGCGTCCGCACTAGCCAGTTCGATCCCGGGTCTGGCTCAGGGACGAACTCTTCGACGGCCGCGATTACTGATTGGTGATGCGGACCCTTTCACCGGACTGCGATTGTTGAGGGCACGTTATGCGGTGGGACGGCGCCCCTCGGAAGATATGGAAGGCTGGGCGCTATCGTGGCAATTGACGGGCCAGGATTCTTTTGCCGAGCGCGCCGTCGCCGAGATGCGAAGCGGACACATTGCCCCGGGAGGAAAGGCTTCGCGCTCGTGGGTCGATTACACGCGGTGGGCGCTGGCATTCGATTGGCTCCTTGGATATCGGGGCTTCGATCGCGCGTTGCAGGATCGCGTGACGGGTGAATTGAGAGACGGGGCGGCCACGATGCTCGCCACTCATGACTTCGACGATCCCGGACAACTTTCTTACCACAACTATGCCCTGCGTTATCTGGCCTTGGCGGCGTTTGCTTCGGCGGCCATCGAAGGAACTTCGGCTTGCGATGAAGGTTGCGCAATCTGGCGCGACAAAATCGCCAAAGGCCTGGCCAACATTCTCGACACAACAAATGTTGTGAGCCCACAGGGCAGTTACCACGAGTCGCTGGATTACATGCGGATCACGTGGGCATCGCTAACGCTAGTGTCGGAGTTGCAGCGCACGACAACGGGAGTAGACCCTGCGCATCACTTTCCGGTGTTTGAGAACATCGGGCCGACCTATCTTTACAAGCTCCTACCCGACGGGACGCCGTCGCGCGAGGGCGACAATGAATATCCAGTTCTGGATTCGCGCGACACCGCATTGCTGGGGTACGCGGTGAACCGTTTCAAGGATCCCTACAGCGCGTGGCTCCTGCGCAAGAGCGGATTTTTCCCGAAGCAATGGGTGCTGCCGGTGCTGGAGTTTCTGTGGGACGATCCGGAGGTTACGCCGCGAGATCCCTCCCTAGCCGGCGAAAACGAGCTGCCGCGCCAGCGCTACTTTCCCGGCGTCGGACATCTCGTGATGCGGGATGGCTGGACTCCGGAATCGACCTGGATCGAGTTTGATTGTGGTGGGTATTTTGCCAAACACCAGCATCTCGATCAAAACCAGATCACGATCTACCACCGTGGCCATCTGGCGATCGACAGCGGCGCGGATTACACAGACACAGAGAGCCCTCATTACCTGAATTATTACCGCCGCACCGTGGCGCATAATTCCGTGCTGGTTTACGATCCTGCGGAAAAGTTCTTCTGGTCTGACAATCTCTTGCCCGCCGCGAACGACGGCGGGCAGCGGATGGATTCATCTCGCTACTGGAACACCATACGCAGTCCTGAAGATTGGAACCGCACGCGCGACTTGTGGGACGTTGGTTCGATGCGTGTCGTCGACTATGTGCGCGGCCAGTATCACTACGCAATCGGTGACGCAAGCAACGCGTACTCCCGCGAGAAGGTCCGGCGCTTTACACGAGAGGTGCTTTACGTGCCGGGGCACGGCGCTCTGTTTGTTTTTGATCGGGTCGTCAGCAAGAATCCTTCCTTTCGAAAGGCATGGCTGCTTCACGGTGTAAACCAGCCGAGGGTTGACCAGGATGTTGGAAAAGGAACGCCCAGCACTCAGGATTTTCAGAATGCTAAAACCTTCCTCTTTGCGGAGGGATCGGGCGAGTTGCTGGTGCACTCGCTTCTACCCAAGGAACGCGTCATTACCAGGAGGGGCGGCGATGGCGACGCATTTTATTCGCCCGGTGATGATCATGGGGGGGCATGGGGAACAGGCGAAAACTGGCCGCTCGATCCGCCGGAAGGCGGTTCTCTGCCGGAAGATCCAAAGCTCCGTCATGCGTGGAAGCTTTTTTGGGGTGAGGATTTCAACAGAATTCTAAGTTCTAACCGTAAGAATGTGATTCCTGGCGCCTGGCGTATAGAAGTGTCGCCCTCTTTACCAGCGGAAGAGGATTTGTTTCTTCACGTTTTTGAAATTGGGGACACCGGGAAGACCGGACAAAAGCGCACCGAACTTCTGGACGGATTAAACTTTCAAGGCGCCGCTTTCGAGCGGGGCCCGATGGTGCTGTTCAGCACGGTTGGTTCGACGGTCAGCACCGGTGAAGCGTCGTTGCCCGATTTGGCTTGCGAGTCGCTGATCATTACCAGCCTGCGGCCAAACGCTATTTATGAACTCAACTTCGGGGGACTGAATGTGTCGTCCTCGCCCACAGCCGTGCTGCCCGGGGTAGGGGTTGGTACGCTGCGGGTTCGTAGCAATGCCAAGGGTGTGCTCCGAGTAGAGCGCCGTGATCTCGGAAATTTGCGCCTGCGCATCGCGAGTATTGAACATGGGGTACCGGAGTAGACGATTTCGTTTCGAACGTAATTAGGGAGCGCTCCTGACCACAAGCCCGATAACCACCGAGGCGTACCTATTCCCGAGCCAATCATCCCTGTGATGCCCGGCCATGGCGATTCCCCCGCCCGCCGGCCCATCTCGAATTTACGCTGGTGGATCGGCGGGATTCTGTTTGCTTCCACCGTCATTAACTACCTCGACCGGCAGACGCTATCGCTCCTCGCTCCTTTTCTCAAAATCCAGTATCACTGGACCAACACGGACTATGCGAACCTCGTGATCGCGTTTCGCATCTCCTACTCGCTGGGTCAGACAGTGTTTGGGCGATTCATGGATCGCATCGGCACGCGCCGCGGATTATCTATCACCGTCGTTTTCTATTCTGTCGTTTCCATGCTGACCTCACTGGCGAGCGGATTCTACAGTTTTGCCGCGTTTCGTTTTTTGCTTGGGGCCGGGGAATCGGCAAATTGGCCGGCGGCCACCAAGGCCGTCTCGGAGTGGTTCCCGAAGCGCGAGCGCGGATTAGCCACCGCCCTCTTCGACAGCGGCTCTTCCATCGGAGGAGCGATCGCTTCCTGGCTCATTCTCTGGATTTATTTCCGGTGGGGTTGGCGTCCGGCGTTTGCGATTCCCGGAATGCTGGGTTTTCTGTGGTTAATCGTTTGGCGCTGGTTCTATTACCCGCCCGAGTCCCACCCTCGGATTAGCGAATGTGAGAGAGAGATGATCCTCTCCGACAAAGCAGAATCGAACTCGCCAAACCGGAGCAGAACCCCGTTGGGTTGGCGTGAACTTCTAACGCTGCCGCAAACCTGGGGTACGATCATCGCGAGAGCTCTCACTGATCCGGTCTGGTACTTCGTAGCCGACTGGTTCCCGATCTATCTCGTAGCCAAGGGAATCGAACTTAAAAGCGGGCTGATCGCCATCTGGATTCCATTCCTGGCCGCCGATCTCGGAAATTTCTTCGGCGGCGGTCTCTCCGGTTATCTAATCAAGCGAGGATGGTCCCTGGGCTGGGCCCGGAAGGCCGTAGTCATTTTTGGCGGTCTGGGTATGACCCTGCTCACACCCACCATTTTTACGACCAACCTTTATCTGATAGCCTTCCTTTTCGGATTTGCGACCTTCGCCTACGCGGCATTTTCAACCATGGCGAACGTCTTTCCGTCTGATCTTTTCCATAGCCAATCAGTGGGAACGGTAAGCGGAATGAGCGGTACGGGGGCAGGGCTGGGCACGATCGTTGCCTTCAAACTCATCGGGCACTTTTCAGATGCCCGCCAGGCAATGGCAGGGCATTCCTTCGACCCAATCATCGTCATGGCCGGGCTGGTTCCCCTTGTGGGGATGATGCTGGTTCTGCTGCTCGTTCGCAATACTCAGGCCACTGACCGAGGACTGGTTCGGCCGGTGTGAATGCCGCTGATCTAACCTATGAATAGTCCACTTGTGCGTTCATTCCTGGTCGGCCATCATCCGGCTGCCGTTCGAAGAAGTTTTTGCTGTGCGTTCTCGGCGCTGCTTCTAGCCGGCCTCCAACACCCTCTAGTAGCCCAGGATCCGCCGCCTTCTCCAATTTTCTACAAAACGCAGAACTCCGACGAATGGGTCACGCACACCCTTCAGATACAGAAGCGATATTCCCGTGTTCTTGTCGTGGACGGTTCCGGCAAGCCGCCACGTCAGATTCGAATTGGCAGCCTGAATCTCAACACCAGAAACAAGGACGAAGTTTCTCCAATCCCCACCTACAAGGTATATGCCGTCTACAAGACATTGCAGGAAGCGGCCGAGGTTGCAAAGGGGGGTGATCTTATTGCCGTGATGCCGGGCAATTATGCCGGCTTTGTTCTCGAAGACAAACCGAGTGCCGCCGACGGGCGCTACATTCATTTCAAGGCGATGGGCGAGCCCGGCGATGTCGTCATCAATCAGCCCTCCCGGATACCAGACTGGATGATTCTCTTGCGCGCCACACACCACATCATTGTGCAAGGCTTCAACATCGCCGGCAGCAACAGCCCGGACACCGAACCTCACGGCCCGCGGGCCGGCATCATGATGGACGGAGATTTCAGCCGGACCAGCAAGCAGGCCCACCACATCATCCTGATCGACAATTTCTCACACCATCATCGCAAGTGGGGATTTCACTCGCGAGATACCCACACTGTGCTGATCCAGAACAACCTGTTCGCTTTTTCGAAGCAAGAGCATTCAGGTTATGCCAGTGACGGATCGGACAATTACGTGATTCGGCGAAATATATTTTTTGGCAGCAACGCCAGTGGATTGCAATGCAATCTTGACAGCGTCAGCTCTTTGCATGATCTGGTCAACAATCCCCAGCTCAAGGATTACCCCACCGAAACACCCACACGAGAATGGGCCTTGGGATTGCTTCAGCTGGCGACCGAGAAATTCGGGGCGAACAACTTTCCTGACGGTAAGGGGGTTAACTTCATCATTGAAGAAAATGTCATTAATCAGAACGGCAGGGCCGGAGGCGGATCACTGAACCTGGCCGGCTTACAAGAGTCGCTCATTCAGAACAACCTGATTTATGGCAACTTCAATCACGGCATTGCGCAGTGGGACGATGCAAACCCTTATGACGCGGCTTATGTGGATCCGGGTCCCTCGGCTCCCAATCAGGTGAAGGGCCCGAACGACCTCCCTCTCTGGGGGTGTCAGCGGAACGTGATCCGGAACAACACGGTGCTCATGAACAATCCCGAGCGCGCTGCGATGCAATGCCGCAACGGAAGTTGGGGCACCAAGATGCGCAACAACATTTTCATCAATGATCAACCCTCTTCCGTTGAGGTGTTCAACACCAGCATCTACCGCCTGGATTCAGACTTCGATGTCATCAATACTCTGAGCTACCGCGGTGTGCCAGAGGCACTCAAGAGTCTGGCTACCCGACTGCCAGAAGGTCCGCAGACGATTGCAAGGGTCACGCAGGAAAGAGCCGCGAAGGAGTTTGTCCGCTATAGCAATGAACCCTGGGTCGTTCTTGACGGCAAGTGGTGGCGGCTCAATCCAAATCGCCCGGACTTTCGTCCCCGAGCCGATTCCAAGCTCTTTGCAGACTGGGGCGACTCTGCTGAACTGCCCAGGAAAGATCTTTCAGGCCGGGAGAGGAAGGGCGCCTCCGTTGGCGCGCTTGCACCGGTTCCACGCTGAGCCATGATGATGCATACGTGCTTTTACCTTCTTCGGGCCCTTCCACTCCAACGTTGAAGAATGCGTGGGAGTGCCTAGCCTTTGCCAACACCTAAACGGCGAGCGCAATCCAGCAGGATTTCTGATTCCCATGCCGGACGTTTGGATTCTTTGGATGCGCGAGGTCGGTAGGTATTCGTCCAGTCAGATGAAGGAAAACGCCGCGGAGTGTTTGTACGCGGGAACCGGCTCTCGAAACGCCACGTTACCCAAGTGTTGCAGCGCATCTGAAAGAGCGAAGTACGCAGGATCGTCGGCTTCCCACAACCGGTCCCGCTCGGCGAATTTCTCGGGCACGAAAGTTGCCAGTCCGAGTAGATAGTCCGACCCATACTCGATCATGTTGATAGCGAGGTCGTTCCCTGTATAGATGCGAAAGTCCGGCCGATTTGCGTTGCGAACAGCGAGTCGTTCGAGTTCGAGTAGCCGGTCGAGGGACGAATGCTTCATTCCCTTGATCTCCGGAATGTCCATCAGGCGACGGAACGTCTCTTCATCGAAAATCTCACCGTTCGGAGCGAACATGCATCCCAATTCAAATGCCAGCACGTGGGGATATCCCCGGCCCACCGCTTGGTAGATCGCGGCCTCATCCGTCGCCGACTGACCATGCAGGCGCAGGCGCGCGCGCTGGAACAGGATCGGTATGCCCCCGGAGCCGACAATGGCATCGATTTGCTGCCGATAGAGGTTAACAACGTCGCCCGCGCGATTTTCGATGTAAGGTCCCGCCACAAACGGCACATTTTGGCCGAGCGCGTCTCGGGCCCAGCGCAGGACATCCTGCTTTTCAGAATCACTGAGATAATTGTCATAACCCCTGTCCATGTTGACGGCGTTCATCAGCCCCGCGTGATGCGTGGCCACCAGATGTCCCTGAAACGCCTCGACCGCGATTCTCCGTCCCGCTTATATGGCAACAGGGCCGCAGCAATGCCGTGTACCTTGCTGCGAGTCTGCCGCCGTTTGTTGAATTCTTCGATTTGCATCCGTAGATCTCAGAACGCAAGCTGAAATCAGCGCTTTTTCACAGCGGCCAACTGCTCCGCCATTTTCGAATCTTTGTAGTAGCTGTCCAGCGGATAGCACCCAGAAGGCAATCCGTTCCGCGGTGCCGTCGTGCAATCGCTGAAAGTCCTGCAAATGCGGTTACGTTGAATGGGCTGACCATAGGAAGCACCCCAGAGCAGCTCAGGATAGGTCAACACCATTCGTCCCAACCCGACCAGGTCTACCCATCCCTGACGCACAGCGGCCTGCGCGACGTGTGGAAGAAACTCCTGCAAGTAGCTGTATGCCGAACCCACAACCAATAAGTTTGGAAATCATTGTTTCAGCTGATGTGTGGCTTCCATCTGGCGCGCTGCTCCCACCAAAGGGTCCTCGGGAGGCTGGTAACCACCGGAGGGCGGATACCAGGCAGGCCGCTGAATGTGCGGATTGTAATAAGGACTCCCCGCGGTGAGATTTACCAGCTTGATGCCGAGTTCCTCCAGGAGTGATAGGAGGCGAACCGTCTCACTGGTCTGCCTCGATTGGGTTCAGACGATTCACGCCGACCCCCAGCGGTACGGGAGCATGCCTTCAGGCATTTCGGGAACCCTTGTGCCGGTTTTCCGGTGGATGCGCCTGCGGGCCCTAGCCGGAACGGTACCGAGTCGAAGGCCGAAAGCCGCACGCCGATGCGCAGGCGCGGCGCGAGGGAGCGTATGCCCTGCACGACCTCTCGTAAGAATCGTGTTCGATTTTCGAGGCTTCCGCCGTCACGACCCTTCAGGGTATGAGCGCTGAGAAACTCGTGCGCCAGATAGCCATGGCAGTGCTTGATGTCCGCGGGCAGAGGGGATTGCGACCGCCTCGCAAGGGTTGACCAACGTCCTCATGACCGAATGGGGACTGCACATCTGTTCCAATATTGTGAGCCTGGTAAACCGAACTAGCGTCGACGGCAGAGGGTCTCCCTGGAAGCTTGAGGAGAACCGAGACTCCAAGCCAGACTACGCCAAGGGAGCGTGTCCGACCGCGGATAGTCTGTTCGAACGCGGTATCCTGTTGGCCTCCCTTCTTGCCTTACTGAGGCGGAGGAAGACGACATAATCCACGCGGTCCGCAAGGTCCTGGCGAGCTCAGGGAAACTGCGCGCGACATAAAGAAAGAAGGAGCACATGGCCAAACAGATCAGAAAACTGAACGTCGCCATGATCGGCTACGGGTTTATGGGAAGGGCTCATTCCAACGCCTTCAGCCAGGTCGGGCACTTTTTCGATTTGCCCTATGAACTCCGGCTCAAGACAATGTGCGGGCGAAACCGCGCAGCGGTCGAAGCAATGGCAGGGCAGTGGGGGTGGGAGGAGGCGCAAACCGATTGGCAATCTGTGGTCATGAGGAAAGACATCGATCTTGTCGATATCTGCGCGCCGAACCATCTGCACGCGCAGATCGCCATGGCGGCGGCCGAGGCGGGGAAGATTGTGCTTTGTGAAAAGCCGCTCGCGATGAATGTGGCAGAAGCGAAGCAAATGGCGAGTGCCGCCCGCAGTCTGCCCAACCTGGTGTGGTTCAACTATCGGCGCGTGCCCGCAATTGCGTTGGCAAAGGAGCTCGTGGGGCAAGGCCGAGTGGGCAAGCCTTACCACTACCGGGCCACCTATTTGCAGAGTTGGGGCGCTGATCCGGAACGAGAAGGGGCATGGAGATTTCGCAAAGCAGAGGCTGGTTCTGGCGCCATGGGCGACCTGCTCTCCCATTCACTGGATCTTGCTTTGCTTCTCAATGGACCCATCACCCAAGTGACAAGTCTAGTTCAAACGTTCGTGCCGAATCGCGAGGTGGATGACGCAGTTCTCGCGTTGACTCGATTTGCGAACGGAAGCATCGGTACCTTTGAGGCTACCCGGTTTGCCATCGGCTGCCGAAACCGAAACTATTTCGAGATCCATGGTGCAGAAGGCGCGATTCGTTTCAACCTCGAAGATCTGAACCGTCTGGAAGTCTTCGACCGGAACGATGCGGCAGAAGTGCAAGGCAGCCATAATGTTCTCGTCACTGGCCCGGGACATCCTTATACCAGCCATTTCTGGCCGCCGGGACATATCATCGGCTATGAACACACGTTCATCGCGACCCTGGCTGACTTCCTGGATTGCCTGGCCAAGAACCAGCAGTTTCACCCTAATTTCGATGACGCTGTTGAAGTGCAAGAGCTGCTCGAAGCGGTCGAGACTTCGGCCCGGACTGGCGCTTGGACGAGAGCGTGATTGTTGGCCGCATGGATGGCCATTGCCAGGTGCAACATGATTCGCAGTCAAGACGAGGGGATCCATGGTTAAAGCATGGGACAGACAGTGCCCTGTCGCCTCAGGAACGTGAACTACGAAGCCTCTATTACAGATCTGAAGAGCACACGTCTTAACTCCAGTCACTTATGCATCTCGTATGCCGTCTTCT
>OBLW0100002949.1_pt1 | contig 13541 bp, 12 predicted proteins | sample 1520161 | NCBI WGS metagenome assembly OBLW01 (sample SAMEA3539309, study PRJEB22396) | soil metagenome | biome: tundra; feature: field; material: soil | place: USA | collected 2010-05 | depth 0.15 m
GCACTTACCCGACGAAGTGGTCAAGGTTGCGGCTTCTGTGCTCAGCCGTCGCCGCCAGATTCTCGATCACTTCGGGTCCCTAAACGGTGATTTCCAGCGGACACAACGAATCCGAATTCACGGAGACTACCATCTAGGGCAAGTACTCCGCGTAAAAACTGATTTCGTGATCCTGGATTTTGAAGGCGAACCGGCCCGGCCGCTGGCTGTTCGGCGCGCCAAGCAGTGTCCACTCAAAGATGTCGCGGGCATGTTGCGGTCCTTTGGTTACGCCGCCTATGCCGGTCTGATGAACTACACCGCCCGGCACCCCGAGGATGTGACTCGCCTCGAACCCTGGGCGCAGCTTTGGGAACGGTCGGCGGCAGCGGAATTCTTGCGCGCGTACCGTGACGCCGCGCAAGGTGCCGATTTTCTGCCGCCCAGGCAAGTTGATTTTCGCAAGCTGCTCAATGTCTTCCTGCTTGACAAGGTGGTCTACGAAATACTCTATGAGTTAAACAGCCGACCCGCGTGGGTACGTATCCCCCTGATGGGGATTATGTCGCTTGTGCCGTAAATGGCTTATGCCCGGGACCATCCGGCCCTGCAAGCGGAGAGAAAAATTAAGTCCGAGGCTGAAGGAACAGCAGTCGCTTCAATACGGTTGACTCCCAATTACGAAAGTACAGTTCTGTCAGGGAATCGTCTTTCCGCTGCCCAAGGCGACAACGTGTTCAACCCGATTCGCCGATGATCTGCCCATTTCCCGAGCGTAGTCTTTGCGGTCACACAGGAGATTGATTATCTTACCGATGACTGGACGGCGGACTCCCAGCCGCCTCAAGACTCTTTTGTATTCCAGAAGAATCTCATCACTCACTAGCCAGACAAACGTATCCCCTTCGATCCAGTCCCGGAGCAGGTTTGCGCTTGGGTTCTTGGGCGCGATCTCTGTTGACTTGAGTCCCGCGATTCCTGCCACCAGGACGGATGTATCGACGACGCCTCTAGGCCGTTTTCTTTTTTGTGCGGGCAACGATGGTGATCTCCGGCAGCTTCTTTCGTCCCGAGCGGTACTCACGAACTGTTTTCTGATGCTTTACTCGTTATTTCACGAGGCCACCCGGGTGACTCTTAACCAGTAGGTTGAAGGTTTGATTCCTTACGCGCTCACCACATTAATCAATGACATTCGGACGGACGGCTGGGATCGGACTCTTTGGACGCATTTCATTTTCCAACGAGGATGGTTGTTTTCAATAGATTACGTACTCTGCAGTGCAACTGACGTGAATCAGTCGTTCGATTTCTCGCTGCCTTCAGGCGGCTTCGCTTCCAATCAGATAGAAGCGTTGTACAAATTGCTGTGCCCTGAATGTGTCCTCATAAATACTGCTTGAAATAAGGACTTCTCGAAGAGGTCGATGAGGACACGGGCGGTTCTTTCGTGCTTTAGACGCGGCGGCCAGCGGCGGGCGATTGATTGCTAGCCCTCTTGGCGAGTTCTTCCCGGGAGTCAAGTCACCACGAGAGATGTGAAGCACTCGAAAACCGACTCGTGTTTCGAGCGTCCGGCAGCAGGATCCTACTTACTTTGCCTGCTTGGCAGCAGTTTAGTTGTGCGCCTGAGTCTTGCACTAGGTGGCGAGGTCGAGCCCATCACTCCCTCCACTCTCGGAGTCGGCATGAGAACTCTGCATATGATGGCAAACAGGAACCGTATTGTCGTGGATTCCAATCACGTCACGCGTATGTTTCTGAACGACATAACTCCTCGGCACGCTCACGGCTGGTGTACCCGGTGGCCACGATGGACGGTGCGGCCAAGAGGTCTCGCAATGCTTGTTCGGAGGTGTATGAGATCACAAAACGTTCCGCGGGTCGATCAGGGCAACGGGCCTGAATTGCTGCGTAGAGCGTGCGAGGTTCGTCGATCAGCGTTTTCATAGTCTCAAATCCAGTTCGAAAAAATTGATGAACACCTCCGAAGAAAGCAAGTTGCATGCCAAACTTAGTTCTGATATCACGCCCGCGCCCCACATTCTCTTGGGAATCCAGACTCGGATTCGAGAATAGCTGTCCAGATAGCGTCACCTAGTCAATCCGCGGACTAAGGTCACCACGTGCTACCAGGAATAGATTCCTCACAGGAGGGAATCGGTGGAGCTTTTGAAATTGGCCTGCACGTATTACGGTTGCTACAGCGGGAAGATTAGCGGAAGGTGGAGAATTAATATAAGTAACTATCGCCAGAGTAATTCGGCCAGGTGGTAATGCGCGAGACACCCTACGCGGAGAGGAAGTTGGCTAATGCAACCCCCTAAGGATAACTTTGGCGGCGGAACAATCAAGTCACGTCAAGCGAGTTACTGAAACAAGAGTGGCGAATCCGTCCCCAGCAGTGCCGGTTCCATTACATCTGCGACGCGTTGCGGACCAGGCCGAGAAATCCCCAGCTTCTCCATCTTATGGATCAGTGTAGTACGCTTTAATCCAAGTTTGGCCGCTGCGCCTTTCGGGCCACCAATCACCCAGCCGACTCCTTCCAGCGTTTTCAGAATCAAAGTGTGCTCACAGTCCCTAAGAGTAGTCGCTCCTCGAGAAGCGACTACAGCCTGACTCCGTTCGGTTGGTAAAGGATTGGGCAGCTCGCCATTGTTTGAAAGAATCACGGCACGTTCAATCAAGTTCTGCAGCTCGCGGATGTTGCCCGGCCATTGGTACGACGTAAGTGCAGACATTGTCGCCTGAGGAATATGTTCAATCTGGCGATTCATCCGGCGGCTGTAGATCTCCACAAAATGGGCAATGAGGGCCGGAATGTCTTCGCGACGTTCACGCAAAGGCGGCAACAGGACCGGAAATACATTCAGACGGTAGTAGAGATCGCTTCGAAATTCATTCCGGTTCGTCATCTCCGAAAGATTACGATTAGTGGCAGCCACCAGCCGTACGTCTACCTGATGAGTGCGAGTGCTGCCCAAGCGTTCGAACTCCTGTTCCTGCAGAACGCGTAGAAGTTTGGGTTGCAGGGCCGGCGGAATATCCCCCACCTCATCCAGGAAGAGTGTGCCTTTGTCCGCCAGTTCGAAACGTCCGATCTTTTGTGCGATGGCTCCAGTGAACGCGCCTTTCTCGTGGCCAAAGAGTTCACTCTCCAAGAGATCCAGTGGAATGGCGGCGCAATTCAGCCTTACGAATGCGCGTCCGCACCGCGAGCTGAGGTTGTGAATCGCGTGTGCGATCAGTTCCTTGCCGGTGCCCGTCTCTCCCTGGATAAGAACGGTGCAATCCGTAGGTGCGACTCGTTCGACTTGCTCGAGCACCGATTCAAGAGCAGGACTATTGCCGATGACCTGCTCGAATCTGCGCTCATAAGAAAATTGATCACCACTCCCGAATTTTTGGAAAGCTCCCACAGAGATCCTCCTGGTGTGCACGCCCTGTTCATCGGCTCAACTCTCCAGAGCCGCTCGAACGCTCTCGATCAGGACCCCGTCGTCAAACGGTTTGGCCATGAAGTCTACTGCGCCTGCTCTTAGCGCCTGCATCCGCATTCTTGTATCGCCGTGTGCCGTGATGAAGATGGTCGGAATCCTGCAGTGTTCAGCGTTCAGTCTGGCCTGCAATTCCAGACCGGACATTCCCGGCATGCGGATATCTGCGATCAGACATGCAGTCAGCTGCTGCTGGCCGGACGCTAGGAATTCCTCCGCCGACGCAAACGCTTGTGACGGTAGTCCGACCGATTTCAACATTCCCTGCAATGCGCTGCGTATCAAATCGTCGTCATCAACAATCGCGACCAACTTCGCCTCCCCCTGAATGCCCATAGTTGCAACGTATCCTTCCGCCAACAACGGCGCAATTATGCCTTGGTATGAGGCTTATAATACCGGGCTAAATACGGCGGGAGCGGCTGTGAGTGTCAGTCGTGAGCCTCAATTTTGGTGGAAAGGGTGAGGTGAAAGCTTGCGTCGCGTGGAGGATTATCGGTGACCCACAAGCGGCCGCCATGCGATTCCACGACGGAGCGGCTGATCCGAAGTCCCATGCCAGTGCCGTGAGGCTTCGTGGTAAAGAACGCATTAAAGATCTGGTCCGCTTGCTGAAGAGGAAGCCCAAGGCCGGTATCGCTAAGCGACACCACAAGTTCCTCGTTCTCCCCTCGCTGCGACTTGACGCCCAGTTCGCGCGTCCCATCCACATCCCTCATCGCATCGATGCTGTTAATCATGAGATTCATCAGCACCTGCTGCAATTGGACTCGATCTCCCATGACCCGGGGAATATCTGCCTCGAGCTGTGTCCGGAGCGACATGGAGTACCGCGTTGCTTCACTGCGCAGGAGGACGACCATTTCGCGAATGACTTCGTTTACATCAACCAACTCTCGTTGCGGCGTTCCCTTTTGGAAGAGCGAGCGGATTCGATTGATGATGTCGGAGGCTCGGGTTGCATCCTGGACGACTCTCGACGCAGCTTGGCGTGCTTCTTCCACATCGGGTGGATCGCGCGCAAGCCATCGCAAGCAGGTATTGCCGTCGGTGACGGCGGCGGCAATCGGTTGATTCACTTCGTGCGCGAGGGAAGCGGTCAACTCTCCCATGGTGGTTAGCCTGCTGATGCGTTCGAGATCCGCCTGCGACTGACGCAAAGCCTCTTCGGTCCGGCTGCGGGACTCCTCAACACGCCGTTTTGTCTCCATTAACCCGGTAATCAGCAATGCCGCAGCCAGGAAGACTGCACATCGCAAATAGGTGGCTGGCTCGGCAGCTATCGAGAAAGTCCTGCGTAGAAAAAAGTATTCGAAGGCTATGGAGGAGAAAGCAACCGACAATAGACTCGGCCCTAACCCCCCGAAGAGGCCGCTCACTGTAACAGCGAGAAGGAAACAGGACGAAGGGGCATCGATAGGGCAGGCCACCGCCAGTGCGACACCGCAGCAAATCATCGCCAGACTATAACGTTCGAGTTTGGAACGGCCCTTCATTCGCGACTGGCGGGCGGAAGTTCCAGCTTCGCCGCCATTCTAACCAATTCCGCCAGCGATTCCGCCTTCATCTTCCGCATCACGTGCCCGCGATGAATCTTGACAGTGATTTCGCTGGTTCCGAGGTCAAAAGCTATTTGTTTATTTAGCATACCCGAGACCACCAGGCCCATTACCTCACGCTCGCGTGTGGTCAGAGCCTCGTAGCGCTTTCGCAACTCGCTGATCTCGCTCTGCTGTTGACGGATCACCCGGTCACGATCCAAAGCTTGATGGATCGCATCCAGCAAGTCCTGATCGCGGAATGGCTTGGTCAGGAACTCTACCGCGCCCGACTTCATAGCCTTCACACTCATCGGAATATCCCCATGACCGGTAATAAAGATGATGGGAATCCGAAAACCGGCGTCAACCAGCTCGCGCTGAAAATCCAGACCGCTGACTCCGGGAAGTCTGACGTCCAGAACCAGGCAACTTGGCCCGTCCGGTCGCTGGCAGCGCAGGAACTCTTCCGTGGTTCCGAAAGTCTCGGAACGCAAGCCGACCGACTTCAGCATGCCTTGGATGGCTGCACGCACCAAGTCATCGTCATCGACGACGAAAACCGTGGGGACGGCTGCGGACATCAATCACCTGCCTCGGTTTTGATGGGTAGGGTAACGTGAAAGCTGGCGCCGCGGGGAGAGTTGTCGGCAGCCCACAAGCGTCCGCCATGCGATTCGACGATGGAACGACTGATCCGCAGTCCCATGCCGGTCCCTTGAGGCTTAGTGCTAAAGAACGCACTAAAGATCCGGTCTGCCTGCTGCGGGGGCAGGCCCACGCCGGTGTCGCTGACCGAGACCATCAGTAGGCCGTCTTCGGTTCGCTGCGAGCAGATGATTAGGTCGCGCGTCCCATCTATATCCTTCATCGCATCGATGCCATTGATCATGAGGTTCATCAGCACCTGCTGCAACTGGACGCGATCTGCAGTGACCTGCGGAAGATCTGACAGTTCCGTGCGAACTGATACAGAGTAGCGGGTTGCCTCGCCGTGCAAGAGGGCAATCATCTCTCGAATGACTTCGTTTACATCAACCAACTCTCGTTGTGGAGAACCCTTCTTGAAGACCAGGCGGATTCTGCTGATGATTTCCCCAGCACGGGTTGCGTCTTTGACGATTCTGGACGCAGCCTGGCGGGCCTCTTCCACGTCGGGTTGATCGCGCGTAAGCCAGCGCAGACAGGTATTAGCGTCCGTGACAGCGGCCGCGATTGGTTGATTCACTTCGTGCGCCAGTGATGCGGTCAGCTCGCCCATCGTGGTCACCCTATTTATGTGCGCGAGCTCCGCCTGGGCCTGTCGCAATCGTTCACGCTCTTCACGCGCCAGCTTGCGTTCAATGGCAATACCCGCGAGGTGGGTGGCCATCCTCAAGGCACGGGTCTCGGATGGGATCGGACTTCGCGGCTCGCGGTAATACATGGCAAACGAGCCCAGCGTCGTGCCCGAATGCGCAAGTATGGGAGTGGACCAGCAGGCGCGCAACCCATAGGACTCGGCCACGCCTCGGTACGCCTCCCAGAGCGGATCCTGGAGAATGTCGGTGACGACAACAGATTCTCTGCGGTACATTGCGGTACCGCATGATCCCGCCTTCGGTCCGATGGAGAGGCCGTCGATGGCATCGGTGTAGGCCCGGGGAAGGCTGGGAGCAGCACCGTGCCGCACGTGCTGGCCGTCCTCATCGAGGAGCAGGACAGAGCAAAGCAAGCCGGCAAATTGGGCTTCCATGACCCGCACCAGCTGCTCCAGTATTTCCTCCAGCCGAGCATCGCGGGCTATCATCTCCAAAATACGGCTCTCTCCGTCACGCAGCTTCTCGGCCTGCTTGCGCTCGGTAACGTCCATCATGGTGCACACGAATTGCTCCACATCCCCGGATGCGTTCAAAACAGGATGGCCAACGGTGTGAGTGTGTTTGACAGTCCCGTCCGGAAGAACGATTCGGTGTTCCCCTTCGTAATCCGACTTTTCACGGATTGCTCGATCGGTTATCTCTCGCCACTCGGCTCGATCCTCCGGATGCATGCGCTGCAGCCGTTTTTCCCAAGCCGACAGGCCCTCTTTTGGATCAAAGCCATATATGCGATACCATTCCTCGGAAAGATTCACGGCGTCTCTTCCTGCTACCCGCCAGGCCCCACTCCCCGTATGGCTGAGCCTCTGCGCTTCCGCTAAGTATGCCTCGCTCTCCCGAAGGGTCCGTTCCACCTGCTTTGCTGCGGTGACGTCCATCACCGCTCCTACGAACTCGATGCTGCCCGATTCATTGCTTAAGGCACGAGCCACAACGTGGACATGCTTGACGGAACCATCCGGCATCCACAAGCGATATTCGTGCTCAAAATCCTTCCCATACTGCGCCGCACGTTCGATTGTCTGTTTCACGAGCGCCGCGTCTTCGGGATGAACCCGTTGGAGGATGAGTTCCACGGTCGGTTTCGTGGTTCGGTCGTATTGGAAGATTCGAGAGGTTTCCTCTGACCACATGATTTCGCCAGCGGAAACCCTCCAGCCGAAGCTTCCCGTATGACTGAGCCTTTGAGCTTCCGCCAAATATGCCTCACTGCGGCGCAGCTCGTCATTGACGTCCGTCAGTTGTCTGGTCCGCTCGGCGACTCGTTGTTCGAGCGTCTCTGCGATCCGCTTCTGCTCGCCGGAGCGTCGGGCCTCCTGCAATCCAATTCCCGCCTGGTTGGCCGCGACACGCAGGAGGAGCAGCTCGACCTCGGTCGGGAAATCGTCTCGCCGAGAGCCAGCTACCAGAACGCCGGCTTCGTGCTGAAGGCCGAGCGGGAACGACGCGATCGAGACTTCACCCACTCCCCCCGGATCTGGAACCACGCACCGCGAGGCGGTTTGGTCGTCGGTCAAGCAGCGGTCGAGAGCTTGACCGAACTGCTGCGGCTGAAGGGAGGAATGCCGGCGATGACCCGACCGGACTACCTCAATCGGCGGACCATCACTCGCGTCACCCAGCCGCGCATACGCAAAATCGAGGCGCAACATGGTGAGCAGCACGTCGAGCAGAGTACCGAGGATCTGGGATGATTCGCTGCCACTCCAAATCGCGGGAAGCGCCAGAACACTGATCAGATCGTTGATGCAGCTCTGAAGACGCTTGATCTCGGCTGTACTTTCCATTTTCCACTTTCGGGTCAAGCCGCTGACGGGGGCGCCGCGTTGCGCGTGGTGTGCCGTTCACGCAGCTCCCGCAAGAATTCGTCCGGCGGAACGAAGAAAGGGTTCTCCTGGAGGATGCCGCCGATGATGATCATCGGGTGGGTCCGCATGATGTCGACGACGATCTGCCCGCCAAACTTGGCGAGATCGTAGATTCATATGACCGGGTCCTTATAGCGAGGCAAAACATAGTTTAGCCTCGTCTCGTACTCCACCAAATCGTCGACTCCCGGCCGATCTTCGAGCGCCCATTCCATGTGCGCGACTAGCCGGGTGCGCGCGAACCCTTGCTGCTTGCCCCCGTCGAGCACCTCCTCGATTAGAGCGAGCATCCGATCCTGATCGAAGTGACCATCGCGCAGGTACGCGTCAGCCCAGTTGCGTAGCTCGAATTGACCACTCGTTTCCGCTGTCTCCACATCGATGCCGGCTGACGCGAGCCGTTGGCGGTGCTCGGCTCGCAGCTTGGGATCGACGATGTGGAACGCCTTCTCGCCCCGCTCGAACCCGTCTTTGATGAATGGAAGCAGCACACGGTATTCTTCGTCGGGGTTATGAAAAAAGGCGCAGACGTGACGTTGTGCGTCAAGCACCGAGCCTGCGAACCGAATGGGTTGGCTGGCCTCACGAGGCGTTCCTCTACGCGACTTCACACGATCATAAGTGTGATCCATCGGCTCCTCCTTCGACAAGCGGCGCATCGGTGCTCCGCGCTGGATGCGGGCAAGCTGCTGTGGTTTATCCAAAGAGATTTTACGCTCATTGCGGGCATGGAAGCTGAGGATTTCGGGGGAAGGAAATTCGGCCTTCTAGTACCAGCCTCGTCGGCCACGCGCGAGGACTCAAATCTTTCAGATCAAATTGTGAAGTGTGCACTCAGAGATTCGTCGCTATGACACAACAGGCTCCGCGGTCAGCAAATGCTGTAACTCGGAGGTAAGTTTATCTGTGCCCACGCACTCGTCTGCCCATGAGGGGCAGCGGTCAATCTGGTCACCACATAGCTGCATCACGGGAACGCTTGGGCGAATCGTCCTTAGGCTCTTCTGCGCTACGTCAAAGCTGGCGTGTTCTCTCGCCGGGTTGTCGAGCACGACGGCGGCGACTGAAGGCATGATGTAGAGCAGGGCGACGCCTTCGGCGGGGCTGTTTGTGCTCACGATCTCATAACCTACTTCCTTGAGCGCAGCTAATGCCGAATTGCTACTATTGGCTCGGTCGGATATGTGGAGAATTAAGTTTTGATTCATATCATCTGCCTTCATCTGTCGATTTCTTTCGCGCGCGGGCCCGAGTTCCTCAAACCCAGGCCCTGACGTGCGCATGCCAGGCTCTCAGTTGCCAGCTCCGGTGGCCTCAGAATTTGATACCGTCGGGCGAGTGGCCATGACAGTCTGTTGCTTGTCTTGAGCTAGTTCCTTCTCTTTCTGTTGGGGATACAGGAATTCCTTCCCGGTTTCGCGGCCAGGATAGAACCACTTCAGCAGTACATCCGGTTGTCCGGCTCCTTGTTCCGCCAATGCGACCACGGTATGATCGGTTGGCTTCGGACGGTCAGTTGCGATCGTCTGAAGGTTTGCATACAGGACAGTCCTGTCCGCATTGAAGACCTGAACAACATTTAGATCATCAGTGCCCGCCAACTTGAATACGTAGGTCCCGGCAGGTAATACCCGCCCCGGGATCTGGATCGGCTGGCTGAAAGTGATTGTGGTGGATTCGTCAGCCTCATCAGCATGAGCCGCGAGCCCGAAGAAGAGGGAAAGAGCAATGATCAAACCGAATGCGATATAACTCTTGTTGATTTTCATTTTGGTTCATCTCCTTGAAATAATGTTTGTATTTCCACGTTCTTTCTTTTTCACACTTTGGATAAAGGCAAGGCGGATGCCAAACCGGGAGCGGACGCGGCCTGGAATGCAAAAACTTTATTTTGAAGAATTTAGCCCGAGTGGCGAGTCTTGCACGATCGAGGCTTCGGAGGTGTCGGAGGCGTCGGCGCTGTCCACTTTGCGTTCCGACACTTGGTTCGGGTCGATACCAAGCTTTTTCATCCGTGTGATGAACGTAGTCCGTTTGAGTCCGAGGCGGGCGGCGGCGCCATCTCGTCCGCCAACGCGTCCACCTGCTTCCTGCAGGGCCTGGACGATTTGATTGCGATCAACTTCGGCGAGAATACTGCGGACGGGCCTGCGTTTTGTCGGCTTGGAACTTGCGTCTTCGCTGACTGGAATTGAGCGAGAATGCAGTTGCGCGACGGGTACCTTTAAGCTTGGCCCGGACGACAGGATGACTGCCCGCTCGATTACATTCTGCAACTCTCGAATGTTGCCGGGCCAAGGGTATTGGCAAAGAGCATTCATCGTCTCCGAAGATATAGTTTCCGTTCTCCGGTTCATGCGGCGGGAAAACTCCTCAGCAAAATGCCGGACCAGGAGTGGAATGTCTTCAGATCGTTCGCGTAACGGAGGAGCCTGAATGGGAAATACGTTCAACCGAAAGAAAAGATCAGGACGAAACTTCTGCTCTTCGACCATGGCAGCAAGGTCCCGATTTGTGGCCGCAATCAGACGCACGTCGGTCTGAATGGTCCGTGTGCCTCCCAATCGCTCAAATTCACGCTCCTGCAGGATGCGCAGAAGCTTCGGTTGCAACTCAAGTGGAATCTCCCCGACCTCATCCAAAAACAGCGTGCCATGGTTTGCAAGTTCCAGGCGCCCGATGCGCTGTGCGACGGCGCCCGTGAACGCGCCTTTTTCATGGCCAAACAGTTCGCTCTCCAGCAATCCAGCGGGGAGAGCGGCACAGTTCAGCTTCACGAAGGTTTTTGAGTTGCGCGAACTCAGGTCGTGGATAGCGCGAGCGATCAATTCCTTGCCGGTACCCGTCTCGCCGCAAATCAGCACCGTGGATCCGGTTGGGGCCACAGTCTCCACGAGCTTTAGGACGCGGTGCAGCGCCTGGCTCTTGCCGACGATCTCCTTGAAATTAGCCTCGGTACGAATCTCGTCCTCAAGGTAAAGCTTTTCCTGAGCGAGTTTGTCTGTGAGTTCCGATATCTGGCCGTAGGCCAGTGCATTTTCCACTGCAATAGCCACCTGACTCGCAACTTGCATGAGAAAGTGGACGTCATCCAGGGAGAAGGGATTTGCTCTAAGCCGGGAAAGTCCTAAAACGCCCAGCCCCCGATCATGGCTGATCAAGGGCAGCCAACACGAACATTGTAGGCCTTCGGCTCTATACAGCTTTACGTCGGCCTCTGGATTGGGCAGCGGCCCGTTCCCGAGGCTGAACGTCGAAGGCCGCCCTGTGTTGAATACTTTCGCAGCAAGTGAGTCAGGCGGACGCAGCGCTCCTTCGCGAAGAAATCCCTTGGCATCCGGAAAATCGAGGGCATACAGTTTCAGTTCCCCGGTTTCCGGATCCGGCAAATTAACGCTCACACAATCGCACAGCATCATCCGCCGCACACTCGCGGAAATGACACGAAGGAGATCCCGCAGCTCCAGCTTCGAGACCATGCTGTTATTCAGATCAAGGAGGAGCTTCAGCCGATCCTTCTCGCCTCGCAGTTCGGCTTGGGTGCTCTGCAACTGTTCGTTTGCTCCCGTGAGTTCACCTGTTCGCTCCGCGACCCTTATTTCGAGACCGTCGCGTGCTGCGGTGAGCAATCGTTCTGCACGGCGGCGTGAAGCACTAAACCAGCTCACCAAGAGGCCGAATATTCCGTAAATAAGGATGTAGGATTCCGAAAAAGGATCGCTGAGCCTGATAGGAATAAAGAAATACCTCATCGCCAAATAGGAGAGTAAGAGAGCGAGCGCACCCGGTCCCGTCCCGCCATACCAGAAAGTGATGGCAATTGCCGCGAAAGAAAAAGAGGTGAACGGATGCGGCAAATTTTCCTGGCGCAGGATCAGGGCTGTCCCGAGCGCCGCTGCGACCAAAACAATAGCTGCTCCATAACGCAGCCCAACAGCCAATTCCGGCCGCGCAGCGAACCTCGAAATGCGGAAAGGGGCCATACGTCAAGTCATCAGGGGTTTCGGACAGAACTTTTGGAGCGCCCGTCCGAGTAATGCAATCCAGCCCGGTGTGGAAGCACTTTCTAAACCCACGCTTTGGCGCCCAACGCCAAATCTACAGTCATGGCGTAGGTGCAATACATCAGCCAGATACCAGTAATGAATTGGAACAGCCCTACCAGGCGGCCTCCTGGAGTCCACGACAGTAGGCGCGTGGGAATTTCAATTGCATAGATCAAGGTGAGGCCGACAAAGATAAGCATTACGGGGAGGTCCCCGGCACGCCGAGAAACATCGACTCCGAGGATGCTGAGAAACAGGAAGGCTATCGCCATCCAACCATCCGGCTGGGCACTGGAATCGATATATCGCCGGTAGGACATCGCGAACCAGTGAATGCCGTAAGCCGTGAACGCAAGGCCCGCCATGTATAAAGGAGCCGCTTTGCCGAACACGTTGAACCAGGTCAGTCCCGTCAACAGATAGAGGCCTGTGAGGAACTGCATGAAACCCGGCATCCAGAATCCCCATATGCCAAGCGTCCGGTTGACATCGGGACTGCTCTTCGGAAAAGCAAATAGGGCCTGACCACCCCAGATGAAGTAGCCGGTACCCAAGCCAAAAAAACCAATGGCGACCGGCACGAAAGGCGAACTTGCGAATGTGAATACTTGCGCTTCCATTTGGCCTCACTTTCTGACATAGGAGTGCACGTTGTGTTCCAGTCAAAAAAAACCAAAAGAGAGCCAACAGTGCAGTAGATCCATTCACTTAAAGACTTTGGGATCCTCCGTTCACTTCGCTATCCGCTCCGGTCAGCAAGAGGGCAGCCTCGGGACCGTCCAAATACCGACGCGATATCGGCCTGCCGACGCTTGACACTTCACTGTGTTGTATTGCTGAACATAAAACCTTTGGAAATGTCGTGCCAGAGCGAGGCGAGGTTTGGAGATCTGCATGCAATCAGTCGAGATAACGTGGCCGCAGAACCTGACTATCTAGGGAGAGCGAGTGAGTTCACTCGAAGTCGCTCTGGTTGATACAGCGAACGGGCCACGTCAGAGTCGCAATGCTGTCGGATAAAAGATACCTGGAAAGGAAGGAATCGTAATGGCAAATAAAAAGATGAAAAAGTGCGCGCACATCCCGTGCCTGTGCGATGTAGCAGACGGAGAAGAATACTGCGGAGAAACGTGCCGTGATGCGGGCAGCGACGATGTGGAAATCGCTTGTCAATGCGATCATCCGGCGTGTCCGCTCACATTTCGGCAGTTTGTTTCAGGCAGTGCCATTGACGTGGCCAACTAATAGC
>OBLW0100002950.1_pt1 | contig 13536 bp, 10 predicted proteins | sample 1520161 | NCBI WGS metagenome assembly OBLW01 (sample SAMEA3539309, study PRJEB22396) | soil metagenome | biome: tundra; feature: field; material: soil | place: USA | collected 2010-05 | depth 0.15 m
AGCCACTTGAACACAGACACTCCCCGCCGAACAGGTGTGTTGGTCAGACGCTTACAAATCGTCTTCAGATCTCGAATCATGCCGCAGCGAGTCTACGCGGCATATCTCTTCGTCGCACATGCGCGACCGGCTTCTCGTGTAGTAGCAGTTCAGTTGCCTGCACTCGCCGCTCGGCGTGAAACCACTTCTGCACAACATCGTCATTCAAAAAATTGGCCAACGCCAACAGGCTCATTCCTTGATGGTGGGCCATCCAGCACTGCACTAATTGCGGGCGCCTCCTCCAGAATTTATGCCTGGTGGAAGTAAAGTCTGCGGCTTCGTAAAAGCCGTGGCTCCCAAACCACCCCATATCGGCCATTTTGTGCAGATTGCGCACCGCCCCCACTGGGTCAGTATTCAGCGCGAGGAATGTTGAATAGGGGGATATGACGAGTGTATTTGTCTCTCGTGCCCGCAGTCCGAGATGGGGAAGGCCAAAAGCGTAATACTGATAATTTCCAGCTTCGTCCAATTTGAAATACGCGGATTCGGAAATACCCCAAGGAACGCCTTTGCGCGCAGCATAGGTCTGCTGCGCACGTACGGCGGCCGTGCGCGAACGCTCTAAGAGCGTATTGGGGTAGGTGCGCATCCAAAGCGAAGGCATCAAATACTCAAACAACGTTCCAGTCCAGGAAAGCAAGACCGGCCGTCCGCCATCCAGAGTGTGCGCCCGGCCAAGCAGGAACCAGCTCTCCTGTGGAATATCTTCCTTGGCAATAGCGACAAACACGGCGGTGCGAGACTCCGTTCCGAGCAGGTCATAGCAAGCAGGGTGAAGATGGTGTGTCTCCACATCGAAGCCTACGGATATCAGTTTGCGGCGGTTGTCGAGCAACACCTCGAAGTCCATTTCATCGGCCAGCATCCCCGCCCTGTTTGCGATCGTTCGAATATCCGCAATCAAGCGTTCCGTGTTCGATTTTGCTTTCAGGAGCTGGTCGCGAAGGCGTACATACCGAAGTTCCTGCCCCTGGGTTGTGGATTCGAGGCCCCGCTCGATTTGGCCGATCAGTTCGTCGATGAATCGGGGCAGTTCCTGCAACGCAATGCTGTCCATCAATTTGATGTTGACCGCGGCGTCATCACGCAAAGCTGCAAAATCGGGCGAAGACCACGGCGAATATTCGCTCACTGCGTGCTGAATGCTCCGGAACCGCAACGCAGCCTCTTCCGCAAACCATTCGATTTGGGAGGGTCGTTTGGACTTGGCAATAGTTTCGTTGGCCTGCTTGAAAACTGCCTCGGACAAGCCGAGTATCGACTGCAACCAACTATCCGTATTGCGCAGCCGTTCGCAGCTCAAAAGCAACTTTCGCGGAAAGGCACGGCCGGCAGACAGTACACGAAGATAATCCAGGAATCCTTCCGACAAACACGGCTGCAATACCGGCTGGCGTAACCGTTCCATGCATCCTTGCTGCAGAGTCCAGAGCGACGCCAGCAAGTTACCGCTATCCACGGAAGAGACGAAAAGGGGAGCAAGTGGCTGAAGCGTACGCGTGTCGTACCAGTTCAACACGTGGCCGTGATGCTTTTTCAAGCTCACGATTGTGGCTAATGTGCGAAGAGTCTGTTCGGCAAATTCCGGCACCGTGAGATATCCGAATTCACAGGCCACCTGCCTCGCGTTGAGTAGAAACCCGATGTTGGTCGGTGAGACCCGGGCCGCCACAGCAGCAGGCTCTTCTTGAACGTTGTCCGGGATCAACCAGTGGTGCTCGGCGGTACTGTACTCGGCGAAATATCGCCAGGTGCTCAGGGAGGTACGCCTGAGAAAAGCCACGTTCTTTCGGGAGGTTCGATTTCGGGCCGTGGCCGGAGCCCGACCAAGCCAGCCGGAAACCGCTTTACTACAGGCCCAAAGCGCTAGCATCGGCAGCGCGGTCGGCAGCGCCTGGCGCCGCACCGCCCACACCAAAAAACCCAATACGATCGCAAGCAGAGGCATCCAGTTCAGATACGCGTCGACAGGTGTGCGGCCCCGGGTATTGAGCTCCGATTCGGCCGCCGTTTCCCATTCCAAGAGCCGGTCTTGCGTGACAAAGCGCCGGACCAACGATCGCGCGACCGCATCCAGCGCGAGCATGGTCTGATGGGGGAGGAAGATCAATGTGAAAAGAAGATTAACTTTAGCGGTGTAAAGTGCATTGAACGCATCGCCGACGATGGTCAGATCAAGAGCGAAAATGGCGCGGAGCAGACTGAAGCTAAACTCGACCCAAGCGGGTATGAATAAAATACACAGCGTGGCCAGAGTCCATAGCCACGGCTTACCGGGTAAGAACCATCCAGCCACGAGCAACAGAAATGTTGCCGGTTCCACTAAGCTGCGGCGAAGGTTGTCGACAATCTTCCACCACGAAATCAGCGAAATCGGATTGGCAACGCGTTGCACCGACTCGTCCGGCACAAAACGGAATAACCACTCCGCGATCTGCCAGTCGCCTCGCAACCAGCGGTGTTTCCGCCGATTGTAAGCGCTGTAGTGGGAGGGGTAGTCCTCGATTATCTCGATGTCACTGGCCAAGCCCGCCCGCGCATAGGCTCCTTCCAGCAGATCATGACTGAGCAGAGAATTTCTGGGAAAGCGCCGGTCGAGGACCCGATGGAGGGCGTCCACCTCGTAGATTCCCTTTCCCGTAAAGCTGCCCTCGCGATACAAATCCTGATAGGCATCGGAAATCGCACGAGTATAGATATCGAAACCAGTTTCTCCCGCGTAGATGGCTGCGAGCCGCGAGCGGGCTGTGCTTTGCACGCTGACGCCGACCCGCGGCTGCAATATGCCATATCCGTCAACCACAATATTCGTTTGTGGATCGATGATGGCCTGGTTCAGCGGATGCGCCAGAGCTCCAACCATGCGGTGTGCCGCGCCCCGTGGAAGCTCCGTATCCGAATCGAGCGTGATCACAAACCGAACCCGGGGTAGGATCGACAGCTCGCCAACTTTCACCGGGAAACTGTCGTACTGCCCGCGCAGCAGTTGGTTGAGGTCGAGCAGTTTGCCGCGCTTACGCTCCCATCCCATCCACGATTTCTCGCGCGGGTTGTAAACCCGATGCCGATGAAATAAAAAGAAGGAACCCGCGCTCTGACTCGCGTACTTGTCATTCAATTCGCGAATCAAATCCGAGCACAACGTAATGAGCGGATTGTCCTCCCGAGCCGGTTCACGAGAATCGGCCAAGTCGGTCAGGAGTGCGAAATGAATATTGGGATCATGGTTTCCCAGGAAGCGTACTTCCAGGCTCTCAACTAGCTCTTTCACTTGTTTTTCACCCAAGAGCAGAGTAGGAATTGCGACCATGGTTACGCAGTTGTCAGGAATCCCTACCGTGAGATCGAGTTTAGGGAGAATTTCGGGAGGCAGCAGCAAACTGACCAGATAGTTCATGAGCTGCACGGCGCTCTGTGAACTGGGTAACAACAGGATCAGCATCGAGAACAAAATAAGCGCCGGCGAATTGAAGGAATCGGTGAGAAGTATCACCGCCACGGACATGATGGCAAGCGCCAGAAGGTGAATGCCCAGCAAGAAAAACTCATCGGGATGCTTACGCACAAGTGCCTGAATCTTCTGGCCGAATGGCGGATGGAAGCGGACCTTCTGCCAGAGAAGAGAGCATCCCTTGTCCACCAGGTAGTAACCGACGTGAGATTCCCGGAGAGCGACGCGTGGCTCGTCATAGCTGCGGTGACTGGCCTGTTCGGCCAATGCCACGACCGCCTCCGCGGTCTCCAACTCGGAACAATCAGAATGCTCGGCGATGTTTGCGATTCGGTTTCGGTAAAGATCCCGGCTTTCGAAATCCATCCGACCGTAGGCGCCGGCGGGGTCTTGCCGTAACACGCCGTCGATCACCATGAGCGGCTCAAGGACATTCTTCCAGGTTGTTTGTCCAATGTCCCGCAGACTCCGTACCAAAATACTCACACCGCTGGAATCATCCTTGGGATTGTCCAGCAGACACCTGCCACGCTCGGCGATCTCCTCCAGAAGAACCAGCTTAAGGGCCGAGCCAAAGGACCACAGCTCGCGCAGTTGCAACGCCGTGGTTTGCTGAAATACTTCCACAAACAAAGTAAATTCCTGTTCACTGAACTCGTAGGAAACCGCCTCAAGAAATCCTTCTGCGAGGGCCAGAACTCGGGGAATGGTTAGGCCAACCGGGGTCCGCACGTGTGCGATTTTGGCTTGGGACTTGAGCGTTCCAATCGCATTCTGGAGTTCCGAATACAGAAGGCGGCTACTGTCGTAAAGCCAGTGGAAATCGTCGGAGGTCGGCGATTTCGGCGCGGGCCGTTCCAGGCCAGCAAATATGGGCTTGAAATCATGGGCGAGAACGCGGCTGCGCTCAGCAAAGGTGTGCGATGAAGGAGCATTGGGCAACCAGGTTAGACTGCTCGCAAGCGCCGCTGCTTTGTCATGAACTACTTGCGGATCCCGGGCCCGTTGAGCGGGCTCCGGCAGGCGTTCAGCGTCTGCGCTGACGGCCTCTAAATGTGTGTTCTTCGGCATTGGATATACGGGTTCCTATGGATGAAGTTCTATCGGTAGTTGGCAGCTTGCATTTCAAACATACCTGCGTAGCGCCCCCCGAGATTCAATAGAGTGTCGTGATTGCCATCCTCGGCAATCCTTCCCTCGTGCAAGACAACGATGCGGTCTGCCATTCTTACGGTTGAAAATCTGTGTGAGATAAAGAGGGCGGACTTTCCCGCGGTGAGCTCGGCGAACCGCTGAAACACTTCGAACTCACTGCGCGCGTCGAGTGCGGCCGTAGGCTCGTCCAGAATGAGCACTTGCGCATCGCGAAGATAGGCGCGCGCGAGTGCGATCTTCTGCCACTCGCCGCCCGAAAGATCCACCCCATTCTCAAAGCGGCGGCCTAACATTTGATCGTAGTCGCGGGGAAGTCTTTCGATGACTTCGTTGGCCATGCTCTTATCAGCTGCTGTTTTGAGGAGCGGCAAATTGTCGATCTCATCGATCCGTCCGACCGCGACGTTTTCGCGGGCGGTCATCTCATAGCGCATGAAGTCCTGGAAGATGACGCCAATCTCCCGGTAAAGATCCTCCAAGTTGTACTCTCGAAGATCCACGCCGTCCAACAAAATCTGGCCTTCGACCGGATCGTAGAGCCGCGTCATCAACTTCACCAGGGTCGTCTTGCCTTCGCCGTTTTCTCCAATCAGCGCGACCCGCTCCCCTGCCCGGAGATGGAAGTCCAAGCGGTTCAGCACAAGCCGGGAGGTTCCCGGATAGCGGAAGGAAACGTTGCGAAATTCGAATCCCCGCATGATCGGTCGAGGAGCTGGCAGCGCGTTGGGCTTGGATCTGATGGTGGGCTGCATTTCAAAAAATGCAAGCAAGTCAGTGAGGAACAACGCTTGGTCCGCAATGCTGGAGAGGCTGGAGAAGATTTGCTGGATATTTCCACTCGCCTGCATGATCGCGCCGGTCAGAAAAGTCAGGGTACCGATCGTCAGCGATCCGGTCACGGTCCGCCAAATGACATAGACATAGGCGGAGTAATAACCGGCAGTGCCGATCATGGAGAGGAAGGATCCTGCGATGAGCCTTCGACGGGCGAGATCAACGTTCTCGCGATAAATATCATCCGAAAGACGCGTGAACCGCCCGATGAGGAAATCCTTCAGTCCAAAAAGCTTGAGTTCCTTGGCGGCTTCCCGGCTTCCTCCCAGTACGCGGAGGTAGTCGAGTTCCCGGCGGATCGGGGTTTGGCGGAAGTTTCTGGCGTATCCAAGAAACGCGAAGTGGCTTTCTCCGAGGAATGCCGGAAGAATACCGGTAATCAGCAACAGCAAAAGCCATGGCGAGAACAAGAGAATGGAAACCGACAGGGATGCAGCGGTAATCACCTGCTGCACCAATCGCCCGATGGACTGAATCATGCCGAGGCGGTCGGTGGCCTGTACCCGTGCGCGTTCGAGCCGGTCATAGAAGACCGGATCTTCGTAGGTGGTGAGATCCAGTTCGGCAGCGTGCTTCATCACCTGAATGCTGATGTGGCGGGTGTATTTGTCCGCCAGTAGAGCATCGAGATAATCGATAGTCCGGCCGAGAAAGCTGCCGAAAATGGCGATGGCGAATTCTGCCGCAACCAGCCACCAGAACACTGGTTTCACGGGCTGATGGCTGGAAACGGCATGTACAATGCCGTCAATAATGAGTTTCGTGATCCAAAGGGCCGCGAGCGGTATCAGCGAACTGACGAGCCGGAGCACCAGTCCCAGGGCGACGACAAGCGGGCCCGACTGCCAAACGATGCGGAGGACTGGGGGAACGTTGCGAAGCGCAGCGAGACGCTCTTTCCAACCGCCCCAAAAACTCCTCGTCTCGGCCATTTGGTTATTCCCTTTGGACGGTGAGCAGATTAGAGACGCCTAACCTGCATCAGAGGTTTAAGTTTACAGGCTGGGATTTAAAGAACAGAGCAATATTGGTCACTTCTTTTTCGATCCTTCCCTGGTCATTTTCTAATTCCGTGCCCGGCAAATACGAGATACGACAGAAATTGATGGGTCGGACGCGCGATTGTCGCGAAAATACAGGTAAATTGAGCTTTTTGGACTTCACACATGGTATTTCTTGAAACCCGCCCGCCGCATGCCGCGTTGAGCCGCTTTGTTCTTCATGAACGTATTCCAGACAAATCCAGTGCGCAAATTCTCAGCCATCAGCAAGGTGATCCCAGTATCGATCCCGATTACGTCGTTGTCGTACCAACTGGTGAGCGGGTTGAAGGCGTTCACAAACCCATACTTGCTCCAAGCCGAGGGATAGCGATCTTTGATCGTCCGAAGAACGCGCGTCACCGGTTGGGGCAGGAACGGCAGTGAACCAGCCGACGCGCTCGGCACAATGGTCCCATCGATCGGCCCGACAGCCGGCGGGCCGCCCCAAATCACGTAGCCATGGGGGGAGTCCGAAGCGGTGATTCCCCATAGGTTCTCCCCATAGCTGGGAAATTGCTTCGCCAACTCAAGGCAGAACCGACGATGAACCTCGGTCGCTGTAATCGAATTCTGGAAATAGTCCGCGTACTTATCGCGCTTCCCGCGAAAATCAAACCAGGCTTGAGTATATTGATGAACAAAAAGCGGGGCGAACGAGCCGATATAGCGCAAGCCGTCATACTCAAACGTCAGACGCTTCCAGGCTGTCCAGGTTTCCTCGCGAAGCGGAAAGGTAGTAGAACCGAGCCCCAGGAGATACATCATCATCAATTCGCTGTAGTTGTCCCAGCGGTAGGGAAGAAACCCCATCTCCGGCGTCCAGCCGTGAGGCAGGAGAGCAGTATCTTCAGACAACCAGGACCATTCCACTCGATCAAAAATGGCGTCAGCCAACCCTTGGACCTCTGCCGTCGGGAAGTACTCCCGGCACGCCAAAACCCCGCAGAGCAGGATGGTGGTGTCAATGGAAGAAACTTCTGCGTCCCAAACACGTTCGCCAGTATTGATATTGGCCCAATGGAAGAAGAATCCGCGATGATTCGGCAGTTTCGCCCAAAGGCACTCGAGGGTGGCCCGGACCCGCTCCTCCGCCGGAGAGCGCAAGACAAATCCACGTTTTTCACCGATGCATAACGCGGTCAATCCGAAACCGGTCGCGGCAATACTGCCGACAGTTCCGCCATCATTGGCGTGAACGTTGCATCGGTCTCTGACCAAGCCTGTTTTTGGATTGGCCTGTTCCCAAAAATATTGGAAATTGGCTTTTTCCAAGTCATTGAGGAACCGATCGTCCTCCGGCGAAATCGAGTTTGAACCGGTCTTCGCGATCGAAACCCCACGCGAACCGCTCAGCTGGGAAAATGCCAAGCTCGCGAATGGCAGGCAACATCCCGTGCCGAGGATTTGCCGCACAAAATCGCGCCGCGTAGGTTCTTTGGAATTCATCCCTTTCATTGTGTCACGCAAAGCACCCGAATATGGCGTAAAACCTCAAAGTGGACCACTTGCTTCGGCGCAGCCTCGACCCGTGGATTCGAATACACATTATAAGGATGCCGTTTCCGCGCGTCTCTCATAAAATGCTTGAAGACTATTAGATGACGATGGCAAGAAAAAGCTCGCTTTGGATCGTGCCAGCCCTGGCCGCAGGGCTGATTCTCGTGGGCGTATTGATTCGCCGACAACATTGGAAGCCGTTGACCATCAAAGGTGCGGTCACCATCAAGGATGCGGATCCCAGAAAGCAATTGCCCATCGCAGATGTGGAAATCACGGTCGCCAACAATGCAGGCGAGCCGCCGGCTAAATCCGATTCGTCCGGGTTTTTCAGCCTGAAATTGCGCAAAGGCCTGCTACGGGGTCAAGCGCTGACGTTGAAGTTCCGGCATCCCGATTACCTCCCTCTCGACCTTCCTGAATTCGCGGGCGACAAACTCTACATCGCTCAGATGGTCCCGTCGTTAAAAAATACAGTCACGGTATCCAATCGACCGGCCGTTGCAGTGGGCAATGTCCGCGTTCGATATTCAATTATGGAGATCAGAACGGTCAACGTAGGCAGTGCCGTAAAAACGTTTCAGGTGGAGAATGTCGGCAACGTTCCGTGCAAGGGGCGGCCTCCGTGCTCGCCAGATGGCAAATGGAAAGCCGCCATCGCTTCCACTTCGTTGGATGCGGGCGTGGGCAATGAATTTCACAATGCCCGGGTCTCGTGCATAGCGGGGCCCTGCCCTTTTACGAAAATCGAGTCCGATGAATTTGCTCAAAACAGACAGGCAATCAAGGCGTCTGCCCGGGACTGGTCAGATCCGGCGACTTTCCTAGTGGAAGCCGAGGTGGTCCATACCATGCAGAGTCCGATCGATCACCAGTCTTATCCCGTCATCTTTGGTGCGGCTCTTAGTTTTACCTTACCCACCGACGCTGAGGGGGTAAGCCTGGAGGCGGATATAGCCGGAGAAACAGTAATCTTCCCGCTCGGGCCAAAGCTTTTCTTGACCTGGGCGAATTGTAATGCCAGACTGAACCCGGCCCGCACGAGTGTGTACCGTTGCGAACTCAAGCCAGGATACCGATTTCAATAGCGATGCTGAACCGTGGCGGAAGCGGTCAGCACGCCCTCGGGGCCGAGGTAAACGTCCAGCAATCGCAGGCCGTCGTAGGTGAGCACGAATTCACGAATCTGGCTGGAATGTTCCATTCCTCTCGATTTCAGCACGCGGCGCGTGCGATTCCACTCTCCCCCGACCTCGATGTTTCTCGGCAGGAGCCAGGTGCCCATGAGGGAGGAAACGTCCGCCTCGCTGGCTTCCGGAGCTCCCGCCGCAGTCAAACTGGCAAAAATCGCGGTGATCTTCTGGCTCTTCACAAGAGCAAATCAGAATCGGATAGCGAGTTTACTGGATGGACGGTGCGGGTCCCACCCCCTAAAACGGAATGAGTGGAATGCTTCAAGACAGAAAGTCACCCGACTCGGCCTGCGCCGTTGGCCGATTTGCGGCAGTTCTTCCCGAGTGGCTGAAGCTGAAAATGATAAAGTGCTATGCAGATATCCGGAAAATGCTACTGACGCTTGTAATCTTAGCTCCGACTTCTGTGCTCCCTATGTTATTTCCGATCGGCCAATCTGAGGTGCCAAGCATGTTGTCTGAGAACGCTTGTTTCGCAGACTTTTCGAGGGGCCAGCCAATGAACAATAGTGATAGTGATAATGATAATTTGCGCCAGCTTGCTTACAATCTCGCCGACGCGTACGGGAACGCCCTCATGCATGACGCGCCGGATGCAGACTTGGAGGCAAAGGACCTACTTCTAGAGAGTGCGTCAATACGACTCTCTTCCCGCATGCTTTACGAAATCACAAAAGGCTCTTGCCAGCCGAATGAGCATGCCATAGGAGCCTTGGCTGACCGCACATGTGCTCTAGACGACGAATCTGTCGGTCTAAGAGGTTTGACCGACATGCTTTCCCATGCCGCGTATCGACTTGAGAAACTGGGCAGGTCGGCGCCCCCCGCAGATGGCACAAACGGCCAGCGTGCTCTCGTCTTGGCTCGGATCGGATCGATGGAACATCTTTATCGAATGGCCGTCTCACTCTCGAGGATCTATCTCGATAGATCGCAGAGTGGCGTGTACTTGGAGGCGGCACTCGGGCAGATCAGATTGGCTCGCAAGCACATGGAAATTGAACGTAGCCTTTGTGAATTCAGTGACCATGAGCACGCAGCGCGGTTGCAGGAATTGTCCGAGATCGAGGACCAGCGAAGTGACATGCGGGACGACGTTGCGCGACCTTGAATCGAAAATCTTGAGTTCAAACGAACAGCCCGCCGAAGACATGGGGCTGAATTAGGCACCGATCACGGTCATGGTTGAGAACTACAGGACCGGTCTTTTGTGGAAGACCTTCATGTCGAACCCAGAGATCACCGAGATGCTACGCAAGCTTGACGCGTTAACAGCGGAATAGCGGGCAGGCGCGCCCATCAATGGCTAGTGGCTGTGGGGAACAGCCTTTGTACAGGCTGATCTAATACTTAAGGAGGTACCGCCGTGGAGAAAGATGATTTTCCTTTATCGCTCCATTCTCTGCGCGTCCGGACATTTTCGGCTGTTGAATCAACGCATTGTAAGTTTGATCGAACACGATGTGTGCCTCGGGCTGGCTGCGAGAAAGGGTTTGACGATGCGAGCACATAAACTTCTGCTGGTTCTGTTCTTATTGCCCGTCGCGACCCTAGCGCACGGGTTGTTTGATCGAACGGCTTTCGACAACAGCTTCAGTTACCGGTCCTTCTACGACAGCGAGGGTATTTTCGTCTCGCCCAGTGAACTGGAACTTATCAACCACAAGGTTCCCATCGATGAAACTCATTATGTTAGTCCGCCCAACTCTCTACGCCTAAAGTGGCGGTCGCAGACTGGCGGTGACTGGGCCGTAAGTCTGAGGGTCAAGGCTGGTGATGACACTGGTGGCTCTTCAGGCGGTTCATTGTTTTTCTGGTGCTATTCGGAAACTGATCTTTCTACCGATGAATCACCCCTGATCTATTTGAAAGACGCGGATGAGGAAGGCACCCCCAGCATCCGGCTCATCGGTCACCTCGATAAGCTACCGGCCCATACGTGGATAAGAGTGAAGTTGCCATTCGATTCATTCGTGGGGACTGTGAGAGAAACACGGGTGCCTCGGTTCAATGCGCGCCGCCTTGCACGGATAACCATCGCGCAAGGGCTCGACGACGGAAAGCCACACACGATTTATATCGATGAGATCACGATTGGCGATGAGGTTGCGAACAACAGTAAGAACTCTGCGGCACCCTCAGGCCTCACTGCGAAAGGATATGAGAGGCACATAAGTTTGACTTGGACTCCCAGCAACGGTGCTAGTTTAAGGTATTACAAGATCTATCGCTCATTCGACGGGATAACCTACACCCCAGTCGCTATCCAGAAAGGGACTCAGACGCGCTACGAGGATTTCCTTGGTGAAACCGGCAAGACTTCCTTCTATAAGATCAGCGCCGTAGGCGCCAACTACGACGAGTCACCACTTTCCGCGGGAGTAAGGGCGGCCACCACCGGCGCAATGAGCGATGAAGAACTTCTCACCATGGTTCAAGAAGCTTGTTTTAGATACTACTGGGACGGCGCGCACCCGACAGCCGGCATGGCGCTCGACATCTTGCCTGGTGATGAAAACCTGGTTGCAGTCGGAGCTTCCGGTCACGGAATCATGGCGCTCTTGGTTGGTGTTGAGCGCGGTTTTGTAACCCGGGAGCAAGGTGTCGTGCGAATGTTGAAGATCACGCGCTTTCTGTCGAAGGCGGATCGTTTCCATGGCGTATTCCCGCATTTTTTGGACGGCAGAACCGGAAAAGTGATTGCGCGCTTCGGGAAATTTGACGACGGCGGCGATCTCGTCGAAACGGCATTTCTCATGCAGGGACTCCTAGCGGCGCGCCAGTATTTCACGCGGCATAATGCTGGAGAGCAGGAGATTCAGAAAACTATAACCTCATTGTGGCGGTCAGTCGAGTGGGACTGGTACCGCGGTGACCGCAGCAGCACTTTTCTGTACTGGCACTGGTCACCCCGCTATGGCTTTTACCTAAATCACCCGCTAGTCGGATGGAATGAGACGATGATCGTTTATCTGCTGGCGATCGCGTCGCCCACTCATTCCGTCTCAGCCACGATGTATCACAGCGGTTGGGCGGGGCAGTCGGAGCGGGCTGTCCAATATCGGCGCTGGTGGAGTCAGACCACCCAGGGCGATCACTACGTCAACGGAAATAGTTATTACGGCATCAAGCTCGATGTCGGGGAGGGAAATGGGGCAGAGCTTTTCTTTACGCACTACTCGTTTCTCGGCTTTGACCCTCGCGGCAAGAAGGATGCCTACACAAACTATTTCAAGAATAGTCGCAATATCGCGCTGATCAGCCACGCTTACGCCGTCGCTAACCCCGGAAAGTATGTTGGCTACGGGGATGACTCGTGGGGACGTTCGTCTGGCATCAATGCGGACGGCGGGCGCGCCTACCCGCGAGACGACAATGGAACAATCACCTGCACGGCGGCGCTCGCTTCGTTTCCGTACACCCCTGTCGAATCGATGAAAGCGCTAAAACATTTCTACAGGGATCTCGGCGAAAAGCTGTGGGGGATTTATGGTTTTCGAGACGGCTTCAACCTTTCGGAAGACTGGTTTGACGACGTTTATTTGGGGCTTAATCAGGCGCCCATTGTCGTGATGATCGAGAATTACCGGTCAGGCCTCCCTTGGAGCCTATTTATGTCGAATGCGGAAATCAAGCCAGCTCTGGATCGAATCGGTTTCCAAGCTGATTTGGACCAAGCTTCTGCGAAGCCATGAGCCCCAGGAGGTATCAAGCCCCGGCGTTGTTGACGTAACATCTCCATTGCACTCAAAATCCCCCGTCAGCATCGCGGAGGAGGATAACAAACGGCGCACGTCATGCTAAGGCCTGATTTCGTCACGTGACAATAAACGTATTCAAGAGTAAGCGTCTGACCAACACACCTGTTCGACAGGTGGGGGTCTGTGTTGAAGTGTACGGATGACCGCAAAAACAGAGTTGTCAGTGACCAAACGACGTACAAGAGCTGAAGTTCAGCAGTTGGTGGCGGAGTTTGTGAGCAGCGGCATGCGACGGAGCGAGTTTTGCCGGAGTCGGGATCTGAGCTTCAGCACGCTGGATCGTCATTTGAAGAAGCGGCGTTGGAAGAGAAGGCGTAGACCAGTTTCTTCGGCCGGTCGTTTGGTGCCGGTGGAGTTGGCGGCCAGGAGTTCGCCAGCGCGGCACGAGTCGAGTTGTGGGCTGGCCGTGGTGCTGCCGGGTGGGCGCCGGATCGAGGTGCATCCTGATTTTGATACGAGTACGTTCGAACGCCTGGTGGGCATCCTGGAGCGGGCATAAGCCGTGTTTGGACTGGGCCCAGCTACACGGATCTATCTGGCCGCCGGGGTCACCGACA
>OBLW0100002951.1_pt1 | contig 13528 bp, 15 predicted proteins | sample 1520161 | NCBI WGS metagenome assembly OBLW01 (sample SAMEA3539309, study PRJEB22396) | soil metagenome | biome: tundra; feature: field; material: soil | place: USA | collected 2010-05 | depth 0.15 m
GGACGACTCGTCGGCGCGCGCGGCGACGGCGCAAACGAGGGCCAGGGCGGCTGCGAGAATTAGCGGGGAGTGGAATCGGATGGTCTTCATGTTAAGGAGTTCTATTCGGGAAAGGGTTCTAGAGCTGGTCGATCGCGCGGCGCGCGGATTCGCGGACGTCGACGTCGGCCTGGTCGTCGACGACGAGCTTGCGCAGTTCCAGGGCTGCCCCGTGCTCCCTCGAGGCGACGAGGAAGTCGATCATGGCGACCTGGACCAGGGGACTGGGCTCGCGGGGCAGGCATGCGAGGACGCCGGCGCGCACGACCTCCTGGTCGGCGTGGGAGTAAAGGGCGTTGAGCGCGTTGAGCCTCACGTTCACGCTCGTGTCGAACGCCATCGAATTGATCAGGCCGTCGATCACCCGCTCGTCGGGCTTGCGGGTCGTGGCGGCCACAAGGACGGTCTCCAGCCGGTCCCCCGTCGTGCGCTTCTGCATGACGGTCTGCTCGAAGAGCTGGCCCATCGTGTCGACCCGGGTGCGCAGGTCGGCGACCTGGCGCTCGGTGGCCATGCGCTCGCCCACCGCGAAGCCGAGGGCGACCAGGACGCAGGCCCCGAGCGCCCGCAGGAGCAGGGGCCCCCACGCGAAACGGCGGTCCGGGCGCGAGCCGGCGGCGTCGCGGATGGAGGACGCCCAGTCCGCGTGCCGGCGCAGCGAGAGCTTCTCGGTCTCGATGTCGCCCATCACCCGGGCCCGAAGCCGGTGGGACGGCGCGCCGGCGGGAAGCGCGTCCAGCGCCAGGAGGGTGCGGCTGAGCGATTCGAATTCGCGGCGGCAGCCGGGGCAGGCGCCGATGTGGGCGCGCATGGAGTCGGCGGTCTCGGGGTCGAGCTTCGCGTCCGCGAGCTCGGCCATGCGGTCGAGGCATGTCTGGCAGTTCATGTCGGGTTCTCCTTTTGAAGCTGGAAATAGTGGTCGCGAAGCGACCGCAGCGCCCGGTGCGCGCGGACGCGGGCCGCGCCGGCGGAGCACTCGAGGATGCCGGCGACCTCCGCGAACGAGAGCTCCTGCAGCCGGGAAAGGAGAAGGACCTCCCGGTCGTCCCGGTCGAGGCGCCCGAGGGCGCGGTGGAGCAGGGCGTGGTCGTCCCTGCTGGCGGCGGATTCATCCGCGCGGCGCGACTCGTCGGCGTGGGACTCGAGCTCGGACGGGTCGACCGAGACCGGCTGGGACTTCCGGAAATGGTCGGAGGCGCAGCGCCGCGCGAGGTGGTACATCCACGCGGTGAAGCTGCCCTCGTCCCGGTACGTGTGGCGGTACTTGAGCATCCGCTGGAAGACGATCTGCGCGATGTCCTCGGCCGCCGTCCGGTTTCCCGTCAGCTTGGCGAGGTAGCCGAAGAGCGGCCCATGGTGGCGCTCGAAGAGCTCGCCCATGCAGTCGAGGTCGCCGTCGCGAACGGCGAGCATGAGGTCGTGGTCCAGGGGCGGGGTGTTTGTCTCCACGGCGGGGTTAGGGAGCCAGTCAACCCCGATCGTCTGGGATTGCACGGGGATTTCGGCGGACGGGGGCGTCACGGGTGGAGGGGGCCATGGGTGGGAACTTCGGGTATTCCATGTACAACCGCCCGATCCGCCAAACGTTACAGGATGCCTGCCCGCCAAGGCGTTGAGAGATATTGATCGGCCGGCGGGCCTCGATTAGGGACTGTGGCCCGCTGGGAACTCCATGAACCGCCGCGAATTCATCCAATCCTCGCTCGCCCTGTCGGCGGGAGCCGCGATGGGCCGGGTCCTCGGGGCCGAGGACAAGCCGGCGCAGGCCATCGTCCCGCAGCCCGTGGCCGCCACCGAGTTCCGCCGGCTCAGGGGGGATGTCGGCACCTTCACGGGGCGGGGCGGCACGATCGGCTGGCTGTCCTCGAAGGATGCGGTCGTCGTCGTGGACACGCAGTTTCCGGACACGGCGCTCACCTGCCTGCGGGGCATACCGGGAATCGGCGGCCGCATGATCGACGCGACGATCAACACGCACCACCACGGCGACCACACGGGAGGCAACGTGGTCTTCAAGGCGGCGTCGAGGGCGCTCGTCGCGCAGGCCAACGTGCCGAAGCTCCAGTTCGAGGCTGCGAAGCGCGCGGAGCTGCTGCCCAATCCCGCCCCGTCCGCCCTGGTCGCAAGCCAGGTCTATGCCGACACGACCTTTCCCGACGTCTGGCGCAGGGAGCTCGGCGGCGAGATCGTCACGGCGGAATTCCGGGGGCCGGCCCACACCGGGGGCGACGCGGTCGTCATCTTCGAGAAGGCCAACGTCGTCCACATGGGCGACCTCGTGTTCAACCGGATATATCCCTACGTCGACCGGCCGGGCGGCGCGAGCATCCGCGGCTGGATCGAGGCGCTCAACGACTCGGTCGCGAGCTACCCGGCGGACGCGATCTACGTCTTCGGCCACGGAAACCCGAAGTTCGGCGTCACGGGCGCCCGCGGCGACCTCCTCGTGATGAGGGACTTCTTCTCGGCGGTCATGGAGCACGTCGAGAAGGAGATCGCGGCGGGCCGCGACAAGCCCGCGGTCGTCGGCATGGTGAACTTCCCCGGCTTCCCGGACTTTCACGTGCCGCTTCCCAACCGCCTCGGCCTCGTCCTCGGGGCCACCTTTGACGAGTTGACCTCGGCGCAGGCGTGATAGACCCTCGGCCATGAGCTTCAAGGCGGTCTTCAAGTCGGTCGTGTTCCTCGGGATCCTGTTCGTCATGCTGTACATCGGCATGAACAACGGGCAGTCGGCGGACTTCTACTTCCCCGTCCTCATGGCGAAAAAGCTGACGACGTCCGCGGCGCTGATCTATTTCGGGATGTTCGCGGTCGGCGTCCTTGCGGGCACGGTGCTCACGGCCGGCGGCGGCAGGGGCAAGGGCTCACCCAAGGGCGACAAATAGCGTCCGGCGCGCGCGCCGGTCACCTGCGCCCGGTGTTCTTGAGGCCGGTCTCGAGCTTGTTGCGCACCTCGCGAAGCACCAGGGCGGGAAGCGCGCCGGAGCGCGCGGCCAGGTGGGCGCGAACCGCGCCGGGGTCCCTCTTGGCCAGCTCGCGCAGCGCCCACGACATCGCCTTCGCGACCATGGGATCCCTGTCGCGCTCGAGGAGCCGGCACACCCGCAGCGTGCGTCGGCGGTCTCCCGCGCCGCCCTGCGCCCTGCTGTTGAGGGGCACGGTGCTGACGAGGGCGGCGCGCCGCCACCAGCGGTCCCGGGAGCGCGCCCAGGCGTGGATAAGCCTGTCCGAAACCTGGCGCCCCCGCCACGCCGGGCCCGAGAGGTAGACGGCAAAGCAGTCCACGTCCTCCCACGATGCGATTCCCCGCCCAAGCCTTTCCAGCTGCCGCGCGCCGAGCGAGAGCGGCGCCGTCGGATGGCTGCGGACGAGTTCATAGGCGACGAAGCGCCGTCCGTCGCGCCGCGGCCCGCACAGCCTGAGCGCGAGCCCGATCACGGCCTTGGGCGGCGCGTCCCACAGGAGCCTGGAATATTCACGGCGCATCGCGCGAAGCTCCGGGACCGTTGCCAGCGGGTGCGTCGAGAGCCGGCCCTCAATCTCCCTGGCCAGGGCCGGGATCCCGGCGCGGCCGCGCCGATCGGAGGAGGGATTCACCGTCCCTTTCCCCGCCCGGGCGCCCTGCGGCGCAGGTTGTCGCACACGACCGCGGCGGCGGCGGCCGCGTTCAGAGACTCCGCCGCGCCCCAGCGGGGAATCGTGACGCAGTAGGCGACATGCCGCCTGACGCCGTCGGAGAGCCCTCGGCCCTCGGCGCCGATGACGATGACGGCGTCCGCGAGCGCGGCGATCGCGTGCACGTCGCGGCCCTCGAGCGCGCAGCCGATGACCGGGGCGCGGATCCCGGCGAGAGCGGAATCGAGGGGCGCCTCGATCGCGCGGACGCGCGCAAAGGACCCCATGCTTGCCTGGATCACCTTCGGTGAGTGCAGGTCGGCGCACCCGGGGGAAAGGACGACGCGGTCGAGCCCGAACCAGTCCGCGATACGCAGCATCGTGCCGACGTTGCCGGGGTCCTGGACGCCGTCGAGGGCGAGCGTGATCCCGCGGTCGAGCTCGCCGGGCGCCAGCGCCTCCCGGCGGATCCTGCCGACCGCGAGGACCGGGGAGGGCGTCGGGAAATGGCTCGCGCGCGCCATCTCCGCGTCGGCGATGTCATGGGTCTTCATGCCCGGCCAGGCCGCGGTCCCGTAGATCTTCTCGAACGGGTGGCCGGCCGCCAGGAGCTCGGCCACGATCTTCTCGCCCTCCACGGCGTAGAGGCCCAGCTCCTCCCGGTGCCGCTTGTCGCGGAGCGACCGCAGGAGCTGGATTTCGGCGCGCTTGATCACGGCTCAGCATGGCCGCCGGGCGCGCCGTTTTTCAATTGTTTTGAGGGGTCGGCGGCGCGATAGTGCGCGGATGACGCCACGCAATCCCCGTGCGGCCCACGCACGGCTCCTCGACGAGATCGGAGCCGTCGACTGGGTCGGCGTGGAGGAGCGGGTCGCGAAGTTCGCGACCCGCAGCATCAAGAAGGCTTCGAAGGTCTGGGGCCTCAAGATGGCCATCTCCATGACCGACCTGACGACCCTCGAGGGCAAGGACACCCCCGGCAAGATCGAGTCGCTCTGCCGCAAGGCGCTGCGTCCGCACGACGACCCGGGCGTCCCGCCGGTCGCGGCCGTGTGCGTCTATCCGTCGATGGTGCGGCACGCGAGGCGCTGCGTCGCCGGCTCCAGGGTCAGGGTCGCCTCCGTGGCCACGGCGTTTCCGTCCGGGCAGACCCATTACCGCACGCGGCTCGCCGAGGTCCGCGGCGCCGTGGCGGACGGGGCCGACGAGGTCGACATGGTCATCAACCGGGGCGCCTTCCTCTCCGGGGAATTCTCCAGGGTGCGCGACGAGATAGCGGGCGTCGTCCAGGCCTGCGGCGGCGCGGCGCTCAAGGTGATCCTGGAGGTGAGCGAGCTCGAGACCTACGACAGCATCCGGGCGGCCTCGTTTCTGGCCATGGGCGCGCTGCGCCCGGGCGACTTCATAAAGACGAGCACGGGCAAGACGTCGCTCAATGCCACGCTCGGCGGCAACCAGGTGATGATTGAGGCGATCCGGGACTTCTACCTCGACACGGGCGTGCCGATCGGGATGAAGCCCGCGGGCGGCATCCGGACGGCGAAGCAGTCGCTCCAGTACCTGATCGCCGTCAAGGAGACCCTTGGGGACGCGTGGCTGACGCCGAGGCGCTACCGGTTCGGGGCGACCTCGCTCTTGAACGACCTGCTCCGGCAGATCGAGAGGGAGAAGACCGGCGCGTACCAGGCGCCGTATTATTTCAGCGAGGCCGCGGAGAGCTACTGACCATGCCCGCCTCAAGGAAGCCGCAGGGAAGGCCGCGCGCCGGGCTCATTTTCGGGGACCTGTGGGACTTCGACCCGGCGCCCGAGACGGCGGATCCGAAGCTGAGGGAAAGGTACGATCTGTTCATCGGCGGCAGGTTTGTGCGCCCGCGCTCCGGGAAGTACTTCGACTCCATCAACCCGGCGAACGAGAGGAAGCTCGCCGACATCGCGCTCGCGGGCCCCGCGGACGTCGACGCCGCGTACAGGGCGGCCGCCGGGGCGTTCAGGTCGTGGGCCGCGACGCCGGGGCGCGAGCGCGGCAAGTACCTGTTCCGGATCGCGCGGCTCCTGCAGGACCGCGCGAGGGAGTTCGCGGTCGCGGAGACCATGGACGGCGGCAAGCCGATCAGGGAATCGCGCGACTTCGACGTCCCGATGGCGGCGGCGCATTTCTTCTACCACGCCGGGTGGGCGGACAAGCTCGAGTACGTCGCGCCGGGCCGCGCGGTGGCCCCGCTCGGCGTCGTGGGCCAGGTGATCCCCTGGAACTTCCCGCTCCTGATGCTCGCATGGAAGCTGGCGCCCGCCCTCGCCATGGGCAACTGCGTCGTCCTGAAGCCGGCCGAGACGACCTCGATCACGGCGCTCAAGCTCGCCGGGATCCTCCAGGACGCGGGCCTGCCGCCCGGGGTCGTCAATTTCGTCACCGGGGCGGGGAAGACGGGGGCGCTGGTGATGGGGCACCCGGGCGCGGCGAAGGTGGCGTTCACCGGCTCGACGGAGGTCGGCAAGGCGATCATGCGCCAGCTCGCCGGCACCGACAGGAGGATGACCATGGAGCTTGGAGGAAAGGCGGCGAACATCGTGTTCGACGACGCGCCGATCGACCAGGCCGTCGAGGGCATCGTCGACGGGATCTTCTTCAACCAGGGCCACGTGTGCTGCGCGGGCTCGCGCCTTCTCGTCCACGAGCCCGTGGCGGACCTGGTGACCTCGAAGCTCAAGAACAGGATCCGCGTGCTGCGCGTGGGGGACCCCCTCGACAAGAACACCGACCTTGGCGCGATCAACTCCAGGGCGCAGCTGGCGACGATCCGGCGGCTCGTGGCGGCCGGGGTCAGGGAGGGGGCCGTCATGTTCCAGCCCCCGTGCCGGCTGCCCGAGCGGGGCTTCTATTTCCCGCCCACGCTCTTCACGGGCGTCACCCAGAGCCACCGGATAGCGCGCGAGGAGATATTCGGTCCCGTGCTCTCCATCCTCACGTTCCGCACGGTCGACGAGGCGATCGAGAAGGCGAACAACACGCCCTACGGGCTGAGCGCGGGCGTCTGGACGGACAAGGGCTCGCGCATCCTGCGGATGTCGACGGAGCTCAAGGCGGGGGTCGTCTGGGCCAACACGTTCAACAGGTTCGACCCGTCGTCACCGTTCGGCGGATACAAGGAGAGCGGATTCGGGCGCGAGGGCGGCCGCCAGGGGCTGCTCGACTACGCGCGGTACGCATCGCCGCCATGAGCCGGATACCCGTCACAAAGACGCCGAAGGTCTACATCGGGGGCGCGTTCGTGCGGTCCGAGAGCTCGCGGACCTTCAAGGTGAGCGGCGCGGACGGGGCGTTCTTCGCGAACATCCCCCAGTGCACGCGCAAGGACCTGCGCAACGCGGTCGAGGCGGCCGCCAAGGCGGGGCCGGGCTGGGCGAGGCGCACCCCCTACAACCGCGCGCAGATCCTCTACCGCCTCGCCGAGATGCTCGAGGCCCGCGCCGGGGAGATGGTCGGCGCGCTCGTCCGGTTCGGCGCAAGGAGGCAGGACGCGGCGAAGGGCATGTCCGTCTGCGTCGACCGCCTGATCCACTATGCGGGCTGGGCGGACAAGTACGAGCAGCTCCTCGGGTCGGTCAACCCGGTGGCCTCGCGCCACTTCAACTTCACGGTGACGGAGCCCATGGGCGTCGTCGGCGTCATCGCGCCGGACAGCCCGCCGCTCCTCGGGCTCCTGTCGATGGTCGCGCCCGTGATCGCGTGCGGAAACACGGTCGTCGCGCTCGCGTCCGAGAAGTTTCCCTACACGGCGATCCTCCTCGGGGAGACGCTCGCGACGAGCGACCTGCCGGGAGGCGTCGTCAACATCCTCACGGGCTTCCGCAGGGAGCTTGTCCCCACCTTCGCCACGCACGCGCACCTGCGCGCGATCTACGCCTCGGCCGAGGGCGAGGAGCGCCGGGTGCTCAGGCTCGGCGCCGCCGCGAGCGTCAAGAGGGTCCGCTTCGCGCCCGAGGCCGGCGCGGACTGGTTCGCGGATTCGGCGCAGGGCCTCGACGCGATCCGCGGGTTCGTCGAGTTCAAGACGACCTGGCACCCGATCGGCTCCTGAGGAACCGGTCGATCTCCGGACGGTGGGGCATCGAGGGAGCGGTGCCGGGTCGGGTGACCGAGAGCGCGGCCGCGGCGTTGCCGAACCGCGCGGCCTTGAGCAGGTCGCCGCCGTGGCGGACCAGTCCCGCGGCGAAGCCGCCCACGAAGGCGTCTCCCGCCCCGGTCGTGTCGACGGCGCGCACGCGGTGGCCGGCGATGGCCGTCCATCCCCCGTCCGTGGAGACGAGGCAGCCGCTGCGCCCCATCGTCACGATCACGGTGGGGACCCCGAGCGAGCGGGTCAGCCTGTGGACGGCGCCAGGGCTGCGGCCGGGCGCATGGCGGGTCAGGGCGGCAAACTCGGACTCGTTCGGGATCAGGATGTCGGTCAGCGCCAGGATCCTGCGGTCGAATCCCGGCCCCATGGGCGCGGGATTGAGGATCGTCGTCGCGCGGAAGCGGCGCGCGAGCCCGAAGGCGTGCAGGTTGATCCGCGCGTTCGCCTCGCCCTGGCAGATGACGACCCGCGCTCCGCGGATGAGCGCGGCCGGGACGTCCCGCGGCGCGATCGCGGCGCTGGCGCCGATCGCGACGATGATCTCATTCTGGCTGGCGCCGTCGACAAGGATGGCCGCGGCACCCGTGGCCTCGCCCGGCTTCGCGGCGAGCCTGGCGTCGATCCCCTCGGAGCGCAGGAACCGCGCGGCCTCGGCGCCGAACGTGTCGCGCCCCACGGCCCCGACAAAGCGCGTCCGGGCGCCGGCCCTCGCCGCGGCGACGGCCTGGTTCGATCCCTTGCCGCCGGGTCCCGTCGCAAAGGTGCCGATAACTGTCTCGCCGGCCCTCGGGAACAGGCCGCAGCGGAACGAAAGGTCCTTAACGAAGCTGCCGACGACGACGACGCTCGGTTTCATGGGGTTTCTGCGGGCCCCATCCTTCAAATGCGGATGACATTGTCCATACCGGGGTTCCGGGATTGGGCCGGCGCTGCCCCGAGGAGCGGCGGGCCATTCGACCCGCCGCCCGGACCGCTCGTCCAAAGATTGCCGCCGGGGTCGACTCCGGCTGTAATCCTGCCGCTGATGGAATTCTCCGCTGACATTTCCCTGCCGGCAGGCGACGCCGCCCAGCGCGAGCATGCGAAGGCAAGGCTGTATGTGCTTTTCCAGGCGGGCGGCTGGGGCTCCCTGCTGGCCGTGGAGACATGGGCGTCTCTGACGTTTCCCGAGCACGACGAGGCGAAATGGGGGCTGGCCACGACGCTGGCGGTCATCGTCATCTCCTTTGCTTCGGCCCTGCTGATCACCCATTTCATGCGCCCCCTCATGGAGCGGTGGAGGTGGAAGCAGCTCGGGTGGCGTCATCTGCTCCCGAGGCTCATTGTGGCGGCGTTCGCCATGTCGGGCGTCTGGAACCTCTTCGTTTGCGTTTGGCTCCACGGCATCGTCGGCCTGCCCTGGAACACCAAGTATGCGTTGCCGCTGGTCCTCGTTCTTCAGGTCCTTTACTTCAGCGTCTTCTTCTTCAGCTGGCTGTGCCTCTATTACTTCTACCACGTCTTCGACCGGCTGAACCGCTCCGAGATCGAGCGCTTCAGGCTGATGACAAGCGTGAAGGAGGCCGAGCTGCGCGCGCTCAAGTCGCAGGTCAACCCGCACTTCATCTTCAATTCCCTCAATTCGCTGCGGGCGCTGGTCGACGAGGACCCCGCCCGGGCGCGCAAGGCGGTGACGCAGCTTGCGAACCTGCTGCGCTATTCCCTGCAGAGCGGCCAGCTGGAGACCGTCCCGCTCGAGGACGAGCTGGACATCGTGAACGACTACCTCGCGCTTGAGCAGGTCCGCCACGAGGAGCGGCTGCGGCTGCGGCTCGACATCGCCCCCGACGCGCTCCAGCTGCGCATTCCACCTATGCTCCTGCAGACCCTCGTGGAGAACGCCGTCAAGTACGGGATCTCCCCGCGGCCCGAGGGAGGGGAGATCGAGATCGTCGCCCGCAACTCGGGCGGCGCGCTCAGGATCCGGGTGTCCAATCCCGGCCAGATCGAGGCCAAAGGGCGGGAGTCGTCCACCGGCGTCGGGCTGCGCAACGCCGCCGAGAGGCTGCGGCTGATCTTCGGCGAACGCGCCACCCTGGTGCTGCGCTCGGACCGCCAGCCTTCGCAGGTCGTCGCTGAGGCCGTTATCCCGCTGCCGACGCATTGATGAAGGCGCTTCTCATCGACGATGAGCGCCTCGCACGCAACGAGCTGCGGCGCCTGCTCTCGGCGTTTCCGGATATCCAGATAGCCGGCGAGGCGTCCAATACGAAGCAGGCCCGCGAGCAGATGGCGGCGCTGAAACCCGACCTGCTCTTTGTCGACGTGCAGATGCCGGGCGAGACCGGCATGGACTTCCTCGAGTCGCTCGAGCCCCCCGTGCCGCACGTCATCTTCACGACGGCGTACGACGAGTTCGCGGTGAAGGCGTTCGAGCTCAACGCGCTCGACTACCTGCTGAAACCGGTCGACCCGGTGCGGTTCGCCGCCGCCGTGGAACGGCTTCCCGGTCGCAAGGGGTCCCCCCACCCGAAGGCGCCCGACGGGCGCCTCGACGCGGGGGACAGGGTCTTCGTGCGGGAAGGGGAGCGATGCTGGTTCATCGAGGTCGGCCAGATTCGCCTGCTCGAGAGCGAGGGAAACTACACTCGCGTCCACTTTGCCGACGTGCAGCCGCAGCTTTTCAGGTCGCTCAACGCGATGGAGGAGCGGCTTGACCCCAAGTTCTTCTTCAGGGCCAACCGGCGCCAGATCATCAATATCGCGTGGATAGCGGGGATCGAGCCGTGGTTCAGCGGCGGGCTCCTTGTCCAGTTGAAGGGCGGCGCCAAGGTGGAGCTCAGCCGCAGGCAGGCCCAGGAGTTTCGCGAGCGGATGAGCTTGTAACTGCCGCCCGCATTGAGTTCTCAAATTTGCCCGGTCGCGGCCCTTCAAGCTTCCGGTCGAAGAGATGTTTGACGATCCCATCCAATGAAGGCGTTCGTGGAAGCGAGCGACAAGGGACGGTTAACCGTTGCCACGTAGTCAACGTTCGGCCGAAATCGAAACACTGACATGCCCGGGCAGGAAGACTACATTCTACGGCATATTTCGATGCTGCGGCTGTTGCTCAATCGGATGCTGAAGCTGCGTTCATCGGGTCAGCACGAGCAGGCAATGGTGCTTATGATGCAGGCGCAGGAGAAGCTGTTCGGCCGTCCTCCGTCAGAAGTCATTGGCCTGCCGCTGGATGATCAGCTCCAGCTTTTGGCGACCGGTATTTCTCCGGAACAAGCCCGGGAGAGGCAGGTGGGTTATGCGTTGCTGCTTCGAGAAGCGGGCTTGTCCTATGCGGAGCGGAACAAGAACGACTTAGCTGCCGGCGCCTTCAAGGCGGCATTGTATATTTTGCTCAGAGTCTCGATGAAAGACGGTACGCCAGACGACGCGCTTGTTGATTTGATTCGATCGACTCTGGCCAGCACATCGGTCGAGCAGGTCGACGCTCCAATCAGGGAGATGCTGGCTGCAATCAAACCATAAATCGGAATTGACGATTGCGTCATCAATCATGGATCAACCTCTTAAGTCGACTCCCGCCCGTTTCGCAGGCATCCCCGAGCCATGATTGAGGCGAAGCTCCTCACGAAGATCTTTCATGACAAGAAGAGGGGGGAGATCCGGGGGGCGGACTCGGTGTCCTTCCGCGTCATGCCCGGAAGCATCTACGGGCTCCTTGGGGCGAACGGCGCGGGCAAGACGACCACGCTTCGGCTGCTGGCGACGCTCCTTAAGCCGACGAGCGGCACCGCCATCGTCGCGGGCCACGACATCGCGCGGGAGCCGGACAAGGTCCGCGCCAACCTCGGCTTCCTCGCCGCGAGCACGGCCCTGTACGCCCGGCTGACCTCGCGCGAGATGATCGCCTATTTCGGAAGGCTCAACGGCCTCGACGAGGCCTCCCTGCGCTCGCGCATAGGCTCGCTGGCCGACGAGCTCGACATGCACGAGTTCCTCGACCGGCGCTGCGACAAGCTCTCGACGGGGATGAAGCAGAAGACGTCGATCGCCCGGACGCTCGTGCACGACCCCCAGGTGATGCTGTTCGACGAGCCGACGCTCGGGCTCGACGTGATGACCTCCCGCTCGATCATCCGTTTCGTCCGCGAGTGCCGCGCCAGGGGGAAGACCGTGATCTACTCGACCCACGTGATGAGCGAGGCCGAGAAGCTCTGCGACGTGATAGGCATCATCCACGGGGGATCCCTCCGGGCCGAGGGAACGGTCGAGGAACTCAAGGCCAGGACGGGCGAGCGGGACCTCGAGGAATCCTTCGTCAGGATCGTCATGCCGGGGGCCGCGGCATGAACTGGCGCTCTATAACGACGATCTACGCCAAGGAGCTCAGGGACATGCTGCGCGACAGGAGGACCCTTATCTCGACGATCGTCATACCGACGTTCATCATGCCCGTGATCATCCTGGGATTCGGAAGGGCCGCGGCGATGGTCGTCTCCAAGGCCCGGCACGAGGTCTCGCGGGTCATGGTGGTCGGCGGCGCCGACTCGCCCCGGGTCCGGGCCGAGCTAGAAAAATCCGGCAAGTTCAGGGTCGAGACCGCGTCGCCGGACTGGAAGACCCTCATATCGGACAAGAAGGTTCGCGCCGCGGTCGAGATCCCCGCGGGATTCGACAGGGCTCTCGATGCGGGATCGGCCCCCACGGTCACGCTCTACCATTACCAGGGAGAGATGAAATCGGGCCTGGCGGTCGACCAGCTTCACGCGTTCTTCACGGCGCTGCGCGACCGAGCGACCGCGCGGCTGCTTGCCGAGCGGGGCCTGCCGGAATCGGTCGCGCGGCCATTCGAATTGAAGGAGGCCAACGTCGCCCCGCCGGAAAAGGTCGGGGGCAACCTGGTCGGGGGCATCATCCCCTATTTCATCATCGTTCTCTGCCTGACCGGGGCCATGTACCCGGCGATGGACCTGACGGCCGGGGAGAAGGAAAGGGGCACGATGGAGACGCTCCTCTGCAGCCCGGCCGCCCGGACCGACATCGTCCTCGGAAAGTTCTTCATGGTGCTCACCGGCTCGCTTGCGGCGGTCATCCTATCGCTGGTTTCGATGGGGGCGACCGTCGCGCTCGCGGGCGCCGCGATCGGACCCGGCGCCGCGGGGCCTTCCGGCCTGGCGCTTTCGATCGATCCACTGGGCATCCTTGGCGTCCTCGCGATGGTGATGCCGGTCGCGGTCCTCTTCTCGGCGATGCTTTTCACCGTCTGCCTTTTCGCAAAAAGCTTCAAGGAGGCGCAGACCTACGTCACGCCGCTGATGATGGTCGTGATCCTGCCGGTGGTCGCGGGGATACTTCCCGGGATCGAGCTCAACTACCGGCTGGCCATGGTCCCCATCCTGAACATTTCGCTCGTCTCAAAGGAGATGCTTTCCGGCGTGTGGCACTGGGGCTACATCGCCGTGATCTTCGGCTCCACGGCATTTTACGCGGTGGTGGCGCTCGCGCTCGCCGTGCGGATGTTCAAGCGTGAGGACGTGATCTTCCGCACTTGAACCAGCGATTACTTACGCGCGAAAAGCCTGTGGACTTCCTGTAAAAGCAGGGTAAATTGGGGCGTCACCCGCAGTATTATCGATTGGTAAAGCGAAACCCCATGTGATCTGATTGCATATAACGAGGCAATGTGATCGAATTGCATTTAGACAGAACCCATTGAAATCGTAAACAATCCCCGGAGCAAGCTCCGGGGCATTCCCAATGACACAGAAGACACAA
>OBLW0100002952.1_pt1 | contig 13528 bp, 14 predicted proteins | sample 1520161 | NCBI WGS metagenome assembly OBLW01 (sample SAMEA3539309, study PRJEB22396) | soil metagenome | biome: tundra; feature: field; material: soil | place: USA | collected 2010-05 | depth 0.15 m
AGCAATTTCTGACCCTCGCCCCTCAAATTGCTGGCCGCGAGGATGGCGACGGACGACTCAGTCTTGTGATGGGCCACGCGTTCCCGCCGGGAAGCGCGCGATGGGGCACTCTGACCGACGTTCGGCGCAGTGCCAGCCACCTATTTCTACGTTATACATTCCATTCCACCCCAGCGCCCCAGAATTGCTGAACGACTACCTAGACGAAGCTCGACACGCTGCGGACACCAAAGGCGCCTTGTTCCGACCCGTTAGCAACAACCGCACCGGCAGTCTCGACGATAGCATCGCCCCCCACGGTGTCTACAAACTCGTGCGCCGCTACGCGCTGGCGCTGGGCCTCAAGATCGGCGCCCATGCGCTGCGTGCAGCGGCCGCCACCAATGCCCTCGGTCGCGACGCCGAAAGCGCGAAGGTCCAGGAATGGCTCGGACACGCCAACATCGCTACCACCCGTGTGGATGTCACTGGATAGTGTCCACAATGACATTAATTAATGTCCCTCGCTGGCTCCGGTCAAACCGCTTAAAAATGGGGTTCTCAGCTGCCGCATCCGATTTCGGACATCATTAATTGACAATGGGACAAGATCTTCTGATACCCACAGATATCCACAAGGACGCTAACAAATGACATTCACACTGACCCTAAAGTAGCTTGGCACCGTGGAACCTACCTGCACAGACGCATATTATCGAACCGTTACCGGTGGCGACGGCATTCCCCACTAGGACTAGGGTCTAACGCGATATGTGGTCGCTGACCGTCGTCTCAATTGCCAGCGGATGGCAGAATTTCGATGATTGCGGACGCAGCAAGCCTTTCGCTACCGTTTCCCCTTTCCGGGGTGATTCCACTTCTTGGCGTTCTCGGCAAACTGCGCGCGCTTGGCGAAGACGCCGCCCTTCGATTTTTCCTTCGCGATGTCAGCCTCGGTGACCTTGGCCCCAGGTGCCTTACCGACGTCCTTGTGCATTTGATTCTTCTTCAGATCCAGTTTCATGGGCGCGCGCGCCATTGCATTGTCCTCCTGCTCTCTCTCTCGTTCGCCCGTCAATCGAGGGCGTAAAAAGGTTCAAAAACCCGATTCGAACTCGAGGTGCTGTCTGTCGGCCGATCCGGCTTCTTTACTTGTATCGTCCGATGCACCTCATCAAAAAGTACTCGAGTATTTTCTATTCCTAGTAATAGGATCCGACGATTACAGGTATGGCGACGTTCACGTCCGGTTCTAGGAAAGTGCGAATCCCTCGCTCTGCTCGCCTATTTCCGCACAACGATGTTGTTATGAACGCCTCTAACGCCGTCGGTATCCTTCGCAATCATTTCGGCAAGATCGCTGGCATCCTTGGTCGGTGCCTTCCCACTCAGCCATACGACGCCGTCATTGTCAGTGTCAACCTGGATGTTGGTAAGGGTTGACATGTGTTTTTCGGCCAGTTTCGATTTGACCTTTGTGGTGATGACCGAATCCTTCACAAAATTGCCCGGGTGAGAAGTGTCGGGGCCCATCGGCGGATCTGCAATAGCGATCGACGCAAGCGTTCCGGTTCCAGCAAGCATGGCGGCAAGTATTAGGATTTTCATGAATATTCCTTTGTGTATCTAGAGCCTACAACATCGCGCAAAAGTATCACTGACCATACTGTGCGCGGTCTGTACGGGAACGCACATTGGACTTAACCCGCTTTAGTGGCTGGGTTATTGCCTCCAGCCTTGGATCCATTCGAACACGGCGGTCTTCGCTTCGGTCTGAGTACGGAATCGGCGACCGTTCAGCAGCTCCTTTTCCAGGGTAGCGAAAAGGCTTTCGGCCATCGCGTTGTCATAGGCCTCGCCGACAGAGTCCATCGGCAGCATGACGTACGCATAGCTCGTGTACTGGCAGCCATGATCGCTGCGATGTACCACGCAGTGCGGCCGGCGCTGAGCAAGAGCGGCGTCGCTCAACGGTGGGTTGCCCATCGCTGCACTACTCGTTGGATGGCATCGAGCCCGTCGGTCAGCGCCGCAGGACCTGGCTGCAAAATGAGAGGCGATTTAATCTCATGCAATTCACCGGCGCGCACCGCCGGTACGCCGTCCCAGCCGATGCGGGATGCCACTTGATTTGGACGGAAGCGTTTGCCGCACCAGGAGCCGAGTATGATCTCGGGGGCGCGGCGTACGACCTCGCCGGGGTCCCCCAGGATGCGATCCCTGCCGAGCGCGCAGAGCGCGCGCTCCGGGAATACATCATCACCGCCGGCAATGCCAATGAGCTCGCTGACCCAACGAATACCGGTGATGAGCGGGTCGTCCCACTCTTCGAAATAAACCCGCGGACGGCGCGATAGCAACGAAGCCGCTTGCCGCACTTTCTCTACATGAGCTTCGAGTGCGAGCGCGTAACGCTCGGCGCGATCACCGGCGCCAACCAAGGCGCCAAGTCGGCGCACATAGCTCAAGATCCCATCGACAGAGCGATGGTTGCTGATCCACACTTCGATCCCGCTTTTGATCAGCGCCTGTGCGATATCGGCCTGAATATCCGAGAAGCCGATCACGAAGTCCGGTTTCAAGCTAAGAATGCGATCGAGCTTGGCGCTCGTGAACGCCGACACCCGAGGCTTTTCGCGACGCGCTCGCGGCGGCCGCACCGTGAAGCCGGAGATGCCGACGATCCGATCCTCGAGCCCAAGGGCGTAGAGAACTTCGGTGGGTTCCTCGGTCAGGCAAATGATGCGCGTCGGATATCGACTGTCCATGGCGCCGATTAAAGCACACCCTCGGCGAGCGCCGCCGATGCGCCGTGCACGATGGTGTGGGCGAGGCCCGGCGCCTGTGATAACACGTGATCCGTATAGAATCGCGCCGTCATAATCTTCGCCTCGTGGAAACCCGCGGTTGCCCCACCGTCGTCGAGCGCTGCGAGACGCTGCTCCGCGATCTGCGCGGAGCGCAGCAGTTGCCAGCCGCCCGCTACGATGCCAAACAGTTTGAGCATGGGAACGGCGCCGACTGAGACGCCGCGGATATCGGTGGCGTAGTTCTGCACCACGTAGTGAATCGCCAACTCCAACGAGTCGATTGCGGCCGAAAACACCACGGCGGGCCCCGACAGGTTCGGCGCAGCGGCCAACTCCGCAGCCACGCCTCTCATGTCGGCGATGACAGCCTGCGCTGCGCGACCGCCGTCGCGGGCGAGCTTGCGGCCAATCAAATCGTTGGCTTGTATGCCCGTGGTACCCTCGTAGATCGGCGTGATTCGTGCATCGCGCAGATATTGTGCGGCGCCCGTTTCTTCCACGAATCCGACGCCGCCATGCACCTGGATGCCAAGGGACGCGATGTCGACGGCGTTTTCAGTACACCAGCCCTTGACGACGGGAATCATCAGATCCGCGACCGCCTGATGGCGCTGCCGTTCCTCCAACCGCGGGTGCAAGCGGGCGGCGTCCAAAGAGACCGCAACCACGCTGGCGAGCGCGCGCATAGCCTCCGTCTGCGACTTCATCAGCAGCAACATACGGCGTACATCGGGATGGCAGATGATGGTAACCCGCGGGCCGCCATGCACTCCGGCCTCGGTGCCTTGGACGCGCTCGCGCGCATACGCGTGCGCCGTCTGGTACGCGCGTTCCGAGATGCCGATACCTTCAAGGCCGACCGAAAAGCGGGCCGTGTTCATCATGATGAACATATATTCCAATCCGCGATTCGCTTCGCCGACGAGTTCGGCGACCGCGCCATCGTTCTGTCCAAAGGCGAGCACACAAGTGGGGCTCGCGTGGATTCCGAGCTTCTCCTCGATCGATAGGCAGCGAACATCGTTGCGAGCGCCGAGCGAGCCATCCGCATTGACGAGAAACTTTGGCACCAAGAACAATGAAATGCCTCTGACCCCATCGGGAGCGCCGGCAATGCGCGCCAACACCATGTGTACGATGTTGCCGGTCAGATCGTGTTCACCATAGGTAATGAAGATCTTCTGGCCCGTCACTAGGTAGCGGCCATCCCGGTCCGGGACGGCCCGTGTACGAATGGCCGATAGGTCGGAGCCGGCCTGCGGCTCCGTGAGGACCATAGTGCCGGTCCATTCGCCACTGATCATCTTGGACAGATAGTTGCTTTTCTGAAACACCGAACCGCGTAGCTCGATCGAATCGATCGCTCCACGCGTCAGCATTGGGCACAGCGCAAAGGCGACATTTGCGCCGTTCCACATCTCTTCGACCAATGCAGATAGGGCTCTGGGCAAATTTTGGCCGCCGAATTCGGATGGACACGACAGGCCGCTCCAACCGTCGGCGACGAACTGCGCATAGGCTTGCCTCCATCCAGCCGCGGTCAGAACTTCACCGTCTGCCCATCGCACGCCCTCCGAATCGCCGCTATGATTCAGAGGCGAGAGAACCAAGCTCGCGAATTTGGCGCCTTCATCGAGCACCGCGTCGGCCACGTCCAACGTGAACTCCTCAAAACCGGGAAGCTGTGCGAGTAGGCCAAAGTCGACCAACTCTCGCAGCACGAACTTCATGTCTGCAAGCGGGGCCTGATAATCGTGCATGTGCGTCTACCTCGCGTGCATCGGCACTAGGAGAAATCCTCAGCCAGCTCTTGCGGCCGCCCCGATGACACCGATCGCCGGGAGATTCAAGCAATTTCCCGTTGCGGGCTACATGTTGCGCCGGTAACGGCCGCCAACATCGTACAGTGTGTGCGTGATCTGGCCGAGTGAACAGCCGCGAACGGCTTCCATCAGCATTTCAAAGGTATTGCCATCTTCGATGACCGTACGCCGCAGGCGCTCGAGCAGCTCAGCAGCATGCGGCGCGTGGTGCTCCTTAAATTGCTGTAGGCGTTTAAGCTGCGACTGCTTCTCTGCATCCGTGGAGCGTGCTAGCTCGATCGCAGCCGGGACTGCCTCGCCGGCCGGATTCCGGTACGTGTTGACGCCGATGATGGGATAGGATCCATCGTGTTTCTGCCGCTCATAAAACAGCGACTCCTCCTGAATCTTGCCGCGCTGATAGCCGGTTTCCATTGCGCCGAGTACGCCCCCGCGGTCGGCAATGGCATCAAATTCCCGCAGCACCGCTTCCTCGACCAAGTCCGTCAATTCGTCGATGATGAAGCTGCCCTGGATGGGATTTTCGTTCTTCGCCAAGCCCCATTCGCGATTGATGATCAGCTGAATCGCCATCGCGCGCCGCACGCTCTCCTCGGTGGGTGTGGTGACCGCCTCGTCATACGCGTTGGTGTGAAGGCTATTGCAATTATCGTAGACGGCGCACAGTGCCTGCAGCGTCGTGCGGATATCGTTGAACGACATTTCCTGGGCGTGCAATGAACGGCCTGAAGTTTGCACATGGTACTTGAGTTTTTGACTGCGCTCGTTCGCACCGTACTTGTGTTTCATCGCGACGGCCCAAATACGCCGCGCGACGCGGCCAATCACCGAATATTCCGGATCCATGCCATTGGAAAAGAAGAACGACAGGTTCGGGGCGAAATCATCGACGTGCAGGCCGCGCGCGAGGTAGGCCTCGACAAAGGTGAATCCGTTGGCGAGTGTAAACGCAAGCTGCGAGATGGGGTTGGCACCGGCTTCAGCGATGTGGTACCCGGAGATCGAGACGGAGTAGAAATTCTGCACCTTGTGGCGCACAAAATATTCTTGAATGTCGCCCATCATTTTGAGAGCGAACTCGGTGGAAAAGATACAGGTGTTCTGCCCTTGATCTTCCTTCAATATGTCGGCTTGCACGGTGCCGCGCACCGTGGATAATGTCCGAGCCTTGATCTTCTCGAGTTCCGCACGATTCGGATCGCGGCCATTCTCCTGCTTGAACTTCTCCACTTGCTGATCGATGGCAGTGTTCATGAACATAGCCAGAATCATGGGCGCCGGGCCATTGATGGTCATCGATACCGAGGTGCTCGGAGCACACAGGTCGAAGCCCGAGTACAGCACCTTCATGTCATCGAGGGTTGCGATCGAAACACCGGAATTGCCGACCTTGCCATAGATATCCGGACGTAGGTCGGGATCCCAACCATAGAGCGTGACTGAATCAAAGGCAGTCGACAGTCGGTGCGCGGGCATGCCTTCCGACACGTGTTTGAAACGCAGATTGGTCTTAAACGCATCGCCTTCCCCAGCGAACATGCGTGTCGGGTCTTCGCCTTCGCGCTTGAAAGCGAACACACCGGCCGTATAGGGGTAGGAACCCGGCAGATTTTCCTTCCATAGGAAGCGCAATATCTCTCCATCGTCCTCGAAGCGAGGCAGCGACACCTTTCGTATCTTGGTACCCGACAGCGAGTCAGACGTGAGCTTGGTGCGAATCTCCGTGTCGCGGCTCTTCGAGACGTACTCAGGCTGCGCGTAGAGTTCCTGAGTCTTTGGCCACTGCTCCAGCAGCTTCACTGACGCGGGGTCCATCTCCAGACGTTTGGCCACAATCAGCTCGTCGAACCCCGCGATCGGACGGTCCGATGCGGCAAATAGAGACTTCGAAATCTCCAATGATTGGCGCTCGCGTGCGATTCGCGACTGGCGTCCGATGAACCGATGGAACTCACGCAGCGCCTCGGAAATCTCGGCAAGATAGCGCGCGCGCTCCGGCGGCACGATGGCGCGACCGCGAGAGGAGGCTTTAACCACGACTGGCGGCAACTTGCTCGGGCTCAATTTCAGGCCCTTCTCCTGCAATCGCGGTAGCATGGCTTGATACAGCGCAGTAACACCGTCGTCGTTGAAGCGCGAGGCCACCGTGCCATAAACCGGCATGCTCTCGGGGCCTTGGCCAAACAATTCACGGTTGCGCTGATATTGCTTGCGCACGTCGCGAAGCGCGTCCTGAGATCCCTTGCGATCAAATTTATTGATGGCGACAAAGTCGGCAAAATCGAGCATATCGATTTTTTCCAACTGTGAGGCCGCGCCAAATTCGGGTGTCATCACATAGAGCGAGGCATCGACGAGCGGCACGATGGCCGATTCGCCCTGCCCGATCCCGGAGGTCTCCACCACGATTAGATCGAAGCCGCTGATCTTGCAGGTCGCCAGTATCTCCGGCAGAGCGGCGGAGATCTCGGTCCCCGTGTCGCGCGTGGCTAACGAGCGCATGTATATCTTGTCGGAATCAATCGCATTCATGCGAATTCGATCGCCCAGCAAAGCGCCTCCGGTGCGTTTGCGCGAGGGGTCGATCGAGATGATGGCTACCCGTAGGCGATCGTCCTGGTCGAGCCGCAATCTCAGAATCAGTTCGTCGCTAAGCGAGGACTTACCCGCGCCGCCGGTGCCGGTGATTCCCAATATCGGAGTCCTGATGCCGGCGGCGGCCTGCAAGAGCGACTGACGGACGCGCATCGAATAAAATCGACTTTCAACCGCGGTGATTACGCGAGCAAGCTGCCTGCGGTTACCTGAACGTAACGCATCAAGGGCATCGGCTTCGGCGGGTGCCAACGCGGACAAATCGTAATCGCTGGAGCGAATGACATCATCGATCATTCCTTGCAGACCCAATCTTGCGCCGTCCTGCGGCGAATATAGACGCGTTACGCCGTACGCCATCAGTTCGTCAATCTCGGACGGTACGATGACCCCGCCGCCGCCGCCGAACACCTTGATGTTCTCGCCGCCGTTCTCGCGCAGCAGGTCCATCATGTATTTGAAAAATTCGAGGTGTCCGCCCTGATAGGAAGTGATTGCCATCGCCTGCACGTCTTCCTGCAGTGCTGCACTGACGATCTCTTGCACGGAGCGGTTATGACCCAGATGGATCACCTCTGCCCCCGAGGCCTGGAGCACGCGCCGCATGATGTTGACCGTGGCATCGTGGCCGTCGAACAGCGAAGTGGCGGTCACGAATCGAATTTTGTTCGTGGGCCGATAAGGCACTGGCTTGGCAGCAATGGATACGGCGTTCATAGGATGAGCTCACGTGTGCGTCGAACGGGCACTAGATCAGGCTTATCTGCCTCATTCTAGTGAAGCTGCGCGCCGAAACAAATGACCAAATGTGTCGCCGGCAATGAGAGAATTTGCAACAGTATCAGGGCGTTTTTCGCCCTCCACTGCCTGATTGGGGAGCCGTCATCGGTGGCCAGTTCGGCTTGCGCTTCTCAAGGAACGCGGATACGCCCTCCTGCGCAATGTCGTCGATCAAGTTGCAGGCCATTGCCTGACCAGCGAGCTGATAGGCCGGCGCGATGCCCAACTCGAGCTGGCGGTAGAACAGCGCTTTACCGCTCGCAATTGCAGATTGCGGCTTTGCAACAATTGCAGCCGTCAATGCCGAGATTTCCTCGTCTAGACGATTCGCGGCTACACATCGATTGATCAAGCCGCGCTGCAGGGCGGTGGGCGCATCGATGAACTCGCCAGTCACGAGCATTTCGAAAGCGGCCTTGCGCCCCACATTGCGCGTGAGCGCAACAGATGGCGTGCCACAGAATAGACCGACATTGATTCCGGAAACTGCAAAGCGCGCATCGGCGGCGGCGATCGCGAGATCGCACATCGCTACCAGCTGACAGCCGGCGGCGGCGGCAATTCCATGCACGCGCGCAATGACCGGTTGCGGCAGCGTCTGGATCCGCATCATCAATCGGCTGCAGTCCTCGAACAGTCGCTGGTAGCGCTCGAGGCTTGGGTTCGCTTTCATCTGCCGGAGGTCGTGACCCGCGCAAAATGCCTTACCGGCCCCACCAAGCACCACGACGCGCACCGATGAATCATCGGCAAGCCCGTCAAGCGCGGTATGCAGGGCCATCACCAGTTCCTCAGACAGCGCGTTGTATTGGGCGGGACGATTGAGAGTCACCGTCGCTACGCCGCCCTCCCGGTCGAGAAGAACGATGGGCGCAGCATCGGAAGAATCGCTGGTTGCATTCATCGGATCACCAATAATTAGTCAACTCCGCTCATCAAGGTGTTCTAACCACCGCGCAAAGCGCACGAAAGGTGCCGATCAGGCGCGGCGATCCGTGGATATTAACAAGACCGAAACTAAAAACGCGCATGTTACCGATGTTTTTTGCAAGCCGGGGTCCGGTTCGGCCGATAGATGCAAGCAATACACGTCGGAATTGCGGTCGATCGTGTTCGCGGCGCCCGGGCGCGCGAGAACTTAAGCTTTTCCTAAGTCCCTACACCCACTTTGGACTGGTCACCCAACACCTGTTAAGAGCGCTCGAAAATGGCTGCGATGCCCTGTCCGCCGCCGATGCGCATGGTCGTTATCGCGTAGCGTGAGCCGGTACGGCGCAGGCCTGCGCGGCAAACGCCTCATTGGATTCGACAACGTCCAGGTCCTGCACCTTTAGACGGGCACGTTTTAGAGCCAATCGTGTTGCTGGCATGGGACCAGGCTTCGGCATTATGAGCCAAGCGCTAAGAAAACAGCGGGGTTTTTGAGGGCGAAACGCCGCTTGAACCCACCAGAATCCACCTCATTGGGGCACAAAACGGGTACACGAATAGCCAGTCTGAGTCTGGCCCACAGTTAGCGCGTAGCGCCAGGTACATCCGCCACCACCAAGCACAATGTAACGCGCCGAATCCCGCGAAAACCCATTTTGTAGACGTTCACTCACGCGAGCGCTCGCGCGGCCTCGATCGGCAGGAGCACGACGCGATCGCCAAGGGGACAACGCATGAACCGGATGAGTAATAGAGGCGCCTGATCGGGCATGGCCCGCCGAATCTTGGCATTCGGCGGCGAAACTCGCTGTTCCATGGCGGTTGATATCGCGTAGTAACCCACTACGCGCTGCGGCGCATCGCGTGCGCAAACCACATAGATCCTGGCGGACATTCCTTCACGCGCGAGCGCCCGATTCTTGAGCCGCGCGTCCAGCGAAGGATGCTTTCCATTGTCGAACCGTGTGACATCGTGCTGCGCATGCAGCCGCTCGGGCGGTAGGATTAGACTTTGGCTCATGCGCGGCGCTCAATGAAAGATGTCGCCGCCTCGCATTCATTTTTCCCAAGCTAGTCAGCGGGTCATCAATGATTTGAGATGCTTGTTCGGCTTTGTCGATGAATCGAGCAACGCGAGAAATTTTTCGTGTGCTTTCGCATCCAGGAAAAAAATGCGCTGATCCAAGATTGCCTCTTCCGCCTGACGCCGCGCGCTGACCAGCGATTGCACCGACCCTACACGCACCCCTGCATGTGGTATACGATGTGGATCAACATCCACATCGGAATCCACATCGGAATCCACAGCCGTGAAGACGATCCAAATGACCATCGACGAGCGGCTCCTTAAGCTTGTCGACAAGCTGAGCCGAGCTCGAAAGACTAGCCGATCGGCGTTCATTCGCGGCGCACTCGAGGCGCAGATTCGGCGACTGCGAATTCGCGAGGACGAGATCCGTCACGGCGAGGGTTACGCGCGCCAACCTGCCGCGCGAGGCGAGTTCGATGTTTGGCTCGGCGAACAGGACCGGGGCACATCGTGAATCGAGGTGATGTCTGCTGGTATACGTTCAAGGCACATGACAAGAAGCGGCCGGTTCTGATCCTTACGCGCGATTCCGCCATCGCCATTCTACATTCGGTCGCCGTTGCACCCATCATCTCCACGATCCGTACTATCCCCACGGAAGTCGTCTTGACGGAAGACGACGGGTTGCCGAATACTTGCGCGGCAAATTTCGATAATCTCCAGACCGTACCCAAGAGCAACATAGGCGACCGCATCGCCCGATTAACGGCGGCAAAAATGCAAGAAGCAGGCGCGGCCGTGTCATTCGCGCTCGGCTTCGACGGCGAATGAGTCTGCGCAGTGTCACGCGACATTGCGGAAGCCGACTGGAAGGTGCTCAGAAAGGTGCACCCGCTCGCGCTCGAACGCTACTGCGAACGCGTGCTCGCCGAGATCGAGCATGTCACTCACAACAGGGCCCAAAGCAATCATCAACGCTACCTCGATGTCTTCAAGATCGTCGAACAGCGCGACCGAGAGATGGCAAGGATCTTTAATGACCCGAAGCGCTCGAAGGCGCTGACGATGCTGGCCCGGATTCACGCGGATGGATTGCTCACGGAGGATGAATTCTCCAGTTTGAGTCCGGAGACGCGCAGCGCTATCGAATTGCTGCGAGGAGCTGTGTGTACCTCCGAGATGGCCACACTCTCGCGATTTTTCGGCCTTCCACGGTCTTCGGCTCGGGCGGCGCTCGCAGCGGGAACCGACGAACGGCGCTGCGCAAATGGCTAGCGGGTTCAAGCCTCGTCTCGACGCGTGCCTGGAGCGTGACGAGCAGGGCCGGTCAGTGGCCGCGCTGCTCACCAGTTGCCCGACATGACCTCGAAGCCTGCTCGTATTCCTGATCACTTGCAGCCGTGGATCACAGCGCGTAAGCGCCACGGCCTGTCTCACGCTCTTGTGCAAATGGCGCGCGAACTCGGCATGAATCCAATGAAACTCGGCAAGCTCGATAACGCCGATCAGGAACCGTGGAAGCTGCCGCTCCCAGCCTTCATTGAATCGCTTTACCAAAAGTGCTTTGGCAAGGATCGTCCCGATGTAGTTCATTCCATCGAGGAACGCGCCCATCTTCTGGAACAAAAGAAGGCAGCCAGACGCGAAACAAAGCGGTTGCGGCAGGAGGGATCTCGCTAGTTGATTATCGAGGCCACGAGTTTTCGGGTGGTGGGCTGCCAGTATGACGGCGTCACCCCACTGCGTTCTCGGTAAGCGCTCGAGCTCCACGGATTCATGGACGAGATCTCTGCTCCCGACTCCTGAGCGGCTGTAGATTGGGATTCGTCGAACTGCGATCCTCCAGATTACCAGCGCACAGTATGAGCAAGCGGAAGTGGTTCAAGTCATTGCGGGTCTCGTTCCGTATGTGGCAACCGTCGTCGAGCGCAGGCTCCTACGAGCCCCGACGCGATCATCGATAATGCGTGGGAGGCTTCGATACCCGTAAGATTTATATTGGGTTAGTGCATGAATGGTCGGTTCTCGACTTCGCGCGCTTCTTGATTACGCCCCTGGGCGCGCAGTGCGTCGGCCAGCAGCCGCCCCGCCTGTGATTGAGCGCCTTGATCGCCACTCGCGAGCGCAAGTGCCTTGCGACCGCAGATTTCGGCCTGGTGCGCATCGCTCTCCGCGAGCCGCAACCGTCCGAGCTCGATCCATAGCAATGGATTATTCGGCTCGATGCGCAGCGCTCGGTCGAGCGTCGACGACGCGCCCAGCAGGTCGCCGCGCGCGATTTGGGAATGTGCCTGCGTCACGAGCGAGCGGGTGACGGGCGAAAGGTGGTTCTCGCGTGCGGGCTGTTGCTGGGAAGGCAACGGCGGGTACTGTAACGGCTGAAGCGGCGGCGGCATCGACGACGGCGGCGAGGACGGCGAGGGCGGCCCGGAGGGCGCCCGCAGGCTGTCGCAGCCACCGAGCGTCAGCGCAACGGTGAGCGCGACGGTGAGCCCTCTCAGTGAACGATCGTCTTGAACCATGCCTTGATCTTGTCAGCCAATGTGCCCGCTGGTGAGGAGCCGCAGCTTGGATTACCCGGTAGCGCCGTGCCCTTCGGCACCGCGACGACGACCGCGTCCGCGTTACAGTCAGGTCTTGTCTCCATTCCATCGTCGAATCCGATCCAACGATCCTCGATGAGCTCCGGCGGCACGGGTTGGAAAGAAGCGGACTTAAGGCTCGCGATCGTGTCGCCCCACACCGGCAGCGCTCCGGCGGCCCCGGTGAGCCCGGTGACGCGATTGTCATCGTACCCGATCCAAACGACCGCGAGGTAGCTGCCAGTGAATCCAGCGAACCAACTGTCGCGCGTGTCGGAGGATGTGCCGGTCTTGCCGGCGACAATCGTTCCCGGCGGCAGGCGCGCGAGCGCACCACGGCCAGTGCCGCGCGTGATCACTAGCGTCAGCATTTGGTCCAGCTGGTAGATCGCGGACGGCGGCGCCGCAACCTCGACCTGCACCTCGAAACTCTTGAGCGGCTGGCCGTGCTCGTCGAGCACCGCACGCACCGAACGCAGTCGTGCCCGGAAACCGCCGTTTGCGAGCGATGTGTAGACTTGCACAACCTCGAGCGGTGTCATCTCCACGCTACCCAGCAGCAGTGATGGATTGAGTGCCGGGCGAGCCTCGAGCCCTAGCCGCTGCAGCGTATCGGCAATCCGCGGCAGCCCGACGTCGAGCCCTAGCCGCACGGTCGCGAGATTCATCGACTCGGCTAGCGCGCGCGCCATCGGCACCGAGCCGTAGATCTCGTGAGTAAAGTTCTGTGGCGTCCAGATGCTGCCGTCGCCGAGCTTGAGTTCTATCGGCGCGTCCTCGATCATCGTGGCTGCGTTGTAGCGGCCGGACTCGAGTGCGGCCAGGTAGATCGCGGGCTTCACCAGCGAACCGATCGGACGACGTGCGTCGAGCGCGCGATTGAAGCCCTCGGCACCAATCTCGCGGCCGCCGACCACGGCGACCACATCGCCGCTGTTCGGCTCGGCGACGATCACCGCACCCTCGAGGTGCGTTCCGCGCGCGCGATTTGCCGCATCG
>OBLW0100002954.1_pt1 | contig 13521 bp, 14 predicted proteins | sample 1520161 | NCBI WGS metagenome assembly OBLW01 (sample SAMEA3539309, study PRJEB22396) | soil metagenome | biome: tundra; feature: field; material: soil | place: USA | collected 2010-05 | depth 0.15 m
AAGTAATCGGTCAGTGATGGCGGTGGGGCGCGTCCCCCCATGCGCGCTGTCGTGTCCCGCCATTGGCCGGCGCGCACGGAGCGACGCGCCCTACCCGCCTCCACGGAGGCATCATGGCAACAAACCTCTCAGGGGGCACTCCGCGCAGCGTGGCTGACGAGTGCGGCAGAAGTCTTTCCCGATCATGACCAGTTGCGCATGGAAGTCCTGCCAGTAGTCGAGCCGCTCCCGGCGGGGCTTCTGGTACAGCGCCGATTCGCACAAGCCTTGCAGTTCTTCGTAGCTGGCGTTGGCGCCGCTCCACCGGTGGCGCTGGAAGATGCGTTTTGTGTAGGCGTCAATCACGAAGCGGTGATGCCCCCCGGCGTAGAGCAGCATGCTGTCCGCCGTCTCGGGCCCAACACCGTTGATGGCCAGCAGGCGCTCGCGCACAGCAGCCCTCTCCCCGACAAACAGCCGCTCCAAGGACCCGCCGAATTGCTCCACCAGCACCCGCAGGAATGAACGCAGCCGCCGGGCTTTGACGTTGAAGTAGCCCGCCGGCCGGATCAGCGCCGCTAGTTGCGATTCGCTCAAGGCAAAGAGCTTCCGCGGCTGCAGCACGCGGGCGGCCTTGAGGTTGGCGATAGCGCGCTCGACGTTGCTCCAACTGGTGTTCTGGGTGAGAATCGCGCCGACGCATACCTCGAACGGGGTCTCGCCCGGCCACCAGTGCTGGTGCCCAAAATGCGTCCGCATCAATCGGTAGGCGTGCCGCAATGCCCGCTCCCGGGCCCGGGCGCGCTCCGCGGTGCGAAGCGAAATGTTCTTCATAGGCAGGATGACTAATGAAACCGCAGGATAGACTACACCGAGAAACCCCTCACCCAAACCCTCTCCCCTTCTGAAGGGGCGAGGGAGAAAACTTGGACGCTCTGGGTGTGGCACATCCTGCGAACTCCTCCGGACGCTTTGCGCCGCGTGAGGGCACGCGGCCTACAGGGGTTCGTAGTCACGTACAAGAGCCAGCTCACGTGCGGAACAAGACGCTTTCCCGCTTGAACATCGCCACCGCGACGGCCAGGGCCATGCCGGCATAGACGCACGTTGAACCGAAGATCAGCGCGATGTAGTTCCAGTGGTAGGTCCCGGAGAGGATCTCCTTGGTCACGAGACTGATGTTGACCACCGGGATGAGCGCCAGTCCGCTATTCAGTTCCACCCCGGGAAGCAGCGACGCCACTGCCGGCATAATGGTGACGATCAGCAGCGGCTGCAAATAGCTATGCGCCTCCTTCGACGTGCGGGAAAACAATCCAATCGCGAGCATGGTGGCGGAAAAGAACAAGGCCATCGGCAGCATCATCGCAAACGCGACTGCGAGCGAGGAGAGATCAATGGCCAGTGAGAGCGGAGCGCCCCCGCCTGCGCCGCCGAGCCTCAGGTGTTTAACCAGCGCAAAGGACGCGCCCATGCTGGAAAGCGACAACAGCGTGGTCACCAGCGCCGCGGTGAGCACCATCAGGCACTTGCCGTACACCAAGTGTGTGCGTGCCACCGGGCTGCAGAGCAGCGTCTCCATCGTGCCGCGCTCCTTTTCCCCGGCGGTTAAATCCACGGAAGGGTAGATCGCTCCGGTCATGCACATCAAAATGAGCAAGTAAGGGATGATGGAGCCGATCAGATTGCCGCTGACTTTCCTAGGCGGCGCTACATTGGTCTTCCGGATCTCGAGAGGCTTGAGCAGTCGTTGGGGGAAGTTGTGCGCGGCCAGACGCTCACTGAGAGTGGTGTCACTCAACTGGCGGAAGAACTGCTCGATCGGCTGCGCGCCGAAGGAGGATTTGATCTCGCCCTCATAAACGTAAATCTGCACCGTTCGCTTCTCGCCGCTCTGCAACGCGGCGTCGAAGCCGCCGGGGATCTCGACCGCCGCGCGGACTCGCTTTTCGGAAATCAGGTTGGTGTAATCCTGACTGGCGGGGACAATCTCGATGGTCTTGAGCGCGCGCAGCGCGGCCATGGTCTTCGGTGAATCCTCGCCGCCCAGCACCATCACCTTAGGAACCTCCTGCCGAGCCTGGGTCACCAGCCGGATCGCCAGCGACCCCATGCCCAGCATCAGCACCGGCATCGCCAGCATGGGCACGACGATCATTGAGATGATGGTGCGCCGGTCCCGCAGGGAATCGAGCAGCTCCTTGCGATACACAATCCCGATGTTACGCAGGCCGCTCATGTCCCCTCCACCAGCTTGACGAAGACGTCGTCCAGATCCTGCGCACCCGTCCGCTCCCGCAAGGCAGCGAGTGTGCCCTCGGCCATAATCCGCCCGTTGTGAATGATGGCGATCACGTCGCATAGTTTCTCGGCCTCCCGCATGACGTGGGTGGAAAAGATGACGGTCTTGCCGCGCTCACGGCAGTCACGGATAAAGCCGACCACCGTTCGCGCCGTCAGCACGTCCAGGCCATGCGTCGGCTCGTCGAAGATCATCACGGGCGGATCGTGCACGAGCGTGCGGGCAATGGACACCTTCTGCTTCATCCCGGTGGAAAGCTGGTCGCAGCGGCGATGCCGGAACTCATTCATGTCGAGGGTGTTGAAAATGCTTTCGAGGCGCTGGCGCAGGAGGCTTTCCGTCAATCCGTGCAGGCGGCCGAAATACTCGACCGTCTCCTGCGCGGTCAGCCGCCCGTAAAGCGCGGTGGCGGTCGAGAGAAGGCCGATGTTGGCGCGCACCCTTTCTGGCTGAGTCACTACATCAAACCCGCCAACGCTCGCCGTGCCGGAGCTGGGCTGCAGGATGGTGCCGAGGATACGCAGGCAGGTAGTCTTCCCCGCGCCGTTGACGCCGAGCAGCCCGAAGACTTGCCCCGGCTGGCAGCGGAAGCTCACTCCGTCCACGGCCCGGATTTCGCCGCGCTTCCGGTCGCGGAATACCTTGGTCAGTTGACGGGCCTCGATCATTGCCGGGAGAGTCGTATCATCCGCGCGAGCATATTCTCTCCACCGACCGAAACAAGCGCAGAGCTTATTCCGCCTGAACTGACTGAAGGTGCAGGTTGCAACAGCCGCCACGCGGTCCGCTGAGGCGACGGTAAAGCGCGTCATTCCGTGCTCACCGTGAACACACAGAACCAACCGGATTCAGGCGTTTTCGGCATGGTCGGCGGCGCGCACGGAGTGACGCGCCCTACCAACCAGGAGTAGCGGGCGTATCAAAGCGCGCCCCTTACCTCGTACCTAACAATTGCGCCCGATATTCCGTGGGCGACTGGCCCAGAATCTTCTTGAACACCCGGTTGAAATGCGTCAGCGACTGGAAGCCGACTTCGAACGCGATCTCGCTCACGCGCAGGTTCGGGTTCAGCAGCAGGTTCTTCGACTTCTCAATGCGCACGCGCGAAAGGTAATCCGTGAAGTTGATGCCGGTCACCTTCTTGAACATCTTGCAGAAATAGAAGGTGCTGGTGTTGACCGCTTTGGCTACGTGCCCGAGACGCAGGTTCTCGGTCTGGTGCTCCTGTATGAATTCCTTGGCGCGCGTGATGACTGGAGGTTCGGCGTTATCCTGCTGCAGCACCACCTGGTTGCTCAACATGGAAAGGTGCTGGGCGAAGATAGACAGGAGTTTGACCACCGCTTCGTGCTGCCTGTTCGGCACAACCCGCGTGTTGAAATAGGCTTGCTCCAGTTTCACGGGGTCCACTTGCACTCCCCATTCTTTGACCAGCCGAAGCGTGCGCTCGAACTGCGAGCGGGTGGGCGTCTTGCGAAACACCTGACCGGTCTGCAAAAAGCCTAAGAGCCGGTCGCCCAACCGCACGGGCACAGCGGTGTCGCAAAGACCCGCCGGGCAGTTCACGGTGTAAGCCTCCTCTGCCGCGCCCTGCGACAGCTTCTCCTGCACTTGCAGGCAGGAGGCGCAGGCACGGCTCGTCTCCAGAACCATCGCGCAAAAAGGGCTCTCGTTGCGGTGGCCATGATGCGGGAGCTGCCAGGATTCCACCGCCCGTAACGCTACCGGAAGTCCAGTGGCTTCCGCAAATGCCCGCTCGTACTCATGGAACACCTTGGAGTTGCTGAGTGCTTCGATCAGGGCTCGGTCGGAGGTGACTCCGCTGCCGTTGCGTGACTTAAACGCCCCCTGCTCTGTTTGACCCGCCTTGCCCTTGCCCCGCCCGCCGCGAGGAATAGCGCCACCACCATTCGAACCCTCTCGCCCGGACGATTCGTCCATTTCCGCGGTCTGCCGAACAAATGTTGTTTGCACTGGAGCAAATTAAGGGAATAGAGGTGAATACTCAAGACGTAAGGGTATCAATAAGGGTATTGCCACGGCTGCCCCGGCCGTCGGTTGGCACACCCCGGGCGCTGCCGGACCGTCAGGCAGCCCAAGCGCGCACCATATCACTTACGGCGCGGCTGTCATTGGGCCGGGTTACTGTGTTTACCTATTCTAATCTTGTTCATGGCCCCGCAGAAAAGGGTTTGCCGGGTCAGGGCCGACTGTTTGAGCGTATCTATGCAGTCGGGGCGTATGCCAAGAGACCGCAGAGACGCAAGGGACGGTGTGACGGGATGAGTCTGGAGGGTCGCCGAGGGATTCCGGGGGCGAATCTGATTTACTTCCAGGCACGACCGGGCCAGCATGCCGACGCTGGCTGCGGCCAGTCGCCCGCGGCGGTGGAAAGGTGAACGCGAGATTTTGAGGTATGAGGCCGGCGGTGAATTTATTCCTAGTGCTCTTCTTTCTGAGCGCTCTGGCGGTATGCGCCGGCTGGTTCCTGTCGGAGGGGCTGACGCCGGAGCGCCGGCAGCCGCAATTGCGGCGCTCGATGTTGGCCTGGCTGATCAAAGGGTTGCTGGTTCCGCTGGTCATCTGGGCGCTCATGAACGTTGGCCTGTCCTGGAGCCTGCAGCCGTTCATGCCCCAAATCCAAGCAGCGAAGAACAGCGGCAGCGAATGGTTCCCGGTCTATTTGCACGTGGTGGCGGTCGGTCTATTTGTAGTCAGCTCCTATTGGACGGCGCTGACGCTGGGGTGGGTCCTGGTCGATGCGGGCACGGGCACCGAAGGGGAAGCCCGGGGGCAGTTCAGGGGGCTGTGCCTGACGTGTTTCATTGCGATGATCGTGCCGGCGCTGGTCGTCGTTATGTTCGGCGGCTGGACGATGCTCGGGCTGGCCGGCATCGCCCTGCTTGCCCCGATGGCGGGCTACGCCCCGAATGTCCTCAACGTCAAGGCCACGCCACCGATGTATGCCCGAGCCATTGCGCGGATGAAGTTTGGCAAATACCCCGAAGCCGAGTTGGAAATCATTCGCGAACTGGAGAAGTGCGAAGACGATTTCGAAGGCTGGCTGATGCTGGCGAACCTCTACGCGAATAACTTCAACGACCTCCCCGAGGCGGAGCAGACGATCCTCGAAATCTGCGAGCAGCCGAAGACTACACCATCGCAGCTTTCGGTTGCCTTGCACAAGCTCGCTGACTGGCAGTTGGAGCGGGGCGATCCGGTAGCGGCTCGCCGGGCTCTGCAGATGATCTGCCACCGCCTGCCTGGCACGCACCTGGCCCACATGGCCGAACTCCGCATCAACCAACTGCCCGCCTCGGCGGCCGAACTGCGCCAGCAGCAGCGAGCGGCGGCCATTCCCCTGCCGGCGCTTAGCGAGACGATTGACGAAGCGCTACCTGCCCCCGAATCACGCGTCGAGCGGCACAAGGCCGCGGAAGAGGCCAATGCCTGCGTCGAAATCCTGAAGGCATCGCCCGATAACGTGTCAGCCCGGGAAAGGCTGGCCCGGCTCTTGGCGGAGCACCTGGACAATCCCGAGCGCGGCATCGAACAGGTGAACCTGCTGGTGGGCATGCCCGCCCAGCCCGACGCCCGGAGGGCAGAGTGGCTGGGCCTCCTGGCGGCCTGGCATATACGGTACCTGCACGATATCGAAACGGGCCGCAAATTCCTCGAACGCGTTATGCGCGAATTTCCGCAGAGCGCGCAAGCCTTTGCGGCGCGCCGACGGATCTGGTTGTTGGACGCCGAAGCCAAGAGGTCAAGATGAAATGAGTTCACCGCGGCCGTGTCTCCCCAAGCCGTTTCTGTCGTTGCGGAACGGAGCCTTCCGGCTGGGGGACCGCTTCATCTTCGAGCATACCACGTGGGTGTTTCAGCGGCATGAGCACTGGGCCATCATTGGGGGCAATGGCTCGGGCAAGACGCTGCTGGCTGACGCATTGCGGGGTGGGCTGCCGCTGGTGCGGGGGGGGCTGCGGTATCATTTCCGGCCGCCGCCGGGGTTGACGCACGAGGAGGCGATTGGCCACGTCTCCTTCGAGGACCGCAAGGCTGAGGTTCACGACACCGTGGTCCAGTCACGCTGGAACAGCATGGAGGAGGAAGACGCATTGCTCGTGCGTGATTTTCTTTCCTACGAACGGGTGATGGAGATTAACCCGTTCGACGTCACGCGGCGGCATGGCAAGGCACGATCACGGTTCGACCGGCGAATGCGGCGTGCCGTGAGGCTGCTCCAGGCCGGGCCGTTGCTCGGGCGGAGGGTGATCTCGCTCTCGAATGGGGAACGACAGAGAGTGCAGTTGGCGCGGGCGCTCGCGCATCCCATGCGCTTGCTTATCCTGGATGAGCCTTTCGCCGGGTTGGATGAGGCGACGCGCGGGCATTTTCATGCTCTGCTGGAACGGCTCATGGAGACGCCGCTGCGGGTGCTGCTGATCACGACACGGGTCGAGGACCTGCCACGTCATGTTACGCATCTGCTGTGCGTCGCCAATTGCCGGGTGGTGGCGGCGGGGCCGCGCGGTGCGATCCTGTCGTTGCCGCGGGTAAAGCGGCTTTTCGCGGTGGCCAAGGGCGGGACGAAGCGCGGGGCTGGGAGGGTTCGAACTGCAGGCGGCCGGCGCACGGACATTCCTGTGCGGAGGAACAAGCGCACGCTCAAGGGCCCAAGGAGGGTCGAGGCGGTTTCTCCCGCTCCAGCTTTCTGCGGACAAGAATGTCCGCGCGCCGTCAGGGTCGGGAGCGAGCGGGGGACGCGGGGGCAAGACTATGGGGGCCTTGAACTGGTTCGCTTGCGCAAGGTCACTGTTCGCTACGGGAACAGCGTCATTCTGCGCGATATTGACTGGACGATCCGCGCGGGCGAGAGCTGGGCTCTGCTCGGTCCGAACGGGTCGGGGAAGACTACCTTGCTCAGCCTGATACTAGGAGACAATCCGCAGGTCTATACCAATGATGTCGTGGTCTTCGGCCAGCAGCGAGGCAGCGGGGAATCGGTCTGGGACATTAAGAAGCACATTGGCTGGGTGTCACCGGAGCTGCACTTGCATTTCAATGATTCTGTGAGCTGCTTCGAGGTGGTGGCCTCCGGCTTCTTCGACACGGTCGGGCTGTTCCAGACGCTGTCAGCTCGGCAGCGGGCGGCGGCGCGCAGTTGGCTGGGGCGGTTCCGACTGCTCGGATTCGCAGATCGTCCTCTCTTTTCTTTGTCTGCTGGCCTCCAGAGGATGGTTCTGCTGGCGCGAGCGCTGGTCAAGAAGCCTCGCCTGCTCATCCTCGACGAACCCTGCCAAGGACTCGATGCAGCACACCGGGACCTTTTCGTCCAAGCGGTGGATGGGCTCATCCGTGCTGGGACGGCCACGGTTGCCTATGTGACGCACCGGGAGGATGAGATTCCGCCATCCATCCACCGTGTGCTTCGGTTGCACAACTGAGGTAATAGCAGCAAGTTATATCAGGCAACCCGGCCAATGCTGGCAGGACATCTCGTCGCTCCTGCCACTAGACTATGGTGCGACCAAATAGCCACCTGAAGGCTAACTGGTATCTTGCAATCATTATGTAACTATTATGCAACCATTATGTAGCTATTAGGCAACTATCAGGTAATGCTAGAGGCAGTAGCGTGAGAATAGCGTACGGGTTGCGACTGTTGGTTGGGGAAAGGGGCAGAGCTTTTTAGCTGCAGATGTGAGGGAACCAGCCGCGGGACGAGCCAAGGCCGGGTGCGCCTTAAATCTCCGCAGTCGTGCAGCCTGAAGGTTGCGCTCCTGACGAGGAAACGATTGGCGGCGGGTCGGTTGAGTGAGCGGCGTGGGCGGCGGTTAAACCAGGCGCGGAAGATTTTCCAAATAAAGAGGGCGCCTTGTTCGTCTCATATGCGAACACCCAGGCAGAGGGCGTTATGAGAAGTTTGATAGTCATTCTGATGGTGATGACGGTCGCGCTGGCCAGCGGGACGAGAGCAGCGGGGCAGGCGAACACCTTTTATGTTCAGTTGATCCGCGGTACCGACACCGAGCAGCCGCCCATGCCGCGCTCCAAATGCGTGGGGAAGAAGCTGGCAGAGACATTTGGTCCGGTCTTCAAGTGCAAGGCTTACTGGGAGATCAACCGGCAGGAGGTGACAGTGGCTCCCGGGCGAGTGGCTCGCGTGCAGTTGGGCAACGGGCGCGAGGCGGAGATTGACCTGCGCACCGAGAAAGCACGGAAGGTTGCGGCCTTCCAGAATGGCCAATTGGTGGACCGGACTATCATTCCTACTGGCGAAGGGATGACGATTATCGGCGGTAGCCGCGAGGACAAGAGCGTGTGGTTCATCGTGGTGCGCCGCGACAAGCCGGCGGACTGAACTGCGGTGTGGCCTTCGCAGGACCCCGGTGCCCCACAGATCACCGGGATGGCGTCACCGATGATCTTATCGCATGGTTTGGCGCAGTTCCACGAGCACCTGGTCAAAAGCATCGATGCGGATGATCCCAAGCCGGGGGAACTCCAGATCGAGAATGACGTAGTCGGTGGTGGCCATGATGAGCCCAAAACCGACCATGTGGATCCAACTGCGGGTCTTGGCGCCTGCCAACTTGAGCTAGGTTTCCACTTCGACCTTCCGTTTGTCAGTGGCTACTTGCTCTTCTGGTCGGCCGGGCCGGCCATAATTGGATAGACCACACCCGCCAGGACTGCCCCGATGACCGGGGCTACCCAAAAGAGCCACAGTTGCTGGAGTGCCCAGCCTCCGACAAACAAAGCCGGTCCGGTGCTGCGGGCGGGATTGACGGAGAGGTTCGTGACGGGGATGCCAATGAGGTGGATCAACGTGAGGCCGAAGCCAATGGCGATCGGGGCGAATCCCTGGGGGGCACGTTTGTCCGTCGCGCCGAGAATGATCAGCAGGAAGAAAAACGTCAGCACCACTTCCGAGACAAAGCAGGAGGGCATGGCATACTTGCCGGGCGAGTGGTCTCCGAAGCCGTTGGCTGCGAATCCGCTAGCCGTGGTAAAGCCCGCCTGCCCGCTGGCGATGATCGAGAGCACCCACGCCCCGGCCACCGCTCCGGCAACCTGGGCCGCGATGTAAGGCAGCAGCTCTGATCCCTTGAAGCGACCACCCACGCAAAGACCGACCGAGACTGCGGGATTCAGATGGCACCCGGAAATATGGCCAATCGCGAAGGCCATCGTGAGCACAGTGAGACCAAAAGCGAGCGCGACGCCGACCAGGCCGATGCCCAGGTTGATGGGGGTGGCGCCCTCGGTAGCGATGAACTTAGCGGCGAGGACGGCGCTGCCGCAGCCACCAAAGACGAGCCAAAAGGTTCCGAAGAATTCCGCGGTGAGTTTGTTCTTCATAGAGTATTAGAGACGATGTTTGTTGATTGGTTGGTTGGAGAAAAGGAGATTCATGCTGGAGCGGCGCGGCGTATACGTGACAAACGAAGGCGCGCCGCGCGTGTATTGAGCGCTGCGCGGGTGAGGGCAACTGGTCTTGGATCTCCGCCATCACAGGCTGAGTCTATAGGTTTACGCCCAGAAGGTCAAGCGGCAACTCTTGCCCTTTTTCAGATGGAGCAGGCCGGACTGCGCAGCGGGTCACTGGGTCAGACACGCAGTATGATGACTTGTGCCGGTGCAGGCTGAGGTGGCCGATAGCGCGAGTTACCCATCACGGTGCCACCGACGCGCTAACATCGCCTTCATGGAGAAAGGGGGGATTCGCAGGAACTACATGCTGGCCGCAATCGTCGCAAGAGGCAGCCGGGAGGGCCTCTGACGACGTGGCCGCCGAATATTCTTCCGGGTTCGCAGGAACGGGCTCGGGAGCGCAGGGTGTATCGGATTGGTGAGGTGGGGGAATCAGCGTGGCCAGTTGCTTCACCTGCTCCCGGCTTTCGGCCAGGGCGCGCTCCAAGTCGCGGCGTTGGTTGAGGCTGGACTTTATTTTGGCGAAAGTGACGGCGTTGATGATGAACGTGGCGAAGTGCATCCCGGTGTTCCAGTAACCGAAAAAGGGAGCAGAATAATGATCACCCGCATACCGATCAGCCAGGTACCAAATTAAGGAGGCAATGAAAGCCACGATAATGCCCGGCCCCTGGCCCAGGTTCCAAGCCACCACGGCGACGGGGGCCGTGTAGAAGGCGAACAAGCCCAACTCATAGCCAGTGGCGCGGTCTATCCATCCGAGCCCAGCGAGCCAGAGGGCGCATCCGGCGAGCACGACCAATGTCTTGGGTTTGCTGCAATGCATGGTTTGGTTTAGTTCAACACCTGCAGGGAAGCAACTGGAATGAGAAGAAGTCGTATTTACGCGGGGCAAAGGCGTGGGACCGCAACGTGGCTCGAATTGGCGGGACCAGCATCACAATCACCGCGAGGTGGGTCTGCGGATGAACGCTGGCATGCAAAAGGTTGAGGAGCAGATTCGATCAGGCGGTCTCTTCCAAGGGCGGAACTTGGAGCACACAGTTGTTTGAGCCAAACGCATTCAGCACGCGAGCCGGTGCGTGGGGGTCGTCCTTCCACTCGCCGTCCACAATGAAGCGGTACTCATGCCGTCCGGGCGCCAACCAGACCTGAACCTTCCAGGTTTCAGTTTCGTCCTGACGCAGCCGCAGGTCATTGGCGCGCCATTGGTTGAAATCCCCGGCGACGAAGACTGTTTCGGCTTGCGGCGCCTCGCAGATCAACTCGACCTCAACTAGCCGACTGTTTGCCCCAGTCTGTGGCAAATGACTGCGGCGGCGGGGCGTGGGCATCGCCAGAGCGGGGGTGTGTTTGTCGTTCCGTTTCATAACTATTCCTTTCTAAGTTTGGGGCTGTTGGTCATAACGCACCGCTGCTGGCTCGTAGTGGAATTCTGTCTTCTTCCCGACCAGGCGCGCCCGGCGCTGCTCGGCGGGCTCAGCGAGGAGTTGTTCCATCGTTCGCAACAACGTCGGGATGTCCATCGGTTTCTCCAGGAGGGCCCCAGCGCCGGCACTGAGCGCAGTAAAGAGTTGGTTCGGGCGCGAGGTAACGATGACGATGGGAACGAAGGGATGCTCGGCCGTGAGCTGCTCGAAGGTGTCCCAGCCATTCTTGACCGGCATGTTCAAGTCGAGGAGCACGAGGTCAACCGCAGACTGGCTGGCGAGATCAAGGGCCTGCTGTCCGTTCTCGGCCGGAATGACAACGTACCCTTCGGCCACGAGCACGTCGTTCAGGGAATCGCGCACGACGGGATCGTCGTCCACCAGCAGAATGCTTTTGCCGGGAGGGGATTTCCCAGGTGAAGGCTGCGCAGCGGGTTCGCGAACGGGAACAGGTAGCCCACGGCGATTTGTCGAATGGGTATCGGTGGACCTGGTTTTGGACGATGTCGGTGATTTCATAGCTGAGTCACCTTCCGATGTGCTTCTCGAGGAGCCAGGCCGAGGCCGCGCGGGCGAAACCGAGCCACCTTGGTGCTCGCGACGACCGATCAGCGGTTAAAGAAAAGGAAGCAAGCCCGATTTCGAGAGAAAAGTTCATCTATTGTCGCCAGAGAACGGCGGTGCTGGTTGCTCGTCGTCAAGATGCGCGCTGCCGAGCAGTTCGGTGACGAACGCAGGGTTGGTGATGCGGCGGACATGGCGCGTTGCGTCTTCGCTGGTCAGGCGTTTGATGGCGCGCACGAGCACGGGAATGTTCAACGGCTTCTCCATAAAGGCGTCAACCCCCAGCCGCACCGCCTTCTGGTACTGATTGGGGCGGGCGGTGATAACAATGACCGGCAACAAAGGGGTGACCCGGTCCAGTTGGCTGAAAGCTGTCCAGCCGTCCCAGTTCGGCATGTTGAGGTCGAGCAAGACCAGATCGGGCAATTGTTCTATGGCGCGGGTGACGGCTTCAACGCCATTGCGCGCTTCGTCCACCACGTAGCCCTCAGATTCCAACACCGCGGCCAAACTGCCGCGCACGACCGAGTCGTCGTCGGCAATGAGTATGCGGCTATAGGCTGTTTTCGAGGCGCCAGGCTGCTCGACGGTGAGCGGCAAAGGCGCGGTGGGAAAGGTGGCTTCGTGCTGAAAAAGGGAATACCATTCACGGGCCGCAGCCTGGTCTTTGGGCGGGCCGCCGCGAAGTTCCCAGCGGCCATCGCCGTAGCGGATGAGCTTGGCTGCGCCAAATGAAGCGACTTTCTTGCCTTCGTTCCAAAGCAGTCGGGTCAACGAATTGGGTTTCATACTGCGGCGAGAATTCAGGCCGTTTGCTGCGTTTATCGTCTTAATCATCATCTTCTACGCGATTCTCGGGCGTCTGAGAAAGACCTACGCACAGGCCATGCCATGAGCTGCGAGTGTTAATTCGCAGGGGCTTACGAAGGTGCGATGGGATGCATGAACGGCGTATGGATAAACTGCTTGCCACGCCTGCGATAAGTGGTTGACCTGTTCGGACCGGCAAACGGATGTGGCTTCGAGATCGGGGCGTGATTTTCAAGGTGCTGCAATGGCGCGATCCTGCCATGATTCCCGGCACGGGATTTGCGCAGTTTTCTAACGAAGGGCTGGTGGCGGAATCGTCTGCCGGTGCCACAGTGTGCTCGTATGATTATGAAATCTCCATTTGGCATTCGTCTCTGGACATTGATAGCCGCCCTTCTTCTGGTGGCTGGGGGCACGATTTACGGGCTTTGTTCTGGTTGGCGTCGTGTCCAGGAGGTTGAAGCCAAGCTCACGAGTTCCCAGATCGAGAGATTCCAGCTCGCCAGCGAAGTTCGACGTGAATTGCAGAGCCTGAACAATTCGGTGCTCCGCTACGCCCTGGTGCGAGATCCTCAGCAGTGGGCACAGTTCGAGCAGGCTAGCAGCGACCTGAATCGTTGGATTGATAACAACGATCCGAGTATGAATCTGAGGTCACCGCTCACCACCGATCCTGAGCGCCGATTGTTCGCGGAGCTGAATCGTGCTTATGACGACTACCTCGCAGCCGCCGGTGCGGTCCATTCCAACGCGCAACCCGCCCTGGTGACTTCACGGCAGCTCGCCCAACTCGACGCCTTTGACGCCCAGGCGGAGCGAATGCGCGGTGTGGTGCGGCAACTCACCGACGCTCATCGCGCAGCGGAGGCGGCGTTTCTTGCCAACGCAAGCGCTTCGCTCACCAGTCTCAGGGGCATCCTCACGATGAGTGTCGTGATGCTCCTGGCCCTGGTTGGGGCGATTGGCTGGGTGATCTATCGTGACACCATCGCGCCGTTGCGA
>OBLW0100002958.1_pt1 | contig 13511 bp, 10 predicted proteins | sample 1520161 | NCBI WGS metagenome assembly OBLW01 (sample SAMEA3539309, study PRJEB22396) | soil metagenome | biome: tundra; feature: field; material: soil | place: USA | collected 2010-05 | depth 0.15 m
CGGGTTTCCCCGGCCCCCGATTCGGGAACTTTCCATCGGCGCCGGTGTCTATACCTATGCAAGGGCTGGAGTTTTCTGGTAGTTTGAAGTTAGGCTGAATGTGAGGCTCCAAGTGGCCGCTTCAATCTTGGACTTAAGCCCGGAACGAAGGGCTGAAGTCGCGGAGGTCGAGGATCTCCGATTGGTTCAATCCCTGCGGGAGGGCTCCGAATGCGCGTATGAGGAGCTGCTGACCAGGTTCCAGCAGCCCGTTTATGCTCTGGCTCTCCGCCTTCTGAGCGACCCCTCCGAGGCCTCCGACGTGGTCCAGGAGGTTTTTCTAAAGGTCTTTCGCAATATCGGGAGCTTCCGCGGGCAAAGCAGCTTGAAAACATGGGTTTACCGGATCACCGTCAACGAAGCGCACAACGCGCGGCGTTGGTTTTTCCGCCACCGGCGGCAAGAGACGGATCTAGACGTGGGTCCGGAGGAAACCCGAGACTGGAAGGAGACGATTCCCGACGGGAGCCGGTCGCCGTTTGATGAGGCGTTGGACCGCGAACAGCGCGTCATGATCGAAGCGGCATTGCAACGGATCAATCCTATTTTCCGCGAGGCCGTGGTGTTAAGAGACATCGCGGACATGAGCTACGAGGAAATCGTGGGGGTTTTGGGCGTTACCCTGGGGACTGTAAAGTCTCGGATCCTGCGGGGCCGGGAGGCCCTGAGGGAAGAAATCGCTGGAAGCCTGCAAGGCAACCGGGTTCTGCGATTCGCGCCCACAACGGTTGAGTGATGCTATGAGCTGTACAAATCCGCTAGAAATGGTTTCATCGCTCCTCGACGGCGGAATGACTACCGGGGAGCAAGAGAACGCGTTGACGCACCTGAATTCCTGCAGAACGTGCAATGCCCGATTTCAGGCTGCGTACCAACTTCGCAAGAACCTCCTGGAAATGAACGAGCCCCCTATACCGGAAGCGCTGATGAGCCGATTGCGGGTGCTGGCATCTCACGAGCGGGAACGGCAACTGAGACACGCGAATCTCTCCGCGCTTTTTGGGCACTGGGCGTCCCGGGTTTGGCTTTGTTTCGACAATATGATGCGGCCCAGGGCATTGCCCTTCGCCGGCGGGTTGATTTCCGCTTTGCTGTTGGTGGGAATGTGGTTTCCCGCCCCGGCTTCCGATGCCAAGCACACTGCCGCCGACGTGCCGTTGTGGCAGCCAAGCGACTCGGAAATCATGCGGATACGGGCTTGGGGCTACAGAGATCCGAGTGCGCTCAATGTCCGCGCCACCGGCGCCGGCGATGTGGTTTTGGAGCTTACCATCGACGAACGCGGGCGGGTTGTCGATTACAACCTCACCAGCGGCAAGATGACGCCCGAACTGGGCAGCATGATTCTGTTTTCGCGTTTCAACCCCGCCACCTATTTTGGCCGGCCCACCAGCGGCAAACTGGTATACCGTCTTAGCCAGATCAGCGTGATCGGCTGACGGCGAACGGCGTGGCGCGCCCCAAGCTCGGACAGCATTTCCTGACCAACGGATCGGTTCTGGAGCGGATTGCCGCGGCCGCCTGTCCCCAGCCGGAAGATTTGGTCATTGAGATTGGCCCCGGACGCGGATCCCTCACCCGGAAACTGTTGCAGCGGGCCGCCCGAGTGGTCGCGGTGGAAGTCGACCCGTACCTGGCCGAATACCTGCGGAGCGCCTTCGCCGGCGAACCGCGGCTCGAGATCGTTCAGGCGGACGTCCTGGAACTCGATCTGGCCCGTTTCGGCCGCGCCGTGATCGCCGGCAACCTACCCTATTACATCACCTCTCCGATTCTCGACCGGACGGTCCGTCTGGCGCCGCCGCGCGCCGTGTTTCTGGTGCAGAAAGAGGTGGCTTCGCGGTTGGTGGCGCATCCCGGCGAGCGCGATTACGGCTTCCTGACCGTCCGCACCGCGGTGTTCGCCGATGTGCGCCGGTTGTTCGACGTGAAGCGCGAGGCTTTCCGCCCGCCGCCCAAGGTGGATTCCGCCGCGGTGCTGCTGGAGCCGCGCACGCGAGCGCTTCCGGTGAAGGACACGGAGGCGTTTGTGCGCTTCGTGGGCCAGTGTTTTCGCCACAAGCGCAAGACCATCCGGAACAACCTGGCGGAAATCTACGGCAATCTCGTGGATGCGTGGCCCGAGGCGGGCTTGCGCGCCGAGCAGATCGCGCTCGAACAGTTCGCAGAGATACACCAACGCATCCTTTGATGGTATCCTGTCCAGATGCGGAGAGTTGGGTGACGTGGTTAGCCACGCCAGACTTCGCCCCGAGGAGGCGGCGATCTTTGTAACCGCTCTATGCGACCCCCGCGTCTATATGTAGATTGGGACCCGCTCGCGGCGTGGACTCCATGTTCGAAATCTTCTTTAAATACCCGGCCAGTCTGTTTGAGAAGGGCCATTTTGTTTTCCTGACGCCTTGGCCGCTGTGGCTGATGGCGGCCGGCATTCTGGTTGCCGCGGGGACACTCTTCTGGCACATTCACCGCAACCACGGCATGCTCAGCGGCCTCCGTCCCATCGCCATCTGGCTGCTTGAAACCGCCATGGCGGCGCTGCTTTTGTTTCTGCTCTGGCACCCGGCGTTGAGCGTGGCGACGCTGAAGCCCCAACAGAACGTAATCGCGGTCCTTGTGGACAATTCCCGCACCATGGGAATCGCCGATTCCTCCGGAACGCGCGAAGCGTCCGCCGCGGCGCTGGTCAAGACCATGCTGCCCTCGCTGGCGGACCGCTTCCAGGTCAGGCTATACGAGTTCGGCAAGGAACCCGTGCGTATCCAAAATGCCGATCGGCTTACCGCCGCGGAGCCGGCCACGCGCATCGGGGACACACTGGAGAGTCTGCTTGCGGAATCGACCTCGCTGCCGTTGGGCGCCGTGGTGCTGCTGAGCGACGGAGCCGATAACGCCGGCGGCATCGATCTGCAGACCATCTCGGCCATTCGCCGCCAGCGCATTCCGGTGCACACCGTCGGGTTCGGCCGCGAGCATCCTCAGCGCGATGTGGAGATCGCCGACGCCGTAGTACCCGCCCGCGCGCTGCCGCAATCCAAGCTCACGGCGGAAGTGACGCTGCAGACCTACGGTCTTTCGGGCGCAAAGACGCGGCTGAGCGTTCGCGATGGCGCCAAGACGCTGGCGTCCAAGGAAATCGAGCTGAAATCCGACGGCGTGCTCCAAACCGAATCCCTGGTTTTCGATTGCGGCGCGGCTGGGACGAAGACTCTCGACATCGGCGTGGACCCGATCGCGGGCGAAGAGAACGCACTCAACAATAAGGTTACGCGGCTGGTCAATGTGGAGAAGAACAAGCCCCGCATCCTCTATATAGAGGGCGAGCCGCGCTGGGAATACAAATTCATACGCCGCGCCCTGGACGATTACCCCAACATCGAAATCGCCAGCATGCTGCGCACCACGCAGAACAAGATTTACCGCCAGGGCACTACCGAGAAGGAACTGGCGGACGGGTTCCCCTCCAAAGCCGAGGATCTGTTCGTGTACCAAGGCCTGATCGTCGGCAGCGTCGAGGCCAGCTACTTCACCAGCACGCAACAGACGCTCATCCACGATTTCGTGGACCGGCGCGGCGGAGGAGCGCTGTTCCTGGGCGGGCGCGCTGCCCTCTCCGACGGCGGCTATCAGAACTCCCCGCTGTCCGACCTCATGCCCGTGGCGCTGCCTTCCGGGAAGGGAACGTTTCACCAGCAGACTTTTTCGGGACAGGAACTCACGGCGGCGGGCGCTCAGAGCATTGTCTGCCGGCTGGATGACGACCCCGCGCGCAACCTCGATCGCTGGAAGAAGATGCCGCAGCTTAACAATTACCAGGAAGTCGGCGACCCGAAGCCCGGCGCCACAGTGCTTCTGAACGTGCTTCCGCCGGGCCACCGGGCGGCGCCGCTGCTGATCACGGAGAATTTCGGGCACGGCCGCACCGCCTTGTTCGCCACCGGAGGGAGTTGGCGCTGGAAAATGTGGACGGACCACGCGGATAAAACCCAGCCCGAATTCTGGCAGCAGATCTTCCGCTATTTGGTGACCGACACGCCCGGGCAGGTGACCGGGACGACGCCTAAGGCCGTGTTGGCCGACAACGCCCGCGTCCCCATCCGCGTGGAGGTCCGCGATAAGGAATACAAGCCCGTCACGAACGCCAATGTGCAGGCCCGTTTCCTCGGCCCGGATGGCTCTTCCGCTACCGTGCAGTTGACGCCGCAGCCCATGGAAGAGGGCGTCTACACCACCGAGTGGAGCGCCGAAAAGCCCGGTTCCTACGTGGCCGAGATCCTGGCCGGGCGGGATCAGGAGACGCTCGGCAGCGATGTGCTTTCTTTCCGCCGCGAGGATGGTGTGGCCGAAAACTTCCATACGTCGCAGAACCGCGAGCTGCTGGAGAAGCTTTCGCAACAGACCGGCGGGCGTTACTATACGCCGCCGGAAGCGTCCAAACTCGCAAGCGAGATCTCGTATTCGGAAGCGGGCATCACCACGCGGGAAACTCGCGACCTTTGGGATCTGCCCGTGGTCTTCCTGCTGCTGCTCGCGATCCGCGCCGCGGAATGGCTGCTGCGGCGGAAGTGGGGTGTGGTATGAAGCGGCGCACACTCGCCATTTTTCTTCTGTTTGCCCTGGCCGCGCCAGCCGCTACGTTTTATGTGACCATCTCCGGCCTCGGCGGGGAGCCCGATTACGATCAGCGCTTCAAGATGTGGGCTACGGATATCGATGGCAGTCTGAAAAAAGCCGCCGGGGACTCGACCGTTGTGACCATGCAGGCGCCCACGCGCGAACAGATCCGGGCGCGCTTCGCCCAGCTTGCCGCCGAAGTAAAGCCGGCCGACGCCTTTGTCCTGATGCTGATCGGCCATGGCACGTACGACGGCTTCGATTACAAGTTCAACGTTCCCGGCGCTGACATCACCGGAGGCGAGCTGGCTTCCCTGCTCGACCACATCGCCGCCACGCGGCAGCTTGTGGTGAACATGACCAGTGCGAGCGGCGGGTCGATCGCGGCGCTGCGGAAACCCAACCGCATCGTCATCACCGCCACCAAGACCGGCACCGAAAAGAACGCCACGGTCTTCGCGCGCTACTGGGCCGAGGCCCTGCGCGATCCGGCGGCGGATACCGACAAGAACGACAGTGTTTCAGCCCTGGAGGCGTTTCATTACGCGCAGCGCAAGGCTACGGAGTCTTACGATTCCCAGAAACGCCTCGCCACCGAGCACGCGGTTCTGGAAGACACCGGCAAGGGCGAGGGCGAGAAGACGCCATCCGCCGAGAATGGAGAAGGAAAACTGGCGGGCGCTTTCACGGTGGTGCGCCTGGGGGCCAATGCGGCCGCCGCGCGCGACCCCGCCAAACGCGCGCTGCTCGATAAAAAGGAGGCTCTCGAACAGGCCATAGACACGCTGAAGTACGAGAAAGCCGCCATACCGTCCGACGAATACAAGAAGCAACTGACGCAGTTGCTTTTGCAACTCGCCACCACTCAGGAGGCCCTCGAAAAGTGAGGCGTTTCGTGGGAATTGTCGCGGCCGCGCTCCTCGCTGCGCTGGCGCTCCCCGGTCAGACACTGGAGCAGGCGGAATCCCTGCGCAAGGCCCGCCGCTACAACGACGCCAACGAAATCTTCAAGGCGCTCGATCAGAAAGACCCCAAGAATGTCGCCGTCAAGCTGGCTTGGGGGCGCCTGATGCTCGATTACGGCCAGCTCAAGGATGCCGCGGACCTCTTCGGCGAAGCCCTCGGCTTGAACAAGGATTCCGCGCCGGCGTACCTCGGCCTGGCGTTGGTGGCCGCCGATGATTTCGGGGGGGATGCGGCGGAGTTGGCCCGGAAGGCGCTGAGCCTCGATCCGAAGCTCGTCGAGGCGCAGGAACTCCTGGCGCGTCTCGCTCTTGAAGACAACGACAACGCCAAGGCTGCCGAAGAGGCGCATAAAGCCCTCGCAATGGATGCCAACTCCGTCCAGGCCAAGGCAGTCCTGGCCAGCATGGATTGGCTGGCGGACAAGAAAGAAACCACCTGGGACCCTCACGACGCCCGCGGGTACGAGACTGTCGGTCACTTCCTGGTGATGAACCGCCGCTACGACGACGGCATCGCGTATTACCGCAAAGCCATCGCGCTTGACCCCGGGTTGGACAGCGCGCGCTCCCAGCTCGGCGTCAACCTCATGCGTATGGGGCAGGATGACGAGGCCTATCAGCAGCTCGAAACCTGCTTCAACAACGGCTACCGCGGCGATTCCTATACCACCAACTCGCTCAAGCTGCTGGACTACTTCAAGAAGTTCAAGACCTTCCAATCCGGCAACATCGTCGTGAAGCTCGATCCGAAGGAGGCCGACCTCCTGCACCCCTATTTCCAGTCGGAGATGGAGCGCATTCTCGCCGCCTACCAGAAGAAGTACAAGATGCAGATCGAGGGCCCCATTCGGATCGAAGTCTATCCCAACCATACGGATTTCGAGGTCCGTACGCTGGGAGTTCCGGGACTCGGCGCGCTGGGCGTCACGTTCGGGCACACCATCGCCATGGACAGCCCCTCCGGCCGCCCGCCCGGCCAATTCCACTGGGCCTCCACCTTGTGGCACGAAATGAGCCACGTGTTCACCTTGACCTTGACCAACTCGCGCGTGCCGCGCTGGTTCACGGAAGGTATTGCGGTGCATGAGGAGACCGCGGTCTCGCCGGAATGGGGCGACCGCCTTGCCCCGGAGGAAATCGCGGCGATCAAAGACAAGACGCTGCTGCCTATCGCCGAACTGGATCGCGGCTTCATCCATCCAAAGAGCCCGCTGCAGGTTGGCGTGAGCTACTTCCAGGCCGGCCGCATCTGCGATTACATCACCGATAAGTTTGGCTGGGACACCATCCTCGCCATGCTCCACGATTACGCCGCGGACGAGGACACTCCCACGGTAATTCGAAAAGAGCTCAAAATGGAGCCGGCGGACTTCGACAAGCAGTTCTTTGCGTTCGTCGAGGCGGACACAAAGAAGACTGTGGACAATTTCGACGACTGGAGAAAGCGCATCAAGCAGGTCAACGAAATGTCCAAGGCTAAGGATTACGACGGCGTCATCAAGGAAGGCCTGGCCATACGCGACTTTTACACGGATTACGTGGAAGCCGGCAGCGTGTACGAGTTTCTGGCCTCCGCTTACCTGGCGAAGGGCGACAAACCCGCCGCGGTCGACGAGTTGGAACGCTATGTTCACGCCGGCGGACGCTCCCCCGATTCAATCGTGCGCCTGGGCAAGCTGCTCACCGAGGCCGGCAACGGGAAGGAAGCCGCGGCCATCCTGGAGCGCCTGAATTATATTTACCCCTTGGACAACGAGCAGCATCAAATGCTTGGGTCGTTGTGGATGGATCAGGGAAACGTGGCGGGAGCGATTCGCGAGTTTGGCGCGGTCGTAGCGCACAATCCCATCGATCCGGCCGAGGCGCACTACCAATTGGCGCGCGCATTCTACCTGGACCATCAATCCGCCAAAGCCCAGGACGAATTGGTATCGGCCCTGGAAGCCGCGCCCACCTACCGGCCCGCGCAAAAGCTCCTGCTGGAATTGAACGCCAAGCAATAGAAAAAACAGAAGAGATGGAACCATCATGACGACAACCGTGACGCAGCTAGAGCCTGAAGTCTTGAAGGCGCGCATCGAGCGCTTCCGCCAGGTACAATCCGAGATCGTGACGCAGGTGCGCCGCGTCATCGTGGGCCAGGAGGAGGTTCTGGAGCAAATCATGATCGGCCTGTTCGTGGGAGGCCACTGCCTGATCACCGGCCTTCCCGGCACCGCCAAGACCCTGCTGGTGCGCACCATGGCGCAAACCTTGGGGCTGGTCTACAAGCGCATCCAGTTCACGCCGGACCTGATGCCCAGCGACATCACCGGCACCGACATCATCGAGGAAGATCCGGCTAACGGCCGCCGCACCTGGACGTTCATCAGGGGACCGATTTTCGCCAACATCCTGCTGGCCGACGAAATCAACCGCACCCCGCCGAAGACCCAGAGCGCGCTGCTCGAAGCCATGCAGGAACTCTCCTGCACCGTCCGCGGCACTGGGTACAAGCTGGACCCGCCGTTTTTCGTGCTGGCCACCCAGAACCCCATCGAGCTGGAAGGCACCTACCCGCTGCCCGAAGCGCAGCTCGACCGCTTCCTGTTCAACACCGTCCTGGACTATCTCACCGCCGACCAGGAGATGCAGGTTGTGGACCTGACCACCACCACCCACGTGGCCTCGGCTTCCGCCGTTACCAGCGCGCAGGAGATCCTGGATTTCCAGCAGTTGGTGCGCATGGTGCCGATCGGCGAGAGCGTGGCGCGCCACGCCGTGGACATGGTGCGCGTGAGCCGCCCCGGCGACGACACCTCGCCCGATTTCGTCAAGAAGTACGTGAACTACGGCGCCAGCGTGCGCGCCGCGCAGTTCCTGGTGCTCTCCGCCAAGGCCCGCGCGCTGATGCACGCCCGCTACCACGTAACCTACGAGGACATCCGCTCCATGTACATCCCGGTCCTGCGCCACCGCATCCTGCTGAACTTCCATGCCGAGTCCGACCGGCTGAAGCAGGACGACATCTTGAAGCGGGTCCTCGAATGGAAGCCCGCGCCAAGGGAGTAATCACCGCCGAGGCGCGGAGGCGCGGAGTTTTGAGAGTCGAACAAGGAGCACAGTGGCCCTGGTTTTCAAGGCAAGACTGGAGAGCGCGGAGGTGGCAGAGGATCGTGCCGCCCCGCAGCCGAGGCGGTTGGATCGGCTTACGGAACAGATCATTGGCGCCCCTATCGAAGTGCATCGGCAGTTGGGACCTGGGCTGACGGAATCGGCCTATGAGGAATGCCTCTGCTACGAGTTGAGCCAGCTTGGCTTGCCGTTTCAACGGCAAGTTCATCTGCCGATTTCGTACAAAGGGATCAAACTGGATTGTGGGTACAAGATGGATCTTGTAGTTGACGATTCCGTGGTTCTCGAGCTCAAGACCGGGGACCGCCTGCTCCCACTCCACGCCGCCCAGTTGCTTACGTACTTGAAACTCTCCCGGAAGACGATTGGCCTGTTGTTGAACTTCAACGAACCCGTCGTCTCGGCGGTGAAATAATGCTTCAACGATTCCTCGATCCCGACACGCTTGCTTCCATTTCCGGGCTTGACCTGGTTGCCAAGACTGTGGTCGACGGGTTTGTCGCGGGCCTCCATCGCTCGCCGGATTTCGGGTTCTCGCAGGAGTTCGCGGAGTATCGCGCTTACACGCCGGGAGACGATCTGCGGCACGTGGATTGGAACGTATTCGCGCGGACCGACCGCTGCTACCTCAAACGCTATCGCGGCGAGACCAATTCGCAGTTGCTGGTGCTGCTCGATACGTCGGCTTCCATGGCGTACGGATCGCAGGCGGTCCATAAGCTCGATTTCGCGCGGTTCGTGGCGGCGTCGCTGTGTTACCTTGCCAACGTCCAGCGCGATGCGGCGGGCCTGATCGTCTTCGATGAAGACATCTCCAACTACGTGGCGCCTTCCACGCGCCAGGGGCAGCTCTTCCGGCTGCTGCACGCCATCGAAAAAGCGGAGCCCGGCACGCGCACGGACTTCGTGAAGCCTTTCTTCCATTTTCAGAACTACCTGCACCGGCGCGGCATCGTGGCGGTGCTTTCGGACTTCTACGAGAAGCCCGAGATCATTGTCGCTACGGTCGAGCCTCTGCGCCAACACGGCAACGACGTGGTTCTGTTCCACGTCCTCGATCCGCAGGAGATCGCGCCCAAGTTCCGCGATCCAGTGCTGCTGGTGGACATGGAGAACGCGGCTTCCTCGCTGGAGGTCTCGCCGGAATACGCTCGCCATGTGTACAAGGATAAGATCGCCTCGCATATCGAGGCCCTGCGGGACCAAACCAAAGCCGCCGGGATGGACTATTTTCTGATGGACACGTCGCGGCCCCTCGATGAGGGCCTGCGCGAGTACCTTTCCATCCGGCAGGGGAGAATGTAGATGGGCTTTTTCGCGCCATGGTTTTTGGCCGGCGCAGCCGCGGTAGGACTGCCCATCTGGCTGCACCTGCTGAAAAAGCACCGCTCCACGCCGCTTCCCTTCGCCTCGTTGATGTTTTTCGAGCAGCACATTCAGAGCTCCATCAAGCACAAGCGGCTGCGCTACCTGGTGCTGTTCGCGCTGCGGACGGCGCTGGTGGCGCTGCTGGCGCTGGCGTTCGCCAAGCCTTACGTTCACCAGCAAGTGGCGCCGCGGAGCCGCGCCGGCGAGGTGGCCGTCATTGCAGTGGACAATTCCCTGAGCATGCGGACCGGCGCCCGCCTGGAACATGCCAAACAGATGGCCAAAGCAGCCATCCGCGGCTTGGGGCCGGGCCAGCGCGCCCAGGTGATGGCGTTCGGCTCGCGCATGCAGGCCATGAGCGAGCTGACCGACGACCATGCCGCTCTCAGCGCCGGAGTGGACGCGGTTGAGCCTTCCGACGCGCGCACCTCGTTCGCGGAACTGGCCCGTTCGGCGCGCTCCATCGCGCAATCGCTGCGGCTGCCCGTCGCCGTGCAGCTCTTTTCCGACATGCAACAGTCCGGCATGCCGCCCAATTTCAGCGATCTGCGCCTGAACCAGGACGTTCGCCTGGAGCCTCACCCCGTGGATAACCAGGTCCCCAACTTCACGGTCGAGAACGTGGTGGCGCCGCGGCGCGTGTACGACGGCAAGAAGCAGCGCGTGCTCGCCACCATCGCCGGCTTTGGGACGAAGAAGGCGGAGCGGATCGTGTCGCTCTGGCTGAACGGCCGTGTAGTGGAATCGAAGACCGTGACGGTTCCGGAAAACGGCCGCGCCACGGCCGAGTTTCTCTCCCTCGACGTCCCCCATGGGCAGAACAAGGGCGAAGTCCGCATCGATTCGGCGGACGCCCTGCCGCAGGACGATCATTTCTATTTCTCCACGGAGCGCGTCGAGCCGCGCCATGCGCTGTTCGTACACGAGGCCGACAATTCGCAAGGGCTGCTCTATTTCACCTCGGCGCTGGAGGCCTCCGGGCAGACCGCTTTCCTGATCGACCCCGCGTCCCCCGAGCAGGTGGCCAACGTGTCGCCCGAGCGCTATGCCTTCGTGGTTCTATCCGATGTAGGCTCGCTGCCCGCCGCGTTTGAAAACCAGTTGCGCGGCTATGTCCGCTCCGGCGGATCGGTGCTGATCGCGCTGGGACGCAATTCGGCGGCGATTACGCACGTGCCGGTGTCCGACGTCCGCTTCGAAGAAACCCGCTACGCGGGCCGGGAAGGCGACCGGTTCCAGACCGCGGCCTGGCTCGATTCGACGCACCCGGCGATCCTCAACGACAATCGCTGGGAAGGCGTCAAGTTCTTCCAGGCCATTCGCGTGGCGCCGGGCGACGCCCGCGTGGTGGCGCGACTCTCCGACCAGACGCCCCTCCTGCTCGATCAACAGGCGGGCCAGGGGCGCATCCTGATTTTCACCTCGACGTTCGACAACATCGCCAACGATTTTCCGCTGCACGCTTCCTTCGTGCCCTTCGTGGAGCAGACCGCGCGCTACCTGGGCCGCCTGGACGCCGGGCCCGCAGGCGTGGCGGTGGGCTCCTTCGCGGAGTTGCGCGATTCCAAGGCCAAAGGCGCCGCCGTGGAAGTGATCGATCCTCACGGCGCAAGCGCGCTCTCCCTGGCCCAGGGGGCCAGCGCCGAGAATATACAATTCAGCGAGTCCGGCTTCTACGAAATTCATCGGCCCACCGGGTCGGAGACCGTGGCCGTGAATGCGGACCGTCATGAGTCCGACCTGGCGCCGGCGCCGCAGGAAACCCTCACGTTATGGGAAAATACAGCTACGGGGAGTTCCGGCGCGGGGGGCGCCACCGAATCGGGACAGCGGGACCTTTCGCTGTGGTGGTACGTCATGATTGCTGTGTTGGCGCTTGCGCTAGCCGAATCGCTGTTGGGGAACAAGCATCTATCGGTCGATAAAGAGGCGGCATGAAACCTTTGGATCGGTTGTCCGACTATCTGGGCGCTCTGGAGCGCAGGCTTCGGTGGCTCGCGTTTACGCGTGGCGCGGCGGTGGCGGCGGGGGCTGCCCTGGCGCTGACCGTCATGGCGGTGCTGGCCATCAATCACTACGCCTTTTCCAGCCTGAGCGTGATCGGAGCGCGCACACTCCTCTTTCTCGGGCTGGCCTTCGCCATAGCCGCGGCGCTGATTGTCCCGGTGATTCGCCTGAATCGGCGGCGCGCCGCCCGCGCGGCCGAGCACACGTATCCGCAGTTTGAAGAGCGCCTGCTTACCTTCAGTGAGCGCATGGAGCAGAATCCGGGCGACCCGTTCCTATCGCTGCTGGCGGACGATACTCTGAAAGTCGCGCAAACCGCCGAGCCGAAAGGCGTGGCCCGAACCGGCTGGATCTTCAGCCTCTCCTCCGCCGCCGTTTTCGCCGTCGGGGCGCTGATATGGCTGGGAATGGCGGGCCCTGGCTTTTTGGGTTATGGCACGGCGCTGCTCTGGGGCGGTCTGCCAAAGGCCAGCATGACGCCCTATTACGACATCACCGTCACGCCGGGCAACCATACCGTCCGTAAACGCGCCGACGAAACCGTCCATGCGCGCCTCAAGGGCTTCGCCGCGCCAACCGTGCGGTTCTTTGGAAAATATGCCAGCTCGTCGAAGTGGGAGCAGGCTGAAATGGGCGCCGAGCCGGGCGGCTCCGATTACCAGTTCTTGATCGCGGGCATTCCGGAGTCCATGGAATATTACGTGGAAGCCGGCGGGATACGGTCGAAGACGTTCAAGCTGAACGTCGTCGATCTGCCTTCCGTGAAGCACATTCAGGTCACCTATCATTACCCGTCTTGGACCGGTATGAAGGACATGACCGAGAACCCCGGCGGCGATCTGCGAGCCGTGGAAGGGACCTCCGCCGATGTGACGATTCAGACCGACAAGCCGTTGGCGAGCGGCGCCCTGCTGCTGGACGATGGTTCCAAGCTGGCCCTGCGCAACGGTCCGAATAACACCCTGATGGCCAGCGTCCCCATCCAGCGCGACGGCATGTATCACGTCGCGGCCGTCGAAAGCGGCGAGGACGTGCGCCTCACGGAAGACTTCTTCATCGAGGCGCAGAAGGACAATCCGGCGGCGGTGAAGATTACGCGGCCCGGACGCGATTTCCATGCGTCGCCTATCGAGGAAGTGGCCATCGCGGTCGAGGCCAAGGACGATTTCGGCCTGCGCGACGTCCAGTTGCATTACTCCTTTAATGGCGGGCCGGAAAAAGTGGTTCCGCTGCTTCAAGCCAAGGGCGCGAAGACCTCCACCGGCAGCGCGACCATCGCGCTCGAGGATCTCAAGGCGCAGCCCGGCGACCTGGTGAGCCTCTATGCCACGGCCAACGGCGCGCGCACTACGGCCAATACAGATCGGAAGAGCACACGTCTGAACTCCAGTCACTTAGGCATCT
>OBLW0100002963.1_pt1 | contig 13502 bp, 9 predicted proteins | sample 1520161 | NCBI WGS metagenome assembly OBLW01 (sample SAMEA3539309, study PRJEB22396) | soil metagenome | biome: tundra; feature: field; material: soil | place: USA | collected 2010-05 | depth 0.15 m
CGGTGGTGCTGGTGCTGTTGAATGGCAGCGCGGTGGCGGTGAACTGGGCGCGCGAGCACGTGCCGGCGATTGTGGAACTGTGGTATCCCGGACAGGCCGGCGGGGCCGCGCTGGCGGATGTGTTATTCGGCGACTATAACCCGGCGGGCCGGCTGCCGGTAACATTCTATAAGTCGGAAGACCAGTTGCCGGCGTTCGACGACTACAGTATGAAGGGGCGGACTTACAGGTATTTCGAGGGCGAGCCGCTTTATGAGTTCGGTTATGGGCTAAGTTACACTAAGTTCATTTACAGCAATCTGCAAGCGCCGGACGAGGCGCGGGCGGGCAGCCCCGTGAAGGCTTCCGTGGAAGTGGAGAACTCCGGCAAGCGCGACGGCGAGGAAGTGGTTCAGTTGTATGTGAAGCATCCGGGAGTGGTGCGGGAGCTGCAGGGATTCGAGCGGGTGGCGCTGCGGGCGGGGGAGAGGAAGACGGTGGGGTTTACGGTCACGCGGGCTGCGGCGGGCGAGATTGGTTTGTCGGTGGGGGGACTTACGCGCAGTTGCCGGATCACGCAGTAGGGGACCGGCTTATTCCCTCCAGGGATAGTGCTTGCCGGCGATACGGATTGGTGGTGCGGCGCGGCGAAATTTCCATCGATGCTGAAACGCGCTATGATGCTTGTACCAACATAAGGATCATAAACTGATCTTCCATTTTCGCTTCAAGTGAAGGCCCGGGCCATACCCGGGCTCTCTCGTTCGAAGCTCCGGTGCTTCTCACGAGAACCCGCTCTGTCACTTTTCACGAAAAGTTAACGATTAGTGAGGCGGCGCGACCGATTCTCACCCATTTAAGTCGACACTCCCAGCGGCGGGGGAGGTCGGGCTTTCCGTGGGGCGGCTTAGCCGCAGTTGCCGGAACACGCGGTAGCGGGTTGCGAAAAAAGGCAACCTACTGAGTCTGGCATAGAATACGGTGACAGCTCGTTGGGCGGACCGCTGCCGATGATGTGGGGCGGACTCTCAGTCCGCGCGGAGCTCTCAGCTCCGCATTGGCAGGGGCTGTTGGAATTGTCAAGGCGGGACTGGGAGTCCCGGCCCAGAGGGCACCCCGGCTGAGAGCCTGCCCCACCTCACGCGGAAAACGGGAGCACTTCTTCGCGCTGCGGGTCGAAGCGGATGCGCCGCCTCTCCAGATAGCTCTGATTGGCGAGCAGCGCGGCCTGCGCGGCGCGATGTCCGATGTAGACATCCGCATTCGGCCGTTTGCGCGAGCGGCAACACTCCAGAAAATTGCGCACATGCCGATCGGTGATATCGCCGGGAAAGCGCTGGATCACCGGCTCGGCGCCTTTCTCGGCGGCGCGGAATTCGTACCGGTTGCGATTGACGAACAGGCGTCCGCCCGATCCCAGGAACTCGACGTGGTATTCGGGGCCGTTGTCGACCGCCAGCGAGACGAAGCTCACGGTGAAACCGCCCGGATACTCGAACAGCGCGCTGATGGTGTCGGGCGCGGTGCGTCCGTCGTGAAAGTCGTAGTAAACGCCGCCAGCCGCCACGGCCGAAAGGGGCCCGTCCTGGTTCATGAACATGTGGACCACGTCGATCCAATGCGCGCCGAAGTCGGTCAGCTTGCCGCCGCCGAAATCCAGGAACGCGCGGAAATCGAGATATTGCGCGGGATTCCAATCGCGGTATTTCAGGGCCCCAAGAAAGCGCACCCAATCCAGATTGGCGGGCTTCTGCGCGGGTTCGGTGGGCAAGGCCCGGTTGGCGCCGCCGTGCCACACACAATCCACGTGCGAGATCTTGCCCAGCAAGCCGGAGCGCACGAACCGTTCGCGCGCTTCCAGGTAAACTTCGCCGGAGCGCTGCTGCATGCCCACCTGGCACACCCGGTTGTTGACGCGCGCGGCGCGCACGATCTCGGGCCCTTCTTCGCGCAGGCGGGTCAGGGGCTTTTCGACATACACATCCTTGCCGGAGTTGAGCGCGTCGATGGCGATAGCTTTGTGCCAGTGGTCCGGCGTGGCGATCAGCACGGCCTCGAGGCCCGTCATTTCCAGCAGGCGGCGATGGTCGGTGAAGGGTTGCGCGCCGGCGGCCTGCGCCACGGCTTTGTCGGTGCGATCGCCGAAGACATCGCAAACGGCTCGCACGTCCACTTCCGCGGTCTTCTGAAAGATGTCGGCGACGTAGAGGCCGCGTTCGCCACATCCGATGAGTCCGAACTGGATGCGATCGTTCGCGCCCAGGACTCGCGAGTATGAGAGGGCCGTCAGCGCGGCCGCTTTGATTCCTTCCCGGCGGGTAAGCATGCTTGAGCTCATGTCGAACTTATGATAGCGCCGCGCGATAGAATCGATCATTGCGCGAGCCGGCGCGAGCCGGCCCATCAGGACCATGACGGATCTCTCGTTAAGCGAAGCGCGCCGCGTGGCGCTGGCGGCGCAGGGTTTCGATCGCCCGCGGCCGAAGCGTCGGCCCGGCCCGCGCGATCTGGGCCGCGTCATCCGGCAGCTTGGCTTGCTGCAGATCGATTTCGTCAACGTCCTGGCGCCGGCGCACTACCAGGTGCCCTTCTCGCGGCTGGGTCCGTACCCGCGCGCGCATCTCGACGAGCTGGTCTATCCACGACGGCAGGCGAAAGCGCCTGCCCCCCCGTTCACGGAGCAGTGGGCGCATGAAGCGTCGATCGTGCCGGTGGAGACCTGGCCGCTGCTGCGCCATCGCATGGAGCGGCACAGGGTGCGCCCGTGGGGCTTCGAGAAGATCATGGAGGAAAACCCGGCCTACATCGATTGGGTGCTCGACCAAGTGCGCACGCGCGGCCCGCTGGTGGCCGGCGACCTGCGCGAGCCGGATGGCGCCATGCGGCGCATTCCGGGCGCGTGGTTCGGCAGCGTGCCCAGAGCCGCGCTGGAAGCGCACTTCGGCCGGGGCCGGCTCGGGATCGCGGACCGGCGGCCCAACTTCGCGCGCGCGTACGATTTGGCGGAGCGCATCGTCCCGCCGCAGCATCACGCGCGGCGGGTGGATCGCGAGGACGCGCAGCGGGAACTGCTGCGGCTTGCGGGATGCGCGCTGGGCATCGCGGCCGCCGCCGATCTGGCCGATTATTACCGCATGCCAATCAGCGAGGCGCGCCCGCGTCTTGCCGAACTGGTGGAAGCCGGCGACTTGCGCGAAGTGCGGGTGGAGGGATGGGGCGCGCCGGCTTATTTGCATCGCGAGGCGCGCGTGCCGCGAGCCATCGATGCCGCGAGTCTGCTCTCGCCCTTCGACCCGGTGGTGTGGTACCGCCCGCGCGCGGAGCGCCTCTTTCAATTCGAATACCGGATCGAGATCTTCGTGCCGCAGCCCCAGCGCAGGTGGGGTTATTACGTGCTGCCGTTCCTGCTGGGGGAGCGCCTGGTGGCGCGCGTGGATCTGAAGGCCGATCGTGGCGCGCGGCGGCTACGCGTGCTGGCCGCTTACCTGGAACCAGGCGCCGATTCCGGGACGGTGGCGCAAGCGCTCGCCGGTGAACTGGCCACCTGGGCGGGATGGCTGGACCTGGATGCGGTCGTGGTGGAAAGGCGGGGTGCTTTCGCGCGTGTGCTGGAGGCGAGCGTCGCTCGCCGTGGCTAGTGCTTGGTGGCTGGTGGCTGGCAGCGACGGGAATTCGGCGGGTCGCTTGGCGGTGGACGTTCGCTTTCAGCGGGGCGGAAGAGGCGCGAGACGCGTCATCGCCGGTCACGGCTTGATGGCAAATACGGTGCCTTTTCCCGCATTCCCGCCTGCGGAGGAAGCACGAAGTATGATGATGGGCAGGTCGAATCAGAAGTGGCGCTTCCGCCATACTGGGTCGTGCGATAGAGCGCTCCGTTCTTACCCACTACCACGCTTACAGACGGAGCGCCGACGGTGGTGTTAACTGGAAGACGGTGCCGCACCGCACGAAAGCACCACCATCCGAGGCGCACGCCCCGGAGCCGCCGTAGGCTGTCGTGCCGTAGAGCTAACTAGGGTCCGCGCTTCTTCCCTTCTTCCGTGGTAACCGGGTAGGGCATCAAGCAGTCGCGTGATGCCGGATGCGCCGATCGTCACTGTGGATTTCAGGTTGGCGGTGAAGCGACGGTCCGGCGTGGTGCGGGCTAGTAGCCCCAACACTGTTCACGACGCATTTGTAACACGAAGAAGGACGGCCGGGAGGCCTGTCCCACCCTACTACGACGGCATTTGCCACGTCGCGGGTGGCGCAGGTGGTTGCCGATGCGCTTCGCTATAGTGAGCGGCAGCTTGGTTTATATCAGTTGCGGGCGTGGGTCCCGATGGTCAATCACGTTCACATTTCGATCTATCCGGAGGCCCGCCTGTCGCGGGTCGCCAAAGCCATCAAGAATCATTCGGGGCATCAGGCCAATGCCATCTTGCGCATCATTGGGCACACCGGCTTGCCGTTTTGGCAAGAAGAAGTTGGGCAAGATCGTTCGCTATATTGAGAACAATCCGGTGGTGGCGGGGCTGGCAGAAGGACAGGCCAGGAGGCCTGTCCCACCTGAGTGAACAGTACTGGGGCTAGTCACTTCGCCTGCGGAGCGGCGGCGAGTTCCTCGAGCTTGGACAGTTGCTGCCGCACGATGGCGGCGTCGTTGGCGTTGGGCGCCAGCTCCAGGTATTTGCGGAAGCACTTGGCGGACTCGACGTATTCCTTCTTGACCATCAGAATGAGGCCCAGCACATAGCTCATGCGCGGGATCTTCTGGTCCTTGTCCAGGCGCAATCCCTCGCGCGCGGTCCGCTCGGCCTCCTCCGGCTTGTTCAGCCTGGCGTTGGCCACCGCGTTGAAGAGGTAGGCCCCCGGGAAGTCCTCGGGATCGAGCTGGATCCATAAATGCGAGTACTTTTCGGACTCGGCCCAATCGCCCCGGCGGTCGGCGGCAAGCGTCAGGTTCTCATACGGCTTGACGTAACGAGGGTCGCTTTTCTGAGCTTCCTTCCAGGCTTCCACGGCGCCGGCCGCGTTATTCCGGCTCTGCCGCGCCAATCCGAGTTGGTACCAAGCAACGGCGAACTTCGGATAGACCTTGACGGCCTTGCCGAATTCGGCAGCCGCGGCATCCCACTTCTCCGCGCGCATGGCTTCCAGACCCCTTTCGTAAGCCTTCCGGGCGTTGGATGGAGCCTGCAGCGTAGTGGCGCTGACCACCAGAGAGCTGGCGCGCGAGAGCGGATGGAGAACGATGGTACCCACGCGGGCAGAGTCCATGGTGCTCTTGAGGGCCATGCTGACGCTCTCGGAACGGTAGCCCGAAAGGACCGCCCGCAACTCGCAATTTCTCAGCGCGCTGGTAATGGGCATGGAATACTGGGTCGAGCTGGCATTGATGGCTTTGTTCAGTTCGCCCCGTTGAGCGGCGGGCAGGCTGGCGTCCCCCGTCGAGACATCGTTCACGGTGGGCGACACCTTGAAGCCAAAATGTCCCTTCTCGTCGGTCCAGGCTTCGAAACTCGCGCGGCCGTCGCAGACTTTCTCGATGCGCACCGCGTCGGCGGGCGGCGATCCATCGTCCAACATCACGTTACCGGTGAAGAAAACCACGCGCTCGGCGCTCTTGTCGATTTGGGATTGTCCCGGATTCTGGCCTCTCGCCGCGACAACGGCGGCCCACAGCAGCCCCGCGTATACCCACTTTCGGCAGCCCATACCGCCTCCTGGCGTGTTTATTCAATTATGCGCCTGCCAGTCTCAAAATGGAATATGGTATGTGGGGTAGGCCGCCGGACTCAGGTAACAAACAGGCCGGCCAGGGGGCCGGCCGCGGGCGAGGGCGCCCGCAGCGAACTATGCCCCAGGCCGGGGACCGCCCCGTTAGCGTGCCGCAACTGTGCCTTCCAGCTTGTTGATCAGATCCTTGATCTTGTCCTCTTCGTCCTTGGCTGGACCGCTGTGCAGCGCCTGCTGCAGCTCCCGGAGAGCCTTCGGCTTGTCGCCCTTCTGGGCGTACGCCATGCCCAAGTGGAACCGGTATGTCGAGTTGTCCGGCTTCTGGTTCACCAGCGCCTGGAAGACATCCATGGCGTTGTCGCTCATGTTCTTCTTCAAATAAATCCAGCCCAGCGTATCGGACACTTCGCTCAAGTTGGGCTGGACCTGCTTGGCGCGCTGGGCGTACGTCAGGGCCTGGTCCAGGTCCCCGAGGCCGCTATCGGCCATCAGAAATGCCAGGTTGTTCAGGGCCATTGCGTCTTGCGGGCTCTCCTTGATGGCCTGCTCGTAAGCATCCCGGGCTTCCTTTTTCCGGCCGGCGGCCCCCAGCACCAGCGCCAGCTCGTCGAGCACCATCGAATTGCCGGGCAGCGTCTCTCTGGCTTTGTAGAGAGCCTGTATCCCTCCGTTCAGGTCTCCCTTCTTGCGCAACGTCACGCCCAGACGGAAGTAAATATCGCCGCGCGCTTTGGAATTCTTGTCCAGCGCGTTGAGCGCGGCTTGAAACTGGCCGATCGCCAGATCGAAATTCCCCGCGCGCACCGCCAGGTTGCCCAGCGCGACTCGCAGATCGTTGCGGGTGGGGTTCTTCGCCAACTCCGACTGCAGAACCTGAATCGCTTGATCGTAATGGCCTTGCGCGGCCAGCACTTCCACCATCCCGACCAGGGCACGGGCATCGTTCGGATTGGCCGCATAGGCTTTGCGGAAAATGCCCTCCGCCTCTTTCAGGTTGCCTTCTTTCATGGCCATCATGCCCAGCGAGAAATCGATCTCCGGGGCGTTGGGATTGGCTTGCCGGACGGCTTCCAGCAACTGCCGCGCCTCGGCATATTTTCTTTCGCCCATCAAGGCCGCCGCTTCAATCATGCGCGCCGGAGCGTTGTGCTTGTCGATCTGCAGAATCGCGGCGACGGATTTGAGAGCCGGTTCGAACTCCGTCCGCATCACCTGGAGTTGCGCCAGCGCCAGACGCGCCGACAGGTAATCGGGCCTCTCGCGGATCGCCTCGGTGAACTGCTGGCGGGCCTGCTCCCATTCACCGCGCGCGATGTGCGCCCGCCCCAGGTTGTAGCGCGCCACGAAATTGTCCGGCGCCGCGTTCACCACCGCCTGCAATTCGGAGATGGCCTTCTGCACTTCGCCGCGGTCGAGCAGCAAGGATGCCTGCAATCCCCGCGCATCGGAATCCTTGGGATTGTCCTTCAGAATGGCGGCATTGATGTCGGCTGCCTCGGAGCGCCTGTGCTGGCGCATCAACACTTCGATCATGCGCTTCTGATAGCTGGTCTTCTGCTTGGGGTCCGCGGCCATGCCCTCTTTGTACTGATTGAGCGCCTCCGCAAAGTCCCCGTTGCGAACATAGAAATCGCCCACCACCAGGTACGCGCGGTCGAAATCCTTGGCGTGGCCCTTGATTCGATTGAGCGTCGCCACCATCTCGTCGTGACGTTGCAAGTTGGAGTAATGGCTGGCCAGCATCAACAAAAAGCCGATTTGCTTGGGATTGTTGGCGGCGCCCGTCTTTAGGGTCTGCTCCGCCTCGGCCGTTTTGTTCTGCAGCAGATAAACGCGGTACAACTCGTTATAAACCTGGACCAAGGTCTTATCCCCATCGATGAGCTGCCGATAGATCTGCTCGGCCTCCGGAAACTGCCGGTCGCTGGCCAGCGCCCGCGCCAATTGCATCTTGAGGGCCGGCCCCGGCGTCTTGATGGAGATAGCTTTGCGGTACTCCGCGATGGCGCCAGCCAGCAGCTTTACCGTCTGCTCCGGGTGGCCGGCCTGCAAACTGCTCTGCGCCCGCACGAAATCCAGGTCCGCGGTCAGCCGGTGGCCGTCGAATGAATTGGGGTCGCGCTGCAAAAGGTCCTTGGTGATGCCTTCCACTTCCATCAGGAACTGGTTGTCGCGGGTGAACTTGATGTAGATCTCGGCCAAGCTAACTTCCGAGTCCAGGTGTTCCGGCTGGTCTTTGGGGATCAGCTCGATGGCACGCCGCAATTCGCCCAGGGCGTTCGGAATACGGCTGAGCTTCAGATCGGTCAGCGCCAGATGGTAATAGGCGGAGCCGTATCGCTGGTCCTTCTGCAGGGCGTTGCGATACATGATGGAAGCTTCTTTGAACTTACCTCTTGCGAAGTATCTATTCCCGTTTTCCAGATAACGCTTCTTGGCGACATTGGGGTCCCGGCTACAGGAAACCAAGGTCAATGCAGCCAGGATGACTACCAGGGATTTCATGCAAGTCCTCACGCTGATTCTAATATACATCGCACTCGGTGGGGGCCGGTTTTTTGGGTAGTGGATCAGGCGATCCCCGCTGGGAGGGCCTGCGGGCCCGGCGGGCCAAGGACGCGCGCCAGAAATCCCGAGATTTTCCCGCACCCCGGCCACTACCAATCCTGAAAAACCCAACAAAAACGTCCGCACCCACCCTATCGGAAGAAACGACGATGGACTTGCACGCCCAAGCGACGATGGCTTCGGAAGGCGCCATCGCCATCCTGCTGATCGGCCCCGTCGATTCCCGCCGTGGCGCGCTGCGCAACATCCTGACACCCCCGCAATGGGAAATCCGCGAAGCGGCCACCAACGGGGAGGCTATGGGAATTCTCAACAATGGTCGCATCGGGGTCACCATCTGCGACACCGAAATCGAGGACGGTGGCTGGCAGGCGCTGCTCGCCGATCTCCAAAGGCGGGCCCATCCGCCGAACCTTATCGTGTCCTCCCGGCTGGCCGACGAGCGGCTCTGGGCCGAGGTCCTGAACTTGGGCGGCTACGACGTTCTGGTGCAGCCCTTTGACCGCGGCGAGGTCCTGCGCGTGGCCCACATGGCCTGGATGGACTGGCGCCAAAAATGCCAAAGGACTGCGGAGACGCACGGCCACCTCCGCGTGCGGGCGGCGGCATCCTAACTGCATGGCCGCGCATTCCATAGACACTTTCGGCGGCGCAAGACAAAACGGCCCCGGCGGGCTGCCGGAGGACGATCAGGCCTCCGCCATCTTCACGGTCGACACACGCATTCCGGCCAGTTGCCGCCACTGGGGCATTTCCGTCCGCCTCCCCGTACACGCCGCGTCCACCTGTGCCGGGCCCTCGCCGTGCCGGATCGCCCGCGGACTGTAGAACGATCGCCATCCATCCGCTCGCTCCGGCAATGGCGGAGAAATCGTGGTGCTGGTTCCAGCAAATCCACCGCAACTGTTGAAAAACAAGTAATCGCAAAAAACAAAAACACACTTACTCGGGTAAATTCTCCCTTCACGGCCCCAAATTTTCGGATTCTTACCAATTACGAATCGCCACGCGCCACACTCGGATGTTATACTATATAGGCGCCCGATGGGCCAGTTGCAAGAATTGTCCACGTCCGGGTTGAACGCATAGCCGAAGATCTAACGAATTTTTCTCTAACTACCATCCGGACGACGTGATACCGTTTTCGGATCGGTCATGATCGGTTGTTAGGAACTACTGCTCAGTGGTGCTATCCGCCGTCCTCGCAATCTTAGCCTTGTATGCCGCCGCCCGCGGGCGGCCCGGCCTCTCCTGGCTGATCGGCAGCGCCGCATCCCTGGCAATCGGCATCTGGCCCTCGTACTACTATGTCTCCTGGACAGCATTTTCTCATCCGCCGTCGCACTGTTTGTCGTAAGCCGCCGGGAAATGGGACCCATTAGCTTACTGGCCGGTAGCATTTTTGCGGGCGCGGGCTTCGCGATCCTGCACTACACTGGTATGGCGGCCATGTGGATGCCGGCTATTTCTCGCTATTCTCCCTCTCTGGCGACGCCGCCGGCCGCACTCGGAATTGCCGGTTCTTTTATGTCTTTGTGGCTGATACTCCTCTTTCGCGGCGAAACGGCCGACAGAAAGGCAGGCGAAAGCGCCTGCCCCACCATGCGGAAAGCCGCTGCCTTGCCGATTGGCGCCGCGATGTTTGGCGCGCATAACGCGGCCACGGCCGCCGTCCGTTTTACGCCCGCCGCCATGGTTCGGGACTTATCCCACGCCCTAAGCGTTTCACTTCCCTTTGCTCTGGGGATCGGCGCCGCAAGCGGCCTGGTGGTCGCCGTCACGCTGCTGGTCCGTTTCCTGAACCGGCTTCGGGAGCAGAAGACGATTCTCAATGAATTGTTCGAACAGGCGCCGCAAGCCGTGGCCCTAACTACCATGGACGGCCAGGTAATCCGCGTCAATAAGGGCTTCACCCAGGTTTTCGGCTATACTCCGGACGCCGCCATCGGCCGCCGCATCGGCGAGTTGATCGTCCCCGCCGAGTCGCAAGACGAGTATCGAAGACACATGGAACTGGTGGCGCGAGGCGAGCGCGTGGAAACCGAAGGCGTTCGCTGCCGCCAGGATGGCAGGCATTTCCCCGCCGCCATGGCCCTGGTGCCATTCTCCTTGCCCGGCCAGGAAGCCGCCGTTTACGCCATCTACCGCGACATCACGAAACACCGGCGCGAGGAGGAAGCCCGGGCGGCCAGTGAAGGACGCTGGCGCGCCCTCTTCGACAACTCGGCCGTGGGCATCTCGGTAACGGATATGGATGGCAGGTTCATATCTGCGAATCGCGCTTATCGGGATATGGTGGGGTACTCGGAGGAAGAGCTTCGGGCCACATCTTACATCGACCTTACCTGCGAAGAAGACCGTCCGGCCTGCGCGGCCCTTGTCGCGGACCTCTGGGCCGGCAAGCTGCCGCAGTTCCAACTGGAGATGCGCTATCGGCGTAAAGACGGCCAGTTGATTTGGGTAAGGGTCACGGTTTCGAGAAGCCCTGGCGACGGAAACGCGCCCCCAATGGGCATAGGCATCGTCGAAGACATCACCGGCCGCAAGCTGGCTGAAGCCGGGTTGCAGAGATATCGCCATGCCGTCGAGACTTTTCATGAAATGATCGTGGTGGTCGACCGCGAGTACCGCTACGTGATGGCGAATCAGGCGTTCCTCAACTATCACGGCCTGAAGCGTGAACAGGTCGTCGGCCATTTCGTCTCCGAATTAGTGGGGCAAGAGAGGTTCGAGAAGGTTACGAAAAGCAACGTGGATGAGTGTTTCCAGGGAAGAGTCGTCAAATGCGAGATGGGACTTGACTTCCCCCAGTTGGGCCGGCGGGATCTATTCGGATCGTACTTTCCGGTCGATGGCCCCGGCGGCGTCGATCGCGTAGCCGTCGTCCTGGTGGACATCACCGAGCAGAATCGCGCCAAACGGGAGCTGCAGCGTTCGTTCCAGGAGTTGCACGCTCTCAACGCCCGGCTACAGAACGTGCGGGAAGAGGAGAGAACCAGGCTGGCGCGGGAATTGCACGATCAACTGGGACAGGACCTGACCGCCATCCGGATCGACTTGGCCGCGTTGAAGACCGCGCCGGGCCGGGACCAACAGTTGCAGAGAATCGACGCCATCCTGGGCTTGGTCGATGAAACGATTCATACGGTGCGCAGAATCTCGACTGAACTCAGGCCGGGAATCCTGGATCACGTTGGCTTGGTGGCTGCCGTGGAGTGGGCCGCGGAAGAGTTTCAGGCGCGCACGGGAATCCAGTGCCAGGTCAGCTTGCCCGAGATGAATCTGGCCATCGATCCCGAGCGTGCCACCGCGATCTTTCGCATCTTCCAGGAGACCTTGACCAATATCGCGCGGCACGCTGGCGCGACTCACGTGAGAATCGGTTTGTTTCACGAGAGCGGCCATGTTTCACTGGAGGTTCGCGATAACGGCCGCGGCATCGGCGAAGGCCAACTCTCCGGCTCCGGCTCGCTCGGGATCCTGGGAATGCGCGAGCGCGCTGTGCTGCTGGGAGGCGAGTTCACGGTCGCCGGCGAGCCCGGGAGCGGCACCACCGTGCGCGTCCGCATTCCCCGCGCCGATCACCGGCAGGCGGCGGCCCACCAGTGATCCGGATCCTCATCGCCGACGATCACGCCGTCGTGCGCCGCGGATTGAAAGATATCCTGGAACACGAGTTGGAGGGCGCCGTGTGCGGCGAAGCCAAGGATGCCACCGAGGTCCTTGCCCGGATTCAAGACGGCGAATGGGATTTGGCAATCCTCGATATCGGCATGCCCGGCCGCAGCGGCTTGGACGTGCTCCGGGATCTCAAGATGGCCCGGTCCAAGCTTCCCGTATTGGTCTTGAGCATGTACCCGGAAGACCAGTACGCCAAACGTATCCTCCAAGCCGGGGCCTTCGGCTACATGAATAAGGAAAGCGCCCCCGAGGAGCTGATCAAGGCTGTACGAAAGGTGCTGGCCGGCGGGCGGTATGTGAGCGCCGCGCTGGCCGAGAAGCTCGCTTCCGACTTGAGCGACGATGCCGGGCGGCCCATCCACGAACTATTGTCCGACCGGGAGTTTGAAGTCCTGCGCATGATCGGCGCCGGCAAAACCGTGACCCAGATCGCCGAGGAACTGCACTTAGGAGTCACCACCGTCAGCACCTATCGCGCCCGCATTCTGGAAAAGATGCGCATGACCACTACCGCTGAGTTGATGCATTACGCGCTGCATAATCACCTAATCGACTGAAATTACGTTGTATTACGTTGTGTAGGACAAACAACGACACTGTCCCGGCGTTTCTTCGACAGGGAAATCCGACTTCAATCTCTTGCGCTTGTTCTCCCGCGAAGTCACAGAATGGTGACAGCGACACCGTACATCGGTGGAAAGGGCGTCAATGGTACATAACGTAAACCGTGGAGGGGTGCGCCGGGCAATCGTGACGCCCGCCGATCTTGAGGAAGAGCGTCATCGCTTGCGCGAGTCGAAGATGCTCCTGTTACTAATGGCTGAAAAAGCAGGGCTGGCCGTCCCCCGAGCCTGTTGTCCGCACCAGGGCAAGATCGCCTGTTTATCCTGCTCTTCGGACTGGCTGGTCGCCCAGGTTCGCCTCGCGAGCGGATCCGCCCATTGATCCCGGTTTGTCCCCGTGTCCGCCTTATAACCAGACTTCGAGCCACACCGCCCGCGAAAACGGCGCCAATAGAAACGCTCGATCTGGCTGTCGATTTCTACAGCGTTGCAACGTACTATCACTTGAGCTAAGCTGCGAAAAAGAGGCAGCCATTTTTGTTCTGTTTGGAGATGACGGTGACCTTGACTTTGCCTTTCTGGATGGAACACGGCATCCGCTGGATGGCCTTGCGAGAAGACGATTGCGACTTTGACTCCCGGCGCCCTGGTAGGCGAGGCTTGCTTGGTGGGCCAGCAGCCGGTACGCCTGGCGACCGCATCCGCCATGACTGAGTGTTCGATCATGCGGCTGGCGAGGCCGGCCATGGTGCACCTGCTTCGCGACGATAGCGCATTTGCCAGGTTGGTTCTGTCCTATGTGCTCGCCCGTAACACTCGGATTGAGGAGGATCTGGTAGATCGGCGAAGGCAAACCGGAGGCGGTGATTCCCGATTTCAGCCAAGAAACGCTGGCGGGTCTCGTTGGTGCCACACCCTCGAGGGTGACCTTGTTCATGAAATCTTTGACCATGACGAGGGGAACGCCGGACTGGAGAAGGTGCATTGCCTTTG
>OBLW0100002964.1_pt1 | contig 13499 bp, 12 predicted proteins | sample 1520161 | NCBI WGS metagenome assembly OBLW01 (sample SAMEA3539309, study PRJEB22396) | soil metagenome | biome: tundra; feature: field; material: soil | place: USA | collected 2010-05 | depth 0.15 m
CACAAAGGATGGGGCACCCGAAGTTGTGTTAACACTCAACTCGAAAATGCTGTAGAGATTCTCGGCAACCTCCGGCGATGGGGTGGGGTTGGCTCGTCGAGGCTGGTGGGGAACTTGTTTGTTACTTCGCCACTTGTGCAAAGTCTTGCTGTGAATTTGCTGAGTGCCTTGAAATTGAGTTATGCGACGCGGAGACCGGTGCGGAGGTCGAGGGCGAAGGGGGTTTCCTTGTCGGTGCGCATTTGCCAGCCGATACCACGGAGCACATTGGCTTCAATGCTGGCGATGGATACGCCTTCGTCGGAGAGTTTTTCTGACTCCCAGTGCTGGCCGTCACGGCTCCACGCGAGGATGGAGCGATGGCCTACGAAGAGGAGCAAGCCTGATTCGACCAGCGGACGAATCTGAAGCACGGGGCGGTAGGAGATCATAGTGAAACGCTCGGGCGCGGATGTGTCGATGAGGTAGGCATAACCGCCGGAGACGGCACAGATTTCTTCAGGCTTTGGTGTGGACCATATGCCGGTGGGAACGGCGGGGTCGCGGAAGCCCAGGGCGCAGGTGGCGAGGAAGGGTTGTGCGGATTGGGGCGCGGGGTGAACGGATGTTTCTTCCCAGGTCCCAAAATCGGGACCTGGGGCACCCGGAGGGTTCGGGCAGATGAGGACTTCGAGGGCGCCGCGTTCTACTTCTTCGGCGTCGCGCGGATAAACGAAGTGGCGTGCGGGGAGAATAACGGGCCGAGCGGGAAGGATCTGGGCCTGCCAGCTGTGGTGGAAGCTGAGGTCGATAACCGGGGCGGGGATCGGAGCCGGGGCTGGGACACTCACGGCAGCGGCCTGTAATTGAGAATCCAGCGCTCTTGTGCAAGGGTGTCGGGAACGGCGCAGCCGCGTGCTGCCTGAACGGCGGCCAGAGCGGTGGCGGGTGTCCATCCGAGATGGATGAGCGCACACGCAGCGGTGACGGTGGACCTGCCGATGCTGCCGCGGCAATGTATGCCAATGTGCTCTCCCGCAACGAGGCGTTCGGCGAGGCCCGCAATGAAGGCGTGGAACGCGGTGGGGTTCAACGGGGGATTGGCATCGGGAATGGGGTGGGAGAGGAACTGCAATCCAGCCTTCTTGGCCAGCGGGCCTTCTTTCGCAAGCCCGAGCCATTCGGCCTCATCTTTTTCAAGCAGGGAGACGATGGTTTCAATTCCGCGTTGCTTTAATGCGGCGAGGTCGGCTTTCAGCGCGTCGTCGCCGGCTGGACACAGCACAACGGCAAGCGGCACGCGCGGTTTGACTCCGATCCAGAAGATTTCGATCACAGCTTTCAGACTCCTACAAAGCGCTCGACTCGCTCACGCACAGTTGCGATGTGGAGACCGAGCGCCGCACCGTCCTCGATGAGCGGCAGTAACTTGTCAAAATCCGGCCCCGAGTGCGCGCCGGTGAGTGCAATTCGCACGGGATGGAATAACTCTTTGCCCTTGATTCCGGTTGCGGTTTTGACCTCGTTCATCCACTTTTTGAACAGTTCTGGAGTTACCGGCTCGGAATGGACGCGGACTCGGTCGGCAAGCTCGGTGAGCACAATTCGCGCGGAGTCGGCGGCGAGTATGGGGGCATTTTCCTCGCTGATTCGCGACGCTTCCGGGTCGAAGCCGAAGACGAAAGCGGTCTTAGCCGGAAGCTGATCGAGATGGTCAACATATGGAGCAAAAACTGCCACCAGCCGGCAGAACCATTTGTGAAGTCCGTCCTCTTTCAAGTCCCATGAAGGAAGGCGGTCAGAGAAATAGCCCCACGCCAGCGCAGCGAGCCGCTCGGGCGCAGCCAGCTTGAGGTAATGGCGGTTGAGCCAGTTCAGCTTTTCGAAGTCGAAGATGGCGGGGCTGGGTGTTACGCGCTCGATTGAAAAGGCGCGCGTAAGTTCCTCGAGAGTGAAGGTCTCGGTCTTGCCATCTTCGGCGCCCCAGCCGAGCAGCGCCAGGTAATTCACCATGGCCTCGGGCAGGTAGCCCGCCTCGCGGAAGCTCGCAATGGATGTGGCTCCATGGCGCTTGGAAAGCCGCTCGCGGTCCGGGCCGAGAATAGTGGACAGGTGCGCAAACTCCGGCACTTGCCAGCCGAAGGCCTCGTAGATGGCCACCTGCTTGGGAGTGTTGGAGAGGTGGTCGTCACCGCGAATGACGTGCGTGATTTCCATGAGGGCATCGTCGATGGTGACTACGTAGTTATAGACCGGAACGGCTGCGCCGGGCAGACCTTTGGCGTTGATCTCGGAGCGGACCAAAATGGGGTCGCTGACAGCCTCCGCGGCGAACTCGATTGGTCCGTGAACCATGTCGTGAAAGCGCAGCGGGTGGTCCTGAATCCTGAGACGCACTGCGAAGGCCGTGCCGGCGGCAAGGTATTGGTCGATTGTTTCCTGACTCAGAGATTGGCAGCGGCCGGAGTAGACCTGCGGGCGGTGCCCGGCGACTGCAAGGTTGCGCTCCGCTTCCAGTTCCTCAGGGGTGCAGAAGCAGCGGTAGGCCTTGCCCTCGGCGAGGAGGCGCTCAGTGTGTTCGGCGTAAATGGCGAGGCGGCCGGATTGGCGGTAAGGTCCGTAGGCACCTTTGTCGGGACCGTCGGCGTCGACAGGACCCTCGTCCCATTCGAGGCCCAACCAGCGCAGGTCTGCAATGAACTGCGCCTCATAGCGGGCTTCGGAGCGTTCCAGGTCAGTGTCTTCAATGCGGAGAAGGAAATCGCCGCCCATGCGGCGGGCGAACAACCAGTTGTAGAGCGCCGTCCGCGCACTGCCCACGTGGAGCATTCCAGTGGGGGAAGGGGCAAAGCGGACGCGGACTTTCCTGGTTGTCATGACACTTTTGATAATAGATGGTGCGGGACGACGCATTTGCTCCAGGTGTTGATTCGATACCGTTTTGCGGCAGGGGGCGAGGCGAGAATAAGGGAGGCGAACTTATATTAGGTTCCGTCGAATGCATCGGCATTCCCTCAGGGGCTAAAGCCCCGCCAATTTTGCAGGGCTGATGCACGGGCTGAAGCCCGTACCCTTCAAAGCATGTGCTTCTCCGGAAGGCTCCTAGGAAAAATGTTGCCAGCCGCGGGGTTCTAACGGTTGCTTGCCCTGCGCGGTGAGGAGCGTGACGAGCGGCCTGCTTTTGCTGCGGCGAACGATTCGTCCGATGAGCGTTATCGGGATACCGGAGATGGCTCGCGGCAGATGGGTGGATCGTGGGGCGGTGAAGAGCAATTCGTAGTCCTCGCCGCCGTGGAGCGCCTGGGCAAGAGTTGCGCCGGAGTCGATGGGGAGCAGTTTCGAATCGACCTGGGCGGCGACGCCTGACTCCTGGCAGAGGTGGGCGAGGTCGGTGGAAAGCCCGTCGCTCAGGTCGATTGCCGCAGTGGCCAGCCCGCGCCGCCGAAGCCAGAGGCCCTGGGCGATACGCGGCTGCGGGTAGAGGTGCGGAACCAGTAGTGGCGCAAGTTTTTTGGGGATTTTCAATAGCCGCCTGGGGAGAGGCTGCGATTGGGCGGTCCCGGAATTTGCAGCGAGTTCCGCCAACCGGGCGAGGCCTGACGCTGCACCGCCGAGCATTCCGGTAACGTAGAGCAGATTACCCGGCTTTGCGCCGGAGCGGAGGAGGGCCTTTCCCCGCGGAACTGCGCCAACCAGAACAATATCGGCGACAGCGAGCGGCGACTCAGCCAGATCGCCGCCAGCCAGGGGAGTGTTGTGGGCGTCGGCCAGGGCGAGGAGGCCGTCGTAGAACCGGCCGATCCAGGAGCTGGACCAACTTTGTTTGCGGGCCGCCGGCCTGGTCAGTTCGGGCGGTAAACCCAGGGAAAGAAAGGCGGCGATGGGGCGGGCGCCCATGGCGGCCAGGTCGCTGAGCCCTCGAACGAGGGCGCGATGGCCTATCGTTTCCGGCGGGTGCCAGTCTAACCGGAAATGGCGATCAGCGATGGACAAATCGGTCGTCACGGCCATTTCCTCCCCGGTGCGCAGCCGGAGCAGGGCGCAGTCATCGCCTATGCCCAGCCGCACCCCAGCCCTGAACATTTTTGCTGTCCGACCGCGAATCTGTTCGATCAGGGCCAGTTCGCCCCGCCCGCCGGCCCTTGAGGAATCAGCCACATCGAGGGAATCTGCCCGTTTCGTTCTCATTCCTTGAGGATAGGACAAATCGGAGTCAGTTTGCGCGGCCAGCCTCGGTAAGTTGTTCTAAAGAGTGATGATTTCTTGCCGATGTCCTGTGCAGGAACCTTTGGAAGCGCGACGGAAAGTTGATTTCATTGGGTTTAGACAGAGGGTTGAACTTGAATTCGTCGCCGAATCGACATGCCGGAAATCTCTATGCCGGCGAAAAACGCGAGGCGTTGTCAAGTCACCAAAGTTTGCACTTTCGAGCGTATTGGATTGACCTTAGGAGACCGGTTTGTTAGCCTTTAAGAACACTCAAGTATGCACGCCCCACGGGGCGAGTGCGGTTATCACGGGCCGAGAGGCTCCGGGTTTTTACGCCATTCTGTGTAAGCGGCGAATTGCGGTCCTGCGGGTCGCAGGAATGAAGGACTGATATGCTACGCAAGCGCTATTACATTCTTTTTGTTGCAAGAGATGAAGACGGCCGGGTTCGCAAGATTCCGCTGCCGCTTCAGTATGCCTACGGGTTTGTGGCTGCCGCACTGATTGGCGCCTTTACTATCGTGGGTTTGGCTGGCTCTTACACCCGCATGCTGCTCAAGACCGAGAGCTACAACCAGATGCGCCAGGAGCGTGAGACGCTCCGCAAAGACTACAAGCAGATGGCCCAGATCGCGCACGACCGCGATGTTCAGGTGGCCTCGCTGGGCGCTTTGGCCAACGAAGTGACCGCACTCTACGGGCTGCGCCAGAACAGGATGGCCTCGGCCAAGCCCGCGGCAGCCGCCAGCGCCGCTGCGGCAGCGCCTACTCCGGCAAGCCTGGCACAGACGGACAATCCGAGCCAGCAGCAGATTACAAGTTCGATTGACCAGTTTTATGCATTGCGCACAGAGGCGCTCTCCGGCCGCATCTCTCGTGCTTTGGAAAGCGGCCTTTCGCCCAGCTTTGCGGGTGACTGGACGACGCTGGCCGATGCACCTTCGATGTGGCCCATCCTCGGGCGCGTAGCCTCCAGCTTCGGCCAGCGCGAGGATCCGATCAACGGTGAAGGCGCGTTCCACTCCGGACTCGATATTGATGCACCCTACGGAACGCCGGTGCGTGCTGCTGCAGACGGCGAGGTTTCCAGCGCAAACATGGGAGCGGGCTATGGCCGCGAAGTAGTTCTGAATCACGGCCACGAAGTGCTCACCGTTTACGGACACCTGTCGGCTATCGCAGTGGTGCCCGGCGAGCATGTGAATCGCGGGCAGGTGATTGGGTACGTTGGGCAGTCAGGCCGCGCTACAGGTCCGCATCTTCACTATGAAGTGCGTGTGCACAATGTTCCGGTGAACCCGCACAAGTATCTCCGCACCACCTATGTGCAGGTGGCGCATCTCGATAGCGATACACCCGCTCTTGCTGGCAATTAATAATTACTTTTCCGCCAATTAATAAATAATTTAGAGATGCAAAAGCGGTTCCCAAGGTTTGGGAGCCGCTTTTGTTTTGTGTGCGCTACTTCGGTTGCGCGTTGGCAGTGCAGCCATCTAACGCGAAGTTGAAGATTCCGGTGCCGACAATGCTCATGTTGAGCTGGGCCGGTATCGGAAAGCCCTGAACGTTCTGGTACTCGATGGCCACGTGCATCTCCTGCTCCTGCTCGGGTGGGGCGCCGGCGGCGAGAATGTGGCCCAAGAATCCGCTCACAAGCAAGCCCTTGTCGGTGGACTTATAGGACGGCTCAAAACGCACGCTGGCCTGGCTCATCACCACGTCGAAGTGCGTGAGAGTAAGCTGGTTGTCCATTTGCTCGGTAACCTTTGTGTCCTTCGTATCGGCGTGGAGCGTGTATCCCGACTCCGTTTTTGTAATCTCCAGGCCTGCGGAATTGTTGGGCACGGCGGAGCCGTCTACAAACGGGGTCCAGAACTGCATGAAGCCTTGAAGGGTCTGCTCGGTGGCGGTGTGCATGTTGTTCAACAGCGTGGTGGAGTCCTGATCCAGAGGCTTGTCCGCGTTCGTTGCTGGATTCCAGTCGATAGTGGAGCCGGCCTTGAGCTTGCCGTGCATGGTGACACTGACAGACTTGAGCAGGACGATGCGAGGGTCGTCCTCGGCAACTGCCGATCCTTTGCTCGCGCTTACAAAGAGCGTGTGCCAGTCCGGATGCAGAGCGCAGTCGAAGCTATCAAGCCCGGTCTTCGCACTCGAATAGTAGAGCTTGCCGGCCCGGGCCAACATCTCGTTATTTGGGTTGCGGCTGGCCGCCGGCTTTTACTGACCCGGTGCGGTAGGGCTTGCGGAAGGGTTCCTGGCCTGCTGGGCAGTTGCCGTCAGACAGACTGCCAGGATGGCACCAAGGAGCCGCGCCGGAGTTGCGAGCGGGAGCTTGTGCATGAGTATGGCCTGCTTTCAGAAGAGTCTCGGGTATTGTGCTTCCTTGAGGAGAGGTTGGGCAAGGTAAATGCGCGGCGGTGCAAGGTACGGATGGCTCAGAATCCCAGACCGCATCCGCCGCGGTGGACGAGGCTTGTGGCACCCGGACAGCGGCTGGATTTACTTTGGATTCGTGGTGCAGCCGTCGAACGTGAACTTGAAGACACCTGTGCCCACCACTTCCATGTTCAGGCTGCTCGGGATGGTGAGACCGTTGACCGGCTGGTACTCAACGCCTACCTTCATTTCTTCCGCCTGCCCTGGCGCGGCACCCGTGGGCTGAATTTGTGCCACAAACTTGTTGACCAGCAGGCCTTGCGGGGTGGGCGTGTAGGAGGGAGAGAACTTGATCGACGTGCCGCTCATGACTACATTGAACTGTTCCAGTACCTGGTGGTCGTCAAAAACCTCGGTCAGCTCCGTTCCGGCTTGTGCGGCGTGAATCGTGTGCACGCTTGCAGTGTGCGTAACCTCCAGGCCGTCAGCGGAATCAGGGACCACGGAGCCGTCCATGAACGGGCTCCAGAATTGCAGAAAGCCTTCAAGCGTTTGCTGGACCGACTGGTGTATTCCTTCGAGCAGGTCGTTGGAATTCTGGTCGAGCGGCTTGTCGGGGCTCGAAGCTACCAACCAGTCGATGGTGGAACCGCCCTTCATGCGCGCATGCATGGTGATCTTGACTGTTTTGAGCAGATCGATACGCGCATCGGCATCCTCGACAGCCGCGCCTTTGTTGGCGCTGACAAACAGCGTGTGCCAGTCAGGATGCACGTCGCAGTCGAATCCAGTGAGGCCGGCCTTGGCGCTGGAATAGTAGAGCTTGCTGGTGCGGGCCAACCAATCATTTTCGGGATTCGGTTTAGCTGCCGGCGGGGCTGGTTGCGCAGCCTGGCCGGTCGCGGCAGGCGGGGTCTGGCCTGGCGCAGGGGCTTGCGCGCTAACCGCGGAGGCTGCCAGGGAGATTGCCAGCAAGGCAATCGTGAGGCGCACCGATGACGGGAAGGGAAGTCGATTCATGAATTTGCCTACTTTCCGAAAGGCGCCTCCTCTCCGGAGGGTTTCGGGTATTGTGCTTCTTTTCGACGGGATTCGGCAAGGCGAATGAACTGTCGGCACATGGTATGGTTGGCTCGGGTTAAATTTCAAGGAGGATTTGCCATGCATCTCCGTTTCCGCTGCCTCGTCTTCTTACTTGCCGTTGCACTTCCATCAGCCGCGCAGGATCGGGCTGCCGGCTTGCAGACAGCCATTGCACGTGACCGGCATTTGCAGCATGGGATCAATGCGTCGGAGTGGTTCGCGCAGTCGGCGAGCGACTACTCCGCCGCCCGCACTAACCGATACACGGACGCCAAGGACATTGCGCTCATGGCGCGGCTGGGTTTTGACCATGTACGCCTGAGCATCGATGCCGTTCCGCTGGAACAGTACCCGCGCGGGGCTGATGGGTTGAACGCGGATTTCGTTGGGCGGCTCGATCGAGCTGTGGACGCGATGCTTGCCGATGGACTCGCGGTCGAGATCGATCTGCATCCCGAGGACAACTACAAACAGCAGTTGCGAACGAGCGACTACGCAGTGGATCAGCTGACGATGTTGTGGCGCAGGCTGGCCGCGCATTATGCGAACCGCGATCCGGAGCGTGTGTTCTTTGAAATTCTCAACGAGCCGGAGGTCAATGATGCTTATCGCTGGGCTGGGATCCAGGCGCGGGTGGCATGCGCTATTCGCGAGGCTGCGCCACGAAACACAATCATTGCTACAGGGCCAAACTTCTCAGGCGTTTCAGACCTGCTGACGATGTATCCGCTGGTGGACGGCAATGTGATTTACAACTTCCACTTCTATAATCCGACGGAGTTTACGCATCAGGGCGCGGCATGGGGGCCGGCGTGGTGGGTGTATACGCATGGCGTTCCTTATCCGGCGACGGAGAGCGCGATGCAGGATTTGTTGAAGCAGGTTCCTGATGCGGCGAATCGCTTTCAACTGGAGAGCTATTGGCTCGACCGCTGGGATGGGCGGCGCATTCGAATGATGGTGGATGCGGCGGCGCAGTGGGGGCATGAGAACAACGTGCCGCTGATCTGCAATGAATTCGGTGCTTACCGGAGCTTCTCCGATCCGGTGTCGCGGGCGAACTGGATTCACGATGTGCGGACGGCGCTTGAGGCCGATGGGATTGGCTGGACGATGTGGGATTATCGCGGCGGGTTTGGGGTGGTGACCAAGCAGGATGGACAGCCGGCCCAGGTGGATGGCGCGGTGGTGGGGGCGCTGGGGTTGAAGGAGAAATAGCGGCGGGTTATAGCTCCCAGGTCTTAAAATCGCGACCCATTCGACTCCGCTCAGGGCAGGCTCTGGGGCACACGGCTGGCTGAGGTTCTTGCTATCCCACCCTAACCGCAAAGGACGCGGTTAGGATGGGGCACCCGGCCGTTCAGGGAGTAGGAGGGGACGGTGGATTCTGGTTGGCGGGTGGGTTGCTTTCCTGACTGAGGCTGGCAAGGAAGGCGGGCGAGAGGATGGCCGTGACTAAGACGCGGTCCTGCTTTTGAGTGACTTCGGCGGTCATGAGCAGCTCTTTCAGGCCGCTGTTGGCGGAGTTTTCACCAAGAGCCTGGGTGAAGCCGCGAGCCAGCGTTACCAGCGTGGCGAGAGCCGCGGCCTGGCTTGCTGCTTTTTCTTCGCTTGGAGCGATTTCTTCGATTCGCAGGTGGAGCGAGCCGGTCCAGCGCAGACTGGCGATGATGGTGGAGTCCGACTCCAGCGGCAGCGACAGGCCGAAGACTTTGATGGCGCCACTCTCTGAGAAGGGAAGGCCGATTTGACCGACGCCCCAGGCCAGCGAAAGCAGCGGCACGTCGTGGAAGTGCTGAGCCAGCAGAGAGGAGCCGGCAAAGGGCACAGCGGCGGTGCGATGGCGGTCGAGCATGGAGTGAATCTGCTCAGGGCTGGGCGTGTTGGAGACGCCGACCATGTCGTATCCGATTTGCGTGACGCGCACGGTGCGGTCTTGAGAGGGAATGTTGTAGATGATGTGTCCGGCGTAAATTTCGTGCGAGGCGGCGTGGCTTTCAAGCCAGGCGTTGAGGCGCTTGCCGGTGAGCTTGCCCACCAGCACCATGGAATAAGCTACGGGGCCGTTGGGACCGTTGGGGTCGGGCATGCGGTGGAGAGCGATGGCCACCTCGTCAAGATCGCGCTCCCAGTCGATGCCGGTTGCGTCGACGAACTGCTGGTAGTCGGGGGCGCGATCGGGTGCCTTCAAGTCCTTGAAGTGGGTGAAGGTTCTGACGGGTTTGAGATTGAAGTAGATGATGCCGTCGGACTCAGGGAGGAGGCGGGCGGCCTCAGGCGGGGCCTTGGAGCGCAGGAAGATGGCCACGGTCAGCATTAGCAGGACTGCGGCGACGATAAGAAGCGTTCTGCGGGTGCGTCGGTTCATGTGGTGCCGTCAGAATTACGGTATCACCTCCGATCAGGACCGGGGACGCACGTGGTTGCAGCTCGTAGAACTACTGCGCTGCCGGTTGTACTGGCTGCACAGGGGCCTGCTCCAGTTCGGCGTTGAGGTGAACCGTTCCGCCGGATACGTTAAGGGCTTTTGTCCAGTCCGCGAAACCCTTCTTTTTGACGACAATCTGATGGCTGCCGGAAGCGATAGAGACTGTCGAGGGCGTGTTGCCGACAAACGCACTGTCGATTTCGATGTCCGCGCCGAGAGGGGTAGAGTCGATAACGAGCGAGGCCTGAGCGGTGGCGGATGGAGCAGAGGGCGCAGAGGGCGGAGGGGCGGGTACGAAGTTGGCCATGTTCAGGTGCATATCGCCTTCGACAAAAGCGGTGATCACTGTGCCTGCGGGGATCGTAATATCCTTGCCGTGGATGAAGAGGAACAGCGGTGCGGCAGGAAAGAAAACAATGGCCGTAGCCACCATGGCACCGGTCATTGCTCCAACGTGACCGCCGCCCTTGTTCTCCTGCGTCGCTCGTAATGCGACTTTCTCCTGATCTTTGAGCCGGGCATAACTGATTGAGATGTCGAGCTTACCGGCGCGGCCCATGCTTTTCTTGTGTTCGGCTGCGGTTACAGTGGCAATCGCGGTTGCTCCTTTTGGAAGGACAATTACATGATTGACGCTGATTTCTTCAACAACCTCAAAGGGGATTTCTTGTCCCACTTTCGTATCTGCTGAGGAGATTGTCTGGCTGAGACGCAGCTTCACAGGGGTGCCGTCGAGCAGCGTGTCGGGAGGAGGCGGTTGGGTGGTTTCGAAGTTTGTCGCAGGACTGGTCGGCGCCCCCACTGGAGTTGACTTTTGTTCCCCGGAAGTAACTGGAGCGGGCTGCGGTTGTTGCGCTGCGACTAGCGAACAAATTACCAGAAATACAAGTGCGGTAAGACTTTTGCGCATAGGGCTTCTCCCTCAGGTTCAGAACCGTTAAGGATCTATCGGGGAAGCGAGTCCATCATGGACCTGAGGGCCAGGTTTCGCAAGTGAGTGTTCGCGCAAAGAAACTACAACTTGAGTGGCAAGACTCCAGGTGGGAAGAGCGAACTTGCTCAGATCTGTTCCCTGCGAGGGTCCCCAGCGAGCGGCTAGTGTCCTGAGTCAGAAATTCGTTGAAGAAGCTAGCGGTGAAGACGCAGGTCCTTCGACTACGTTTGTCGCAAAGAACGCGCCAAACTTCGCTCAGGATGACAGCGTTTCTTGTTTAGCGAATCTTAGACTCAGGACACTGGTGCCTTACATAAAAATGCCCGCCGCGTGGAAGGGCGCGGCGGGCATTTTGGGTTGAGCGGCGGCTCTACTGCGCTACGGATTTGACGGCATCTCCTGTTTTGAAGTCGGTGCCGGAGACGGGCGTGCAGACCGCGGAAGAATCATCGACATCGGTAGCTTTTACAACGCCAATGTTGGAGGTGAGGCGGCGAATCACGGCGCCGGTTGCCGGGTCCTTGATCTCCTTGGTGACGCGCATAACCGTCAGCTGGTCGCCGACTTTGACGCCGGCCCTGGCCCCCACGTTAAGGACGATCTGACCGCCATCGACTGCCGCGACAAGGCCTTCGACGGTGATGGTGCGGACGGCAACCTTGGAGGTGTCGGTCAAAAGATCCTTGACGAGCGTGTCGACGGCGATCTTGGTGGCTTCGCCGATGATGGTGTTCTGGAAGTCGCTGCTGCCGAAGTCGGCGTTGCCGGCGCCGAAGCCGTGCCAGTTGCCGCCGCCGCCGGTCATCGTGGTACTTGAGCGGCTTGACTGGCCTTTGCCTTCAGCTACGGCGAGAATCTCGCCTGTATCGACGTTGACCAGGCGGGCGTCAATGCCGACGTTGGCCTTGGAATTGGAATGGCCGAAGCCTCCGAGGCCATAGCCGCCCCAGTTGCCGCCGGCACCGCCCAGGCCGGTCTTTTTGGTCTCATTGCCGAACTCGGTGATGCTGCCGATCAGGATTGCGTCGACTCCGAGCAGTTTGCCGAGTTTGGCGGCGCTGGTGGGATCGGCGCGATTGGAGTTGGAGAAATTCTGCTCGGCCATGATCTTGTCGAGGGCCTTGCGCTCAATGATCGAGAAACTGCCGTCTTTGACCAGGTCGGTCACGAGCAAGTCGGCGATGCCCTTGCCAATGTCGACGTCGGAGCCAAAGATTGCGGCGGAGTAGGTATGCACGGTGGCGTAGTCAAAATCGAGGACCGCGATGCGGGGTCGGCGCGGTGCGGCGTTCTGGGCATTGGAGGGGCGTTGGGCAACGCCGGCAACGAAGACCAGCAGAATTGCCATAATCAAAAGGAATCTCTTGTGTGTCATAGGTCATCCTTCGAAGCGAAATCGGGCTGGAAACAGGTTTGCCTTCTTCTCTCGTTCTGTCAAGGTAAATCAGCGAAGGGAGAGAAGTTGCGGGACTCGGAGTGTGCGCGGAAATAGCGCGAATCGGTAAGCCTCGGGGTTTGCTCCACAAGAGCGGGTGTGCTAACCTTGATTTTTGTGCCGCAGTATGTCCTGAGTAGGAGTGTGTCTGTGCGTGGTGCGGTGTAGTTTCAGGATTTCCGGTTGGATTTCTGATGTGGAAAGAGCGGTTCCACAATTCACCTGCCCTTGTTGGCATCAAGCAAGGTGTCTTTTCCTTAAGGAAAAAGACACTTAGCGACAAAGGCTTCGAGAAGTGAAAATTGTGAAACCGCTGTAGGGCTGGCGTAGCTCAGCTGGTAGAGCATCTGATTTGTAATCAGAGGGTCGGGGGTTCAAATCCCTTCGCCAGCTCCACTTTAGGAACCTGAGAACGGATTCTGGAACAGTAAGAAATTGACCGGCGTGCTAGGTATTTTAAGAGCGCCGGACCTGTCCTCCGCGGCGATCCCACTGAGGTGCATGCTCCGAAATGCCGGAGACTCTCCGGGCGGGCCTTAATGCGCTGAAGCGGGTCAAAAAAGGGAAGGCAGGCGGGTTGGGCACAGGTGGCCGAGCGGTTAATGGCAGCAGACTGTAAATCTGCCGCTCCTTGGAGCTACGGAGGTTCGAATCCTCCCCTGTGCACCACGAATCAGAGGGACTGGAATGCGCGAAGGGTCGCAACCGGAAGCGCGAACGGGTACGGATCGGGAGAGCCTGAAGCGAAGCGGCTCTGATCTGGATAAGCGGTATCCGGTGGCCCTTGTGTTGTACGCGGCTTTGGGCGTGCTGGTTTGGTTCACCATGGATGCAGGCAAGGTCATGGTGATGGGCAAGCCGGTGGAGATGCGGTGGATTCCGCTGATCATCATCGGTGGGTTGGCATTGCGGACGGTTTTAGCTCGCTCGGCGGAGAGGATTCGGCGGGGCGGGGAGAAGGACAGCTTATAGCTGAAAAGCTGGAAGCTGCGGTTTTGAGGGCTGATGTAGCTCAGTTGGTAGAGCACTCCCTTGGTAAGGGAGAGGTCACC
>OBLW0100002966.1_pt1 | contig 13493 bp, 13 predicted proteins | sample 1520161 | NCBI WGS metagenome assembly OBLW01 (sample SAMEA3539309, study PRJEB22396) | soil metagenome | biome: tundra; feature: field; material: soil | place: USA | collected 2010-05 | depth 0.15 m
AGGCCGGCGCGGACGAGGGCGGCGGCGCTCCCGCGCCGCGCAGCGCGGCTCATGAGTGGCTCGCGGATGCGCTGGCCGACGGGCGGGCTGTCCGCTGGGTGGCGGTCGCCCCCCCGGCCGCGCTGGACGGCGAGGCGGACGGCGACGGCGTGGGCATCGGGCTCGGGCCGGGCGCGCTGGCCCCGGGCCCAGTGCCGTAGCTGGCCGGCTTCGCTTTGACCAGTAGCTCGTACAGGGCCTGGGCCACCACGATCTGGCCACTGGCGGTGTCGGCGTCGTCCACGGTGGACAGGCCGCCCGCGTTGCTGGCCGACCGGATCATGTCGATGGCGCTGCCGGGCCCGGAACCGTTCAGCGAGCCGGTCACGACCGTGGCCTGGGCGGCACCGGTCAGTTGCTTGCTCAGGGTCACCAGGCCCTGGCTGGTCTGGCTGGTGTCGTTCGCCGCGGGAGGGCTGGCCGGGATTATCACGACAGCCAGAGTGGCACGGACCATGGACGGCTCGCTGACGCTCAGGAAACCTCCGGTGGCAAATCCGCTGAGGATCGCCGCGCCGGCACTGTCCTGGCTGCCCGGCAGGGGCTGCCCGACCCCGTCCTGGGTCAGGATCGCGCTCGCGATCAGCTGCGCGGCCTGGGCCTGAGCGGAGCCGTTGCCCAAGATCACGCCGCTCGGCGTCAGGCGCTGGGTGAGCAGGCCGAGGGCGGCCCGGGTGGTTGACTTGGGGTCGAAGAACATGGCCTGGACGCTGACCTGGCCGGTTACCTTGGCGCCCGCCTGGGTCAGCGCCTGGGTGACGCCGTCGGTCACGTCGCTGGGGGCGCCGGGGGCCGTGACGAGGACGACCCGCTGACTGGCCAGCAGGTGGTTAAGCAGCCCGGGCGCGGCCGCCTGCGCCCACTGCTGATCGCTCTTGTTCTGGTGCCGCAGAGATTGGTTCTGGGAGATCTGGTTGTCCTCTTCGTGGCGCAGCACGACCACGGATTTGCGCAGTTCCTTCGTGATCGGGCCGTTGAGGGTGGCCGAGCCGAGAACGACGCCGACCGCCAGGGCCAGGAAGACCGCGACGATGGAGACAAGGTGATAGCGGAAATCAATCACTAGAATCAATCACTAGAACAGTCCGGTGAACCAGAACTTGAAGATGTTCAATTGCACGAACAGGGCATCGAGGAAGCCTCGCATGGCATCCGAGACTGAGACCGCCGCCACGATAGCCACCAGCGCGGCGCCGACCAGGGTCAGCATGGCCCAGCCCGAGATCCGGCTCCGGTACAGCTGGTTGACGCCCTTGGCGTCGACCAGCTTGCTGTCCAGCCGCAGCCTGGTCAGGAACGTGCTCGCCATCCCCGACCGGCCCTTGTCGAGGAACTCCGACAGGGTGTTGTGCGAGCCGACCGCGACGATCAGGCTGGCGCCCTTCTCGTCGGCCATCTGCAATGCGACGTCCTCGCTGGTCCCCGCGGCCGGGCAGAGCACCGCGTCCAGGCCCAGCCGCTCGATGCGCACGAGCCCCGGCGCGACGCCGTCGGGGTAGGCGTGCACCACCAGTTCCGCCCCGCAGTTCAGTCCCTTGTCAGAGACCGAGTCCATGTCGCCCACGATCAGGTCGGGCCGGTACCCGGCGTCAAGCAGCGCGTCCGCGCCGCCGTCCACGCCGACCATGACCGGCCTGAACTCACGGATGTAGGTGCGCAGCGTGACCAGGTCCTCGCGGTGGTGATAGCCGCGGACCACCACCAGGGCATGCCTGCCCTTGAAGCTCGTGCGCAGCGGCGGCACCTGGATCCCGTCGATGAGCAGCGCACCCTCGTGCTTCATGTACTCCAGGGTGTTGACGACGAAGGCCTCGATCTGCGCGGCGACTCCCGCCTTGGCCTCGGCCATGGCGGCGGCCACTGTCTCCGCGGTCTGCAGCGTGCCCTTGGCGACGATCTCGCCGCCAAGATGCAGGACCTCGTTCTCGAGCCGGACGGTCTCCCCTTCGGCCACCCGGCTGAACACGTCGGGCCCCACGTCGTCAACGAGCGGAACCCCCGCCTCCACCAGGAGCTGGGGCCCGAGGTTCGGGTACCGGCCGCTGATGCTGGGCGCCACGTTCACCACGGCGGCCACCTGCCGGCTGATCAGCGCGTCGGCGCTGACCCGGTCCAGGTCCTGGTGGTCGATGATGGCGATCTCGCCGGGGCACACCCGCGTGGTGAGGTTCTTGGTCCGGCGGTCCAGGCGTGCCCGCCCCGTTACACCGGCCAGGTCATCGGGCCTGCTCCGGTGCAACTTGGGAAATTTCGGGAACGGAGCCATCGCACAGTCCATCCTGCCAGACGGACCGGACCCGCGTAGCCACACAAGGCATCACCGGGCCCACGAGTCGGGGACCGCGGCCGCCGGTCAGCGCCTGGAGCCTGACCTGGGGCTATCGGCTGCCGTGGCCCGCTCCGCCGCCGCGGCGGCCAGCAGTTCTCCAGCGTGCGCGCGGCCGAACTCGGAGTCCTCCAGGCCGGCCAGCATCCGGGAAAGCTCTGTCACCCGTCCCGCCTCATCCAGCCGGGTCACCCCGCTGCGGGTGACGCTCCCGTCGTCGGCCTTCTCCACCAGCAGGTGCGCGTCCGCGAACGCCGCCACCTGCGGCAGATGAGTCACCACGATCACCTGCGCCAGCCTGGCCAGCCTGGCCAGCCTGCGCCCGATCTCCACCGCCGCCTTGCCGCCCACGCCGGCATCCACTTCATCGAACACGAAGGTGGGCACCGGATCGGCGCCCGCGAAAACGACCTCGATCGCCAGCATGACCCGGGACAGCTCGCCCCCGGATGCCCCTTTGCTCAGCGGCAGCGAGGGCGCGCCCGGGTGGGCGGCGAGCCTGATCTCAATCTCATCAGCGCCGTGCGGGCCGAATTCGCCCGAGGCCAGGACGGCCGCCGTGAGCTTCGCGTGCGGCATGGCCAGGGCGGAAAGCTCGCTGGTGACCTCGGCCGAGAATCGCTCGGCCGCTGCCCCGCGCAGCGCGGTGAGCTGCCGGGCCAGCTCGGCGACCGTGGCACCGAGCCGCTCCTCCTCCTCGGCGAGCCCGGTGATCCGGTCATCGTCGCCGTCGAGCTCGGCGAGCCTGCTGGCGGCCTGCTTGGCCCAGGCGAGCACCGCTCCCAGGTCGCCGGCCGCCGGATCCCCGGTGACCGGGCCGCCAGCCGCCACGCCATAGGACCGGATCAGCCGGGTCAGGTCGCCGCGGCGTTCCTGGACCGCCGCGAGGCGCGCTGGGTCCGCGTCCACGGACTGCACGTAGGAAGCTAGCTCGGCCGCCACGTCGGAGACGAGGTAGGCCGCTTCGGACAGCCGCCCCGCCAGCCCGGCCAGCGATGCGTCGTGTTCCGCGACCGCCTCCAGAGCCTGCCGCGCCCCGCCGAGCAGGGTTACCGCGTCCGGCGCCTCATAGGATCCGCTGGACGGATCACCGAGCAGCGTCTCGTGCGCGGTGGTCGCCGCCGCGTGCAGCGCGTCCGAGTGCGCGAGCCGGTTCTCCTCCGCCAGCAGGACGGCGTCCTCCCCCTCGGCGGGCTCCAGCCGCTCGATCTCGGCCAGGCCGCGCCGCAGGTCTTCCGCTTCCTGAGCGCGCTCCCTGGCCAGCCCGGTCAGCTCCGCCAGCTCACCGCGGACCTCGCGATGCCGCTGGTAGGCCCGCTGGTAGTCGCTGAGCACGGCGGCCAGTTCCGGGCCGGCGAACCGGTCCAGCGCCTGGCGCTGCCTGGCCGGCCTGAGCAGCTGCTGCTGGTCCGCCTGCCCGTGCACGGCGACCAGGTCGTCGGCCACGTAAGTGAGGAGCGACACCGGCACGGACCGGCCGCCCGCGTAGGCCCGTGACCGTCCCTCGGCAGACACGGAACGGCTGACGATCAGGGTGCCCCCATCGTCGTCCAGGTCACCGCCCGCATCGTTCACCTGCTGCGCGACATGGCCCCCGGGGTCGATGCGCAGCCTGCCCTCGACGGTGGCCCGGTCCGCGCCGGGCCGGACCCGGGCCGGGTCCGCGCGGCCGCCAAACATCAGGTCGAGCCCGGTCACGACCATGGTCTTGCCCGCGCCGGTCTCCCCGGTCACCACCGTGAACCCAGGGGACAGCTCAAGGACGGCGTCGTCGATCACGCCCAGGGCCGTGATGTGGACTTCCTCAAGCATGGGCGCGCGGCTCCTCATTCCTGTCCGGCCGTTCCCTGCTCCGCTCGGTACCTTCCTGCTCCGTAATCTCCTGCTCCATACTGCCGTGGCCGGTGCTGCCGTGGCCGGTGCTGCCCTCGTCGTTCCAGCCCGGCCGGCGCCCGCGCCAGCCAGCGACCGGCAGGCCGAACTTGGCGACCAGCCGGTCGGTGAACGCGGCGCCTCCCGCCGCGCTGCCGTCGCCGCCGCGCAACCGGGCCAGCAGGACCGGCTCGGCGCCGCGCCGCACCTCGACACGCGCGCCTGGTGAGAAGTCGACCCTACGACGCCCATCGCACCACAGAACACCCGCGAACGTCTCGTTTTGGCAGCTGCCCGGGGCGGGCCGCTGCCCCGCCGTGGACGCGGCGAGGACCTCGACCGCGAGCACCGAGTCCGGCGAGACCACCAGGGGCCCGGCGAACAGCGCGTGCGCGCTGATCGGCACCAGGAGCAACGCCTCGACCCCGGGCCAGACGACAGGGCCGCCCGCTGAGAACGCGTACGCGGTGGAGCCCGTCGGGGTGGCACACACCACGCCGTCGCAGCCCCACCTGGACAGCGGGCGGCCATCTATCTCGATCACCACGTCGATCATCCGCTCGCGGGCGGCCTTCTCCACGGTGGCCTCGTTAAGGGCCCAGGTCTTCGCGGTGAGCGTGCCGTTCTGCCGGACGGTGACATCGATCGTCATCCGCCGTTCCACCGCGTACCGCCGGCTCAGGACGCGTTCCACGGCATCGGGCAGGTCGTCGGACTCAGCCTCGGCCAGGAACCCGACATGCCCCAGGTTGACGCCGAGCAGGGGGGTGCCGGCCGGCCGGGCCATCTCGGTGGCCCGTAGCAGGGTGCCGTCGCCGCCCAGCACGATCACCATCTCGGCGTCCTCGGCTGCTTCCGGGGTGGCGGGAACCACGTCGGCGCCGGCGCAGCGGAGGTCGGCTGCTTCGGAGGCGAGAACCCGCACGTTGACGCCCGCGGCGGTGAGCATCTCAACGACGAGCCGCGCACTGGACCGCGCGGCGGTCCGGCCGGTATGCGCCACGACGAGCACCGTGCGCTTGGCGTTCACTCGGGTCCTTCCGCGATGACCTGTTCCAGCCGACTGGGATCGAGGGCCGGCGCGCCACGGCGCAGCCAAAGGAAATACTCCACGTTCCCCGCCGGGCCCGGCAGGGGACTTGCTGAGATTCCCGCGACCCCCAGGCCCGATTCCGCCGCCGCGGCGGCTACCCGGGCGACGGCCGCTGCCCGCAGCCCGGGATCGCGCACCACGCCACCTGCCCCGACGCGGCCCTTGCCCACCTCGAACTGGGGTTTCACCATGAGCACGAAGTCGGCATCCGGGCTCGCGCAGTCGACCAGCGCGGGCAGGACCAAGGCCAGCGAGATGAAGGAGAGGTCCGCGGTGACCAGGCCCGGCGCCGGGGCGACCTGCTCCGGCATGAGCTGGCGCACGTTCACCCGGTCGAGCACGCTGACCCGCGGGTCGCTGCGCAGCCGCCAGGCCAGCTGGCCGTAGCCGACGTCCACCGCGACCACCTGCGCGGCGCCGGCCCGGAGCAGGACATCGGTGAACCCGCCGGTGGACGCGCCCGCGTCGAGGCAGCGCCGGCCGGCCACGGCCAGGCCAGGAAAGGCGGCCAGGGCGCCCGCGAGCTTCCGGCCCCCGCGGGATGCGTAGCCGGGCTCCGCGGACAGGTCCTGCACCACGATCGGGGCATCCGGCCCGACCTGGGTGGCGGATTTACCGGCCACCTGGCCGGCCACGATGACCCGGCCGGCGGTGACGAGCTCGGCAGCGTGCTCACGGGACCGCGCGAGCCCCCGTCGCACCAGTTCGGCATCCAGCCGTCTCCGCGTGCCCATGCAGCGGCAGCCCGGTGTATCAGCTTGCGGGCGTGGCGGATGGGTCTGAGGTTCCACGAGTGCCCGAAGTACCGGATATGTCCGGCGCCCCCGAGTCCAGTGTCCCGAGCGCTGCGGTGAGCCCCCCGTGCACGGCCTCGAATACCGCCGGGTGCTCGTCGATGGGCAGCCCGTCGAGGTCAGCGAGCCTGGCCAGCGCCTGATCGACGCGGCCGTCACCGCTTTCCGGCTGCGCCCGCGCGGCATGCTCCGGCGCAGCGCGCTGCGGCCGGGGGGCACTGTCGCTGTCGCGCTCCATCAGGCCGTGCTCCTCTCGTCCGGCCACGCCCTTCGCGTGCACCGGCTCTCTGAGGAACGCTACCGTCCAGAGCGGGCAGGACGGGTCACCCGGCGCGCCGGCGCCATGACCGGATCCGCTACGCGGCGGACTGGAGTTGCACAATGGGCACTGTCTGGGAAGCTAGGTGGACGATGGCGACTGCTGAGGAATGCCGCAAGGCGCTGGAGACCCTGACCGGCCGCCTGTCCGAGATGGGCTCGGAAGACCGTGCTGCTCACCTGGTTGACCGGGTGATCAGCTGCCGGGTGGATGATCTCGGGCTCACCTTCCTGACCCGGCTGGGTCCCGACGGCGCCGGGCCGGTCACGGAGGCGACGGGCGGGGAACCGCCCGCCCAGGTGAGATTCACCGCGAAAAGTGACGATCTCCTGAAGATCGCCGACGACCCTGGGAGCTTTGCCCGCGCGTGGCTCACCGGGCGGCTCAAGGTTGAGGCCAGCGTGTTCGACTTGCTTCGCCTCCGCAAGCTGCTGTGACCGCCGCTCCGCCGGAGGCCGCCGCCGGGGCGGTCTATCCGCCCGGCCAGTTCAGGCTGGATGCCCCGGGTGCCTGAGGGGGACGTGGTCTGGCTCGCGGCCAAGCGGCTCCGTGAGGCGCTGGCGGGACGCGTGCTCACCCGCAGTGATTTCCGCGTTCCCCGTTTTGCCACCACCGACCTGACCGGCCGCTCCGTCACCGAGTCCCTGTCCCGCGGGAAGCACCTGCTGCTCCGGGTCGAAGGCGGCCTGACCGTGCACACCCATCTCCGGATGGACGGCTCCTGGCGCGTCCACCCGGCCGGTGACCGGGTCCTGGACAGCCACCGGATCCGGCTGGCGCTCGCCAACGACGCCTGGCAGGCGACCGGCTATCAGCTGGGCCTCGTCGAAGTTGTCCGCACGGCCCAGGAGGAGCAGGTGACCGGCCATCTCGGCCCCGACCTGCTAGGACCCGGCTGGGACGCGGATGAGGCGGTGCGCAGGCTGCGCGCCGCTCCCGGCCGGCCGGCCGGCGAGGCCCTCCTCGACCAGCGGAACCTGGCCGGCGTCGGCAACGTGTACAAGTGCGAGATCCTGTTCCTGCGCGGCATCAGCCCCTGGCGCCCGGTCGCGGACATCGCCGACCCGGCTGCCCTGGTGGAACTGGCCAGGCGCCTGCTCGACGCGAACAAGAACCGGGTCGGCCATATCACCACGGGCGTGTCGAGGCGCGGCGAGGAGCACTGGGTGTACGGGCGGGGCGGCCGGCCGTGCCGGCGCTGCGGCACCCGGATCAAGACGGCGGCCCGGGCCGGCGACCCGGCCGAGCGGGTCACCTTCTGGTGCCCGCACTGCCAGCCCTGAGGGCCCGGCACGTTCCGCGCCCTCGGCAGCGCGCTGCGCCCGGTGGCTCCCTGAGCGGAGCCACCGGGCGCAGCCTGGGTGGTGTCAGGCGTCGCGCCTGCTGAAGAGCATGAACCCGGCCGCTATCGCGATCGCCGCGTAGGCCGCGAACACGCCGAACCCGGTCCAGGCTGAGAACAGGTGTGCGGTCGGATCGGTGACCGTCGACCAGACCTGGCTGCCGGCATTGAACGGGATCCACTTGTCCACGTGGACCTGCCAGGTCTGCGGCAGGAAGTTGGACAGGATCAGGATCACGAAGAGCAGCCCGATCGAGGCGGTGATGGCCGCGGCGGTATGCCGGAGGATGGCGCCGAGCCCGAACGAGAGCAGCCCGCAGACGGCCAGGAACAGGCCGCCGCCGATCACGGCGCGCAGCACGTGCGGCTGGCTGAGGGTGGTGTTCAGGTGCTTGCTGGACAGGATCGCCTGGCCGATGAAGAAGGAGGCGAAGCTGGCCACCAAGCCGGTGACCAGCGAGACCACGGCGAAGACCACGGCCTTGGCCGCGAACAGGGTTCCGCGGCGCGGCTGAACGGCCAGCGAGGTGCGGATCATCCCGGTCGCGTACTCGGAGGTGATCGTCAGCGCGCCGAGCACCGCGATGATCAACTGGCCGAGGATCAGGCCGACCAGGCTCCGGAAGGTCGGGTCGAAGCCCGGTCCACGCGGACCTGCCCCGTGGGACACCGCGCCCAGGCAGGCGAGCGTGCCGATCCCGATGGTGACGATGACCAGGGCGAGCAGCGTCCAGTACGTGGAGCGGACGGAACGGATCTTGGTGAACTCAGAGCGCAGGGCGCCGCCGAAACCGGCCCGCCCGGCGGGTGCGGGCAGGGCGGCCCGGGGCGGTGGGGCCAGGTGCGTTGTCGCCGCCATGTCAGGCCCCCTTTCCAGCGGGAACCGGCTGCCCGGCCTGCTGATCTGGAACGCCCGCCCGGAACTCCACGCTGGCGGAGGTGAGCTCCATGAAGGCCTCTTCCAGCGACGCCTGGGCCGGGGCAAGCTCGTGCAGCCGGACAGCGTTGTCGAAGGCGAGGTCACCGACCTGCTCCGCGTACAGGCCGCGAACCACGATCGCGTCACCGTCGGCCGCGGCGACGGCGCTGCCTCCCGCCGCCGTGACCACCTTGACCAGTGCTTCGGGCTGCGGCGTGCGGACGCGGACCGCCTGGACGGAGTTGCGCGCGATGAACTCCGCCACCGTGCAGTCCGCGATGAGCTTGCCACGGCCGATCACCAGGAGATGATCGGCGGTGTTCTCCATCTCCGACATCAGGTGGCTGGACACGAAGACCGTGCGGCCTTCGGCGGCCAGCGCCTTCATCAGGTTCCTGATCCACCGGATGCCCTCCGGGTCCAGGCCGTTGACCGGCTCGTCGAACATCAGGATGGCCGGGTCGCCCAGCAGCGCCGCCGCAATGCCGAGCCGCTGCCCCATGCCCAGCGAGAAGCCTTTCGACCGCTTCTTCGCCACCTCGCTCAGCCCGACGAGCTCCAGGACCTCGCTGACCCGCCGCCGGGGCAGGTTGTTGGTCTGGGCGAGGCAGAGCAGATGACTGTAGGCGCTGCGGCCGCCGTGCACCGCCTTGGCGTCCAGCAGCGCACCCACCTCGCGCATGGGATGGGCGAGGTGCCGGAACGCCTTGCCGTTCACGGTGACCGTACCGACAGACGGGTGGTCCAGCCCGAGGATGAGCCGCATCGTCGTGGTCTTGCCCGCTCCGTTCGGGCCGAGGAAGCCGGTGATCTTCCCAGGCTCCACGCTGAACGAGAGATGGTCCACGGCCACCTTCTCGCCATAACGTTTGGTGAGGCTCTGCGCCTCGATCATGTGAAGTCCCTTCTGCCGGGGCGGACCCCGTGCCCGTCGTCCGTGATGCACCAGTCTGGCCGACGGGCGCCTCCCGCCGCGTCGCCCGCAATGCTGATCCGCATGCGACCACAGGGGGATATGAGGCTCAGCCCGGCGATCGCCAGCCGGGCATCCTCAGCCACTCTTGCTCACCGGGCTCGTCGTCTGGCCGATCATGATGCCCCCCGGAACTGGTCACCCGCGCCTCCCGGCGGGCGCCAATCTGCCGGGACCGCCGCACCCCGGCGAGCCGATGTCTATTTTTAGGCATAGCTTTCTAGGAAATGCAGCACGCCCAGGCCGGGAGAACAGAGCCAGCGATGAACCTGAACCCCTACATCGTCCTCGGCAGCGCGGTCGTGGGACTGCTCGTCGGGCTCACCGGAGCTGGCGGGGGGGCCCTGATGACCCCCATGCTGATCTTGCTGTTCGGTGTGAGGCCATCCTCCGCCATCTCCAGCGATCTGGTCGCCGCTGTCGTGATGCGGCCGGTCGGTGCCGTGGTGCACCTGCGTAAGGGCACGGTTAACCTGCGCCTGGTCGCCTGGATGGTGCTCGGATCGGTGCCGATGGCGTTCTTCGGCGCCTACCTGCTGCACCGGCTCGGCTACGGCGCCGCGGAGCAGCAGAACGTCGAGGTGGCCCTGGGGGCGGCACTGCTGGCGGGCGCCGCCGCCATGGTGTTCCGCTACATCCTGGACCGCAGATCCGGCACGCAGCGGACCGGCGCCGTCGGGCAGGTCGCCATCCGCCCGCTGGCCACGGTCGTGATCGGCATGGTCGGTGGCCTGATCGTGGGCATGACCTCGGTCGGCTCCGGATCCCTGATGATCGTGCTGCTGCTCTTCCTCTACCCGCTGCTCAGCGCCGGCCAGCTGGTCGGCACCGACCTGACGCAGGCGGTCCCGCTCACCGCCGCGGCAGCGCTGGGAGCCCTGGTCTTCGGGCACATCGAGTTCGCGGTGACCGCCTCCATCGTGCTCGGCAGCGTGCCGGCCGTGCTGATTGGCTCGTTCCTGTCCTCCAGGGCGCCAGACCGCTTTATCAGGCCGGCCATCACGTTCGTGATCTTCGCATCCGGCCTGAAGTACGTCGGGGTCGGCACGACCGCGCTGGGCTGGACCCTGTGCGCGGTGGCGCTGGCCGGCGGGGGGTACTGGCTGGCCCGCGCCCGGCCTTGGCGCAACGGCCGGCCGGCGATCACCCCGGCCGACGGCGAGCCTGCTGCCGCCCGGGCCGGCCCGGGCGGCAGCCAGCCGACTTGACCATCAGATGGTCAGCCGTCGCCGCCCGGCTCGACGGCTGACCACCTGAGCAGCCCGATATCGGCCACCATGTTCACATGACGGCGCATGGCCTGCCGGGCTCCGGGCGCGTCACCGCGGCGGATTGCCTCCAGAATGCGGCTGTGGGCCTGGAGCGAGCGCGGAGGACGGCCCGGCTCACCCAGTGAACTGCGCCGGGTCTCGCTGATCGGCACGGCCAGAGCGGCCATGAAGTCCGCGAGCAGCGGGCTGCGCGCGGCCCGGGTGACGGCTTCATGGAAGAGCCGGTCACCCTCCTCACCGAGACCGTCCCTCTCGATGTCGGCCGCCATGGCATCGAGCGCCCCGTCCATCGCGGCGACGTCTGCCTCGGTCCTGCGCGTCGCGGCCAGGGCGGCCAACTGCGTCTCCAGCGCCTCCCGGGCCTCGAGGATCGCCGGAAGCCGGTGCCGCTGCGTCATCAGCTCCATGAGGTGACCTGAGTCGTTCGGCAGGGACGTGAGATAGATGCCATCGCCGTGCCGTACTTCCAGCGTGCCCCGCACCTCGAGCGCGACCGTCGCCTGCCGCACCGACGCCCTGCTCACCTGCAATGCCTCCGCGAGATCTCGCTCGGAAGGCAGCCGGTCACCGATCCCGAGCCCCGTCACCTCGACATAGTCGATCAGCCTGGCGGCGAGCTGCTCGTAAAGACGGCGCCGGTCGGGGGCACGGAGGGACTCGGTGCTCGGCCGGCCGGCCCGCTGACCCGCTCGCATGGCGTTTCGCCGCCTCAATCCTCTAGCCGGGCATGCCCGGTGAACAGCTCGGCACTCCGCGGACATCCTCGCCCACCACGACAGCAACTGGAGCGAGCAGGAGCCCGTTGACACCCACGATAGCTAACATTATCGTTCGGGCTACTGGCTCAGCCACTGACTCTCTTTGTCACTTGCCTCCTACCAGCTGCCCCCTAGTCGCGCCGAGGGATGACATGGGCACTTTCCTTGTGAGCGTCGGCATCGGACTTTCGACCGCGGCGATCCTGTCGCTGTCAGCGGTCGCATTCACGCTTGAGTACGCGGTCAGCCGGGTCGCCAACTTCGCGCACGGTGAGTTCCTCACCATCGGCGCCTACGCGGCCTACAGCGCGCAGACCCTCTTCCACCAGAACGTCGCCGCCGCAGCGCTGATCGCCGCCGCCGCCGGCATGGTCGCCGGGCTGGTCCTGAACGCCGGGCTGATCGAGCAGTTCAGGGGGCGCACCGCGATCACGGTTTTCATCGCGACGCTGGGAGCGTCGCTCATCGTGCAGAACGTGCTCATCATCATGTACGGGGCGGCAAGCGTCTCGTACACGTTCACGCAAGGCGGCCTGCATCACGTCGGCCCGTTCCTGTGGACAACCTCTGACATCGAGGTGATCTTCTCGGCGCTCGCCGTCGCGGGCCTCATCTACCTGCTGCTCCAGCGCACGCGTTTCGGCAAGGCGGTCAGGGCGGTCTCACAGGACCGGGCGCTCGCCCAGGTCAGCGGGATACCCGCGCGGCGGATCGTCATGCAGACCTGGGCACTGGCGGGAGCGGTCGCGGGCTTCGCGGGCTTCGTGCTCGCGGACACGATAGGAACCTTCAGCCCGACGCTGGGCTTTAGCTTCCTGCTGCTCACCATCACCGCAACGGTCGCGGGCGGCATCGGGCGGCCGTACGCCACCTTCGGCGGGGCCATCCTGGTCGGGATCGTCCTGCAGATCGCCGGCACCTACACCAGCTCGGCCTACGAGCTCGTGTTCGCCTTCCTGCTCCTCGTGCTCCTCATGCTGTTCCGGCCCAATGGCGTGTTCGTCCGCCGGAGCGCCACCGCGGTGCGTGCCTGATGTACTGGGTCAGCATCATCACCGAGGCCGCCATCTTCGCCATCCTCGCCCTCGGCCTGGACGTGGTCTGGGGCTGGTGCGGCGACTTCGACCTGGCGTTCTACGGATACCTGGCCCTCGGCAGCTACATGACCTTCGTGCTGGCGATCGGCAAGCCGACACCGCCGGTCGAGTACATCATCGGCTGGCACCTCCCCGTTCCGCTCGCCATCGTGCTGGGCGATGCCGTCGTCGTGGGCCTCGCCGCCATCATCGGCGCCATCGCGCTGCGGAACCTGCGCGACATCTACTTCGCCGTCACCACCCTCGGCGCGGTCAGCGCGCTGTATCTCCTGGTGGAGAACTACACGCCGCTCTTCGACGGCTACAACGGCGTGTACGGGCTGATCAACCCGGGGCAGACGGCTCTGCGCCTGACCTACAACGGTTACCGCGTTGTATTCCTCTTCGTGGTGCTCGTCATCTTGTTCCTGGCCTATCTCGTCGTACAGCGGCTGTCGAGGAGCCCGTTCGGCCGGATGCTGCGGGCCGTGCGCGAGGACGAGCGTGCCGCCGCCGCGTACGGGCGCACGGTGTTCACCGCGAAATACCGCGCCTACCTGTTCGGTGCGGCCCTGGCCGGCTTGACCGGCGGCCTCTTCGCCATCTTCATCAGCGCATTCAACCCGTCCGCCTGGACCCCCCAGGAGCTCCTGGTCATCTACGCGGCGATCCTGGTCGGCGGCCGCGGCAACCCCCGCGGGGTCATCGTCG
>OBLW0100002967.1_pt1 | contig 13492 bp, 12 predicted proteins | sample 1520161 | NCBI WGS metagenome assembly OBLW01 (sample SAMEA3539309, study PRJEB22396) | soil metagenome | biome: tundra; feature: field; material: soil | place: USA | collected 2010-05 | depth 0.15 m
GTAGGCTTTCGCGGTAAGTCACCTGCGCGAAGGCCATCGCCAGATATTGGTCCCAGCAAGAGAAACCTCTGCCGTGAGAGTCACCGCGATAACGGGTGACACACTTCTGAAACTCGTAGGCGGACAGGTGCGCCATGAGCTGAGCAAATACAGTTTGACCGACATTCACCCCTCATTGTCGGCAATCGCAACTGGGGGGGGAAGTCGCCTGAAAAAGTTCAAATCGAAAAATCCAAGTCTGCCCCTAGCTCACTGATTCCGCGGGAGTTCCTGGCTGGTGGAAGATTTTAGCCGGACAGCAGTGATCCACTCTAATAGCTCCTGATGGAACGGAGAGCTGCGGTGGGCTCCTCGAAACCCACCACGCTGGCCCATCGCTGGTCAACGTCTGGACTCTTACCAACTTGTTTCAGCTTCTCGGAAAGCCGTGTCGCGATGCTGCCCCGGTCGACTCCACTGACTTCCAGCGCAACTGTTCCTCCTCGCGCGTCCTCAAGAAACCAGTCCGCGCGTCCACCGCGCTGCATCCGGCGAATGATGCGCCATGCCAGATGCCGATGGGCCAGAACTAGCGCCACGGCCTCGGCGCCGTCCTCCGTGATCCGGTTGTAGTCATGCTGCGCGATCTTGCTCATGTCGGCGCTCGGCCATGAGAGCAACCCAATGCTCAGGACTCGTTCCAGGTCCAGCGATACCCGCACGCCGGGCTTGTGAGCATTCCTTTCCAGCGCGAACGCGGCCCGCTCCACCATGGTCGAGGCCTGGGCCGCTCCCAGTTTTGCGTGCATTTCTCGGAACTGGTTTAGATCAATGTCCACACTCGGAATTCTATCGGAGTGTAAAGGCACAAGGCAAGGCCGCACCAATCAACCCAACACTACTACCGCCCTCAACCGCTTTCCCATGGGTTAAGATCTCAATCCCGAGGCCGGCGAAATCCTTGACGTTACGGGTCGTCATGATAAGGCCGTGCTCTAGTGCGGTTGCCCCGATCAGGCCGTCAATGGTCGCCAACGGCGTGCCGCGCCGCTGCATCCGGGCTGATAGCACCGCCCAGCGATCGGCGACGGCTTGCGTGACGGGAAGCAGACGGGCTTCAAAGGCGCCCCGCAAATCCTGTTCGAGCCATTCTTCCAGGGCGGCCCGCCGCTTGCCGGGCTAGCAGAGTTCGATGCCCTGCCTGATTTCCGCAAGGGACAGAACGCTTGTGAAAAGGAAACGATCCTCAGTCTCGGTCAGCCAGCGCTTGACGCGGGCATCGGGCTCACCGCGGCGGGAGAACTCCGACAGGACATTGGTATCGAGCAGGAAGCCCGTCATAGATCGACGGCGCGCGGGTAATCTCTCGACCGTTGAATGTTGAGTTCCGACCCGGCAAAGGGCGTTGTGGTCAAAACATCGATGAGCCGCTTCTGCGGTGGCTCCGCAAGGCCGGCTGCGACACACTGCGCCTGCCCGGCGACGATCTCTCGGAGGTAGTCGCCCAGGGAAATGCCGCGTTCGCGCGCCTGGGCCAGCAGCCTTTCTTCAAGTTCCGGGTTCAGATCGAGTGTGACCGTCATGGCTGTTCCCTTTCAGAGTAGATCTTTTGGTGGAGATTGTCACGCCCTACGAGGCGGTCTTACCGAGCCAGCGCGTTGAATGCGTCACTCCCCATCTTGGTAAACGGCGATCCTACTCCGCAATAGCGAACAGATGCTTCGCGCCACGCACCAGCAGCAGATCGCCCGCCAGGGCGGGAGTCGCCAGCACCGGTTCGCCGATCGGATTCTTGGACAGCAATTCATATTGCGCGCCGGCCTTCACCACGTACACGTCGCCATCTTCGCTGGCGATGTAGAGCTTGCCGGCCGCTAACACAGGCGACGCCACGAAGGAGCCGCCCTCGCCGACGCGCTGCTGATAGATGCGCGTCCCGGATTTAGCGTCGTACACGATCAAGATGCCGTTGTTGCTTACCGTATAGAGATGCTCGCCATAGACCAGCGGCGAGGGCAGATACACGCCTCCGCGCTGCTTGCTCCAGGCAATGGCATCGCTCGATTCCTTGCCATCCTTAAGCGTCAGGTCGCCGTTCGATCCCACCTTGATTGCATAGATGGGCTGCACCGGCGGATAGCCAGCGGTCACATAGATCAAGCCCTGCGACGCAACCGGCGTAGTACAGGTGACCTCGGAATTCGGCCCCAGGGTCCACAGTGGTTTGCCGGTATCGGCGTCGTAACCTCGAATCGCTTTGGAACCGTTGGTGGCCACTTCGGTGCGGTCTTTGCCAGGCACGATGGTGGGTGTGCCCCATGACGGAATCTCCGCGCGCGCCGTACGCCACAATTCGCTGCCGTCTTTCAAATCGAACGCGGCGATGAAGGAGTCCTGTTGCCGGTCGCATTGCACGATCGCCATGTTCTTATAGATGACCGGCGAACTACCGGCTCCCCACTCCGAATCCGGATCGAAGAACCATCCCGCGTTTTGCACGCCGAGGTCTTTCTTCCACAGCAGTTCGCCCGCGGCGGAATAGGCGTAGAGTCCTTCCGAGCCGAAGTACGCCACGACTACTTTTCCGTTGGTGGCCGGCGATGGCGACGCCTGCGACGATTTCGGGTGCCGTTTGGCCTTGGGTATGCCTTCATGGGCGGTCTGCTGCCACAGGATTTTGCCGGTCTTCTTGTCGATGGCCAAGACCTTCCACTGATGCGGCGAACTGTCGTTGACCGGGTCGGTGTCGCCGTAGAGGCCCGTACGGAAGGTTTGCTTCGGATCGCTGGAGACCGCTGTGGTGACGAAGATCCGGTCACCCCAGACGATGGGGGATGAGTCGGCGAGCCCGGGGATTTCGACGCTCCAGACGATGTTGACGCCTTTGGTCGCGTCTCATTTCACCGGGGGCTTGGCGCCGTCCCCTATGCCGGAGGCCGATGGACCGCGGAACTGCGGCCAGTCGCCGGCGAATGCCGCACTCGCGAGGACGGCAGGCAGGACCACCCATGAACAAATGCCAGCCCGTTTCATTGCGTCACCGCCTTCTTGAATTTGAAAGTCTGACCGCCCTGCTTCAACGTGAAGCTATTTGCCGAATCGAACTCGACCTCCAGATTATATGCGGCCATCGCGAAGACGGTGGGGCTTTTGGGCTTGGGTGCGAACGCCGACTGACCGGTGGCCTGCAGGTAGAGTTTGCCCTCTTTAACGAATACCTTGATATCCAGCGGAATGGCATCCGTCTTGAAGGTACCTGTGTAGGATTCAAGCACCTTCGCATCCACTACCACCGGAGGCGCGGGCTCGTTCGCGCCGGCCTTTTTCAGCAGGTCGGCGATATCCTTCTTGTTTCCCGTGAGCGCTCCTTCATACGCGCTATCCAGGACCGGCTGGCTTGGCTTGCCCTTGTCCAGGACCGCCTGCACCAAGTCCGCCTGTCCAGCGTCCGCCACGGCCTTCAAGTCCTCGTCGGCTTTGTCGTTTCCCTTGGCGATGATCGTCTTCGCCACGGCATAGTGCTTGCGCTCCAGGACGAAGTCGAGCACGGATGCCTTGTAGAAAGTGTCGGTCACGTCGGTTTTGGCGCCCTTATCGAGCAGGAACTGGACCACGGCCTGGTGGCCGCTCATGGCCGCGAGATAGAGGGGCGTCTGGCCGTAGGGAGTTTTGGCCTCCACGGCTGCACCCTTTTCAATGAGTGCTTTGACGGTGTCGAGATCCCCTTTACGGGCCGCGTTCAGGAGGTCGTCGTTGACGTCCGCCGCGAACAGCGCTACGGCCGCCGCGAAAACCAGACAGGCTAGTCGATACATAACATCTCCCTTGAGTTAGTGTACGACAAGCAACCGGTTTGGTTAGGAATGTAGCAGCGGTGGGGCAGACCATCGCACTTTGTGGTCTGCCGCCTGCGCGCACCGTGGTCGAACTCGGCAGGCCACGAAAATGATGGCCTGCCCCACAGCTAATCTGCTGTACAGTTAACCTACGACGCCTGCGCCGCCGGCTCAAAATACCGCTGCGCCAAGTCCGGCTTGGCGATGACCGCCTTGCGCCAGCACGAACGGGCCTCGAACTCGTTGCCCAGCGACATCAAGGCATGCCCCAGATTCAGGAGGGCTTCGCCGAACTGCGGATCGGCCCGGAGCGCCTCCCTATAGAGCACGGCGGCGTCTTCCGCCTCGCCCCGCCGCTGGCAGATCAGCCCGGCATTGTAGAGCAGTTCCGGGCTGCGTTCGCCGCTGTCGAGCAACTGCCGGTAAATCTCGAAGGCTTTATCGTACTCCTGGTGTTCGAGCGCCAGCGCGGCCAGGCCGCGTAGCGCTTCTCTGGAATCGGCGCCGGATGCGGTCAACTCCTGGAAGCAGATCCGCGCGGCGTCCTTGTTGCCCGCGCGCCAGTGTGCAATGCCCAAATTCAGGCGGGCTTCCGGCCAGCTGGGGCGCTTCAGCAGACAGGCCTCGAAGGCTTGGATGCTTCCCGCATGGTCGGCCCGTTGCAGGCGCAGATGGCCGATGCGGAAAGCGGCGTCATCTGCGTCGGGCGAGTTCTGCGGCACTTGCGCATAAAGCTGCTCCGCGGCTTCCAGGTCGCCCGATTGCTCGAGTACCAGCCCCAGGTTCCAGTGCACGCCGGGCAGTTTCGGATCGATGGCGAGGGCCCGCTCGTAGGCCGCGCGGGCGGCCTTCAGATCGCCCTGCTCCTGCAGCGCGACGCCCAGATTCAGGTGGGCTTGCGGCGAATCGGGCCGCACTCTGGTGGCGCGCGCATAGGCTTCCGCGGCGTTCCCCAGGTCGCCGGCTTTGTGGCAGGCGACGCCCAGATTGAACCAGTTCTCGAAGACCTGCGGCGCCAGGTCGGCCAGTTTGCGGGAATAATCCGCGGCGGCCCGATGGTCGCCGGCGGCGAAGGCCGCGCCCGCCAGCCCCTCTAGCGCGATCTGAGATCTCGGGTGCGCCTCGGCCAGTTGCTGCGCGTACTTGCGCACCAGGTCGTAATCCTGATTTGCCAGCGAGAGCGAGACCAGATTGCTGAGCGCGTCCTCGGAATGCGGATTGCGGCTCAGGATGCGACGGTACAGCTCGGCCGCTTCACTGTTTCGATCGCGTTTTTGGAGCGCCACGGCTTTGCCGAAAAGGGCTTCGTTGTGATCCGGATGGCGCGCCAGGAAGCGGTCATAGGCCTCCACCGCCTCGTTATGCAGGCCCGATTGCACCAGGCACGCACCCAAAGCCAGATGCGCTTCGCTGCGCACCGGGTCGTTCGAAATGGCCTTGCGGAACGAAGCCGCGGCCTCCTCCCATCGCTCCAGGCGTCCCAGGCATACGCCTGCGTTGAAGTGGGCGGTAGGATGCAGGGGTTCGAGCAGCGCCGCCTGCGCATAGTTCTGCGCCGCCGGACCGTAATCCTGCAGTTCGTATTGCAACTGGCCGAGCGCGAAGAACAACGCCGGGTGGCGTTCGCCGCCGTTCAGGGAGCGGACCAGTTCCTTGGCAGCCTCGTCGAGCTTGCCATCCAGGTGCAGCGAGGCCGCCTTCGACAGCGCACGGGTGATGGGCGTGTTCCGATCGCCGCCGTTTTCCGCGATCCGCGAGTCGGAGGCCCCCGTTCTATCGGTGGTCTCGGTGTTCCGGTAATCCATTGTTTTCCTCCCCTGATCTTTTGCGTCGGGGCTGCTCTTTGCAGACAGCCAGCCGCAAATCCGGCCCAATATGTCGCCATGGCTCTCAAGCTTCACCCAATAAACGCGGGCGCGCTCGTCGGCCTCGCGGAAGAAGCCGACGCCGCCGGCTTTGAGCCTGTCTTCCGTCCAAAAGTCCGCCTCCTGGCCCTCCACAGAGGCGCGAAAGCGGTTGCCCTCGACGTCCACGGTTACGCGGTATGGCGTGTTGGCGTGGATCATCATGCGCAGAGGCGTCTGCACGCGGTCTCCCTTGCGGCCCTCGATCACCGGATAGCGAACCATGGCCACTATTGGCCGCGGCCCCGGTTGGAGGACTGTGAATTTCATAGCGTAGTAGTTGTTGGCATCGCGCGCGCGCACCACCCAATCGACGCTCTTGCTTTCGATTTGCGCCATGAACTCAAAACGGTAGTCCGCAAGCGGAACCGAGGGGCGGTAGAGCGCCAATTGTCCTGGGTGGATGAAGCCATCGGTGCTGTAGGACCAAGTCTTCGGCCCCTTCGACTGCCCGCCTTTCCATTGATCCAAGCCGGCGCGGAAATCGTCCGCGTAGGTGTGCGTGGCCCGTTGGGACATCCACTCGCCGATCGACGCCCCTCGCCACGGAAGAGGTCCGCCGAAGCCCTTGAAAGAGACTGGCAGCCGCAACAGCCCGGCGAGCAACACGGCGGCTGCCGCCGCGCCGATATACTGCCACTTGGTCTGCCTCGAAAGCGCCGCGCTGCCGCGCTTGAAAGGAAGCAAGTTGTTTTTGGCTGCACGCTTGTCCGCGAAGTCCGCGACGTACGGCATTCCGCGGTCCGCGCGCACGAGGTCCTGGAAACGCTCTTTCACCGGTTCCATGCGGAAGACGGGACTGCACATGCGGGCCAGGCGCAGAGTCCACAGCACGGCGCACGAGCGCACCGCGCCGCCCACATCGGGGCGCAACGGGCCAACTCCGGCGACGGCGCCGGCGGGCGCCGGCAAACAATCGATGCGGGGTAGAACGATGTCCGCTAGCGGTACCAGCGTGCGGTCCGGCAACGCTGCCCTGGCGGGGTCCCATGACAGTGCGGCCTTGGGCGGCGCAGCGGGCGCAGGCGCGTCAGCCCTGCGTACCGGGGCGGAAGCCGCTGGCCCAAGCAAGGCGCCCGGCAACGCAGACAGCTCGCATCGCGGGGCTGGCGTCTCGAAGCGTGCAGGGGTGGCCGCCCCGGCAACCATGAGATTTCGATTGCCGGCGGCTTCCTGCAGCGGCGGATTTTCCGGCTGCACCAGTCCCGCGAGGGCCCCGATGGGCGCGGCGGAGCACTCCACCAGCGGGTTACTGCTTGGTTCGGCGGGGGCCGCACAGTACGAAGGCGAGGCGGCCGCCAGTCGGGCTAGGTGTGGATCGGCCGTTGGGACTATGGGCGCCAAGCCCAGGGGCTGCCTGGCGGCGGATTCGACTTGCGCGACGTTTGGAAGCGCGGCCTGGATCTCAGGCAGGATCGGAGACACGCGGTTGGCTAGGGCGTCAGTGGCCGCCTTGGCGGCGACCGGCACGCCAGGCTCCGGCCGGACGGGTTGGAGGCAATCGATCAAGGCGATCCCAGCAGACGGTGCCGCCGCGGGCAGCTTTGGAAGCATGGTCCTTCCGCCCCAGGCCCCTGGCGCCTCAAATGCCACTGGCGCCACGGTGCTCTCGGAATCGCAGAGCATCCTCGGTGGCCCAGCTTCCAGGAGTGTGGGCTCGCAGGCGAGCGACGCCGGCGCGGCGGGTCGGGCAATCGTGGCGCTGCCGCGCAAGGTAACGGTGTGGATGGCGGGCGCTACCGGGCCAGTGGCCGAAGGTTTGGCGCGCGTCGGGCTGGTGGCGCGCAGTTGCGGAGAGCATGGTTCCGCCTGGACTGCAGCGCTCGACCGCGCGGCTTCCGGCAGCGAAACCGCAAATGGTCTCTGGCTCGACTCCGAGATACGCGCCGCGGCGGCCAGCAACCGTGAAGTGCGGTTGGCGGCCGCCAAATGGGTTGAGGCAGCGCCGGCGGCGGACCCGCCTGGAGGCTGAACGGCAACCGGGAACGAAGCGGAGGGAATCGCCGGTGGATATGTGGCGGCGGAGCCCTGCCACACCAGCCGCGCGCGTATTGCCGCCAGGGTAGGCCCGAAGACCGAAGCCGGCCGCTCCGCCGATATGCCGGAGCGCTGGATGTCCAGGGCGAGCGGGCGGACGTCAGGCGAGGTGGTTAAAAGGCGCAGCGCGGCGCGGGGGGCCGGGTCGACGCAGGCCGGCGGCCGTTCGATAAAATCCGCGGTCCGCGCCGGTCCGGGTTCCGGGGCTAGCGCCTCGTAAAGGTTCTGCCGGTAGCGTTCGCGGAACTGAGTGCGATGCGCCTCACTGCAGAACTCAAGGTCGCGGAGCTGCCGGATCGGACCGATTCCTTTCCCGCAATAAAGACACTGCACGCGCTGCCTGTTCCTCCGACTATCGGCTATTATATACTCACTCTACACTCCGAACAACGCGAACCTTATCAAGTTAGGAAAGTTATTAAATACTTGCTAATCGACTACAGACACTTCTGTTGTCTTTGGTTAACTATTGCTAACAACAGATAACATTGTGTTGTAACTATATGCAGCAGGATCCGACGCGCCGGCCCTTCCGCCCTTGGGTGTGAGGCGCGCCGCAATTGAGGTACGCTAGAGCCGATGAGCCTGGAACAAGCGCGCGAGTGGTTGGGGAGTGCCACGGCGGTGGCGGTGTTGACGGGGGCCGGAATCTCAGCGGAGAGCGGCGTCCCGGTTTTTCGGGGAGCCGGCGGACTGTGGAAGGACTACCGGCCGGAAGACCTTGCCACGCCCGAGGCTTTTGCGCGCGACCCGCGCCTGGTTTGGGAATGGTACAACTGGCGGCGGGAAGCGATTCGGCAGGCCAAGCCAAACGCCGGGCACGCCGCCCTGGTGCGCCTCGAAATTCAGAAGCCGCGTTTTACCCTGATCACGCAGAATGTGGACGGCCTGCACGACATGGCAGGCAGCGGCCGGATACTGAAACTGCACGGCGACATCTGGCGCATGCGCTGCACTTCGTGCGGCGCCAACTGGCCGGATCGCCGGGCGCCCTTGCCCAAGCTGCCGCCGCACTGCGGATGCGGCGGCCTGGCCCGCCCCGGCGTGGTTTGGTTCGGCGAGCCTCTGCCGGATGGCATGATGCAGGAAGCCGAGCATGCCACATTGGAGGCGCAGGTTCTGTTGGTGGTGGGCACCTCGGCGCAGGTCTATCCGGCGGCCGGCCTGATTCCTCTGGCGAAACAAGCCGGCGCGCGCGTGATCCAGGTGAACCTGGAGCCGACTCCTTATTCTGGCATTGTGGACTGCGCGCTCGAAGGTCCCGCCGGCGAGATTTTGCCGCAGTTGATTTGAGACCGCTATTGCGACAGCCGGATGCTGATTTGCCGCGCAATTGTATCGAATGCCAAGGCCAGTTGCGAGGCATCCGGGGCCAGCGCGAAATAGCCATGCGGCTGGTTCTTCTGCATCTGGTAAAAAGTCAGCCCAACCCCGGTAGCCCCGGCCAAGGCCGGATCGTTGGCTATCTTTTGCAATAAGAGGGGATCGGGCATATCGTTGACCGGTCCGTTGCCCATCAGCGCGATCGCGTAGATGTAGGGATGCAGCGTGGCATCGGTTCGCACCTGGGTGGCCTCATTGTCCAGGGCATTGGTGGATGCAATGACGATCTGTTGAGGAATGCTGACCGCTCCGATTCGGTTGAACGCCGTGGTGTAGGGCCAGGTTGCACTATTCAGTTGGCTGTAAGGTCCCGCCAGCGCGTTGCCGTAAAAATCCTGATTGGGCAGGTTCGGAATATCTTGGGAGACATTGGGTAGATTGGGGCCGTTGAACTTGCACCCGCTGCTGCCCGTAAGGGAGTGGCCGTCATTGGGGAAGGTGATGGCGGTGGTGGTGGCATTCATCACACCGGCCGTGGAGCCGTTGGGCACTGCGCCGCCGGCCCACTGTGCGATAACGCCAGGGGTGCCCGCCGGCAAAGTGCAGCCGTCGGTGATCCCCAGCCCAGGCAGGGAGTAGTCGGCTGTGACGCCATTGGGTCGCCCATCGGTCATGAACATGATCACGTTCATGCGGTTGGCATTGTTGACATTCTTGAGCTCCTGGTACGCCGTGGCGATGGCCGCGGCCGAGGAGGTATTGTCGTTGCAAGTAAGCTGCCCGATGAGGGACTGAATGGTATTGCCATTGGCATCCGGCGTCGTGAAACTGGTGGTGGACGGGTAAAAGAAAACCGAGGAACCGAATGCCACCAGGCCGAGTTGGTCGCGTCCCGGAGCGAAGTAGTTCACAAATGCGGCGGCATCCGCTTTCATCAGAGTGCAGGCGGTTTGTCCGGTGCCGGCGACCACGCCGTTCATCGAGATCGAGCGGTCGAGCACCATCATCAGCAGCACATCGCGCCGTCCGGCCTTGCTGATTACATTGAGGGTGGAGTATTGCTGGTTCAGCACGCGCAGGAAGTATAAAGGCGCTTGTGCCGTAGCGGTCACAGTGACCGAGCGGTAATTGGGCGAGGAAGTGGAGTCCACCACGACGTTGGCGCTGGCGCCAGAGGAGCGCCAATACCCCGCGGGAAAGTTCCCGCTGAAGAAACTCTGGGCGGTGCTCACGGCGCTGGACGCCTGTGCGGAGGAAGTGGCGCCCTGGCTCAGGGCGCGCGCGCCGGCCAATGCCGCGGAGTCCGTTGCGGCCGCCAGTTTCGACTTGACCACATATAGCGTGGCCACGTCGAATCCGAGGCCGATCAACGGCAGCGTGACGGCCATGGTCAGCGTGGTCAAGACGATTGCGATGCCCCGCGAACGTTTCTTGCGGTTGTTGAAGTTTTGCATAGAAGCTTCTCCTTTCGTCCTAGAATACGGCGCGGTTGAATGCGCCCAGGTGGGTGATGAATCCCACCACGCCCAGATCCGTGAATGCGAAATCGCCTTCCGCCATATACGCCAGGCCGCCCGATCCGATGGTGATCGCCGACGAGACGTTGTCCGCCTGGGCGCCAGGATCGGTCGAATAATTCGCCACACTGCCGGAGCTGCCGATGGAGGCGGGACTCCCATATGGACTGGTGTAGAGCGTGTTATTGCCAATCACGATCCGCTCCACCAGCACGATGTGGCCGCCGTTGAGGCAGTTGCAGGAAGCCGGCAGGTTTTCAAAGGCCGACAGCACCAACACACCGCTGCCGGTAGTGCTTCCGGTGACGTTGCCGCTGTTGACTTGAAGGCTCAAGCCATTGGCCAGGTCGTTGGCGACCAGGTTCTGATTCGACTGCTGCGAAAAGTCCACGCCTTTCGCCATCATGTGACCGACGTCGCGGGTCAGTTGGTTCACCTGATAGCTGCGGAGAACGGCGATACCCACAGTGATCATGCCGAGGATTAAGGGCACGAAGAAGAAAGCGGCAACCAGCACGAACTCCATGTACACGTTACCCCTTTCGTTGCGATTGCGACACATGGTTTGAACTCCTCTCATGGCAGACATATCGGGTATCCTTACGGGCACGTTGGCGGTGAGGGATTGGTTACCGGCGGGCAGCCCGCCAGTGGGCACGATTCCATCACATCGGATGAACTGGCGTTGATCGAAATGGGGCTGGCGCTTTTGAGAATACCGATCGGCGCATAGTTGTAGCTGCCCACGGAGACCTGCACTACGTCGCCTCCCGTGCCGGTGCTGGCCTGCCCCGTGACGGCGTTGAAGTAATTGACCGAGATCTTGCAGGCTCCGTTAGGCCCGTTCAGCAGGCCCAGCGAGTTTTGCTGCACCACCTGCACGATCGAGTCGTTTAAATAGGACTGGCCCGTTGCCAGCCGGGTGGTAACCGCGAATCGCACCCCGGCCTCCGCGGCCTGCTGCAGAGTCGCTTTGGTGAAGAGCGCGAGCGACAAATCGACGACTAGAAACATAAGTCCAAGCAGCGGCAGTATAATGGCGGTGGCTTCCACCAAAGCGTTGCCTCGCTGTGAATTATTTTTCCTCCGGCTGGCAGTTTTCATTTGCATCGATGTTTCCTGTCTGACTGAGTGTACCCGAACCTTTTGACGGATGTAAACGATTTTGTGAGCGTCTTAAGTAACAGAGGGACCATTCGTACCGGTGTGTAAATGGTATTGAGCTAACTGTAGTTAATCGGGGCACGCTAACCAACCGGAGCTTCACCTTAGTCGTGCACGCGGGATATGGAAATTAGGTCAGCGGGTGCAGCAGATCTGCGTGGATAGAATGCGGTTGCGGGCGAAGAAGTTTTCGTGCGAAAGCTGCTTATAAATAGAGCCCGCCACGCCCGCGGCAATGGGTCCGTTGATGCGGAAGCCGCCCGTGAGCAGCACCACGACGACGAGTTGATGCCGCTCCACATCGTTGAAAGAGCCGAACCATCCCAGGTGATTGAGCGCGCGGGAATCGTGGCAAGTTCCAGTCTTGCCGAGGATGGGCTCCGTCTGATCGACGCCGGCGCGGTGGGCGGTGCCGAAGTCCACGGCGCCGCGCATCCCCACTTTGACGTCGGCGATCCAGGGCGCGATATCCAGGTGGCGCTTCACGCGCGGCTCGAAATGGTCGATCTCCTCCTGGCTTTTCGGATATTGGAGGTGGTAAAGAGTTCCCCCGTTGGCGATGGCCGAAACCAGGGCAGCCAGTTCCAAGGGCGTCAACTGGATGCCTTCGCCGTACGCCGTCATCATGCCCACACTGCCGTGTGGCGGCGGGGCGTCCGGCAGCACGCCCGGGCGCTCGCCGGGGATCTGCCATCCGGCCTTTTCGCCGAGACCGAAGAGTGTGGCGTAGTGCACCACCCGCTCATAACCCAGGCGGTCGCCGAGGATCTTGAAATAGGGATTATTGGAATGCGCCAGCGCGGCGCTCAAGTCGAGACTGATACGGCGGGTGAGGTGGACCGGGGTGTCGCGTTCGATCAAGCGTTCATTGAGGGCGGCGAAAGCGGTGACCAGCTTGATAGTGGAGCAGGGCGTAAAGCCGCTGTCGAGGGCGGTCTTTTGATTGACTATGGTGAGGATGCGCCCGGTCTGGGGATCGACGACCACCACTGTCCCGTTGTAGGGCCCCAGCGCGTCGACCGCCGCGCGCCGCACCTCCAGTTCTTCGCCATCTACGTTATCGCCCGCCGTGGGATCGAAATGGGTGACGGCGGTCTTCGCCCGCACGGTCCGGGAGCCAGGGACCGGAGCCTGAGGCTTAGCCTTGGCAATGGGATGCGCCTTGCGCTTCTTGGCGCTGCGCGCCGCAAACGTGCACGTTGGCAGCAGGCAGACGATCATCGCGAGTGTAAGGCCGCGCAGCATATCGGTTTAGGGCTTAGAGCCGCTATTATCAACCATCGGTACTAGGAAGGTCAAGCATTATGGACAGTTCGGACCTGCCGGGAGGGAGCCGGCGCGCCGGCATCCTGAGCATCCACCACCGCCACGGCGGCGATATTCACGATATCGTTGACCTCGGCGCCGCGCTGCAGCACGTGCACCGGGCGCGACATCCCCATCAGGATCGGTCCGATCAGTTCGACCCCGGCAATGCGCCCGAGCAGCTTGTAGGCGATGTTGCCGGCTTCCAGGCTGGGGAAGATCAGGACGTTGGCGCCGCCCTTCAAAGTGCTGAAGGGGAAGGTTTCTTCCAAAATCTCCGGCACCACGGCGGTGTCCGCCTGCATCTCGCCGTCTACCATGAGCGCCGGTTCGCGCAGCCGCACCAACTCCACGGCTTTGCGTACCTTTTCAGCCAGCGGATGACGCGAGCTGCCGAAATTGGAGAAGGAGAGCATGGCCACGCGGG
>OBLW0100002968.1_pt1 | contig 13485 bp, 12 predicted proteins | sample 1520161 | NCBI WGS metagenome assembly OBLW01 (sample SAMEA3539309, study PRJEB22396) | soil metagenome | biome: tundra; feature: field; material: soil | place: USA | collected 2010-05 | depth 0.15 m
ACCGCCCCACCAAGCCGGAGTCAGCGCCAACGGCTGAGTGAAAGGGATACCCAGTTGCCTGAGATCATTGTCGCTCAGGCCGCCGCTCCAGCACTCGAATCACTCCCGCCAGGCAGGCGCGTGCGATCCAGAACGCCAGCGGGAAAGTCGTCCCCGCCATCAACAGCAACGCCACGAAGCCAAACTCGTTCATCGGAATTCTCCTTTACTGGCCGCCGAAGATCCCGGCTGCGGCCAGACTGCCGTTCGTGGCCACCACCTGCGGCGCGGCCGGCCCGCCGAATATGCGCGCCAATTCGTCCGTCCTCTGCGCGTACAATTCCACCGGATCGCCAACCGCCACCAGCCCGAACAATTCTTCCACGTCGGAGTTGCGCATACGGATGCACCCGTGCGACGCGGGTCGCCCGATCGAGCGCGGATTGCTGGTGCCGTGTATGCCGTACCCTTTGCGGCTCAGTCCGATCCAGCGCGGCCCCAGCGGGTTGCTCTTGCCCGGAGGCACCACTTTGCCCGGCCCGTACCAGGTGGGATGCGTAAGCCGCGCGGCCACCGTAAAGCTGCCCGTGGGGCTGGGCGTAGCCGCCGCGCCCACCGCCACAGGATAAATCTTCGCCACGCGGCCATCTTCCATCAACGCCAGCGCGCGATCCGGAATGCTCACGACGATCCGCCGCGCCACCGGCGGCGTTTCCTGCGCCAGCGCTTCTCCGACCGCCACAAACAGCGCCGCCAGCGCCTGAAAGTATTGCCACTGCCACCGCGCATCTCGCATCTGATTGCCTCCGTTCACGCACACCCGAAATGCAGCCCGAGTGCCAGCGCTATCCCGCTGATTCCGCGTGCGGCCCGTGTCTGCCGGAACACGGCGCGGGCCGTGCCGCCACGCTAAAATAGGGCATTATATAAATGGGATGGAGAACAAGGAGATAGCCCGCGTCCTCTGGGAAACCGCCGACCTGATGGAGATCGCCGGCGAAGATTCGTTCCGCATCCGCAGTTACCGCAACGGTGCCACTGCGGTTGAAGGCCACCCGGAGCGGGTCGAAGACATCCTCAAGGACCCCGAACGCAAGATCACAGATATCCCCGGCATTGGCAAAGGCCTGTCCGTGGTGCTGCAAGAGATCGTCGACCACGGCTCCTGCGAGCGCCGCGATCTGTTGCTCAAGAAGTTCCCGCCGGCCGCGCTCGAATTCCTCAAGATCCAGGGGCTGGGACCGAAGAGCATCGCGCTGCTGTTCGAGCATTATCAAGTGAGCACCATCGACGAGTTGGAGCGTTTATGCCTCGACCAGAAGCTGCGCGTGCTGCCGCGCATGGGCGCCAAGCTCGAAGAAAAGGTGCTCAAGTCCATCGCGCAATACCGCCAGCGCACCGGCCGCTACCTGTTGAGCTACGCCGAAGATATGGCGCGCGAGTTGACCGGCTACCTGGGCGAGACGCCCGGCATCGAGCAGATCACCCCCGCCGGCAGCCTGCGGCGCGGGCGCGAAACGGTGGGCGATCTCGACCTGCTGGTCACCGGTCCGGCCACCGCGGACGTGCTGGAACGTTTCGTGCGCTTCCCCAAGGTCGAGCAGCTCCTGGCGCGCGGCGAGAATAAGGCCAGCGCCAAGGTCGGCCGCGAGGGGTTACAGGTGGACGTGCGCGCGCTGCCGCGCGAAAGCTTCGGCGCGGCGTTGCAATACTTCACCGGCAGCAAGGACCACAACGTGGCCGTCCGCACGCGCGCGGTGAAGATGGGCTTCAAGCTGAGCGAATACGGGCTGTATCGCAGCGCGGACGAAACCAAGGTCGCGGGCGAAACCGAAGCGGGCGTCTACGAGGCGCTGGGTTTGCGCTGGATTCCGCCGGAGCTGCGCGAGAACCTGGGCGAGATCGAGCGCGCCGCCGAAGGCCGCCTGCCCGAACTGGTGGAGCTCGCGCACATGCGCGGCGATGTACACATGCATACCACCGAAAGCGACGGGCGCGCGTCGCTGGAAGAGATGGCCGCGGCCGCCCGCGAGCGCGGCTACGAATACGTCGCCATCACGGATCATTCCAAGTCGCTGGCTATGACCAACGGCCTGGATGAGAAGCGCGCCGTGGCCTTCGCTGCCGAGGTTCGGGAACGCAACCGCAATGGCCTTGGGTTGCGCGTCTTCTCGGGCCTGGAGTGCGACATCCTGAAAGACGGCGCGATGGACCTGGCGGACGACGCGCTGGCGGAACTCGACCTGGTCATCGGCAGCGTACACAGCCACATGAACATGGAATCCGCGGAGATGACCGACCGGCTGCTGCATGCCCTGGAATGCCCGTCGCTGCGCGTGTTGGGCCATCCCACCGGCCGCATCCTGCTGCATCGCGATGCGTTTCCGTTCGATTTCGAGCGCGTGGTGGATGAAGCCGTACGCCGCGGCGTCTGGCTCGAAATCAACGCCAGTCCGGAGCGTCTGGATCTGGGCGCCAACCTGATCCGCACGGCCAAGGCGCGCGGGGCGCGGTTCATTATCTCCACCGATGCGCACCATCCCAAACATTTGGGGAACATGCACTACGGCGTGATTACGGCGCGGCGCGGCTGGCTGGCTCCGGCCGACATTATGAACACGCTGCCGCTGGACCGGTTTGCGGCGGCCATTGCGCGGTAACCAATTATGCAAATCGTCTCTTCGCGTGAAGTCTACAAATGCGGCCTGTTCCGGGTAACCGAGGAGGAGGCCACCGATCCCAGCGGGTTCGACATTAAGCGGTCGATCGTGCGGCACGTGGGGTCGGCGGTGATGATGGCCGTCGACGAGAAGAACCGCATCCTGCTGGTGCGGCAATTCCGGCTGCCCGCCGCGAAGAATCTCTGGGAGCTGCCGGCCGGCCGGCTGGATGAAGGCGAGAAGCCGCTCGCAGCGGCGCGCCGCGAGTTGAAGGAGGAGACCGGCTATAAGGCGCGGAACTGGAAGAAGCTGTCGACCTATTGGCCGAGCCCGGGATTTGTGGCCGAGAAGATGACCATCTTCCTGGCGACCGGCCTCACCGCGGGCGAAGCGCAGCCGATGGACGATGAGCGCATCGAATGCCGCTGGTTTGCGCGCAAAGAGCTGGATGAAATGATCCGGGATGGGAAGATCGAGGATGGCAAGACCATCATCGGGTTTCTGGCCTGGATGCGCTACAAGTGAGGTCGACTTACCTGGTCAACGAGAAAACGGTGCTACTGGTAACCCCATACAACGTACCGGCCGCCCCAAGAACGACCCCTGACCCAGGATTACCGGGGCTGCCAGGGAAACTGTAAAGAGGTGCTTCGGTCCAGGAGGCGAGAGGAGTCTTAGGCGGGGTCAAAGAGAATATCGTTCCATAACCCGAAGCCCCGCCCTGGGAAGCCGTGCCGAACAGTTCCCCGTTCTCGGCAATTACAACGCCACCGGACGGATTGGCCCCGTCGTTGCCGCCCGTGAAGCTATAGATGGTCTTGAAGCCCCAGGAGCCGCCGGGTGAGCTTGGCGGATGTACGGCGAACACCGTGCCGCAGCCGCCGGGAAAGGTTGTACAAGAGGTATTTCCGTCATTCGCCACGGTGCCGTACAACACTCCGCCCTCGCCGATCGCCAAAGGTGACGGGCCGATGCCGGCGTACGGGTCGCCGGAGCCACCCTCGAAGCTGTGCAGCACTGTGATGGTCCAGGAGCCGCCGGAAGACGCGGGCGGAGCCAACGCGAACACGGTCCCGCAACCAGAGACACAACCCACACCCCTTAAACCTCCTTGCCCTGTAGTGCCATAAAGCACTCCATCACTGCCGACCGTCACCGCCGAAGGATCGGCCCCGTCGCTGCCGTTTGTGAAGGTATAAAGCTGATTGTAAGTCCAAGGCGAGCCGGGGGATGCGGGCGGGGTCAACGAGAACACCCCGCCCGGAGGATAGGTCACGGATCCGTAAAGCACTCCTCCCGGACCGATCACCACGCCTGAGGGGGACGTGTAGGTCCCAAACGTGAAGATTGTGCTCCGGACCCATGCGCCGCCTGGCGATGCCGGCGGAGTCAACGAGTAGACCACGCCACAACCTGATCCGCAGAACGAGTTCCCGCCCATCTTGTCGACACCGTAGAGCACTCCGCCGCCGCCAATCGCAAAAGCGCCGTCGGGAGAAAAGCCGTCATTGTCCAAGATCACGGTGTAGGTCCAAGGCGAGCCTGCGGATACCGGTGGGGTCAACGAGTACGCTTGGCTCGGGTTGCCGAAATTGTAAATGGTCCCATAGAGGACACCGCCTCTGCCGAGCGCCACTGGGTTGGCGCCATTCAGGCCGGAGTAGAGCGTGGTAAACGTTGGCGCCGGTGGTTGCGCCGCAGCGTAACCAGCGAGGGGGAGAAGCGCTGCCAGCAGTGGCCCGCCAGATTTGAGCAACAGTCGGCAATTGGTCATAGATCATTCTGATTCCAGACGTCAAGCGCCGTCAAGCGCCAACTTCACTGGCCGGCTTCAAGGGGTAATTTATAGTACGGATAGCGCGCCCGGTCCGCAATGCACCCATTCCGCATATGCCGTCGCGGCTGCCTCCGAGCTACTTGTGTTCCTCGCCAACGACCCCGCAGGTATCGAACGGGGAGACTCCCGCGACCGCGCTGTACCTACGTCAGGGTGCCCAGCGGATCGGCACATCAGGGGTTGCTCGCCCCGAGGAGACTTCCGCGGTAGAATAAAAGATCACACTTCGAGGAGATTCGATTGGCAGAAGATAAAACCTACAAAGCCGAATACCTGGGTAGCGGCACATTCACCATCAGCAAACCCAAGCGCACCAAGGCGAAACGCCGCCAGACCAACCTGAAGAACCCGCAGCGCGGCGCCCGGAAGTAGGCGGCAGCAGCCCGCGGACCCGCCCTCCGGCGGGTCCAGCCGCCTGAAAGGCGTCCCCAGAGGAGACCCCAGGGCATGATTGCCCGCCCTCCAGTGTCTCCGCACTATGCTAGCGGCGCTTCAGGGCTTCCAGTTCCTCCAGCGTGCGCGGCCAGTCCTTGCCGAGCAGACGCGAGAGGCCGCGGTCCGCCAGCACCTTCCCCCCTGTCTGGCAGCGCGCACAATAGTTGGTTTCGTTGCCGGCATAGCGGATGCGCTGGACTTTCTCGCCGCAGCGCGGGCACGGCTGGCCGTAGCGCCCATGCACGGCCATCCCTTCGCGGAACGCGGTCACCTTCTCCGGGAATTTCTGGCGCGCTTCGGCGCAGAGGCGGTCCATCCACAGCGCCAGGGTCTCGCGTGTAGCGGCGTGCAGCCGCACGATCTCTTCCGTTGTGAGCTTGCGCGTTTGGGCGATGGGCGACAGGCGCGCGGCATGCAGGATCTCGTCGGAATAGGCGTTGCCGATGCCGCTGAACGTGCGCGGATCGGTGAGCGCCCGTTTCAAGGTGTGGTTCTCGAAAGTAAGCGCCGCGCCGAATGCCGCCAGATCCGCTTCCAGGACGTCGATGCCGCCCGGATCGAGCCCGCGCAGCCCTTCCTCGCCCCGCACCACATGCAGCGACGCACGGCGCTGGCTGCCGGCCTCCGTGAGCGTAAGCGATCCGTGCGCGAAATCGAACGCCGCAAGGTTCTGACGGCCACCCAGTTTCGGCCGTGGCGGACGCCAGTGCAGCCGCCCGGCAATCATCAGGTGCAGAACCAGCCAGACATCGCCCTCCACGCCCATCGCGATGCGCTTGCCGACACGGCGCAGTCCGCGCACCACCCGGCCTTCAGCGCTCGCCGGCGGCGGCACCAGCGTTCGCAACAGAAAAGGGCTGCCCACCCGGACGCGCTCCAAGGTCCGGCCCATCACACGCGGTTCCAGCGCCTCGATGTAGGCGGCGATGTCCGGTAACTCGGGCACTTACTCCTTCCCCAGCCACCGCAGACGCGCCTGATAGTGCCGTCCCTCGCTTCCGTAGAAAGTGAGGAAGCTCGGCGACTCCAGCGTATCATTCACTACAGTCGGATTCCTGTGGTTCGTCAGGTTATTGACGCCTCCCCGGATGGCAAAGCGGTACTTACGCAGATGGAAGCGCCATTCTAAGTGCAGGTTCACATTGAAATAGTCCGGAAAGCGGTAGGTATCGGGAGCGCCAATCAGTTGACCGTTGTCGTGCTGGATGGAATAAGGGAAACCGGTGCGTTCCTCAAGTAAGTAAGCTACTGCCCAATTCTTCCACAACGTAGGCAGGTATCCCCAACTTAGAAAGCGGTTCGGTGTGTCCCAAGGCAATGGACCCGCGTTGTTCGGGCCTAACAACAGCGTCTGTTCGAGCGACGGGTCCAACACCTCGTTCGAATGTGTCCGGGAACGCGTGTAGCTGGCCATCCATTCATAACGTCCCCCGACGGCCTGGTGCACGATCGCCTGCGCGGCATCATACCGATCGTGCCGCGAACTGGTGAGCGTGAATTGCTGCTCCACATACGATGCATGGTACGCGGCGGCGATTTCCGGAGAAGCGACAATCGGCGCCGGCAGCGTGTTGACGTACGCGAATCCATCGCCGCCCCGCTTCCTGTGCAGGCTCAATCCGGCTTTAATGCGCCACGGAAACTGGTGGTCCACACCCGCGCTCCAGTTCTGGTAAAGCGGCGCCTTTAGGTGCTCGGCCGGAAGCGTGTAGTACGACAACGCGTTGGGCAGCAGTAGCGCTCCGTTCGCGGCATAAGTGTCGGTGAGCGTGTATTGATCGAACGGCCGTGCGAATAGCTGGATGATGGTGGGATCGTAAAGCACCGCAAAGCCGCCCGATATGCGCGTGTTAGCGCCACCGAACGGCGCATACGAAAACGAGGCGCGCGGCGACCACAACCAGCGCCGCAGGATTTCATCCCAATCCTCCCGCACGCCCAGTTCGAAGAACAGGTTGCGCCACGCCTGCCAATGGTCTGTCAGATAAGACGACGCCGTCAGGCTGGGACGGCTGAGGGTTCCGTTTCCTTCGAACGTGACCGAGCGCAGCAGATTCGAGTTCACGCCGTAGAGATCGTAACCGGTGCGGCTGATGCCTTGCGTGTAGTCCAGGCGGTCCACGTCGGCTCCCATTTTCAGATTGTGGGTGCCCGCCAGGTGCCAGGGCGGCAGGAACAGATTCGCCAGGAACTGTCCGCGCCGCGAGTGTTGCGTGGAATTGAGGAAGTTGTTGCCTTGGTTGCCGTTGGGAGTAATGATGTAATCGCCCGTGCCGAACGGAATCATCCGCGCCAGCCGGAACATCTCCGCGAAACCCAACTCCAGCAGGGTTCCTCGCGCCACATAGATCTGGTCCTTCAGGCCTAGGAACCAGGTGCGGCCACGTTGGTCGAGCGTGGTGGAGGGAGGCGTGAGCGCACCCAGGCCCAACTCGGTGGCTCGCTGATAGTTGAACAGGAAGTCGGTGTAGAGAATGTTCGCCGGCGTCAGATTCACTTGCGTGTGCAGCATGTTGCTGGCCTGCAGGGAACTGGATGTGTTTTCGTTGCGGGGCAACCCTGGAATGGTGGTGATGTTATAACCTCCATCCAGGTTGTCCGCGAACCAGGCGCGCCCTTTGACGATCGGCCCGGAGAAATTCAAGCGTGGCGTCCAGTCGCCGAGGTGCAAGCCCTCCGCGGTGCTTACGCCGGGAATGAAGTTGGTAGCCGAATAGCGGAATTGGTCGTCGCCAGTCTGTGTCTTGATCTGCAGCGTACCCGCCGACCCCTGACCATACTCCGGCGAGTAGCGGCCGCTTAGGTAGTCGAGCGAGCTCACCGCTTCCACGCTAACCGTGGCCCCCAGGGTTCCGGTCAGCGGGTCGCTGATGTTAAAACCGTCCAGCAGATAATTCGTCTGGTTCTCGCGCCCGCCGTCGAAATGCAGGCCGCCCGTCGAGTCGGCCACCTGGCCCGGTATCAGAGTCATGGCCTCACGCAGGCTGTGCGTGGAAGGATAAGGGATGTCCATGATCTGAATGCCGCTGAGCACGCGTTCCGATTGCGTTTGCTCCACGTCCACCGCCTGCGGCGATGCGTTCACATCCACTGACTGCAGAACCTCCTTGGCGTGGTTCAGGACCAGGTCAACCTCGCCCATGCCCGCGCGCACATCCACGGCCAGGTTTTTCACGGGAAGATAGCCGGCCTCGCTGGCTGCGAAGGAATACTGGCCTTCATCGGGGACGCTGAGCTTGAAGCCGCCGGTGGGGTCCGTGGTGGCGTGCCGCTCGACGCCGGCCTGGTTGCGGACCGCGACTTCGACCCCGGCAACGCCCGCTTCGTTTTCATCGATGGCGCGGCCGGCCACTACGATTTCGGCGGCCTGTAAAGGAAGCAGGGCGAAGCAGGCGATCAACCCGAACCAGAGACGCCTCACGGCTGTTTCCCTGCGGGATAATGTTAGTTGCAGCCCCACTTAACAAGGTTAGCGGAAATGGCGGAGCCTGACGCGGCCGTCGCCATCGTGCACGCGCGCGGGGCGTCCGATTCGGTACTGCTCATTAGGCGCGCGGAGCGGGAGGCCGATCCCTGGTCGGGGCATTGGTCGTTTCCGGGCGGGCGCCGCGAACCGGAAGACGGCGACCTGTTGCACACGGCTCTGCGCGAACTTCAAGAAGAGTGCGGCATCCGCCTGCCGCGCGAGCGGCTTGAAACGGCGATGCCTCCCGCGGTGGCGCGGCGCAGCGCGGGACGATTCCTGCTGGTGGCGCCGTTCGTTTTCAGTGTGGACTGTGAGCTGCCGCTGACGCTCGATGCGCGGGAAGCCGCGGAAGCCCTGTGGGTGCCGCTGAGCGAGTTGCGCGACCCGGCCCGGCACGCGCTGTGGCCCGCTCCGGGCTTGCCGCCCGAAGTGCGGTTTCCGGCCATCGATCTGAACGGCGTGCGTCTGTGGGGATTCACCTACCGGCTGATCACCGATTGGCTGGACCTGAATCCGCACGAGCGACCCATTGAGGAGGCCGGATTCCAGGTGGCGCGCGCATTGTTGGACGCCGTCGTCGCGCACGGCTGCGTGCTCGAGCATGGGTGGGTGGATCGGGATGGCGCAAAGGTCGCGGCGGTGCGGGGCCGGATTCCCGTGGAGTTGGTGCTGGCGCAGGCGTCGGGGTGCCCTGTGGGCCCGGCGGCGCACATCCCGCGCATCAACATGCTGGAGGCGCGGCCGGACCGCGTTCGATTGGTGGGCCTCGGGTTTGAGGAGTACGTCATCTACGGGCGGGAGCCCATAGGCTCCGCCAGTGTGTCTGATTGACACATCCACCGGCCCGAAGTGCAATCATTTGAGGCAGACTTGTCGGCACGTGAAGTGCTATATCACTGGGTGTGAGGACAGTTTTGCATCCGCGATGGCTGGCGATGACATTATTCTTGGCGAAGGCGGCTTACGGCCAGGTTGCGGCGGCGGCGCTCGATCCTGCGGGGAATATCTGGCAGGCGGGCCGCGTCAATAACGCCCTCACCTGCGGCTCGTTCGAAGTCCCGCCTGGATTTCAGGAGGCCGTCCCCTGCAACGACGCCACGGTGACCAAGCTCGATCCCACTGGAAGTAAGGTCCTTTTCAGCGCCACCCTGGGCGGCAACGGAGATTCCGGCGGCCTTGCGATCGCGACCGATTCCGCGGGCAACGTCTACATTGCCGGATACACCACCGCGCCCGATTTTCCAGTGACCAGCGGGGCGCTGCAGACCAAGAACGCGGGCCCCTATGCGAGTCAAACGGACGGAGACAGTACGGCTTCGGGGGGAGACGCTTTCATCGTGAAGCTGAACCCGAATGGATCGGTGGCTTACTCCACGTTTCTGGGTGGCTCGGGCAACGACGTCCCCGTTGCCATCTCCGTAGACAGCGCAGGTTCGGTGTACGTGGCTGGGGGCACTACGTCGACCGATTTCCCGCTGACGTCTTCGCCGCTCAGCGGCACGCCGGGCGCAGGGTTTGTCGCCAAAATCAATCCGGGCGGCCAATCGCTGAACTACTCGACCTATTTTCCCGCGACCATCACTGCTTTCGCCGTGGATTCCGCCGGCGCGATGTATCTGACTGGATATACGTACGGCACCTTGCCCACTACTGCCGGCAGTGTGCAAACGATTTCCGGGGGCGGTGATACGGACGCATTCGTTTCCAAGATCAACGCCTCCGGCAGCGGACTGGTCTATTCCACTTATCTGGGCGGCTCGGGAACCGATTCGGCCTTCGCGATCGCCGTGGATTCGCAGGGCGCGGCTTGGGTGGGCGGACAAACAGACTCGCCAACTTTCCCGGGGACCAAAGGTACCGGGGGTGCGTTCTTGGTTAAGCTCTCGCCCGGCGGCAGCGCGATACAGACCGGATGGCGTTTTGGCACTCCAAACGGCTACAACAGTACGACCTTCGTCGCCGTCGATGCGCGGGACAATGTCTACGCGTTGGGAGAGATTGACCAGAGCGTCGGCACATTCTCAGTGTCTGGCTTTCAGCCCACGCCGAACGCCCAGCTCAGCATCCCGTGTTCACCCTTCGGCGGCAACTTTTTGATCGAAGAAGCCTCGGACGGAACCTGGCTTTACGCGTCCTATCTACGGCGGGTTGGGACCATCTTCGTAACCGCGCCCAGCCATCTGCTGATATATTCTGCCTTCGGCGCGCTGGCTCTGGATCTGACCTCAACTCCAGCAATGAACTTTCAGTGCCCGGTGAACGGCGCGTCTTACACAGTGCCGGCTACCCCTGGTGAAATCGTGAGCCTGTTCGGATACGGCATCGGCCCGGAAGCCGGTGTTACGGCACAGCCGGATTCGAGCGGCCGTTTCCCAACCTCGCTTGCGGGCGTGCAAGTTCAATTCAACGGCGTGGCCGCTCCACTGCTCTATGTGCAGGCGGGCCAGGTGAACGCTGTCGTTCCCAATCAAAACTTGCCGCTCTTTCTGTATACGGTTGAGGTCAGCTATCAGGACCGGAGCGCTCCGGTGCTGGACGTATGGGGCGAGATAGCGAATCCCGGAGTGTTCGCCGTCGCGAATCAGGACTCGACAATCAACTCACTCTCGAATCCAGCCAAGCCCGGCTCAATCGTCTCTGTTTACGCGACAGGTATGGAGATGTTCGGCTTGGACTTTCCCGACGGTCAGGTGGCGCCGCTTTCTCCCCTGCTGCCGATCAACTTCAGCCAGAACGGCGATGCGGTGAGCTTTGCCGGCATTCCTGGCACCATTCTCTGGGAGGGCGCGGCGCCGAACCTGATCTTTGGAGTCGTCCAGATCAATGTACAACTTCCGGCATCGCTTCCTCCGGCTTCGTCGGTGACTTCGGTGCCGATGGTGGTGCAATCCTCATACATAGACTTGGCGCCGGCCTTCCCTGTGTTCGTCGCGCCTTAGATTTGTGCATCGGCGCGAGACGCCTACCCCGTACGCCCGCCGCTGCCAGCCGGTTGAGGCGCACGATCGACTCCGCAGGCGGATGGCATTCACGCGGTGGGTCTGGCGTTCGAGGAGTACGTCATCCAGGGGCGGGCCAAAGCCTCCGCATAAGCGCCCCCCCCAACGCGCGCCCGCCGGCATATCGATCTTGGCGAGCAACATCGGCGACGCCCTTGCCGCTTGGTGGCTGGGCGCGCCTTCTACCAGTAACCGGCATGCTCAGGAGGCCGGTCCGGGCGCTTTGAACGCAAAGGCGAAGAACGCGGCCAAGCCAAGAAAGGCGAACGCCACGAGATAATTCCACGCGAGTTTCTCCTTCAAGAACGTGACTGCGAATACGCTGAAGACGACGAGCGTGACGACCTCTTGAATGATCTTGAGCTGGAATCCCGAGAACTGGCCGTAACCGAGGCGATTTGCCGGCACCGCCAGACAGTATTCGAGTAGCGCGATCGCCCACGAGACTATGATCGCTCTCCAGAGCGGCCAACCGTGGCCGTACTTCAAGTGCCCATACCAAGCAAAGGTCATGAAGACGTTCGACAGAATCAGCAGAAAGATGGTGATCATAGGGTTGGACTCAAGAATCGTTTATCGCGCGTCTCCGGGAACCGGCGATTACCTGGCTGAGCGATGCGCCAATGCCGACCGCCGTGCCAATGGCGCCAAGGGTGAGATTAAAGCGGCCCGTACCCTGCGTGAGGTCGGCGATCACGAGGACCGAGACAACGCCGAATATTCCCGCCCCCACGCCATCCAGGATCTGGATCGCGACCAGTTCACCAGTGTTGCGGGTGAGCGTGTAGAGAACGGCGCGAACTGGCAGGACTCCGAAAGCGGTGAGCAGCAGCGGCTTCCTACCCCACGTCCCCGCTTTCCGGCCCGACCAGGCAGCGATCGACGCGATCACAAGCTGCGTGGTCACCACACAGGCCGACATGAACATCATCGAGTTCCGGCCCCGACCCTTGGCGAGCATCTCGCCCAACAGCGGCAGCATCGCGGCATTGGCAAAATGGAACATCACCGCGCAGACGAGGAAGACGACCAGCGGGCGATCCCGGAAGAGCACCCAGACGCTTTCCGCCTTGCCGCCTTGCTCGCCTTCCTTGGCGCCCCGCGCCCGCTCGTAATCGATCTCACCTGGGCGGATGACGAGTAAGGTCAGGATGGTCGGGAGCGAGCAGGCGGACACGAAGAAAAAGATGCTGCGATTGGAAATGAAGTGACCACACAGGCCCATCGACACGGCGGCGACGACGTTGCCGGCCGAGTTGAAAGCCTGGTTACGTCCCTGGCGGCGATCGAACAGCGGGTGTCCCACGATCCCGAGCGAAATGGCACAGATGGCCGGGCCGAAAATGCTCGAGGTGCCGCCAATCAAGACTTGGGCCGACATCACGGACCAAAAGGTTGGCACGAGCGCGACCAGCAACGCCCCCGCCGCCAGCGCGACGATCCCGGCGGTAATCAACGCACGTTTGGATCGCAGCCGGTCGACCAGAGCGCCCGCCGGGGTCTGGGCCAGGATTCCAGCGATCCCGCCAACAGTGAGAGCGATCCCCACGCGCTGCTCGTTCCACCCATATCCGGCGAGCGTAGTGCTTTCGATCGGTCCGGTTGAATGGCGCATAAACTGGCTGTGGATCCCAAGCCGGCGAGCGCCGGCGCTTCCCGCGCTTATCCCCTCAGCCCCGCCGCTACCGCCCGGTTGAGTCGCACCACGTTCTTCATCAACTGCAATCCGCAGTCTCCTTCGGAAGTCAGGATCGACTCCGGATGAAACTGCACGGCTTCCACCGGCAGGTCGCGGTGGCGCAGTCCCATGATGACGCCGTCATCCGACTCGGCGGTCACTTCCAGGCACGCCGGGAAAGCTTCGCGCACGGCGAACAGCGAATGATAGCGGCCCACTTGAAAGCGCTCCGGCAGCCCTTCGAACACGCCCGCGCCGGAGTGCTTCACCCACGACGGTTTGCCGTGCATCGGGTAGTCCAGCACGCCAAGCGCGCCGCCGAACGCCTCCACCACGCCTTGCAATCCGAGGCACACACCAAACACCGGAACGCCGCGGCGCACCGCCTCTTTCACCAGATCGGGCACGCCGAAATCGGCGGGGCGGCCGGG
>OBLW0100002970.1_pt1 | contig 13477 bp, 13 predicted proteins | sample 1520161 | NCBI WGS metagenome assembly OBLW01 (sample SAMEA3539309, study PRJEB22396) | soil metagenome | biome: tundra; feature: field; material: soil | place: USA | collected 2010-05 | depth 0.15 m
TTTCAATAACTTACGGTGGGTTTTCGACCGTGCGCGGGTCCTCCAGGACCCGCTCCTGCCTCACGCTGTATCATGAGTAAATGACCAGCGACCCAGTCCCGTTGCCTTCTCTCACCGCCGACGCCGTTGTCGATCTGGAACGCCAGTACCTGCTCCAGAACTATAGCCGCTATCCGCTGGTATTGCACCGCGGAAAAGGCTGCCACGTTTACGATGTGAATGGCACCCGCTACCTCGACTTCATCGCGGGCATCGGAGTCAACGCGCTGGGCCACGCGCATCCCCGCATTGTCAAGGTGATCCGCGAGCAGGCCGCGCTACTGATCCACTCCTCGAACCTCTACTACCACCAATACCAGGGACCGCTCGCCAAGAAGCTGGCCGAGACCAGCGGCCTGCAGCGTACCTTCTTCACCAACAGCGGCACCGAGGCCATGGAAGGCGCCATGAAGATGATCCGGTCGCACGGCAACAAGAGCGGGACCGGCAAGCACGAAATCATCTCGCTGGACAATTCCTTTCACGGCCGCACACTGGGCGCGCTCTCGATCACCGGCCAGGCCAAATACCGGCAGGATTTCGAGCCGCTGCCGCCGGCCGTGCGATTCGTGCCCGCCAACAATGTGGAAGCGCTGGAAGCGGCTTTCAGCGATTCCACCGCCGGCATGGTGCTGGAGTTGATTCAGGGCGAAGGCGGCATCTATCCCATTTCGCCCGAATACCAGCGGAAAGCGCGTGAACTGGCCGACCGCTACAACGCCCTGCTGGTGTTCGACGAGATTCAATGCGGCGTGGGCCGTCCTGGCACGTATTTCGCATATCAGCGCAGCAAGCCGGTAGTGATGCCCGATGTCATCGTGGCGGCCAAGCCGCTGGCATGCGGCCTTCCGCTGGGCGCGATCGTGGCCAACGAGAAAGCCGCCGCGACCATCGGACCGGGCATGCACGGCTCGACGTTCGGCGGCAGCGCGCTGGCCTGCCGCGTCGCGCTCGAATTCTTCGACATTCTGGAGGGGTTGCTGCCCTCCATCCAGCAGGTGGGCGGCTATCTGCATTTGATGCTGAACGAGCTGGCGCGCAAGCACAGTTTCGTAAAGGAGGTGCGCGGCTTCGGCCTGATGATCGGTGTTGAGATGGAGATCCCCGGCAAGCAGATGGTGCTGGACGCCATGGCCGACGGCCTGCTGATCAACTGCACGCACGACACGGTGCTGCGCTTCCTGCCGCCCTACATCATCACCGAACGGGATGTGGACACGGCGGTGAAGGTCCTCGGCAAAATATTCGCGAAACAGAAAGGATCGACGGCATGAAACTCGCATTTTGTTTGTGTACCGTTTTGGCTGTCCCGTTGGCGTCCCAGGCGCAATCCGGATGGGTCAGTCTTTTCGACGGCAAGACTATGGGAGGATGGGACGATCCGCGGCAAAAGGCGCCTCCCGGCGACGCCTGGACCATCGAGGACGGCTGCCTGAAGGCCAATCGCGGTCCGCACATCACCGAAGACCTGTTCACCAAGGATGTGTTCCGCGATTTCGAATTGGCGTGGGAGTGGAAGGTGGCGCCCGGCGCCAACAGCGGAGTCAAGTATCGCATCCAGGACCGCGTATTCCTGGCGCACTACCCGGCGCACCGCTTCGAGGATGTGGTCAATTTCTCGGTCGAGAACCGGCCAGCCGATCGGCCCGACCACGGGCAGGAATACGTGGTGGGCTTCGAATACCAGATGCTCGACAATACGCGCAACTCCGACGCGCGGGCGGGGACGAGCCATCAGGCGGGCGCGCTGTACGACATCATGGGTCCGTCGCAGGATGTCACGCGGCCGGTGGGCGAGTTCAATGAGTCGCGCCTGGTGGTGAAGGGCAACCACGTCGAACACTGGCTGAACGGCGTGAAGGTGGTGGAAACCGAGCTCGATTCGGCGCTCGCGGCGGAACGCATCGCGCGGCGTTGGGGGGCTGGGACGCCGGTAACCGTCGATCTGACCAAACAGCCGCGCAAGGACTGCCCTATCTCGCTGCAGAACCACGGCGACGATACCTGGTTTCGTAACATCCGGATTCGCAGGCTGGAGTAGGGGCGGTTAGCGCCGGGCACGGAGGGGCACCTCACACTTCCACGAGTAGCGCGTGATATGTCCATGTGGCGGTTGCGCCGCATTCAATCTGCCGTGAATGAGTTCGACCAGAGGAATGATGATGTTTTCAAACACCAGAGGCCCCCTAAGCGGAATGAGCAACCTTGCCTTTTGTCCCACCCGCTATCCGCATAGGCCGATCCGCTACAAGCTCGCCCCTGCGATGGGATACGGACAGCTTGCGTAGCGGCTTCCCGAGCGATTTCGGCACAACGCTCGGCAACGATTGGAACGGAGAATCGGCTGTCTTCTTTCAAGTCGTTCTCGCCGATGGAATACCGCGGGCCCAAATCCTTCCTCTCACCAGACAGATTTCGCAATCTATCGTCCAGCAAGTGCAGCCCCTCGAAGAATGTGGAGTTCTTCCCTACTTCGACTTTCTAACGCAGTCGGAGCATGCCAGACGGTGGGCGTGATCGATGGCCTACGCCAATGAGTTGCTTGAGTTGGCTCAGGAACTCGCCAACCTCCACCCCGACCATCCTCACCAGCCGAGTTTGCGCCGGGCCGTTTCCACAGCGTATTAAGCCCTATTTCACCTGCTGATTTCCGAAGCCACCGCGAACTGGCAGCGACCTGAATTACGGGCCATCCTGGGACGGGTATTCGATCACGGCCCGATGAAGCAAGCCGCCGATAAGAAAGTCGCCGAGCTGAGCAACTATTTCAAGGAAAGCCGCCGGAAGGGCCGGATAGAACTCTCGCCTACCATTTTTACAATGTAGCGGACACCTTTGGACAGGCACAATATCATCGCAACGAAGCGGACTAAAACACGCCCGAGAATGGGATTTGACGGAAGTGCTACTGCACATCGATGGCATCACCGAGGCATTCAAGAGCTGGAGCATGATCCGAGAAGAACCGGCCGCGCAGGCCTATTTGGTCTCCATGCTTTCGAGCAAGGAACGTAGGCAGAGCGAAAGGCCCCGTCCAGAGAAGCGGCCGACGTTGAATTGAAGGACAATCCGAAGTCCCTTAGAGAAGAGTGATAGCGGCAGGACCCGAACGGGCCGGTTGGCTAGAGGCCTTTCCAGGATGCCCGCCAAGGTTATGGGCGTTACCCCCTGCGCTACTGGCCCGGAGCCTGCCGCAGGATCTCGTCGGCCACGTCCGCCACGGCGCGCATTTCGAGCACATCGTGCACGCGCACGAGGTGCGCTCCGCCCAGGATCGCCGCCGCCACCGCTGCGGCCGTGGCGAACAGCGTCTCCCGCTCGGTCGGATGCGCCAGAAACGACTTGCGTGAAGGCCCCGTCAGGATCGGCAGGTCCAGGCCGGCCAACTCATGCAAGCGCGCCAGGATCGCAGAGTTTTGTTCCTTGCGCTTGCCGAAGCCCAGCCCCGGGTCCACCACGATCCGCGAGCGGTCGATGCCGGTGTGCCGCGCGCGGCTGACGGTGGCCTCCAGGTCGCGCACGATGTGTCCCATGACGTCGGGAAGCGGCGCCAGTTTGGCCCATGTTTCGGGACGGCCGCGCATGTGATTCAGGATCAGGCCGGCGTCGTGATTGGAGACCACTCGCGCCAACTGCGCCTCAAACGTCAGGCCGGTGGGATCGTTGATAATCTCGGCGCCGTGCTCCAGGGCGCGCTCGGCCACCTCCGCCTTGTAGGTATCCACGGAGATCGGAATGGTCAGGGCGCCGCGCAGGCGCTTCAACACCGGGATGAGGCGCCGCAATTCCTCCGCGGCGGAGATGCGCGCCGATTCCGGCCGCGTGGACTCCGCCCCGATGTCGATGATGTCGGCGCCCTGCTCCTCCAGTTGCAGCGCGCGCGCGAAGGCCCGGTCCGGATCCTGATACTTGCCGCCATCGGAGAAGGAGTCCGGCGTCACATTCAACACGCCAAGAATGGCCGTGCGCTCGCCCAGCTTGATCTCGCGGGCCTTGAGTTTCCAGTAGAACAGCTTTCGCATAAGGCGGAACCACAGATGGACACTGATAAACACAGATAAGAAATCCGTCTGTGCCGGCCCACGCTGTCTTTCACCAATGTCTCACGTTTGCGCTATCCGAATTCAAAGCCCGCGGTCGCGAACACCTGGGAATCGTCGTGGTCGAGCGGGGGCGCGCCGGGCACGCCTCGCCGGACCATGCGCACGAGGCGGCGGAGTGGCGCGAATCCGCACGCGCGTGCCAGTCGCACGGCTTCGGTGTTATCCGGCAGCAGGTCCCAGTAGACGGGTTCCCGCGGGTGCCGGGCCAGAAACCAGGCGACCAGTTCCGCGGCGACTTCCGGGCGGCGGCTGACACATGGGCCGAAGTAGGCGGCCTGCGATCCGGTACGCGCCATGGCGTAGCCTTGGTCCGCAACGGCGGCCGCCCCCAGCGGCGCCAGCATGGCGAGCAACTGCGAGCGATCGACTCCGAACGCCTGGCGGTCGAGCGCCGGCCACCGGTCTTGCCAACTCAGATCCGGCATGCCGGAAACCTGCGCGGCGGTCGATGCCCAACGTTCGATCCCGCACTCCGGTTCAAAACCCAGTTGACGATACAGCGGCGCACCCGCGTCCGTGGCATCCAGCTTGATCCATTCCATCTGGCGCGCCGTCAGCGCAACGATCAAGTGCTCCATCAACCGGCGCGCGAAGCCTCGACGGCGGTATGCGGGATCGGTGAGCACCATGCCGATCCACGCCAGCCTGCGTTCATAACAGACCGCCGTTGCGGTCGCGGCGAGCGAGCCGTCGCACTCCAAACCGAAACACGTCTCCGGCGCGAGCCGTATCAGATTGTGCCAGTCGGTTTCAGTTTGGTTCCAGCCCGCGGCCTCCTTGATGCGCATGGCCGCAGGGATATCCGCGCGCGTGAGCGCACGGACCACGGCAGTCACCGCCGCGCCGTCAGATCCGCGCCTTCTTCGCTGGCGATCCCGGCGGCGTAGCCGGCCAGTTCGTTCAAACGCACGGTCACCAGGTCTTTCTCCAGGTCCTCGCCGCTCTCCACCATGCGCTTGAGATGCATGGCGGCCAGGCGCGAGCACCACGCGTCGCTCATCTCGTGGCCCGTGCTGCGGCTCAATTCCAGCAGGTCCGCGTGGGGCATGGCGATTTGCTTCTGCACCCGCGTATCATCGCTGCGCAGCGCAAATTTCACGTCGACAGTATCGCTGTGGCGCAGCGCAATGGCCGTCTGCATCCACTTGAACAGGACCTGCCACTTGCGCCCGAACGGGTCCGGCCCCACTTCAAACTGGCGAAAATTCAGCATCAACGCTATCTTACTTCATTGGGGCCTTGCGTCCCAACCAACTATGGACGACTTTCAAAAGGAACTCGAAACCGGCCGCTCCATTGCGCGCCAAGCCGGCGAAATCGCCTTGCGTTACTACCGCACGGGTATCGCCTTCGAAGCCAAGTCCGACGATTCGCCGGTGACCCGCGCCGACCGGGAATGCGAGCAGTTCATCGCGCGCGAGTTGGAGCGGGCCTTCCCGGACGACGGCCTGCTCGGCGAGGAGGGCACCGAGAAGCCATCGCGTAGCGGCCGCCGGTGGATCATCGACCCCATCGACGGCACGCGCGATTTCGTGCGCGGCAATCCCGTATGGGCCAACCTGATCGGGCTGGAAGCCGGCGGCGAGGTGGTGGCTGGATTCGCGAACATGCCCGCGCTGGGCGAATTGTTCGCCGCCTCGCGCGGCGGCGGCGCATTCGTCAACGGCGAGCGCATGCATGTTTCCAGCATCGCCAGCGTCTCCCAGGCGGTGCTGTGCTTCGACAGCCTGAACTCTGCCGCGCGCCAGGCGTTCGGCGGCCAGTTGCTCGACTGGATGCAGCCCTTCTGGGCGGTGCGCAGCATGGGCGGATGCCTGGACGCCCTGATGGTTTCGCGCGGCCAGGCCGAAATCTGGATCGAAACCGCCGGCAAGCCCTGGGACTTCGCGCCGCTCAAGATCATCGCCGAAGAGGCCGGTGCCCGATTCTTCGACTTCGAGGGCAAGCGAACCATCTACGGCGGCAACTGCGTCGTTTGCACGCCGGGGCTGGAGGAAACCGTGCGACAGTTTCTGTCCCAGCGCCACGACTGACAAGAGGCGGAACCACAGATGGACACAGATGGAGCCACAACCGTGAGACATTGGTGAGAGACCGCGGCTGGCACAGACGGATTCTTTATCTGTGTTCATCTGTGTCCATCTGTGGTTCCATTACGTTCTGCCGCTTGACGCTATGACGAACAAGTGTTTGACGCCGGGCCTTGCGATGGTGGTGGTGTGGATCGCCGCCATCAAGATGGCGGTCCATTTCTATGCAGGCCACCATTACGGCCACTTCGTTGACGAACTCTACTATCTGGCGTGCGGCCGGCACCTGGCCTGGGGCTATGTAGATCAGCCGCCGCTTATCGCGCTGGCCGCCGCAGTCACCCGCGTACTGTTTGGCGAATCGCTGAAAGCCATCCGCTTCCTGCCTGCCGTGGCGGGCGGCGCGACAGTGCTGCTCACCGGCCTGATGGCGCGTGAACTCGGCGGGGGGCGCTTCGCGCAGGGTTTTGCGGCGCTGGCGGTACTGGTGGCGCCCGGCTTTCTGGCAATCGACAGCCTGTTTTCGATGAACGCCTTCGAACCTCTCTTCTGGATGGGCTGCGCGTACATCGTCATGCGCATCGTCAGGACCGGCAATCAAAAGCTGTGGCTATGGTTTGGCCTGCTGGCCGGCATCGGGCTGGAAAACAAGCACTCCATGCTGATCTTCGGATGCGGTATTGTGGTTGGCCTACTCGCCACGCCCGAACGCCGCCAGTTCCGCTCGCCGTGGCTCTGGATCGCCGGCCTGCTCGCGCTGCTGATCTTTCTGCCCAACCTGCTGTGGAACGTGCAGCATCATTTCCCATTTCTGGAGGTGCAGGCGAACATCCGGCGTGCGCACCGCGATGTCGCGCTGGCGCCACTGGCGTTCCTCGGCCAGGAGATCCTGACCATGCTTCCGGTCGCCCTGCCCGTTTGGCTGGCCGGCCTCTGGTATTTTCTGTTTAGCGAAAAGGGGAAGCCGTTTCGCCTGCTCGGGTGGGCCTGGCTAGTCACCATGGCCGTGATCATGATTCTGAATCCGCGCGTCTACTACCCGTGGCCGGCCTTCCCGATGTTGTTCGCGGCGGGCGGAGTGCTGTGGGAGTCCTGGCTGGTGGCAAGGTCGGCCGCGCCCCGTATGCAATGGATCAAGCCCGCGTGGGTCACCCTGATGGCGCTCGCCGGCGCGATACTTGCGCCCTTCGTCGTTCCGGTGCTGCCGGTTGAGACGTACATCCGCTACTCACAGGCCCTCGGTTTTCAGCCGCCCAAAATCGAGACGCACAAACTCGGACCGCTGCCGCAGCTCTATGCCGACCAATTCGGCTGGGAAGAGATGGCGGCTGCCGTGGCGAAGGTGTACAACGGCCTGCCGCCGGAGGTGCGTCCCAAGACCGCGATCTTCGGGCAGAATTACGGCCAGGCCGGCGCGGTGGATCTGTTTGGTCCGAAGTATGGATTGCCGAAGGCCATCAGCGGGCACCAGACGTACTTCCTCTGGGGACCGCGCGACTATACCGGCGAAAGCGTCATCGTCATGGCGGGGCGGCAAGAGGACCTCGTGAGCAGATTTGCCACGGTCGAGAAGGCGGCCCACTTCGAGCACCCTTACTCCATGCCTTACGAACACTTCGATATTTTCTACTGCCGCGGTTTGAAGTGGCCGCTTAGGGAGATTTGGCCGCAGGTAAAGAACTGGGACTGATGAAGAGGAGAGCAGCCGTCAGCACGATCGCCAGTCCGGCGATCCATGCGCAAGGCTTGCGGTCGCGAGGGCCGGTCCAGCTTAGGGTAATCTCGCAGTTGCCTTCACACTCCGGCCGGATCAGGATCAATCCCAGCCCATCGGCCGATACGGCCCGCGCGTGGCTATTGGCGGTGGCCTTCCAGCCGGCGAACCAGGCCACTTGCACCGAGACCAGGTCGTCGCGCCGCAGCGTCGCGCGAATGCGGGCCGTGCTGGGCCCCAGCCATTCAAAGGCGGCCTCGGGCCGGGAACCGTCCTCGATGGCGTCCACATACTTGACCACCTCGGCGCGCGCGGCTTCGTGCCAGTCGGGTATGCGCGGCTCTTCTCCGGGCCGCAGCACGTGGGCCAGCGACGTACCGCGCTGAGGCACGCCGTAGATGGTTTCGCCGTGCTCGCGATGGAGCACCGGCAGCAGCGGCGCAAAGCGCTCCGGCGCCTTGATGTCCCTGTACTCCTCGGTACTGTCCGGCCCGCTTGTGACCAGCGCATGCGCGCCCAGCGCTTCGAGGTAAACCACGGCTAACTTGGTCACTTCCGGGTTGTAGGCCGGATTCACTACGTACGGCAGAACCCGCAGCACCGGCATGGACGTGCCCTGATCGCAGCATCCATCCACCTGCGGGGTGTCGGTGAAGGCGTCCAGCCAGAAGCGGTCCGAACCTGTGGCATAAACACGCTGCCCATGCAGGTGGGTATCCAGCCATCGCGCGCTGGCGTATTCGGACCGGGCGGCCGGGTCGACCGCTTGAATGTCGGCGCGCGCCCCCGCACGGTAGTTGCAGATCTGCACCGCGACTGCCGTGATCGCCACCGCCGCCAGCACTGGTTTCAGCCACCGTGGACTGTGGGTGTAAATCCACCAGGCCAGCCCGCCAAGCAGCAGGCAAACCGGTATCTCCATTTCCAGTTGCAGCCGGCCCACTTGGGGCAGCAGCTCGAACGTCTGGGGATGCGCGGTGAGCACCATCGCCGCCAACAGTCCGCAATACAGGAAGCCGAAGCGCGCGAACAACGGCAGACGGCTGTACCGCAGCAGGTAGCCCAATGCCGCCGCGGCAATCAGCGCGCCCGGCAACAGGAGGGGCGTCTTATGCAGGGCGAACCAGAAACCAGTGTGCATGGGGCCGACATTTCCCACGACGGTGGCCAAGCTCGAGGGCGGCACGCCGTAGCAGGCGATCCCGTATGCGAGGCCGGAGGCTCCCGCGGCGACCGCCCAACCGCGCGCCCAGCGGCCGGCGGGCTGCACGGCGATCCAGCAGAACACGGCCAGACCCGATGCCATAGTGCCCGGCACATTCGTCAGAAACAGAGTGGCGATGGCCAGCGCGGCGAGCGCGAATGATCGCCGTGTTCGCCGGTCGAGCGCATACTGCAGAGCCAGAATGACGAGCGGCAATAGGGCCATCGACGTCACATGAGGCCCTTCGCCGTATACCGTCATGACCTGCAGCCTCCGGCAATAGTACCAGCCGCCAATGTCTCTGGCCACGTCGGGCATCAGCAGGGCCGCTGGCGAGAATAGCGAGTAAAGGAGCCCTGCCAGAAACGCCGCGCTGCGGCTGGCGCCCAGGCGTATGGCCATCAGGAACAGGGTGGCCGCGCCCAGCGAGTAGGCGACGCCGAGCACGTCGTGGTAGGCATGCGCGGCGGATGTCTTCGCCAGGCTGGCCACCGCCGCCACCACCAGGTGCACCAGGGGTACGTAGGTGTCCTGATACGGCATGCCGCAATGCCACAGCGGCCACCACGAGAAACCGCCCCAATGCGTGGAAATGTACCGGGCCATGGCAATGAAGAAGCCCTCCACGGAGTTGAAGTGCTGGGTGTACTCGATGCGAAACAGACGCCAGCAGATCCAGATGTTCAGAGCGAAGAGAGCCGCCGCGCCCGCGGCAATCGATCCCAAACCGGTCGCGATGCGGCCCGCCAACCGCTGCATGCTTATCTGGCTTCCGCCAGCGCCTTCATCAGTTCCACGCTCGACGCCGTTGGACACCAGTATCGCTCGATGTGCTCGACGACCAATTCGGTTCCCCGGTCGTGGCTCACGTAGGGGCGGTCCTTTGGGTTATACATGCTATCGGTGAGGTCGCGCACCAGCACGCAGCGAATTCCCCAGTTGGTCATCTTCTTGATGGCGAAGGAGCGGTTCAGCACGCACATGTTTACATGCACGCCCATCACCAGCAGATTGCGAATGCCGCGCGCGCGCAGGAAGCTGTAGATCTGCGGGCCATCGTCGGAAATGACGTCCGCGCCGCCCATGGGAAGCGCGGCGATCTCGCGGGTCCAGGCTTTGTAAAAGGAGTCGCCGGTATCGCAGCCCCCGTCGCGATCATCGATGGGCAAAGGCGGATCGTCGAGTCCGAGCGGCGTCGGCGGCTCGATTTTCGCGACGCTCAGAATGCGTTGCCGCTGCGGGAAATCCTTGTAGAACTCCATGGTCTCGGACGGCGCGTGGATAATCTGAATGCCGCGCGCGCGAGCCTGGTCGATGACCGGCGCCATCCTGAGAGCCAGCGCCGCCACACGGCGAGTGGCGCCGGAGCACCAGTGCCGGTCCCACATGTCGCAGATCAGGATGGCGGTCTGCGGGCTGGAGAGCGCCGCATCCAGCCGCACTTCCTCCCAAACGCCGCTGCCCTTGAAGGCCTCCACGCGCGACCGCAGGGGAAGCCGCAGGTCGGCCGCGAACGCCGCTCCCGCCAGGGTCAGCGCCGGCGCCGCCAGATACAGCCACCAGGAACCCATGCGGACCATGATACCGCCTGCAAAGCGCGGCCGCTTTACGAAATGCATGGGTTGCCTTTGCCGCCAGTTTCGCGGGTCTGGCGTGCGTTGACGGACCATCGTGAGTTCGGCGAGTGGTTTCGCGTGAAACTCGACGGCCCTTCGTACCGGGCCAGATCTCGCGTGGCCACATTACATATCCTGGCTACGAACAGATCAAATGGGAGGCCGTCGTGCAGCAGATGGATCCCGAACGGCTGTTTTCCTTCACCTGGCACCCTTATGCCGTCGATCCCAAAGTGGATTACTCGACCGAGACGCCCACGCTCGTCGAATTCAGGCTGGAGAAGATTGCGAACGGCACACTGCTGGCGCTCACGGAATCCGGTTTCGACAAAATCCCCAGCGACCGCCGTCTCGAGGCATTCCGCATGAATGAATGCGGCTGGACGGAGCAAATGAAGAATATTGAGAGCTATGTCGCGCAAAGGCCATAGCAGCACGGCCGCCAGAAGGCAGGTTCATGCACCCGTCTTTGCCGCGCTGGGCGACGAGACGCGGTTATCGCTGGTTGCGAAGCTCTGCGGCGGGCAGCCACTTTCGATCTCTCAGCTAACCGAGGGATCCAGGCTTACCCGGCAGGCGATCACCAAGCATCTGCGAGTCCTGGAGAGGGCGGAAATCGTGCACAGCGTCCGGACGGGTCGCGAGAGCCTGTTTGAATTCCATCCGGAGCCGATTGAAGAAATCAAGGAACACCTGGCTCTGGTCTCCGCGCAGTGGGATCGGGCGCTGTCCAGGCTAAAGTCGTTCGTCGAAGGTTGAGTACCGATGCGGGCAGCATGCTATCTTCGGAAACGATGCCCCATCGCCATCCGGTCCGCGTCCGGCGCGTGGATGAATGCGCCACCCTGGACGAGATTTTCCGGCACTGTCTGCCAGCCTTCGGCGGAGCGTATCTGCGGCGCATCTACACCATTCTCGACCGCGCGATCGGCGAGCGCTGCCCGCTGACGCTGGCCATTTCCGGCCCGGTCACCGTCTCGGGCCAGCACCTCGCGTGGCTCATTCCGCTGCTCGAGACGGGATGGGTGGCCTACATCAGCACGACCGACGCGGTCTGCTATCACGACGGGCATCGCAGCCTGGACGGGCATGCCGGCGATCCCATCCACGAAGTGCCGATTCACAGCGACGACGCCGCGCTGAGGGAGGAGGGCACAATCCGCGTCACGGATATGGCGTTCGATGAGGCCGTGCTGCTCGACCAGGACCGCTTCCTGAGCGCTTGCCTGGCGCGCCCCGAGTTTCAAAAGAAGATGACCGGCACGGAACTGCGTTACCGTCTGGGGGCGTATTACGCCGCGCAGGAGCGGCGCAACGGAGTGCCTGCCGGGTTGCTGGCGACGTGCAATCGCCTCGCGATCCCGGTGCTGGTGGGCGCGCCAGCCGATGGCAGCGTGTTCCTGAATTCGATGAAGCTGTGGGCCATGCGCAACGCCGGCATCGTGCCGGAGTATGCGTTCGATCTGGACCTGCACGCCGAAGTCTTCGAGGCCTGTGCCTATCACCGCTGGGGATTGTTCGAGAGCGAGGCGCGCGCCCTGGCCACGCTGATACTGGGCGGCGGTGTGCCGAAGAATTACAATTTGCAACCGGAGCCGGCGCTGGGCCAGGTGCTGGGACTGCCAAATGTGCGCGGCTACCAGTTTGACGTGCAGATCGTGACCGCGCCGGTGACCGATGGATCGCTGTCTTCCTGCCCGCCCGCCGAGGCTGTAACTTGGGGCAAGGTGGATAAGGACACCTATCTGCAAACTACCGAGAGCATGCAGGCGGATTACTCGATGGTGATGCCGTTCGTGGTGAAGGCGCTGTTGGATAATCACGCCAAGCGGGAAGGCTATCGGCTGTACGATCAGCGCGACGCGCTTTGCGACAAGCTTCGCGAAGACGTGCGACGCAACCGGGAGTGGCTGCTGCGCAGCGTGGACTACCCGCTGGCACAGTAGCGGATGCTGGTATTCCCGCATTTCCTGGCGTAGCCTGAAGGAAGGAGCGTAGGTCATGGCGAGCCTCGATTGGTCACAATGCCCGGCCGTAGAGAGCGTCCCCGGCAAGGTCAGCGGCGCGTGGGTGTTCAAGGACACGCGGATGCCGGTTTCCATCGTGTTTGAGAACCTCGAAGCCGGGGCCACCATCGACGAAATCATGGAGTGGTTCCACCTGACGCGGGAACAGATTGTGACCGTACTTGAATTTGCCGCGCGAAGCCTCGACCCGCTCCCAGTCCCGCGGCATGACGCGACATTAACGGTAAATGCTTATCCTGCTTGACCACAGCACGCCAGCCCCGCTGCGATACGCACTGAAGGTCACGTTGGTCGTTGAAACGGTTGAGCGCGGATGGGAGAGGCTTGCTAACGGCGCTCTGCTCGATGCCGCCGAGGCAGCAGGTTTCGAACTGTTTGTGACCGCCGACAAGAATATCCGGTATCAGCAGAATTTGACGGGCCGGAAAATCGTATCTTCTCAATGATTCGGGGATTGTCGGAAGCCGAACGGAAACGGGCGGTAGAGACGAAACGGCAGCGCCGGAACATGGTTGATTGTTTTTGTCCGATTTCGCTGAACAAATCGCCCCGGTTGTTTTACGCTGAACTGGATGAGTGGCCAATCCGGAATCAGCCCGGTTGATCAGATTCTTCGTAATGTCGATCTCGCCGGCATCCAGGATGAGCGTGCCCGCGAATGCATACGCCTGCTGCTGAATCTGATCGAATCGCTGACGGCGGACCTGCGCAAGGCTCAGGCCGAGAACCTGTACCTGCGGGAGC
>OBLW0100002972.1_pt1 | contig 13466 bp, 10 predicted proteins | sample 1520161 | NCBI WGS metagenome assembly OBLW01 (sample SAMEA3539309, study PRJEB22396) | soil metagenome | biome: tundra; feature: field; material: soil | place: USA | collected 2010-05 | depth 0.15 m
TGGAGTTCAGGCGTTTGCTCTTCCGATCGGTGGAAAGGCTGGCGGAGTTTTACGGAATTCCCTTCGAGTTTGTGCCGGTTACGGCGGCCGCACGTGCCGAGGCCGAGGCGCGGCAACTGGGATTGCTTGAATCGAAACAGGTCGAACTGGTGGTTTTGGCGCGCTATATGCAGGTTCTTTCGCCCAGCTTTGTCGGCCATTATCCGGCGGCGATTATCAACGTTCACCACTCGTTCTTGCCCGCGTTTACCGGAGCGAAACCCTATCATGCTGCGCATGCGCGCGGTGTGAAACTCATCGGAGCCACCAGCCACTATGTGACCGATGTGCTTGACGACGGGCCGATCATCGAACAGGATGTGGCGCGCATTTCTCACCGCGATCAAGTGGAAGATCTGGTGGCGCGTGGGCGGGACTTGGAACGCATCGTTCTGTCTCGCGCTGTGCGCTGGCATCTTGACCGGCGGATTCTCTGCTACGGCAATAAGACTGTAGTATTCGATTGAAGCAGGGAACAGAGATCAGGGCCAGAGGTCATAGCTGTATTTCCCCCAGCGCGCCGATCCAGGGTTCTTGTATCCGTAACTGGTCAAGGTGTTGCGCGGCTATTCCTGTGGGCGCATAGCTCGGAATATCTCAACAAGCTGTTGTCCATGAAACGCTTCCTCTTGCGCTAAAGCTTGCCTTGCATTTGCTGGGTTTGTGGAACGAATGAAGTTGTACCCTGACGCGATCCGGAGCCGGAATCGCGTTTTCCGTAATCTATAAATACCGCTCCGATCAAGGCAGAGCGCAATGCGGAGATTCCCCAAAGGAAATTCCGCACAAACCCGCCTTGTAACAGCGCGCGATTTTAGCCGTGCCGCAAATACTTGGTTTTTATAGCCCTCGAAAGCATGCTGGATGCACTACAGGCGCTGGCGCTGAATCCCCCCTGAGAAACTGTTGAAAAAAACGAACTCGAAGCTGAGTTTCGGCTCCACGAGGCTAAAGCCCGCGTTGATTTTGAGACATTTACGGCATGACTAAAGTCGTGCCCGGATACAAAGCCAGAGTTTATCAAAAAGTTCCAAATGTCCGCATTCACTTGGATGCAATACCGGCACAAGCTTGCTCAGAGGTTCTTTTCGCCGAGCTTCGCCTCGCTGAGCCGCAAGCCTGTTAACTTGCCTGCTCCCGTGCTGATGTTTGAGACTGAGACTAACCATTTGAAGCCATAGTCGATGATTCATTGCGCTCGCCGCAAAAAATAGTTGCTTTAATTTGTCAAAGAGACATCAGTCGAGTATCGTAAGTTAAGGCAAATGGCCGACCCTGTTTTGTGTTGCTGCCTGAACGCGCAGGGATTGGACCACTTAGCAGCATGAATCAGGGAGGAACAATGGGAGTATCGGAAATTCTGGCATCCGTCGATCGTGAGATCGCACTCTTGCAGCAGGCTCGCGCATTGCTGGCAGGCGCCGCGGCGCCGACAGCGAAGAAGAAAGTCGGGAGGCCCCGGAAAATTGTAGCTGCACCCAAGAAGGCAGCCGCGGTTGCACCGGTCGCCGCGAAGCCCGCGAAAAAGAAGAAGAGGAATCTATCGCCTGAAGGACGTAAGCGCATTGCCGAGGCCGTAAAAAGGCGCTGGGCTGCTCAGAAAGCCGCTACAGCAAAGTAGCCGGCGGCAATCCGATGCCGACAGCGACTGGTGTGCGCTCGTAACTCTGAGGAACTCGGATCCATTTTGGGGTGTTGCGCTCTTTTCGCGCCAGTCGCTGGCGGGGCTTGCAAAGTTTCCGTTTGGCGCGATGCAACTGTATGCGTCAACTGCTGGGTGAGTTGTGTTTCTGGCGAAACTTGTCGAAGGAATGTATTGGAACATCATGTGAATGGATTCCATCCATGTTTTTGCGAAGCTAAAGCAAATCTGAATTTTTGGCTCGAGCTGTTACAACAAAGCAAAGACCTTGTGCCTGCCGGGCCAGCGCATGATTGCTTACGTTGACATGAAATAACTCCAATGCTCAATATAGGCACTCTTCGTCTTTCCTGAACCGCCGATTCCGCGGAATTGTAGCCTTTCTGTGTCGAGGAGAGCGTGGTGAATTGGATTGAGTTGCCGGACCTGGCGGCTGTTGCGCTGCTGGCGGGGGCTTTTGCCTCGGTGGCGCGGCGCGGCCACACTACAGTCTCTAAACTCTGGCTGACAGGCTGGCTGGTGATCGTCCTGCACTTTGCCTCCTTCCTGTTCCTTGCCGCCCCCGGCGTTTGGGGAAAGATTGCGGAAGCCCTTGGTCTGGCTGCGCTTACATGGGCCGGGCTACTTTTCATGTGGGCCTCGGTTCCCTTTCGTCAACTGAAATCGAGCCGCTTGATATTCGCGGCGCTGCTGCTGACCAACACACTCTATATCCCTCTAGTTACAGGCTGCCTGCGCGCAGGCTGGGCCTTGATTCCGGTTTCAGCTTTGTTCGGCGCTCTTCCGCTGGCTATCGCGCTCATGGCGCTGCGCAAGATCAACCACCCGCTCCGTTGGACCCTGGTCGGTCTTTATTGCGCCCTTTCGATCTTTCTCCTCCTCTTTCAGCATCGCCCCAGCAATAGCGATGCCCTCGGACTAGATGCAGTCCTATTCACTGTTTACTTCGGCTGCGGTATCCATTTTTGGTACGCATACCGCAGAGCCACGACTGGCGCATTCATCACCATTGCCGGATTTATGGCATGGGCGGCGGTCTTTGCGGTCGCGCCGTCGATGGCAGCCTACTGGCCTCAAGTCCACATCGAAAGCGAGGTGTGGAATCTGCCCAAATACGTGGTGGCCGTGGGCATGATCCTGCTCCTGCTTGAGGACCAGATCGAGCACAACAGGTATCTTGCGCTGCACGACTATTTGACTGGATTGCCCAACCGCCGGCTCTTCCAGGATCGGTTGACCGGCGCTCTGGAGCGAGCCCGCCGCTTCGAGGCAACGGCTGCATTATTGGTGATTGACCTGGACCGCTTCAAGAAGGTAAACGACACACTGGGCCATCACGTGGGCGATCTTCTGCTACAGCGCATAGCGCAGATGTTTTCCGGACGGGTCCGCCGTTCCGACACTGTGGCGCGAACGGGCGGCGACGAGTTCTCGGTCATTCTGGAGGAGCCCATCAGCCGCGAAGACGCCATGCGGGTGGGGCAGTCCTTGATGCAGATCCTTCACGATCCAATACAACTGGACAAGCACACCCTACAGGTCGGCGCCAGCTTTGGCCTAGCCGTCTTCCCCGACGACGCGTCTGACATGGAGTCGCTCTGCATCGCCGCCGATCTGCGCATGTACGACAAAAAGGCCTCCAGAGCAAAGAAGGACGAAGTACTCCGGCAAGTTAGAACGGAAACGGAAATCAAGCCGGTTGGTTTATCCCTCGGATGAAACAAGGAACTTCCATTCAGCATACTCAGACCTTATTGCCCTGAGTTAAACAGCCGCCGTTATCTCCAACGAAAGATGCGCAGAGAGACCGCATACGGCACAACGAACCATGCCAGCAGTATCCCCAGCGGAGAAACCAGTTGTCCCAGGTTCATCCCTTGCAGCATATTCCCGCGTGTGGAGCGAAGAAAAGCGAGTAGAGAAACTTCGCTATATGCATCGCAACCCCGTCAGGCGCGGGCTGGTTGAGAAGCCGGAAGATTGGCAGTCGCCTGCTTCCGGCACGTAAAGTGAGAGAATGGCTCCCTCGGCCGGCCTCCAAAACTTCTGCAATACAAGTATGGAACGAATCCGCTCTTGAAAAAGATGGCCTTTGATCGATGCTTGCGGTCCGCTTGCTTCTCTTTACCTTCGGCTAGAGTCGATAGAATAGTAAATTGAAACAGGAATGTTGACCATGCGGCTGTCCTTCAAGGATTTATCGGTACTTCTGGCTCCGGCTTTGCTCGCCGTGGCCGGTTGCTCTGCCGATCACTCGACCGCCGCCCTCGCAAACTCCACCTTCTCTGTCTCCCCAGGCATCAGCTCTGTTGACACAAATTGCACCGGCTGCAATGCCGCTGGCGCGAAGGGCGCATCTGTCGAGCAGTTCACCACGACTCTCACCGGGGGAGGCGCAGCCAAGGTCAGTTGGGCGGTCTCAGGTGGGGACCCCAATACCGGCCCCGGCACAATCACTTCCGCCGGCCAGTACACGCCGCCCCCCTATCTCACCGCCGACCGCGTCCCGGTACGAGTGACCGCAACGCTCGACTCGAACGCCGTGGCCACCGCGCTGCTTACCGTGACACCGGGATTTCTACAACCGCTTACCCCCGAGAATGCGGCTCTTGGCGCGAACGGGCAAGTGACCGTTAACGGCTACCTGGCCCTGGCAGGCGGCTACGCCGGCATCAACTTCGCCCTCTCAAACACCGCCACCGGCTCGACCGGCGGACAGGGTTCGCTGGGCTTGACAACCTGCCAGCGCAGCACCGGCGCCTTCATATCCTGCACGGTTACCTACACGGCGCCGGCCTCGATCACAGTTACCAGCCCAACCTGGATTGTGGCCACCGTTGGAAGTTCCTCTTCCAGGGCCGTCGCGGAGATACTGCTGAATACCGCCGGCGTCTCGAGCAATCCCGCCAGCCATCAGGCGCAGTCCGCCGCGCCGGCTTTCATGGGCAGTTCCGGAGGCAACAACAACGACTACGACACCAAGGGAAATCAGATTGTCGATTGCTGTAGCGGCACCCTGGGATCGCTCATTCAAGACAACGCCAACCACCAATATCTGCTCAGCAGCAACCATGTGCTGGCGCGCAGCGACCATGCCAGCCTGGGCGACGCCATTATTCAGCCTGGACTGATCGACAACGACTGCACGCCAGGCGGAGATGGACCTGGCACAACGCCCGTTGGCTCGCTTTCCGGCTGGCTTCCGCTCAACTCCGCGGCAACCAATGCGGACGCAGCCATCGCTCAAGTCGATTCAGGCGCAGTCAATACCACAGGCAGCATTTTGGAGCTGGGCGCCAAACAGGCTGACGGTTCGCTGGCCGCCGCGCCCCCCGGCATCTCTTCCACCGGCGGCAAGGGCGAGGCGGCGGCTCTCGATCTGGTGGTGGCCAAAAGCGGACGGACAACGGGGCTGACCTGCGGCAGCATCTCTGCGCTGGCCCTGGACCTGACCGTCGATTACTACCTGGATTGCGCTGAAACAAAGCCCTACCTGACCAAGACCTTCACTAACCAGATCGCCATCAGCGGCAGCCAATTCAGCGATGCGGGCGACTCCGGCTCGCTGGTGGTGGATGCCGCCAATGCCGAGCCGGTTGGGCTCTACTTTGCAGGTGGAACGGACTCTGCCGGCGTCAGCCAGGCTGTGGCTAATCCGGCAACCGACGTCTTGAGCGAACTAGGCGCGCAGGCCGGCGCGGGAACAAGCTATACCTTTGTGGGCGGCGCCGACCACCCGGTAAGTTGCCTCAACTACGGCGACAGCACAGTCGCCGCGGCGCAGGCGCGCACACTCAGCGACGCGGAGATCGCGCTCGCCCAGCCGGCCCTGGCTCAAGCTCGCATGTTGGTCAACCCGGCAACAGGAATACTGGGCGTGGCCACCGGCAAAAGCAGCGACCATCCCGGTGAGGCTGCCATCCTGCTCTATCTGGATGAAAGCATGACCGTGAATGCACCGGCGACGGTGGATGGCGTTCGCACCGTGGCGATTCCAACAACAGCCCACGCGGTAGCCTTCGGCTCAGCCCCGCAAACTGCGCTTGAAGCCCGCTCCGTCTCCGCGCTGCCGGCCCAAACCCTCGGCGCGGCCATAGCCATCAAGCAGCAGAGCGCGCACAGCCTGATGCGCCACAATCCCGCTTTCTTTGCCGTCGGCGTAGGCCAGAGTCTGGACAATCCCAAAGAAGCCGCGCTGATCGTCTATGTGGACCGCAAGCTGCTGCCTGCTCAACTGCCCCCAACGATAAGCGGACTCCGCGCGCGCTATGTCGTGATGGACCGCTTGCACGTCACCCGGTCGTACGCAACGCCCTCACCTTCCAAGCTGCACTGCATGCCCCACCCGGCAGCGGGCCAACCGGCTGCGTTCGGCGCGGAAAACCTGTTCCGGCCACGCAGCCTGAAGCTTTTCTAAACAGCAGCCACAGCCGCCTGCTTTGCTTGTGCAGTCAGACTCGCATCGTCTGGAATAAAGATCTGAAAGACGGCTCCAGAAGCCTTTCCCTGGGCATGGGTGCGGCTGCGCACATGCACCAGCCCGCGGTGCTTCACAATAATCTCGTGGCTCACCCACAGGCCCAGCCCCGTTCCCGTCACTTCCTTGGTGGTAAAAAAGGCCTCGAAGATGCGCTCGCGCACCGCCGGCTCCATCCCCGCGCCGGTGTCGGCCAGCGTGAAGCGAACTCCGGTTTGCTCAGGCGCCTGCCAGCTCCGCGAACGCCGCGCGCGCACCCGCAAGCTGCCGCCGCCAGTCGTGGCGTCGATGGCGTTGCCCACCAGATTCGCGAAGACCTGGCGCAGCTCGCCGGCAAAGCAAAACAGATCCATCTCCGGGTCGTACTCCCGCTTGATTTCGATACTTAGGCTGTTAAGCCGGCTTTGATGAAGGCTGAGCACCGAATCCAGCAGCTCAGACATCTTGGCGCGCGTGGGCAGCGTGGACTGGCGATAGAAGCGCAGCGTTTGCTGGGTAATCTCTGTAATGCGCTGGGCCTCGTGTGCGGCCATAGACACGTAGTTCAGCGCCGGATCCTCAAGATGGCAGAAGTTGCGCAGCAGAAAAAGCAGATTCGTGATGGCCTCAAGCGGATTGTTGATCTCGTGCGCAATCGAGGCAGCCAGACGGCCTGTGGCAGCCAGCTTTTCGGTCCTTCGCAGCGCCTCTTCACTGCGTTTGCGGTCGCTGGCGTCCATTACAATCACGCCCACCCACCGCACCTGCTGCGGCGTGGTCCGCACTGGGTAGGCGCTGACCAGCCATGTCCACGGCAGGCTGGGAGTGCCGCTCAGGCCGCTGAGTTCCTGGTTGCCCACTGGCTCCTCGCCGGCAAACACCCGTTGCACGGTGTTCTCCAAATCCTGCGCCACCTGTTGCGGCAGCAGCTCCGGCAGTGTCCGGCCCAGATGACGGCTCAGCGGCACACCGGTCATCTCCGCAAACACCTGATTCACGCGCACAAACCGGCAGTTGCGGTCAAAGAACGCCAGCCCGATGGGCGCGTTGGCCAGCATCGAGTCCAGCAGCGACAGAGTATCGTTCAGCCCCGAGCGCTGCTCTTGAATCGAAGCGACCATACGATTGAACGCCTCAATCAGGTCGCCGATCTCATTTTGCACGGTCACCGGCAGCGGAAAATTGCCGCCTGTCTCCGGCGACCTCATCAAGGCGCCTGTGCCGCGATGCAGAATAGCCAAGGGCCGCGAGATCGAGCTGGCCATAATCAGCACCAGCAGCCCCGACGCCGCCATCCAAATGGCGCCGAAGATCGCCGTGCCGCGCAGAATCGTATTCCGCTCGTCCACGTCCCAGGCCCGATCCGTCTCTACCCAGGCAAAGCCGCGCAAATCGCTGCCGGTATAGATGGGCTTCACGCCCTCCCATTGACCTTTTTCCACGGTAAAAATACGCGGCGCAGCCTGTGAAGCAAGCGGAATCTCTGCGCGCTCCACTGCGGTGAGCATTCTCTGTTCCACGGCTCCCTCGCTCACAAACAGCGGATTGCCAGCTGGATCGGTAACCATGGCAAACGAGACACTGGGCGCATCGCCCATCATCTTTACTGACAGTCCCACCCAGCCGGGCCGCTCTTGCTCCAGAGCTTGCTTGGCCTGCAAAGCCACAGAGTCAACCTGGTTCGCAAGGCGTTCCTGGGCATGTTCGCGCGCCTCGTGCCCCTGTTGGCGGGTCAGCAAAGCCGCAAACAGCGCCAGCGAAAGCGCCTCCAGCAGCACCAGCCCTGCCAGCATCTGCCATCGAATCGTCCGCGGCCACCAGCGCATCCGCAAGCCTAGAACCTCCGCTCCATTCTGCAATTAAGCTATTCTCTTCTCAATCTCTATTTGGATGCCAGCGCCGCGGCAATCTGCCGCCCGTGAAACCGCCCGTTCTCAATGAAAATCTCGTTAGTGCGCGAACCGGCCACAATCACGCCTGCCAGGTAAATACCCGGCACATTGCTCTCCAGCGTCTCCGCATCGCAAACCGGCAGCCTGTCCGGGCCCTCAAAGCGCACCCCCAGCTCCTCCAGGAAGTCGAAGTCGGGGTGGTAACCGGTCAGGGCAAAGACGAAATCGTTCTTCAGCGACACGCGGCCCTCCGGCGTCTGCACGGCAACCGTGTCCGGCGTGATCTCAACCGCCTGCGAGTCAAAGTACGCCTTGATCTCGCCGTTCTTGATGCGGTTCTCGATGTCCGGCTTGATCCAGTACTTCACGTGCGGCGGAATCCCCGGCCCGCGGTAAACCAGCGTCACCCGCGCCCCGCTCCGCCACAGCTCCAGCGCCGCAATGGCCGCCGAATTCTTGCCCCCGATCACCATCACATCCGTCTCGAAGTAAGGATGCGGATCGACATAGTAGTGGTGGACCTTGCTCAGCTTCTCGCCGGGGATGCCCATGAGGTTCGGCAGATCGTAGTAGCCCGTCGAAAGCGCCAGTTTGCGGGTCCGGATCGCCCCCGGCCGCCCGAAGCGGTCCTCCGTATGCACCGTGAAAGCGCCATCCGCCCCCGTCACCCGCTCCACGCGATGGTACTGGCGAACGTCCAGCCGGTAGTAGGCAGCCACCAGCCGGTAATACTGCAACGCCTCATTGCGCGTCGGCTTCGCATTCGGACTGGGAAAGGGAATGCCGCCAATCTCCAGCAGCTCCGGCGTCGTAAAAAACGTCATGTGCGCCGGGTAATGAAAGAGCGAGTTGCACAGACAGCCCTTGTCCACCACCACGGGGCGCAGCCCCACCTTCTGCGCCTCAATGGCGCATGCCAGCCCTGTAGGCCCAGCGCCCACCACCAATAGATCGAATGCCTCGTCCCGCGTTGCCGCCGCTTCCAAACTAGGGTCGTTCATGCCTCTAGCTTAGGCCATCCGGCGGCAGGAAGCGGGAACTTGCCAGGCTTCCCTGTGCGAAATGTCCGGTGATGGTAGAATGGTAGAAATAAATGGTAGAAAGGTGTAATTCGATGGCCCTGAACATCAAAGACGAGGAAACGTATCGGCTCACCAGCAAATTGGCGAAGCTCACCGGCGAGAGCCTGACGCTGGCTGTCAAGATTTCGGTCAAGGAGCGGCTGGAGCGGCACGAAAAGGCCGAAAAAAGGGAGGGTCGTCTGGAATGGCTCCTCAAGCTTTCCGAGCGAACAGCGCCGTTGCTCAAAGACCTGCCTCCCTCCGACAAAATCGGCGATCTTCTCTTCGATAAAGAGACCGGTTTGCCGCTATGATCGTTGACACTTCGGCCCTGGTTGCAATCCTCAGGTTTGAACCTGAGCGTATGGCTTTTGCGAAAGTGTTGGATGGAGCCAAGTCTTTGTACATATCTGCGGAGACCTATCTAGAACTCTCAATCGTCATCGATAGTCGCAGAGATCCGGTTCTCAGCAGGGAAATTGATGAGATCATTGCGAGATTCAATATCATGATCGAACCCGTCACCGCCGAACAGGCCAGGATCGCCCGCCAGGCCTACCGCGACTACGGCAAAGGCAGCGGCCACCCCGCCAATCTCAACTTCGGCGACTGCTTCACCTACGCCCTCGCCCGCGACAAGCGCGAACCCGTGCTCTACAAAGGCGATGACTTCGTGCATACGGATTTGAGATCGGCCACAACAGAGAGTTAGGTCTTCCCTGTTTTTTGGGTTAGGCAAGCTGCGAGTGACCCCATACGGCGAACCCGCCAGGAGTCACCGGCAGATTTCTTCACGAAGCGCAAAAGGCTGTTGGCAACGGTGATCCCTGCTACCTGGGAAAATCGGTAAACCCTTGTCGATCTGTTGTTACTGAAGCCAATTCAAGAACTCGGGTCCAGACCTGGCTCCGCCCCCAACGCTGGATTTGAAGGAGACTTCAACGCTGGCAGCGGCTGTGCCGTCACTGGCGCTGGATCAGGGGTGGCCAAGTGTGGAGGCTTGGTCACCCTCCTTTGTGCAACCGGGACGAGTGGCGTCTGCTTCTTGGCGCGCTCCATGACAGAGTTTGTTTTCATCACCCAGGAACAAACCAGAGGACTGATCCAGTCAAGCACCTCAAGGAGCCGACTATATGTTTCCTCGATGGTATAGGTACGGCCAACGATACGATTGTGGTGGGCAATCCTATTGCGAAGCGTCTTGACCTCAATCAGGCGATCATAAAGAGTTCGCCGGTCTTTGATCTGGACAATCTTACTAAGTGAGGGCCCCCAAAGCGTATCCGCATACTCAGCTGAGAAGAGCCTAACCCAGAAGCCAAAGCTCAATTCAGCGACCACGCGGTCTTGAGTCAATGGCTGAAACTTGTTGGAGATTGTGCGTTTTGCATCCGCAATCGCATCCTTCTCTGTCACCAGCAATTCGACGGTGTCGAGCCAGTCTGCCCCTTTATCTGAGCAGAGGCGGTTATGCACCGCGTTCCGTAAGGCAATCTCGAATCCTTGGATGACTGGATAGAGCGCCTCGGACATGGCCGTGTTGTATTCATACCGACGAAGGGCCTTTCGAGTCCTGTCAGTAATGTCTTTTGCGTAAAGTACCGCCTTCATGTACATGGCCATTCGCTCAGCCGAAAGGTAAACGAAGAGAGCGTTGAGGTCGTCTGCGCTGTAGTTGAAATCGATTTGACCGGGAGCCATCATTTTGATAATATCCTTTTGTAGGCTTCTTTGACCGCTGCTCCTCTGGAGCATGTCGCTGAAGCGACCTGCATCACGAGCCGGCTACCTTCGGGTAGCCGTTCTCATTTTTGGCATAACCAAACCGCATATACGGACATCGAAGTCTTCGAGTTGCGCCGGGTGCCCCATCCTTCCCGCAGTCTCATCGCGGGAAGGGTGGGATAGCACAGATCCCAACCCTCCTTCACTGTTGAACCTCCAATCTCGATTTGCCTTGGCCGGAAGATGTGGCGAGGACGAAAGCCTCACTAAAAGGCGATTGCCGAAAATAACGCTCTTTGGGCGCACACTGTATACAGCAAACCGGCAAAACCTCGCCTTGCTCAGGAGCGAATCATGCGCAACATCCCCGTAAGCATCGGCGCAGCCCCCTACCGCGGCGCACGGGTCTGGGCGGCCAGGCGCGATACTCCATCTCTGCTGCCGTGCAGAATAGCCTCCAGACCGAGCCCGCAATCGCGCAGTCTGGGCGCATTCATTAAAAAAATAGCGTTTTTCGCGTAACGCAATGAAAATAAATATGTTAGGTATCATTTTTAGCGAAACAAAAGCGAACAAAAACCGCCTTGCACCGGAATCGGTGCAGTTCTCGCAGTATGCTCCGCGCCTTTTCAGTAACAAAACATTCTTTGATATGCTAATGATTATAAACATCTTACATGAGTTTTCTCAGGACAGAACAGCCCTCCAAGGTTTCTAAACCCCGGAATTCGTACGCGCCTGCATCATACGCAGTTCCCCCAATCCGCGCCGTCTGTCTCCATCCTGCCAGTCCTCCCTCGCATCCGATACCCTAGAATTGTCGGAATAGCGAGGCAGCCTCATCCATGACCATCATTCGCCAGGAAGATTTCATCGCCAGCGTTGCGGGCGCGTTGCAATACATCAGCTACTACCATCCAGTGGACTACATCGTCAGCCTGGCCAAGGCCTACGAGCGCGAACAATCGCCTGCCGCCAAAGACGCCATCGCGCAGATTCTCATCAACAGCCGCATGTGCGCCGAGGGCCATCGCCCCATCTGCCAGGACACGGGCATCGTGACTGCCTTCCTCAAAGTGGGCATGGACGCGCGCTTTGAAGCTGCGGCTGGCGAGGAGCGCATGGACATCCAGCAGATGGTCGATGAGGGCGTGCGCCGCGCCTATCTGGACCCCGACAACAAGCTCCGCGCCTCCATCCTGGCCGACCCCGCGGGCAAGCGGACCAATACGAAAGACAACACGCCAGCCTGCGTCACCGTCGAGCTGGTGAAAGGCGCGACAGTCGATGTGACAGTGGCGGCCAAGGGCGGCGGCTCCGAGGCGAAAGCCAAGTTCGTCATGCTCAACCCTTCGGACTCGGTGGTGGAGTGGGTGCTGAAGACAGTGCCCACCATGGGCGCGGGCTGGTGTCCGCCGGGAATGCTCGGCATCGGCATCGGCGGCACGGCGGAGAAGGCGATGCTGCTGGCCAAAGAGTCGCTGATGGACTCCATCGACATGCAGGAACTGATCGCCCGCGGCCCCGCGAATCGCGCGGAGGAGCTGCGCATAGAGCTGTATGACAAGGTGAACCGCTTGGGCATTGGCGCACAGGGCCTGGGCGGGCTGACCACCGTGCTCGACGTAAAGGTGCGCGACTACCCAACCCACGCCGCCAACCTGCCGGTAGCTATGATTCCCAACTGCGCCGCCACGCGCCACGCCCACTTCGTGCTGGATGGCTCCGGCCCGGTCTACCTTGACCCGCCCAGCCTGGAGAGCTGGCCGAAGCTCGTCCATGACGTTTCAACGGCCCGGCGGGTAAATCTTGATACAGTGACGCGCGAGGAAGCCGCCGCGTGGCAACCGGGTGAGGTGCTGCTGCTCTCCGGCAAGCTGCTCACCGGCCGCGACGCCGCGCACAAGCGCATGACGGACATGCTGAGCCGCGGCGAAAAGCTGCCTGTAGACTTCCGCGGCCGCTTTATCTACTACGTGGGGCCGGTGGATCCGGTGCGCGAAGAGGTGGTTGGCCCTGCCGGGCCCACAACGGCCACGCGCATGGACAAGTTTACCCGCCAGATGCTGGCCGAGACGGGCCTGCTGGGCATGGTGGGTAAGGCCGAGCGCGGGCCGGTGGCCATTGACGCTATCCGCGAGTTCGGCGCTGTCTACCTGATGGCGGTGGGCGGCGCCGCCTACTTGGTTTCAAAGGCGATTCATGGCTCGCGTTTGGTGGCCTTCGGCGATCTGGGCATGGAGGCCATCTATGAGTTCGATGTGCGCGAGATGCCGGTAACGGTCGCAGTCGATTCCAAAGGAACCAGCGTTCACCAGACCGGCCCAGCCGAGTGGCAGCAGCGCATCGCTGGAATTCCGATATTGCAGTAAGGCAGTGAAAAATGAGTGAAGAAGTGAAGAAGTGACGAAAAACCGGCACACCCGAAGGCCGGCATCATCGATAGCGCATAGAAAAAGCCGACAGTCATGACGAAAGCATTCTCGTCAAGACCGCCAGCTCTTCTTCACTTTTTCACTTCTTCACTTCTTCACTTTTTCACTCATTCACTTCTTCACTTTTTCACTCATTCACTTCTTCACTCATTCACTGCCTCTCGTCACTGCTTACCGAACCTATAAACGATTCCGGCTGTATAGCCCAGATTGTTC
>OBLW0100002973.1_pt1 | contig 13462 bp, 8 predicted proteins | sample 1520161 | NCBI WGS metagenome assembly OBLW01 (sample SAMEA3539309, study PRJEB22396) | soil metagenome | biome: tundra; feature: field; material: soil | place: USA | collected 2010-05 | depth 0.15 m
ATGGTGCGTACAAACACTGTCCGAACAGTCGGACGAGATGAATTCTTTGACAAAACAGCGCAACCCCCCGAACCAGCAAAATCAAGATTTCGCCCGTAACTCCAATGTTATCAATTTGATGGGAGTAACCCATTTAATATCAATACTTTAGCCAAAATGGGGGGGGGTTACAAAACCAGTGCGTACCGACACAATAGTACATACAATTTTTTACGCAGTTAGTGGATCAAACTACCCTGCTTCAGAAATTCCCGCACCACTACACCAGTATCCCGCTCTTCCCCATCGACCGAATCGTTCATGCGCCGTATTCTATTGCGCTCCGCGCTTGTTGTAGTTCGGATACTCGGGCCGATGCGGTTCGGGCGCGGGATGCTTCGCCAGATCTTCCAGCGCCAGGCTCACAGCTTTTTCCAGTTGCGGATCGTGGCCTTCGCTTACCGGCTTCGGGTCCATGTCGATTTCATAATCGGGTTGCACGCCGTGATTCTCGACGTCCCATTGGCCTTGCGGGTTGAAAAATCCAAAGCTCGGCGAGGTCACGTGGCCGCCGTCTATGAGTGTGGGAATGCCGCCGATTCCGACTAGTCCTCCCCAGGTACGCTTGCCGACCAGCAGACCTAATTGTGCTTCGCGGAAATACCAGGGCATCGCGTCGCCGCCGGAGCCGGAGAATTCATTGGTGATCATCACCTTCGGCCCGAGAATCGAAGCCTGTGGAGTGCGATAGATCGCTCCATAGCGCGGAGCCCACCAACTCATCAGCGTGCGCTGCATGGCATGGATGATGTAATCGGCAGCCTGCCCGCCGCTGTTGAAGCGCTCGTCGATGACCGCTCCCTGCTTATCGAGCTGCGCAAAGTAGTATCGGTTGAAATTGGTCAGGCCGCCCATCGCTGTGTCCGGCAGATAGACGTAGGCGAGTTTTCCTCCACTCAGTTCCTGCACTTTGCGGCGGTTCGACTCGATCCAGGCCAGATTGCGCAGGCTGAGGTCGTCGGGAATCGGAGTTACGGTAACGTCGCGCGCGCCTTTGCCGCTGGCGTCGTCGGCGATTTTGAGAACGACTTGCGTTCCGGCTGTACCTTCGAGCAGGCGCTGAATGTCGTCGGAGCCAGTCAGTTCTTTTCCGCCGATCGCGAGAATGAAATTTCCTTCCGCGACTTTGAGTCCGGGTTCGGCGAGAGGCGCATGCGCGCGGGGATTCCAGTGTTCGCCGGTGTAGATGCGCGCGATACGATAACGGCCGCCGGAGATCTCATAGTCGGCGCCGAGCAGGCCGCCGCGGACCTGATTGGGGCGAGGGATCGTGCCTCCGTTGCCGCGCAGATGGCCGATGGAGAAGTCGCCCAGCATCTCCTGAAAGAGGTAATTCAGGTCGCTGCGCGAGCCGACTTCGTCGAGATAAGGCGCGTATTTCTTTTCTTCCGCAACCGTGTCGACGCCGTGATAGTGCGGATCGTAGAAGAAGCTGCGCTCGATCTGCCATATCTCGTGAAACATCTGCCGCCACTCGGAACCAGGATCGACGCGCACTTGCATCTTGGAAAGATCAAGTTTCCCTTCGTCCGGCTTAACCGGCGAGTCGGATGGAACGATGAGAAACGTAGGCGCCGGTCCGGTGGCGGGGACTGCGCCCTGCGGTTCTTCATGGCCCATCTCGATCAACATTTTTTCGCCGTCGAACGAGAGGTCGAAGCCCGAGACATGTTCGGCGAGCTTCCTGGATTTTTTTGTCTTCAGTTCGAAGCGAGTGAGCGTCTCGCCGCGCTCGGCTTGAAATCGGTTTCCACCGTCCAGTAGATAAAGAATGCCTTCCTTGCCCGCCCAAAGATCGGAGTAGTTTGCGGGCGGCAGCGGAAGCGCGACGGCGCGATCTTCAAGGCGTGCGAGATCGACTTTTATGGGTTTCGTCTTTTCAGCTTTATCGGCCTTCTCGTGCTTGCCATCGTCGGTCTTTTTTGCGCCGTCGTTTTTGGCGGCATCGGATTTGTCTTTATCCTTGTCTTTATCTCGATCTTTGTCGGCGTCTTTGTCTTTATCTTTGTCTTTATTTTTGTCTTTGTCGGCGTCCTGGTCGTCGGGTTCCTTCTTCTCTTTCGCGTCTTTGTCTCTCGCGCCAGGAGTTTTCTCGTCTTCATTTTGCGGAGCGAGCGGAGACGCGGCATCGGCCGCAAGCGCGAGCGCATAAACGCTGCGCGTCACGTCGAAGGCGTCGCTCGTCATGTCGAGGCCGCTGGTAGATGTCCCGTAATTCGTGCTCTCGGTGAAGTAGAGATATTTTCCCCCGCGGTCGAATGCCGGAGAGCGAACATCGCTCATGCCATCGGTGACGCGAGTGCTCTTGCCGGACGCGACGGAATACAAGTACAACGCATGGAATCGATTTGCGATGGTCTGCGTGTAGGCAAGCCACTTCGAATCGGGCGACCAGGCAGCGTCGTAGTCGCCGTCATCGACTACGCCCTTGTCGATGACTCCGCCCTTGCGCGTCACCGTGTCGAGCAGCCAGATTTCCATTTTGTTGTCGTGAAGGGCAATCAGCTTCGAGTCAGGCGACCATTTTGGGTTGAAATAATAAGTCGCATCATTGGCCAGCGGAATTTTTTTTACGTCGCCCGCTCCCGTCTGGTTGCCGATGTGCAGCGCATACTGGCCCGACTCATCGGAAAAGTACGCGATGCTTTGTCCATCGGGCGACCAGGCTGGCTCACGCTCCATGACGCCGGGAGTGTTGGTGATATCGCGCGTCGAACTTTCTTTCGCGGGGACGGTCAGGATGTCGCCATGCGCTTCAAAAACGGCGCGCAGGCCGGTGGGCGAGATAGCGAAGTTCTGAATGTCGCGATCCGCGGGCGCGAGACGCGGGCGAACCTCGGGCAGGTCGGCGCTTACGTCCACGTTAATCGGGTGAGCCTGGCCGCTCGCGGGGTCGAACAGAAAAAGTTCGCCGAAACGGTCGTAGACGATGCCACCTGGACCCGCACTCGCCGAGCGAATATCCGCGCCCTCGTTCTTCACGACCTCGGTCACGGCTTTGGTCGCGGGATCGAAACGAAACAGGGTTACCGGGCCGTTGCGGTCGGAGAGAAAATACACCTGCTTATCGACCCAGACCGGATTGAAATCGTTGGACCGGTCGCGCGGAATTTTCACCACATCGAGGGTTGACATGTCGGCGATCCAAACCGAACTGGCCAATCCGCCACGGTAGTTTCTCCACGCAACGTAAGTCGAGTAGTTGAAGGGCGAGGCGCCGCTCACGGGCGAGTAGGCAAAGTATTTTCCGTCCACGGAAAATTTGCCCGATGAAGCGATCGGCAACGGCAGCGCGGTGGGCAGACCGCCGGTCAGGGAAACTTTGAAGAGCTTGGTGTAGCGCGGGCTGGTGCTTTCGCGATTCGAGCGAAAAACTACCGACTTGCCATCGGGCGTCCATCCCACGACAGAGTCGACCGCGGGATGGTACGTGAGCCGCTTCGGAACGCCGCCCGTAGCCGGGATGACAAAGACGTCGGTGTTGCCATCGTATTCGCCAGTGAAGGCAATCTGCGTGCCGTCGGGCGAGAAGACCGGGTCGGTCTCGATGCCGGTGCCGGTCGTCAGGCGGGAGGCGTGGCCGCCGTTGCGGTCGACGCTCCACAAATCGCCAGCGTAAGAGAAGACTATCAGGGCGCCATTGAAGGTTGGGCGCTGGAGCAACGGGTGCGAAGGCTGAGCAGCGAGGAGGAGCGGGGAAAGTGCGGCGAGGATGATGGCAAAAGAAAAACGTCTCAGGTTCATAGGGTGCTCCTTAAATGCGGTGCCGGAAAACTCCGGACGAAGGTTCGCAGGTTCGATTGGCAATCAAGCAGAGTGGCCCGAGTCAGTTTATATCAATCCTTCTCCACTTGCGCATTCAGGCTGCTCCGCGCCCGGTTTGAGCGATCGGGTGTAGACTGATGTCGAGTTCGATGGAGTTGCGCCATGAGAAAACAAAAAGGGTTCTCGCTGATCGAATTGCTCATCGTGGTGGCGATTATTCTCATTATCGCCTCGATCGCGATCCCCAACCTGTTGCGCGCCCGGATGTCCGCCAATGAAGCCTCGGCGGTCGGGACGGTACGCACGCTGAATACAGCGCAGATTTCGTACAACTCCGCCTATCCGGAGGTCGGTTTTGCCGGCACGCTCAATGCATTGAGCGGATCGTCGTGTTCTCCGCCAAGTTCGACTGGCGCCTGCTTGATTGATACGCAGCTCGCTTCCGGCACGAAGAGCGGATACAGCTTCACGCTCACAGCGAGCGGCACACCGGCAGGTTCGTACCAGGTGATTGCCTCACCGTCGGTTCCCAATCAAACCGGCGTGCGCTTCTTTTGTTCGTATTCGGACGCGGTGGTGCGCTCGGCGGTGTCTGCCATCTCTACTTGCGACGAGGGTGTTACACCGTTGCAATGAAAATGCGGGGTTGACATGCAAAACCAGATCCCAAGACCATTTATGAGATAGCGTAGTGCGCCCGCCGGAGTCTCGTGAGTTCAGTAGATCAACTTCAAACCAAACTGAATCTGTCGTGAGGTCGTTGCCGTTGCGGAAATTAGCCCGGCTGAAGGACTGATTACGCTCCCGGAAAATACGATGGCGTTCGGCGGGCCAAAATTTGTGCGGTTGGGAGCATTGAAGAATTCCGCTCTGAACTGCAACTTCATCTTCTCGGTTAGCCGGGTGTTCTTGAAGAGCGAAGCATCCACTTCGACCAAGCCTGGACCTGTAAAAGTTCCTCGGCCGAGGTTGCCGTAGGTTCCGGCCTGGGGCAACATAAACGAGTTGGGATTGAACCACTGAGTGGGGCTTCCGAGAATAATCGGACCGTGAAAGGCGGGATTCAGCGAGGGACGGTCGGGGTTTCTCGTATCTCCGTCGCCGGAAACGTTGGATCCATCCTGAGGAGTAAAAGGAAAACCGCTGGCAACCGTCGTGATTGTGTTGAAGGTCCAACCGCCGACCAAAGTGCCCGCCAGTCCGGTGGCGTTGGATAGCCAGTGTTGATCGTGTCCAAAGGGCAGTTCGTAGGTGGCCGTGAAGTGCGCTTGGTGCGCGACGTTGAGCGCGGATGGTCCCCAATCTTTTCGCAAGTCAAAACGATCCATCACCATTTGTGGCTGGTTGTTGGCTTGCGCTCCGGTGAGCGCGGAATTATTGTCCAGACTCTTCGACCAGGTATAGTTGGCACGAAATTGCAGTGTTCGAGAGAAGCGCCGGGACACATCCACTTGCAGGGCATTGTAGCTGCTGTTGCCTGCTGAGTACCAGAAAAATCCACTCGATAAATAAGGATTGGGGCGCGAACTCACGACTGGAATATATTCGGCGCCTTGGGGCACGGTGCTCGTCGACTTGCCAATTCCGCCTGCCGCGCAGCCGGCTGGATTGGTGCAAATCTGTGGCGGAACGCTGTTGGGATCGATGCTGACCAACTGGTGGAAGCCGAACGAGCCTGCATAACCAAGGCGGAACACCGTGTTGCTATCGAGCTGTTGCTCCAAGCCGAAGCTCCATTCCTCGAGCGTGGGAATTTTCGCATTTGCCTGCACTCCCTGCGGAGCGTACGTGGTGCAAGGCTTGGGGACTCCTGGGCCGCACTGTTGCGCGGGCAGCTGCGTCGGATCCACCGGAATGACATTGAATAGAGAAGTATTGGCAAACGAAATCTGCCCGTTGAAGGGAGGAACGGAGTTGAGTTGAAATGCAAGCGCGTCGAGCAACGAATAGTGAATTCCAAATCCCGCATGAACCGCGGAGGTTCCGCGTCCGGAGGGATCCCAGGCCAGCGCAACGCGGGGGCCGAGCAGCCACTTCGCGTTGTTTTGCGTGAAGGCCGAATTGCCGACTCGCGGAGCGGTTTCAAGCAGGCCATCGGAGCCGGTAATGAAGTTAACGGCGCGGCCCGCTTCTTCGTTCCAACCGGTATCGAATTCGTGACGCAGGCCAAGTTGAAGCGTAAGATTGGGCCGCAGCCTGATAGCGTCCTGCACGAACCACGCGCCCATCAGGCTCCGCCAACCAAGTTCGGTGGCTTGAGGAACAACTTGAAAGGTACTGACCGTTCCCTGCAGGAAAGTCGCCAGAGTACTGAAACTGGCCTGGCCCAACTGGCGCGAGGCAGTGTCTTCGTTATCCTGCAAACGCTCGAACCAGACTCCGACGCTGATCTGGTGAATGCCCTTGCTGATTTGCAGATTGTCCGCGAACGTAAATAAATTTCTGCGATTCCAGACGCTGGATGCATTGTTCGGTCCGGCCGAAGTGATGGTGCCGTTGGCGGTGGTGGTGACGCCGCCGCCGATCACGATTCCGCCAGGACCGCGCCCGGTTACAAATGGACCGGCTGCCGGGTCGAACGTGGCTTGCGGCGAGGAATCATTGGTGAAGCCTGCGCGCGAGAAGCCCGCAATAAAATTATTGAGGATGCGCGGCGAAAAGACGTGCGTCTCCTGCAGACTCATGACATGATTTCTTAGGGCGAGTGTGGATGCAAAGAGCGGGTCCGCCAGCGGGATCAGACCGTTGCCATCGTCGATGGTGTAAGCGCCGGACAACGTATCTCGATCGCTGCGGTTGTAGTCCGCGCGAAGGGTCCCAAAATCCTCGCGGACATGCTGCTTGGGATGATTAAAAGATACGGCCTCGCCGCTTCCCAAAGATCCTCCATTGGGCAGCGGCCAGAAAGACATATAAGGAAGGATCTGCGGGTTCGGACTGGCCACGACGCAGTTGTTGACTAACTGACGCGCGCAGGTATCGGGCACAATGCTTACGCTGCTCAGCGACGTATTTGCCCGGAATCCTTCATAGTTGCCAAACAAGAAAACTCGATTCTTTTTGAGCGGCCCACCCAGCGAGCCGCCAAACTGATTTCGCTGGAAGGGCGGAATCGATCCCTGATCGAAATAGTTGCGGCCATCGAGCGCGCTGTTGCGGATAAATTCATAGAGAGTGCCGTGCAGCGCGTTGGTGCCCGCCTGCGTCACAACCGTGATTTGAGCGCCTTCACGCTTTCCGTATTCCGCGCCGTAACCGCTGGCCAACACGTTGAATTCGCGGGTCGCATCGATCCCCAATAGATCGCCGCTGACTCCGCCGGGACTCACCGCCAGTTGGCTCGATCCCATGTATTCCACGCTATTAAGCAATACGACGTTGTCGGCCGGCCGTTGCCCATCGACCGCATATGCATTGCCGTTGCTTGTGGTCGTGTTCGCGCTTCTCAGATTGGTAAAGTTCGTCGTGCCTGGATTGAGCGCGATCAGGTTATCGAAGCTGCGGCCGTTGAGCGGCAGATCTTTGACTTCGCTTTCACTCACCTCGCCCGACACAGAATCGGTCGTCGTATTCACGATGGGGGCTGGATCGAAAATCGTGATTTGTTGGAAAACTTCGCCGACTTCCAGCCGCAGATTGATCACTGCCTGCTGGCCGACATCTAATTTGACACCAGTCCGGAGAGCGGCCTTGAAGCCTTCTTTTCCCGCTCTTATTTCATACGGCCCCGGAGACAACGAAAGAGCGCGATAACTTCCGGCGGCGTCGGTCGAGCCAACCCGCGCCATCCCTGTCTCCGTGTTTATCACGGTGACGGTTGCACCGCTGATCGGAGTTCCAGAAGCATCTTCTACTCTGCCGAAAACTGCGGCAGACACCTGGGCCATCGCGGCATTCGGGCATGCTAGCATCACCAGAACCGCAAACAACCGCAGCTTTAACTTTGAGGGCATTTTCTCGTTATGATTCTTGGGACGAAGTGTTCTGAACGTGAATCTGAGTCGCTGTTGCTTAAGGTTATCCTTCCTTGAGTGGGAGGGTCCAGAGGATTGCGGCGGTCTGCACGTGACGTTGGTTTTACAAATCGCGGATGCTCAAGGCGAAGATGGCTGCGCTCACGGGGCACAAAGCAGGTCCTTCGCTTCGCTCAGGATGACAATCGTTATGAAATAAAAGCGGTAGAACGACGAACACAGGAGATCGCTCATGCCTCTTCCTCTCGCTGACCTTCCGGAGTGCTGGCCTGCGCTGCCGACAGAATCTTGGAAAGACACTTACGCCACGCTCCACATGTGGACGCAGATTGTCGGCAAAGTCCGGCTGCGGTTGACGCCGCTGGTGAACCATTGGTGGAATGTGCCGCTCTATGTGACCGCGCGGGGCCTTACCACGTCTCGCATTCCCTATGGACCAAGTGCTTTCGAACTCTGCTTTGACTTCATCGGTCACGAGCTTGTACTCGAGACGACGGATGGACTTCGGGCGACGCTTCCGCTTGCGCCGTGCTCGGTGGCGGATTTTTACGCGAAGTTGATGGCCCTGCTCCGGTCCTCGGGGATCGACGTGAAAATCTGGTCCATGCCGGTCGAGATTCCCAATCCGATTCCTTTCGATCAGGATCGCGCGCATCAGTCCTACGATCCCGTGGCGGTCGAAAAATTCTGGCGAATTCTATTGTCGGTGGACGCAGTCTTTGGCGAATTCAGATCGAAGTTTATTGGCAAGAGCAGCCCGGTGCATTTTTTCTGGGGAAGTTTCGATCTCGCAGTGACCAGATTTTCGGGGCGGCGCGCTCCGGAACGCGCGGGCGCCGACGCGATTACGCGTGAGGCTTACTCGCATGAAGTCAGCAGCGTGGGCTTCTGGCCGGGAAGTGGCGATATCACGGACGCAGCTTTCTATTCTTATATGGCTCCCGAGCCGGAGGGATTCAAAGCTGCGCCGGTGCGTCCGAACGCTGCCCACTATGCGCCGCAGCTTGGCGAGTTTCTCCTGATGTATGAAGACGTGCGCAAGGCAAAATCGCCGAGCGCTGCGCTACTCGATTTTTGCCAGAGTACTTATGAGGCTGGAACCAGTGCGGGGAAATGGGATCGCGCAGCGCTGGAAAGATGACTCTCTCTACGATCCCGGCGAAATTGAGTGGCGCGCCCAAGTGGATCGACCGCGGGCCGAAAGTTCGCCTGTCGGCTGAGAGTAGGGGCCTTCGACTACACCTGGACTTCACTTCGTGAAGCCCATGTTCCGCTCAGGATGACAATTTTTTAGGGCTGCGAATAGAGCGCGCGTTTGAGGAACTCTCCGGCGCCCGCGCGGCCAAGGAAGTTTTCTCCCTCAACCACTACGCGGCCGCGGGAGAGCACGACGTCTGGCATGCCCGTCACTTCTATTCCTTCGAACATCGAATAATCGACGCGCATGTGATGAGTCTTGGCACTGATCGTGTGTTTGCGATTGGGATCGAAGATTACGAGGTCGGCATCGCTGCCTACGGCGATCGTGCCCTTGCGCGGATAGAGGCCGAAGAGTTTCGCGGGCGTGGTGGAGACCAGTTCCACGAAACGGTTTACGCTGAATCTTCCGCCGGCGACGCCTCCGGAGTAGATCAGACTCATGCGGTGCTCGATCCCCGGGCCGCCGTTGGGAATCTTGGTGAAATCGTCGCGCCCCAGTTCCTTTTGCTCTTTGAAACAGAATGGGCAGTGGTCGGTGGAAACTACCTGCAGGTGATCGGTCTTTAATCCGTTCCACAATTTTTCCTGATGCCACTTTTCGCGCAGCGGAGGCGTGAAGACATACTTCGCTCCTTCGAATCCGGGCGCGTCGAAGTTTTCGAGCGAGAGATACAGGTATTGCGGGCAGGTCTCGGCATAGACTGGGAGGCCGCGATCGCGGGCCTCGCGGACCTTTTCGAGCGCGTCATTGCAACTCAAGTGGACGATGTAAACCGGGGCTCCAGCCATTTCGGCCAAGGCGATGGCGCGCGAAACGGCTTCGGCTTCGGCCGTAGTGGGCCGCGTCAGAGCGTGATATTTCGGAGCTTTCTTCCCTTCCGCTAAGGCCTGCTGCACGATCACATCAATCGCGCCGCCGTTTTCGGCGTGCATGCAGACCAGTCCGCCATTTTTCGCAGTGGCACGAAAGGCTTTGAAGATGCTTGCATCGTCGAGCATGAACACGCCGGGATACGCCATAAATAATTTGAAGCTGGTGACGCCTTCACGGGTCAGAGCATTCATCTCTTCGAGTTGCGCGTCGACGAGATCGGTGATGATGCAATGGAACGAGTAATCGCAGACCGCCTTGCCGGAGGCTTTCTGCATCCAGGTATCGAAGGCCGTGCGCAGCGTTTGGCCTTTGTACTGGATGGCGAAATCGATCAGCGTGGTCGTGCCTCCGAAGGCCGCGGCACGGGTGCCGGTGTCGAAATCGTCGGCGCTGGTGGTTCCGCCGAAGGGCATGTCGAGGTGAGTGTGCACGTCGATTCCACCGGGGAAGACATACTTTCCTTTGGCATAGATAATCTTCTTGGCGTTTTCGCGGGGCAGGCTTTGGCCGACAACGGAAATCTTTCCGTCGCTGATGGCGATGTCGCTCGCGTAAGTGTCGGCGGCGGTGACCACGCGGCCGTTTGCGATGATGGTGTCGAAGCCCATGGCTGTGCGTTCTCCTTACGGCGGCGAAGTAGAGATTTTATGCTAAACTCCCGGAACTAAGTAGCAAGAGCTTGCACCGCCGAGACGCCGAGAACGCCGAGAAAATCTTTTCTCTTTTGTGCCAGAGCGAACGCCTTGTAACATCGGGGCGTTCTTTCATCCTTGTTCTTTTCAGCTCTTAAAGGTTTTCTCGGCGTCTCGGCGGTAAAGAAGTGTCGTCACGCCATCACAGGAGAGAACATGCACTTCGGCATTACGATCAAACCCGACATGACGGTGGAGCGCATCGTCAGTCTTACGCGTCAAGCGGAGGCTTCGGGATTTGAGTACGGGTGGATCTTCGACTCCCACGTGCTTTGGCTCGAGCCGTATCCCATGCTCACGCTCATGGCGACCAACACGGAGAAGATGCGACTCGGCACTTGCGTTACTAACCCGGCCACGCGCGACATTACGGTGACATCGAGCCTGTTTGCAACGCTGAATCTGATTTCGGGCGGGCGCATGCAACTCGGTATTGGGCGCGGCGATAGTTCGCGGCGCGTGCTGGGAAAGAAGCCGGTTACGGTGGCGCAATTGGAGGAGGCGATTCATGATTTCCGTAATCTCACCGGCGGAAACGAGATTTCTTATGAGGCCGGAAAGGCGCGGCTGACTTGGGCAGCGGGTGGCGTTCCTCCAGTGTGGGTTGCGGGATATGGGCCGAAAGTTCTCGAACTCGCGGGGCGCGTTGGCGATGGCGTGATCCTGCAATTCGCCGATCCCGATTTGATTGAATGGTGCGTCAGTTTCGTAAAGAAGGGCGCTGAGGCGGCGGGGAGAGATCCGCGCACGATTGAGATTATGGCGGCGGCGCCGGTGTGGATTTCCGACGATGTGAAAGTTGGGCGCGAACGGGTGCGCTGGTTCCCTGCGTTGGTTTCGAACCACGTCGTGGATCTGGTTTCGCGCTACAAGCCGGAGGAACTTCCGCCCGCCTTGACCTCTTATATACGCGACCGCGACCAGTACGATTATCTTCATCATTGCGAAGTGGACAGCAGCAATGCAAATTTCGTCTCCGACGAAGTGACCGACCGCTTCTGCCTGCTCGGTCCCTCGGAGGCGCATATCGAAAAGATTCGTCAGCTGGCTCGATCGGGGGTTACTCAGTTCAATATTTATCTTATGTGTGGGGACGAAGAGGACACGCTGGAGAAATATAAGAAGGAAGTGCTGCCCTCGTTCCGGTGAACTCTCTTATCTTTATTTTCATCGTTCACGCGCTATCTGACCCCAAAAGGGCAGCGCCCGAGAAGCGCAGGCGGAAGCAAATCGAGGCAACCTGGTCGTGGTCTTGTTTGAGAATCCGGACAAGCACGTCCCCGGGCATGTTGCGATCGTCCGGCCATCCGATAAATCTTCTCGCGCGTTGGAACGCGACGGACCCCAGATCATTCAGGCGGGTCAACACAATCACACAAGTACGGTAGTGCGAGTTGGCTTCAGAAACCATCCTGGGGCGTTCCCGGGCGGCGTTCGCTACTATGCGCATTCCCTCGAACTGTCGCGATAACTGGAACCTTCATCAGCCCGTAGTATGCAAGAAACGAAACCGCAAATCCGACAAACCACGAATAAGCGTACAAAATTCGCAACGGAGCAAAGACCAGCCCCACCAGCGCCGTACCCGTTCCGAGCGCCAGCGCCAACACCGCGAGCCAGTTGAAGCCGCGGGAATACTCGTAAATGCCGCCGCGCAAATAAAGATCATCGACCACCAACACGCGCCTCCGAATTACAAAGTAGTCGCAAATCATAATCCCCGCGACCGGCCCGAGAAATGCGGCATAACCGCCGAGCCATCCGAAGATGAAGGTGCCGTAGTCGGAGAGCATTTTCCAGGGCATCAGCGCGATGCCCATAAAACACGTGATGATGCCGCCGGTGCGGAAGTTTATCTTTCTGGGCCAGAGGTTGGAAAAGTCATTGGCCGGAGAAACTACGTTGGCGCCGATATTTACGTTCAGCGTCGCGAGCAGAATCGCCAGCAGCGAAATCACTACGGCTACGGGCGAATGAAAGCGACTTAGCAATTGCACAGGGTTCCAGATCGCGGTGCCGTAGACCACCACCGTTGCCGAAGTCACCAGGATTCCGATCAGCGAATAGAGGGTCATCGTGGTTGGCATGCCGAGGGCTTGTCCGATGATCTGTTGCCGCTGGCTCTTCGCGAAGCGCGTGAAGTCGGGGATGTTCAGCGATACGGTGGCCCAGAAGCCCACCGTGCCATTCAGCGCTGGAATCAGGAATTTCAGAAAATCTGGAAAGTTGGCGAAGCGCGAGGGCGCTGACAGCATAGGGCCGAATCCGTCGGCCGATTCATAAGCCCACGCTAGCAGCAACAGGCCGACGGCCAGCAGAATGGGCGCGCTGATTCCCTGCAAGAATCGTATGTACTCGATGCCCTTCAAAATCACGGCAAGATTGATTAGCCAAAATGCCATAAAGCAGATGGCGGTGCTGTGAGCGACTCTTCCCCAGGCCGGCGAAAGCGTGGTAATCAATGTGTTGATGGCCTCGCCGCCGATCCAGGTCTGGATGCCGAACCATCCGCAGGCTACGAGGGCGCGCAAGACTGCGGCCACGTTCGCACCCAACACGCCAAACGAAGCGCGGGCCAGGACTGGAAATGGAATGCCGTAGCGCGCTCCGGGATGCGAATTCAGGAGCATGGGGATGAGGACGATGGTGTTGCCTAGAAATACCGTTGCGACCGCCTGCTTCCAGTTCATGCCTCCCTGGATCAGGCTGGCCGCGAGCATGTAGGTCAGAATATTGACCGACATCGACACCCAGAGCGCGGCGAAACTGTACGTACCCCAAGTGCGGCGGTCGGGGGTAGCGGGGGCTAGGTCGGCGTTGTAGAGTGGGCTGGACTCGATGGAGGAAGGTGGCATGGTCGAAGCAGCAGTCAGTTGTTGGAAAGGTAGCGCCGCCGTCCTCGGCGGCTGTCCGGCGGG
>OBLW0100002974.1_pt1 | contig 13460 bp, 10 predicted proteins | sample 1520161 | NCBI WGS metagenome assembly OBLW01 (sample SAMEA3539309, study PRJEB22396) | soil metagenome | biome: tundra; feature: field; material: soil | place: USA | collected 2010-05 | depth 0.15 m
GTGATCACCCGCCGCCAAGACCCCTGAAACCCAACCGGCAACGTTCTGACCTGGGGGTGGGCACAGCTGGGTTCGAACCAGCGACCCCTCGCTTGTAAGGTGCGTCCGGCCGTGCGCCGTATTAGGGTGTTCTGGAAGATGGCCAGGTCAGAAGCTCCTTTTCAGCCCAGCTGGGCCCGGTTGAGGCGAGTTCGCACCGGTTGCGACCTCCCAGATTCCTCCCAGTTGATCAAGGAGGAGCACCATGTCCCACCACCGCCTGCACACGGACGCCAGCACTTCCGCCATCAACGGCACCCATCCTGCCAGCGAGGAGCGGCCCTCGCTCCGGCCAGGCCGGGCTCAGACCGCGCGATCGTGGCCGCTGCTCGTCCTGGCCCTGCCGGCAACAGTGGCGGTCTGGTCCGGATGGGTGGGAATCGGCCAAATGACGGGCTTCGGGCAGGTCTACCCCCTGCCAGGAATCTTCGATTCCCTTCATCTCGACACCGCCGTCACCCTGCCGGTCGGCGTCGAAGCCTACGCCGCCTACGCCCTGCGGGCGTGGCTGTCCGCCAGCGCCGCGGTGTCCGCCCGGACCCGCCGGTTCGCCCGCTGGTCCGCAATCGGCTCGCTGGTGCTGGGCATGGCCGGGCAAGTCGCCTACCACCTCCTCGCCCAAGCCGGGGCCCGGCACGCGCCGTGGGCCATCACCACCGCCGTGTCCTGTCTCCCAGTCCTGGTCCTGGGCATGGGTGCCGCCCTCGCCCACCTGCTCCGCGCCGACCAGCACAACCCCCGCCAGCCGGAGCGCGCCGAACCAGACCTGGCGGCAGACCATGCTCCTCCAGCGATACAGTCCGACATGATCGAGGCACAGGCCGCCGCCGCACTGCTCAGCACATCGGGCAAACGCATCTCCAGGCGCACCCTCCGCACGGCCGGCATCCACGGCTCCAACACTGACCTTGGCGCACTGGCGCGCATCGTGAGGTCCGAAGCCGACCTGCGGGAGAACGCCGGGCGACCTCGTCATCCCGGAGGCGCAACGAGTTATACACGAGACATTGGGATGAACTCCTCAGGCGTTCCAGATGCACGACCTAACCGGCCCACCGCCGGCGCCCCTAGCCGGACTGATGCGGGCCGCGATGAACCGGTCGGCGGCGTAGCCCGCGGCGATGGCCGCGAACCAGGACCAGGATCCCAGGCCGACGTGCTCGTTCAGCAGCGCCGCGGTGTGGAGCCAGGGGCACAGGATCGCGGCGCTGGCCAGGACCACCAGCAGCCAGGTCCGGGCATGTCCGTCCCGCCGCACGGCGCTGATGACGATGCCGCCCGCGGCCAGGACGACGAGCAGGCCGACCCAGTACCAGGAGCTGGAGAGCGGGCATAGCGGTGAGCCGGTGTGCGCCACCGGAGTCAGGATGGTCGCCTTGAACCCGTGCAGGTAGCAGCGCCCGCCGATCAGCAGCCACGCAGCCAGGAACGCGGCCACCACGGTCACCAGGATGGCGACCCGGCGGAGCGCGACCCGCCCGCCGGGTGCGGCGAGCGCTGCGAGGAACAGCACGACCACATCAAAGAGGATCGTCGGATACGACGTGACGTCGGCCAGCACCAGCGCAACGCCCGCAGTCCGTGAGGCTGAGTGCCAATCATCCACACCGCATCCACGTCAAGTGACTCAGGACCTGAGGGCCAAATCGGATAGGAGGCAGTCGATGACCGCCTCTTCTTCCACGGCGATGCGGTGGTTCATCATCGTGGCGGCCAGGTCGCGGTCCCATGGTGTTTCAACCGGCCTGCCCGGCGGCGGAAGGCGTTTCAATCGGCGGCAGCGGGCGAGCCCGTTGCGATAGTCGGCCGCGCCGAGGCGCCACGGCAGTGCGCCCGCTTCGATGAGGGAATGGGCGATGGCGAGGCCTGGCCAGTCGAAGTCACCGTGGTAATGCAGCACGGACCCGGCGTGCTGGAGTGTCTCTAGCAGGAGACCTGCGGCGACGCTGGGCCTGCCTTCGACACAGGCCAGTGGCGCGGAACCAACACCGAGCTGGTCTGCGGCGGCTTCGATGACGCTCGGGTTCTCGCAGATGAACACGGTTGGTGGCGTACCTGACACGGCGGCGCCCTCAGTTTCGAGGTAGTGCCGTATCTGGCCGAGCGTGAGCCGGGCTGGCAGGCCGGCGGCAGCGTTGGCCTTAAGCGTAGTCACGATGGGCCCGCTGCCGGGCAGAGCAAGGCCCAGCGCGAGCACAGTCGACGAGACGGTGTCGAGGGCGACCCCGGCGCTTGCCCAGAGCGCGCGCCTTCCTGCGGAACCAAGGGGGACCTGCCGCTGACCGCAAAGCCAGGCGAGCGCGCGCAGCACAGTCGCTGGGACGGGACCCTCATCCAGCGCATGTGCCTGTCCCAGCACACGGCTGGCAAGCTGGGCTAATCCTGTGCCGGGATCGGGCAATGTGGCTAGTACCGCCAGCGCATCCAGAAGCACCTGGCGGCGTACCGGCACGTCAGCCGGCACCCGGCCTGCGCGGTGCTCGTCCGCGAGCCACACCTCAAGCGTCGGATGAAGCATGAGCGCTGGATGACGGGCGGCTTCGGCCCATACCTGGTCGCTGGCTGCGCGCTGGGCCGCCTTATCGGCGCGGCGGCGGCCGGCTTCGTCGCGCAACGGCCCGCCAGCCGCGGTGAGGCATGCTGCCAGCCCGGCGGACAACCCACTGGCCCGCAGTAGTGCGTCTAGCCGTGCCAGGCTGACGGTAACGGTTCCGATTCGGTGAGTTGGCCAGCGGAGGAAGTCAGCCATCGCGGCGGTCTCGGCGTCGCTCAGCGCGGACAGGTCCACGCGTATGCGCTGCCGCGAAAGGTCATGCTCCCAGGCTGCGCGCACCGTGCGCGTGAGCCATCCCCACGACGGCCCGTTGAGTACCTCTTTGATGCGCTGGATGGATTTATTCTCAAGAACCTCAGCCATGGAAAGCCGAGCAGGATCTGGCTGAGCTGTTGGTGCGCCGGTGATGGTGCTCATGCCGCGTTTCCGGAGGTCGGCCCATTGTCAGTTTTCATCGCGGCATCAAGGTCGAGCAGCCGGTGAATCGTGTTGCCGTCCCACAGGGTGCGAGATCCTACTACCGCGTCGGCGGCGCCGACGAGATGGTAGACGGCAATGCCGTCGAGTTGACGGTAGAAACCCTGCTCGCTCTCACTGGTCGCCACGAGGTCAAGGTCCAGGGCGCGGACGAGCTCGAAGAGGTCACCCCGGTTGTCCTCGTCCACTCCTGCGAATACCTCGTCGAGCAGGATCAGCCGTGGTGAGCCGGGCGACTCGCTTCCGTCCGGCTCGATAGCAAGTACTCCGGCTGAGTTGCAGTACGACGCCGCAGCGGCGAACAACGGCAGGTGCAGGCAGACCGCCTTCTCACCACCCGAGAGGGATCCGTGCGCCTTGCTTGTCAGCGGTTCATAAGGCTGGTCCGGCGCTCGCCTGAAGCTGACGGTAAAACGCCACCATTGCCGGTAGTCGAGCAAACGGCCCATCTGTGACTTGTAGTCAGCATCGGCTGTGGCCCGGATCGCCGCAACGTGCGACCGGAAGAAGTCCTGCAGTCTCGCCCGCTCGGACTCCAGAGGCGCGTCTTTAGCCATTAGAGCCACGATTTCCTGCATACCAGGAGCATTCTTCTCGTCTGGTGCCCAGTTCAGGCGTACCTGGATGCCGCTACCGGTCGGGTGACTGGACATGAGCTTGGACATCGACTTGATCGCCGTGCGGGCGTCCCGCACTTTGGTCGTGACTTCGCGGCGCGTGGTGTCGGCTAGGAACTTCCGGAACAGCTCCGTCTCATGCTGGGCCAGCAGATGCTGGTCCCGCACATGTTCGTCGATCAGCACGGCGATCATCTCAGCAAGTGGGAGCGTACGCGTGCCACGGCTCGCCTGCAGGAGCAGCAGCCCGTCGCGCTGCTCATCGCGGACGCTGACTTTCCCGGCGAGATTCGGCTCCAGGTGGTACCGGATCTCGTTCACGCGGTTCGCCGCTGCCTCGACGGCTGTGGCATCTCGCGTCACCCGGTCGCCTACGAATTCGCGGACCGTGCGGGCCCAGTCACGTCCCGCACGTACGCCGATGGACGTGACAACCTCAGGTTGGGTTCCAGTCCCCCGTGCGGCGTCGGCGCCTGGTGGCGCGTCGGGAAGCCCGGCTATCGCGAGCAGGCCCAGCCGGTGTGCGGCCAGGAAGGCCACGCTTGCGTCACCGCGTGCACTTTCCGCCTCCGCACGACGCTGGTCAAGGACGCCAAGCTCCGCCTCGGCGGTCGCGCGCGCCTGGACTTGCGTGCTTTCTTTGGCACTGAGGCCCGTACTCTCCTGTTCGAGCCGGTCCTGCTCCTCGCCGAGACGCTCCAGTTCGGCGACGATTGCCTCATAGTCGCTGCCGTACTTGCTGGTAAGCGTTTCCAGCTCGGACTCCTTCTCCAGCAGCGTCGTCGATCGCTTGCCCGCCTCGTCGCGCTCACGTTCGGCTGGGTCGGCACTGGCAATGGACCGGGCCTGGGCGAGCTGTGCTGTGCCAAGGGCCCTCAGCTCGTCGATCCCGGCGCGCAGCCACCGCTCAGCGCCTGACCGGTAGCGCCCGACCGCGTCCGCGAGCGCGCCGGCATTGCAGTCAGCGGGCAGTGAATGCGCCAGTAGTCCCGCTCGCAGTGCGGCGCTGCTCGTGCTGGACCTTTCCGCGGCTGTGTCCTCTTCTTTCTCCCGGATCGCGAGCCGGGCCCGGGCCCCAGCGAGCCCGGCGCTGGCGGTGGCGACGTTTGACCGGGCTTCCCGGACTCGCCCCGCATCGGGAATCGCTGTGCGCTCCTCTTCGACCGCCGCGCACGCCGCACGGCAATCATCGGCGCGTGCGCGCAGCCCGGCAGCTGCCGCACTCCATTGGGCCGCGAGCATCCGGGCTTGTTCGGCGAGCCGTCGCAGCGGGGTGGCGGGCGCAGCAATGGAGGGTGCGGCGAGCACGTCTTCGACTAGGCGCCCGAGTGATGCGGCGAGATCCGAGGCGCCCACGCAAGCAGACGCCTCATCCAGCCCCGCGATTGGTTCTGGGCTCTGGGCGGCATCGGCGATGACAGCCCGCATGCCGACGGTGGCGTGGGAGACGCCAGCCGCCGCGTCGCGTGCCGCGTCGCGAAGCTCACGGACCCGTTCATCCCCGGGCAGGCCAGCGCGCTCGCTGTCCACACATGCCAGCCCATCGGTGATCTCGCTGCTCCAGGTCTCGAACCCAGCCAGCTCTTCCCGATGTTCCCTGAGCTGGCGGCGGACCTCGGCAAGCTCGGACAGCCGGGCCAGCTCCCGGTTACGGGCCCCGATCAGGGTGACATTGTCCACTCGGTGCGCGCCGGTGAGGGCGCCCGCGCGCCATGATCCATCACAGCCGAGTACCAGGTGCGCTTCTGGGCCGGCCTCCTGGGCCGACCGGGCGCAGGCCACCCGGGCGAGCGCTGAGGTAACCACATCGGCTGGTACGCCCGCGGTCGCGCAGCCCTCATCGGCGACGAGCACACCGGCGAGGGTGGTTCCAGGGGACGAATGTGTCCAGGCGTCCATCTGAGTGTCGAGCAGCGGCTCGCTATCGTCGCCGGACAGCAGCCGACCGTCCGGGCTAAGCCAGGCATCGGCGACCCCGCTTCCTATCGCCGCCGCTTCAAGCCCAAGCCGGTCGGCTTCATCTGCCGAAGAAGCGAAATCGACAAGCAAGTAGAACGGAGCACCAACCCGGCCGCCCCGGCTCGCCTGCCGGGTTAGCGGCGCGGCGGGTTCCGGCAACCCGCCCTCGGCGAGGTAGCATTCCCGGGCGGCCAGGGGTGCGATGATCCCGGAAATGCGCTCGATCTCGGTAGCGACATCCGCCTGTTCGGCTAGCAGTTCACGAGTGCGGGCGGTCCCCGCCTGGGTGGCCCATGCGCTCGCGGCCTCGCGTACGTCCTCCAGGTGCAACGCCAGCAGATCGGGTGGTGCCTCCCCCCGGGGCAGCTCAACTGCCGCGGCTGCCCAGGCCACGACAGCGTCCCGGTAGCCGACCAGAGCCTGGGCGTGTGTGGTCGCGGCATCTCCCGCGGCCACGAGCAGGTCGGCGAGCTCATGCACTCGCGTGACTGCGGCGGCGGCAGCGGCTCTGGCGTCATCGCGCGCGCGTGCTGCGGCGAGATCAGTCTCCTGCTCGGCGATCAGGGCCGCCGTGCGTGCTGCTGCCGCCTCCGTTGCCCACCGAGGCGCGTGTTCGAACGCGGTGGCCGGGTCCCACGGCAATGGGGGTGCCTGACCCGCGCGAAGCTGTGCGCTGCGTTCCGCCCATGCGCCGATCTCACCGATCCAGGCCAAAGTGATCTCGCTGTCATCCTCCAGCCGCTTGTTGAGGTCCTGCTCGGCGTCACCCACCTCGGCCTGCGCGCGGCGGGTCTCGCTGCGCGCGGATGCCAGGGCAGCCGCGTGCTCGCGGGCGACGCCGCTGAGCGAGACGAGAGACCCGACTTCGGCTGCCCACGCTCCGGCCTTGTCGTCGAGATGGTCAATGAGCGCGCGAGCATCGGTGAGCAATCCCTCCAGAACGTCTTCGTCGCGTACGTCAGCTCCGGTCAGGACATCCAGCGCGGCGGCAAGCTCACCATCGAGCGCGTCAGCATGGGCCAGGCGAGCCTGGCCGACAGCCTGCTCGCGTTCGGCAGCGCTGCGCTCGCGCGCGGTCACGGCATCGTCGATGGCGCGATCGGATGATGCTGCGTCGGCACTGTGGACTTGTTCGGCTCGCCGGGCTGTCTCCGCCGCATGCGCCGCGCTGCTGCGCAGCGAGGTCACCAGCTCACGCAAGGGCTCGACGTCCTGACCCTTCCCGTAAGCCTCATACCTGGTCAAAATGGTGGTGCGTCCGCGATTTCGGGCCAGATTCGTGTCGATCTCCCGGCGCCGGGCATTAATGGCCGTCAACGCCGACTCCGCGGATGCGTGGGCGGCGTGCGCTGCCGTCGCCTTCTCCCCTATTGCACTGATGGCTGATTCGGCAGCCGCCACGGCGTCGGCTCGCGCGGCGCTCGCGATCCGGGCATAGCTACAGTAGCCATCACGGATCCTGCGCAGATGACGGATCGTTTCCTCGAGCTCGGCTACTGCCGTCGCATGCCGATCGAGTCGCTCGAAGCCTTCAGCCAGGTCGTCTACGATCACGTCGGACACCGGTGGGAGGCTGTCCCGGAGGACGTCGTTGAGCCCCCTCTCATCCAGCTTGTCTGAGAGCTTGGGCCGCCGCAGTTGCAGTAGTGTGCGCCGCAGCGCTGCATAACGGACAGGGCTCAGACGGTAGAGGGTGTCGTTGACGGCCGAGCGGTGGGCGGCCGCGTCAGGGTGGACGCAGCCGGGTCGGCCAGAGGCGGCCTGTTCAGCCAGAGCCGCAGCCAGCTGCTTGGCGTTCAGCGGCTCAATACCGGGCTTACCTACTGAGAAGTCGACACCGATACGGGCCGCGGTAGTGAAGTAGTGCGCTTTGACCGGGCTATCACGTGTACCCTCCAGCATTGCCCCGGCGCTGAAGTACTCGCGGCTGCCGTTCGGCAGGCGCCTGCCGAACTCGACCCACGTGTAACCACGCTCGCTGGTGCGGGCCCCCGTTTTGTCGAAGCCGATCAGCCAGAGGTACATGTTGCGGTCGCGCCCACCGAAGGTCGAAAGGCGCGAGGGGGTGAGTTCGGCATCCATCAGGTAGGGAAGAAGTACCTCCAACGCCATCGACTTACCGGTGCCATTGTTGCCGCGCAACAGCAGCCGGCCATTATGGAATGCAAAGACCTGTTCGTCGTAGAGGAAGAGATTGAGGATCCCCGCGCGCAACGGCTGCCACCTGCCCCGAGCCGGCTCGGGGAGGCCAAGGATCATGTTCATCGGCAAGGTCGTCGTCACGGGGTGCGCTCCTGGTCCATAGCCTGGCGGACGAGAGCCTGCCCCGAGCGGAGATCATCCAGGTCGCTGCCGGCCCGCTCTGGCACGGCAGCATCGCAGCTGGGCGAAGGCCTCACGTCGGCGATCTCTGGCCGGTAGCGGCCAGCCGCTGGCAGCAAGGTGAACCCAGCCGCATCGACAGCCGCCAGGTCCAGGCCGACGAGCAAGCTGAGCGCCGCGGAGGCCAGCTGCCCCGCTCCATCAGTGGTCTGGTAGGTGCGGGCCCAGGTCTGGTTCGCCCGGAGCCTACCGGCTATCACCCGCTCGGCATTGTGCCGCGGGTGTCGAACCGCTCCGATAGGGACTGAATCGGGCTGTAGTGCGCCGAGCAACAGCAGTGCAGCGAACTTCACGAGATCGTTACCCTGAGGGAACCGCACGTCGGTCGCGATGTCGTCCGGGTCGATGAGTGCCCAGCCTTCGGATCTCCGCTCCAGCACCATGCCCGCCTCAGCCGTCCAGTTCGCGATCCCTCCGATGGCCTGCTGCAGGTAGGCGCGCTCCCCGGTGTCGAGAGAGTCGAGGTAAAGCACAGGATCGTCGAGCAAAATCCGCATGATGCGATGACGGGCGCGCCGGCGTATCTGTTCCTCGCTGGCGGTAGGAGTGCCCGTGGCGGCGAGCGCCAGCGCCCTTTCGAGGGCGCCGATCCGGGTGGCGCCACCGCCAGCGTCCGCCTCACCGTCGGCCGTTTGCGTCCGCTCGGGCGCATCCGGCGGTACCCATGGACCGTAACGGCTTTCATGAAGCAGGTGCTCGAAGGAGGTGGCCAGGCTGGGCGGGTACGGGGCGGCGATCAGATGGCCGAGCCGACGGTCATCGATGTCGTACAAGGCGTTCGCATCCTGGTCGTTGGCGTAATCCCCACGCGTCTCGACGACGCCAAGGACACCCAGTTCGACCAGGCCGGTCACCGCGTCGACGAGTGCGATCCGCTCGTCCCGGCGGGCGGTGAACTCGGCGATGCCCTCGGCGCCTGCGGTGACCGCCTGAACTCGGTCGGCGAGATCACGTAGGCTGATCTGCGGGCGGGTGGTGTCGGACAAGACCGCCGCGATCACGGCGAGCAGGCTGTAACGGCGCCGGGTGAACGGGCGGGGAGTGGAACGCCCGGTGCGGGCGCCCCGGCTGGCGCTTGGGCGGGCCGGCACTTTGCGCAGGCGGGCGAATCCGTGCCGGGCATCCACCACGAGGACCCAGCCGCATTTGTCATCGAACCATCGCTGGAGCCACTGGGCGTGCGCGACGACAGAGCTGAAACCATCGCCTGAACTGCGGTCGAGCAGCGGACGCACGAGTAGTGCCCGGATCGCCCTGGCCCGCACCGCTGCGGTCTCTTGCGAGTTCACGTGCGTCATCGCGTCGCCGGCTGGGCGCGGAGCAGGTGATCGGCGACGGCAATGGGCGGGATGGCGTCAGCTGCCGCGCGCTCGGCAACCCGGACGTTTTGACGCCACTCCACGCAGACGTGGTAGTCGGGAAGAGTCCAGGTGCCGGTCGCTGCTACCAGCCGCGCGGCGGATGGGGGCAGCGACTCTGCGAGATCGATCTGCATTGTCCCATCGACGCTGACAGCGTGACGGGTCCCGTCGCGGCGCTGGCCTGCCTGCAAGGCGCGGTAGATAAGCGATGCAAGCAGCCGCAGCACGATCGGGTCCACCGGGCCGCCGGCCCGGGTGTTGATCTCGCTGATGCGGACGGCACCAAGCCGCGTCAGTGTCTGGGCAGCATCAGCAGCGCGCTGCTGAGCCGAACGAGCCGAGGCCATGAGCGCCAGCTTGGCCGCTGAACGATCGGCCACATGCTTGGCCCGGCGCACGTAATCGGTGCGCCCGCCTGCGCGGAGCTGGCGCGACAGGTGCACCGCAGCCCGCGCTTCCCACCAGCTAGCCGCAGCCGGCACCGTGTCATCGTCGAGGACGATTCCTAGGTGGCGAGCAGGCGACAGGCCGAACGCGGCATGCCAGAGCCGGTGTGCCTCGTCGTCGCTGCCAGCCGCCTCGAATCGAGCCGCGAGGCTCAGCAGGTCGGCAGAACGACTCGACGGGCTTGAGGACGACTCACGGATGCGCTCAGCAGCGCGCGTGATCCCGAGGATGGCTGCCCGCGCTTTGCCATACAGGGCGGCAGCACCGGTGCGGGCTCCCGCTTCCGCACGGAACCATTCGGCCAGGCCGGTCAGATGTGCCTGCGCCAGGTGCGCCCAGGTCAGAGTGCTCATGTCGCCGTCCAGGACGATCTGGCCGGAAGCCGTCTCGCCCGCCGCGAGCGCTATCCTCACCGTCCCGGCGTCGATCAGGTCAAGTGCGTCCAGCCGGGCCCGAATGTGCCCGGCGAGGACATCGAGATCACCGATGAAGTCGTTAAGATAAGCGATTGTGTCCGCCTTGAACAGGGCGAACTCATGAACGTCGATAGACGGCACAGCCAGAAGCCGGTTCACCTTCTGCATGAACAGCGCCGCGTTCGCAGTCAGGCTCTTGAACCGGGTGTGCAGATCTTCGCAAAGCCCATAGATCCGCTCACCGTCGGGATGCGGCTCGCGCATGGCGCTCACGAGCTGGGCCAGCATCTCCTCAATCTGCCGGAGCGCAACGGCCTGCAGGCCACCTACCCGCCGAAGCGCTTCGTCGAGAGTGGCGAGCGCCGCTGCGGCGGCCTCGCCACCCGGCGTGAGGTCGTAGACGTAGGCCGTTCGCTCGTAGCTCTCCAGGCTGGTAGCCCGGGCAGTGTCAAAATCCTGCGAAAGATTCCCCCAGCGCCACAGTTGCTCAAGGCGCGCACTGACCTCGGCGATGCTCGGCACACCGTCGTCGGTCTCTTCGCTGTGCGAAAGGAGCCGCGCCGAAAGCGCGGCGTGGACCTCTTCGGGGGACAGCCGACTCGCGTAGCCAGCCGCAGCATCGGCGAAGATCTCCATGATCTCGCGGTACACCGGCGCCTCGCGCACAGTGGCATAGCGCAGTAACGGCTGCCTATCAAAGCACCTGCGGACCATAGTGACTCCGGTCGTGTCATGAATAAGGAAACCATAGGCAAGCCCACCGACAGTTTCCCGGCACACCACCCTTCTCCGAGCGCCCACGCCGGCAAAATCGTGGCCCAGCATGCCTCCGCTCGGCCACATCACTGGGCATGCATGCCAGAACTCCGTGCGCAGCGCACCGGGCGGCATCGTTCGCTGACACCGGCCGTGGCGGCGCGGCGGTTTCGATTCTCCCAAGGGGACGTCTGGACGTGCCCGTCGTTCACCCGCTCCGCACCGGCTCCCACGGTACGGGGCTCGGCGCTCGGGCTGGTCCCCGTGGTCCGGACCACGGGGACCAGCGGACCCGAACGGCCCCGAAGCGTCCCGGGGCAGGTGACGCCGAACAAATCACGCGGTTGTTGCCCGCCTGACCAGTGCCAAATCGGTCACCGGGCAGGATCACCCGCGCGGGCTCATCCACCCGGTCCCGAGACGGTAGAAGGCGCTCAGCGGCCCCTTTGCCACAAGAGCAACTCGGGGCTCATGGCGTTGAGCTGAGTGAGGGTCGCCACGAGCTCACGCGGGTACGACAGGCGCCATGAATCCCGGGATGCCCATGAGCTACTCAGCGAACGCGACGGCCGCGTGCGCGGCCTGGCCTACGGTTTGCATTAGGGTCGGCGCAAGCGTCGGCATGCTCCCAGAGGCGGACTGCGGCCCCCTAAGGTCCCAGCCCATGCCAGCGCCACGGACTTGCACGTGCCGCCCGCCGGGTCCTGGCCGACGTCGGCATCGAGTCTGTGCGGATGACTGCCCCGAAGCCGACGCGGAACGGCTACGCGGGAAGGTTCGTGCTCACGGTCGCGGCACTGCCACGACGGCCATCAGGTCGCCGAGGCCAGTGAAATCTGCAGTGTTGGTGGTGTAGAGCGGGAGCCGGTTCGCGACTGCGGTGGCGGCGATCATCAGGTCCGCGATCCTGCGCCTCGGCGTGCGGCCGACTGCCAGCACCGCCGCCACGACTAGCCCGAACGCCCGCGCCGCCTCGGTGTCGAACGGCAATGGCTCAAAGGTGGATTCGGCGTGCTGGAGGACGTTCATCCGCCGCGCCCGTTCGGCCGGGTCGCTGGCGTGGTGCGGCCCGGCGGACAGTTCGGCGAGCGTCACCGCGCTGATCACCATCTCATCAGGCAAGCGCGCACCGCCGAGGGCGGCCAGGTGGATGACGATGTTGGTGTCGATCAGGCCCCGCGTGCGGGCCTCACCAGTCACGGCTGAACGGGTCCTGGTCGGCGATGGCGTCAATGTCGGCGCGGAACCTCTCCGCGTCGAGGACCGGGGCGGTCGCGAACGCGGCCATGACTTCCTCGCGCGGGACGAAGATGCGCCGGCGCAGCGGGATCAGGCGCCCGATCGGGGTGCCGTTGCGGCTGATGGTGAAGGACTCGCCACGCTCCACGGCCCGCATGATCGCGCCTGATTCGTTGCGGAGCTCGCGCTGGGTGATCTCACGCCCGGGCTGATCGGTCATGCCACAATCGTACGCCGATGTGCTACCAGGCGCTACAGCCTGTCTGGTCCAGGAGAACCGAGATGATCTCCCAAATTTCTCCCAGTTGATCAAGGAAACCTGGCCCAGCGGCCACGACAACCGCGCGTCAGCCGCTGACCTGCGGCTCCGAACCAGAGACACCGGCCCAAACCATGAACACTTGCCTAACCTATAAGTAACCCAGGAGCCTTCTCTAAGATTTTAAATGGCCTCTGACCTGGGCAAATGTGGGCGCAACTGGGTTCGAATCCGCCGTCGTCGGCACGCTCGATGACGACTGCGTAACTGGTCATCGAGTCCTCCAGTTCAGTCCTGCCTGGCTCAGACCGCATCGGCTACGCCACCCTCAAGGATCCCGGTGGGCGCGTGGGCCGCAGGCATGTCACTGGGTTGTCCAGGTACGCGCGAGCCATCGCATACCGGCGCTCGATGTGGCCTAGCGCGATGTTGCAGTTGTGGCAGAGCAGTCCGCGCACACACCGGCCGCATGATCGGTTCTTCTCCTTACAGCACGCATGGTCATGGTCCACGTGGATGAGCTGCCCATCCTCAAACGGCTCGTGGCACATGCCGCAGGTGTACTGCTGCGCGTCCAGCAGGCGGTCGAACTGCTCCTGAGTGAGCCCGTAGTTAGAGATCCGGTACTTCCGGTTGGACTTCTTGCGGGACTCCGGTGATTCGGGATGCGGGTGGTTGCGCCGGTATTTCCTGCGGCGCGCCATGTTCTCGGCTGTCATGCATGACCCGCCGTGGCCAGGGGTGCGCGCACATGTGGTGTTCTTGCGGGGCATCCACTTATTGCATAGCGCTATAGCCGTACTTTTGTCATTCGCTGACATAGTGCTTCACCCACCTGGTCAGTCAGAGCCCGTGGGGTAAGCGAGGCAGTGAGGTACTGGACACGGACTCGAAAATCCGTGGGCGCAGGTGGGTTCGAACCACCGGCCCCTCGCTTGTAAGGCGAGTGCTCTA
>OBLW0100002977.1_pt1 | contig 13443 bp, 10 predicted proteins | sample 1520161 | NCBI WGS metagenome assembly OBLW01 (sample SAMEA3539309, study PRJEB22396) | soil metagenome | biome: tundra; feature: field; material: soil | place: USA | collected 2010-05 | depth 0.15 m
ATAGCGCCGGCGCCGCCCCGGTCACTGGTGCCACCGGGCCGGCCGGTGGACCGCCTGCCGCCGGTCCCCCGGTCGGCAGCGACTGCGCCGCGGCTGGCTGAGTCGCTGCCCGAGCGACCGCCAGGCCGGGCGGGGCGGTCAGGCCGCGGGCGGCTTTCAGGCCGGGGGCGGGTGTCGGGCCGCGCGGAGCCGGACCCTCCCGGTGGGCCGCCGGTGGCGCCGGGCTCGTCGTCCAGGCGCATGGTGAGCGAGATGCGCTTACGCGGGATGTCGACCCCGAGCACTTTGACCCGCACGACGTCGCCCGCTTTGACGACCGTGCGCGGATCAGCGACGAAGTCCCGCGACATCGCGGACACGTGCACGAGGCCGTCCTGGTGCACACCGACGTCGACGAACGCGCCGAACGCCGCGACATTGCTGACGACGCCTTCGAGCACCATGCCGGGGGCGAGGTCGGCCAGCGTCTCCACGCCCTCAGCGAACGCCGCGGTGGTGAACGCGGGGCGCGGGTCACGGCCCGGCTTCTCGAGTTCGGTGAGAATGTCGGTGACGGTGGGCAGGCCGAAGCGCTCGTCAGTGAGGTCCTGCGGCCGGAAGGAGTGCAGCACCGCTGTATTGCCGATCAGCTCGGGCATGCTCACCGCCGCCTCCTTCAGGATGCGCCGCACCAACGGATACGCCTCCGGATGCACGCTGGACGCGTCAAGCGGGTCGTCGCCGCCCGTGATGCGCAGGAATCCCGCGGACTGCTCGAATGCCTTGGCGCCAAGCCGGGGGACGTCTTTGAGAGCCTTGCGGCTGCGGAACGGCCCAGCGGCGTCCCGGTGGGCCACGATGGTGCCGGCCAGCCCCTCGCTGATCCCGGACACCCGGGCCAGCAGCGGCGGCGAGGCCGTGTTGACGTCCACGCCAACGGCGTTGACGCAGTCCTCGACCACCGCATTCAGCGAGCGCGGCAGTTTCCCCTCGGAGAGATCATGCTGGTACTGGCCGACGCCGATGGACTTGGGGTCGATCTTGACCAGCTCGGCCAGCGGATCCTGCAGGCGGCGGGCGATCGATACCGCGCCACGCAGCGAGACGTCCATGTCGGGCAGTTCCCGCGAGGCGTACGCGGACGCCGAGTACACCGAGGCGCCCGCCTCGGACACCATGACCTTGGTGAGCTTCAGTTCCGGATGTGCCTTCATCAGGTCCGCGGCCAGCCTGTCGGTCTCCCGCGAGGCCGTGCCGTTGCCGATGGCGATCAGCTCGACCCGGTGCGCCGCCGCCAGCCGGGCCAGAACGGCGATCGACTCCCCCCACCGGCCGCCCGTGCTGGCCCGGGGAGACGACCCCCCGGAACCCCCCGGCGGTCCTGTTCCCGGCGGTCCTGTTCCCGGCGGCCCTGTCCCCGGCGGCCCTGTTCCCGGCGGCCCTGTCCCCGGCGGCCCTGCACCCCCGCCAGTGCGCCGCTTCAGGTCGTGCGGGTAGATCGTCTCTGTCGCGACCGGCCGGCCTGTCGTGTCCACCACGGCCACCTTGACGCCAGTGCGGAAGCCGGGGTCAAGGCCCATGGTCGGCCTGGCGCCCGCGGGCGCGGCGAGCAGCAGGTCGCGCAGGTTGCCGGCGAACACGGCGACCGCCTCGTCCTCAGCCCGCTGCCACAGCCGCATCCGCAGGTCGACACCGAGATGGACCAGGATGCGGGTGCGCCAGGCGCGGCGGACCGTCTCGGCCAGCCAGCGGTCGGCCGGGCGCCCCTGGTCAGCGACGCCGAAGTGCCGCGCGATGATCGCTTCGTAGTCGCTGCGATCGCCCTCGCCCGCGGTCGCACCGCCGGCCGGCGCACCGCCGGCAGGCGTCTCCTGCGGGTCCAGGTCGAGATCCAGGATCTCTTCCTTCTCGCCGCGGAACATCGCCAGGATGCGGTGCGAGGGCAGCCTCGTGAAGGGCTGCGCGAACTCGAAATAGTCCGCGAAGTTGGCGCCGGCTTCCTGCTTGCCATCGCGCACCCGGGAGACCAGGCGGCCCCGCGACCACATCCGCTCCCGCAGCGCGCCGATCAGGTCGGCGTCCTCGGCGAAGCGCTCGGTGAGGATCGCGCGGGCCCCTTCGAGCGCGGCGGCCTCGTCGGGCACCCCGCTCTCCGCGTTCAGGTAGGCCCCCGCCGCCCCGTGCGGATCACAAGTGGGGTCGCCGAGCAGCTGGTCAGCCAGCGGGCCAAGCCCGGCCTCGCGTGCCATCTGCGCCTTCGTGCGGCGCTTCGGCTTGTAGGGCAGGTAGATGTCCTCCAGCCGTGCCTTGGAGTCCGCCGCCATGATCTGCGCTTCAAGCGCCTCGTCCAGCTTGCCCTGGGAGCGGATCGACTCCAGGATCGCGCCGCGCCGTTCGTCAAGCTCGCGCAGGTACCTCAGCCGTTCCTCGAGTGTGCGGAGCTGCGCGTCGTCGAGAGTGCCGGTGGCCTCCTTGCGGTAACGGGCGATGAACGGGACGGTTGCTCCGCCGTCGAGGAGTTCGACGGCCGCCGTCACCTGGCCTTCGCGGACGCCAAGTTCCTGGGCGATCCTGCGGTGCACCGGCAGCTGACCGGGTGCCTGGATGGGCGCTTTCACGATGCTGGACCGCCCTTCCCGTTGACTGTTTGTGCGCCGCCTGGCCGCGCTGGCAACCACCGCGCTCCGGCTCATCAAAGCATTGTGCCGCGCCCGGGTGGCTGTCACGGACTCGTACCTGCCCGCCGAAGCCCCGGCTGGCTTTCGACCAGGGCCGCTCCGGAACTGCTGACACCGCGGGCGCGGCGGCCGGAAACCCGCACACCCCGGGCCGCGGGGGCGGCGCCCAGCTGGCACGGGCACCGCAGGCTCCCGGGAGCGCGAGTGGCCGCCCGGCTGTCGCCTGCGTGAGCGGGGACGCGTTACGGTCGCAGGGCGGATCGTTGTGCGCGTCGATAAGGGGGCTGGCTGTGTCTTCGGCGGAAGGTCCGGATAGCAGCAGAGTGCGGGTCGGGGCTGGCGGGCGGCAGATCGATTCCTCGCGTGATGCGGTGATCTTGCAGGCGGCGCTGGACGGGCTGGCCGAGCACGGCTATGACCTGCTGACGATGGATGAGATCGCTGCCCGGGCGCGTGCGGGCAAGGGTGCGCTGTACCGCAGGTGGCCGTCGAAGGCGGCGCTTGTCGTCGACGCGATCGTTGCCTGGCGCAAGCAGCTGCGGCCGGCGGCGCCGCCGGATACGGGGTCGCTGCGCGGGGATGTGGAGGCGATGATCGCGTCGGTGCCGGATCTCGGGCCTGCGGACGGCCGGCCGGCCGGCGTGCTGCTGGGCCTGGTTACGGCGGCCAGCCGCGATCCTGAGCTGCGTGCGGCGCTGTACGGCCCGGTCTTGGAGCAGCCGCGGCGGGCGCTTCGGGAGGTTCTGGACCGGGCGGCCGCGCGCGGCGAGATCCCGGCGGGCCGGGATCTCAGCCTGGTGCCGGATGTCGTCATTGCGCTGAACATCCTGCGGTTCCTGGCCGGTGAGCCTCCGGATCGCGAGTTCGCCCGGCGGGTTTTCGAGGACATCTTGTTCCCGCTGGTGACCGCTCCGGTTCCTGGCCCGGGCGGCGGCCGCCCGGGGCGGGCGGGCAGCTGAGCCAGTCCATGCGCCGGGGAGCTGGCGCGTGCGGGCGCCGACTGTTACCGTGATACGGAACCGTTCCGTACCGCTAATGAGGAAGGCTGCTCATGCCCGCGCCGATGATCGAGGTGCAGGCGGTCACCAAGCGGTTCGGGCGGGTCCAGGCGCTGGCCGGGGTGAGCCTGGCCGCTGAGGCCGGCAGCGTGGTCGCCCTGCTGGGCCCGAACGGGGCCGGGAAGACCACGCTGGTGCGGATCCTGGCCACGCTGCTGCGTCCAGACGGCGGCCGGGCGCGGGTTGCCGGGTATGACGTCGTCTCCGATGCCGGGCCGCTGCGCTCGGCGATCGGCCTGGCCGGCCAGTACGCGGCGGTGGACGAGCTGCTGACCGGGCGGGAGAATCTCGAGCTGGTCGGGCTGCTGTATCACCTGAGCCGGCGGGAGTACAAGCGCCGCGCTGCCGACGCGCTGGAGCGGTTCGGCCTCACCGATGCCGGCGGCAGGCCGGTGAAGACGTACTCGGGCGGGATGCGCCGCCGCCTCGATATCGCCGCCAGCCTGGTCGGCCGCCCGCCGGTCCTGTTCCTGGATGAGCCCACGACCGGGCTGGACCCGCGCACCCGCAACGACCTGTGGGAGTTCATCGAGAGCCTGGTCGGCGACGGCACGACGGTGCTGCTGACCACGCAGGTCATGGAGGAGGCCGAGCGTCTCGCGCACCGCATCGTCGTCATCGACGGCGGCCGGGTGATCGCGGAGGGCACCGCCGGGGAGCTGAAGGACCGGCTGGGCGGCGGGGTGCTGGAAGCCAGGGTGACCAGCCCTGCTGACCTTGGCCGGGCCGCGGCCGTGCTGGCCGGTCTCGGTGAGGGCCAGCCGCACATCGACGCCGACCGGCAGCGGGTCAGCGTCCCGGCCCGAGGCGGCACCCGCGACCTGCTCGCCGCGGGACGGCGGTTCGAAGATGAGGCCATCGGCCTGGACGACCTGGGCATCCGCCGCCCGTCGCTCGATGACGTGTTCCTGTCCCTCACTAGCGGTCCGGAGCCCGTCGGCCCGGCCCGTCAGCAGGCCCGGCCAGCAGCAACTCAGGAGAATCCGTGACCGCGATCCGCGCCCGGCAGCCGGCGCGGCGCCCTCCCCTGCTGAACCCGGTGACCGCCATCCGTGACACCGCCGGCATCGCCAGGCGCAACGTCCTGCACATGACCAGGACACCCCAGGCGATCCTGTTCGCCGTCCAGCCGGCTTTGATACTGGTGCTGTTCCGGTACGTTCTCGGCGGTGCGATCAAGATCCCGGGCAGCAGCTATGTGGACTACGTGGTTCCCGCCGTCTTCATCGAGGCCGTCCTGCTTGGGGTCATGGCCACCGCCATCGGGCTGGCCGACGACCTGCGCACCGGGATCATCGACCGCTTCCGCAGCCTGCCCATGGCCCGCTCGGCCGTCCTGGCCGGGCGGACGATCGCCGACATGGCCCGGTGCGTGCTTGCCCTGATCCTCATGACCGGTCTTGGGGTCCTGGTTGGCTTCCAGTTCCACTGCACGATCCCGGCCGCGCTCGCCGGGATGGCGCTGATCATCGCATTCGGGTTCTCCTTCTCCTGGGTCTACGCCACGATCGGCCTGATCGCCAGGGACCCGGAGACCGCGCAAGTCGCCGGTGTCCTGCCGTTCTTCATCCTGATGTTCGCCAGCTCGGCGATCGTGCCGGTATCCACAATGCCCGGCTGGCTCCAGCCCTTCGCACGCGACCAGCCGTTCAGCGTGACCGCCAGTGCCGTCCGCGCGCTGTTCCAGGGCGGAGCCACCCATCAGTGGATCTGGCAGTCCCTCGCCTGGTCCGCAGGCATCCTGCTGGCGTTCTTCCTCATCGCCGCCCATCTGTACCGCACCATCACCACATAACAGCCGACGGCTCATCCCCGCGCAGGGCGGATCCTGGGCGCCGGCGTGCGCGTACCAGCTGCGCGGCCTGGCGGCGTGACGTTCCCGGACGGGCAGGCCGGTGATCTCGCCGAAGGGCTGATGGTCGCGGATGGCGTCTTTCAGCTGGCGACGAACCCGCCCGCAAGGGGCGTGCATCCACGCTCGGCCCCGCCGCGATGGTCAAGCCCAACGCCAAGACGCCCCGGCGGCAGATCGCGGAATCACCGCCTTGACCCTGTCCGGGCACGCGCAGGATCACCGGAAGCCTGGCACTGCGGAAACTGCCCTTACCCCGGCACCCTCGTGCCTGTCGCGGTGTCGCTGCTCAGGATCTGACCAGCCGGGCGATCGCGTCGGAGGCTTCGCGGACCTTCTCGGCCGCGGCATCGCCGCCTTCGGCGATCGCCCCGGCCACGCAGTGGCCCAGGTGTTCTTCGAGCAGGCCGAGTGCCACTGATTGCAGCGCTTTGGTCGCGGCGGCGACCTGGGTGAGGATGTCGATGCAGTATTTGTCATCTTCGACCATGCGCTGCAGGCCGCGGATCTGCCCTTCGATGCGGCGCAGCCGCTTCAGGTAGTCGTTCTTGTTCTGCGTGTACCCGTACATGTGGATCTCCGGCCTCGCTGGCAGGGCCTCCCGCCTGCTGGTTCCCCACTCTACGGCTGCCTGGTCATCGCGCCGCGGCAGCGGGTCCTGCGCGCTGGGAAGCCGTACGTGAGATGGCGTCAGCCCGAGGAGCCGAACTGGATGGGGACGGTGATGACCTGGGTTGCGGTCCAGGCGGTGGAGCCTTGGGTGAGCTGCCAGATGGTCAGCCTGGTGCGGTGGACGGCGAGCGCGTCGATCCCGCCGGCCGGGCCCAGGGCCAGTGTCGCGGTGCCTGCCGGGAGTTCGGGCAGTGCGCGCCACGTGGTTGCGGTGCTGGTGATGATCACGCCGCGGTTGCCGTTCAGCATGATGGCCGCGGTGCCTGCGGGCCCGAACGACGTGGCGGTCAGCGCCGAGGCGTTCAGCCGGAACTCTGGTGACAGGGTCCAGTGCCTGGTGCTGCCGGCGGACCAGGCGGCGAGGAGGCTGACTGAACGCCCGGTGCCGGCGGCCAGCAGGGCCTCGGTGGTGCCTGCGGTCCGGGTGAGCCGGAGCACGGTGATGGGCTGGCGGGCCAGTGCGGCGGGCAGCTGCGGTCCTGCTGCCTGCCAGGTCCCGCCTGTGGCAGCGAAGATGCCAGCGGTTCCGGGGTGACTGCAGCTGCCGGCCAGCAGCGGCGTCCCGGACGAGGTGAAGGCGGCTGCGGTCAGGCCTTGCAGCCCGCACCGCCGGCCCGGCGGGGCCGTGGCGAGGGACCGCTGGGTGGCCAGGGCAGCCCACCGGGTGTAGGGGGGCGCGGCGGTCCTCACGGTGCCGCTGGCCAGCAGCGCGAGCAGGTGCGCGCTGCCCGGTGCTGCGGCGAGGGCGTCGGGGACGCCGGCGAGGGCCGCGTCGAGCGGGTTGCCTGAAGACCATTCCTGGCCGGCGTCGCGGGTGAGTGCCAGCGGGGTAAACGCGAGATACTGGCTGGGCCGGAACCCGGTGATCAGTGACTGGCCGCCGGCGTCGGCCAGGACCAGGCCCCCGTTGTCAGCTACCCCGGGCGGGGTGACCAGCTTCCAGCGGGTGCTGCCGGCCGGGCGGACGACCAGCTGCCAGAAATTGTTGTGCTGCGCCGCGGAGCCGCCCATCACCGCGACCGCCCAGGTTCCGGCGGTGGTGACGAGGGAGGTGCTCAGTGCTGGCCTGGGCGGCGTGGCCTGGGCCGGTGATTGCTGCGTGGCCGGGGCGGCGCTGCCGCAGCCGGCGGCGAGCAGCGCGGCGGTCAGGGCCAGGACCGGGGCGGCAGCCGCCAGGTGGCGTGGCGTGTTCATGACTGCCCCAGCAGGTGCTGTGCGGCGTCGGTCAGCTCCGCGGCGAACGAGGATTTCGTGGCTGTGGTGCCTGGGCCGGGGTTGAAGTTCAGTTCCTGGCGGACGTGGCCGGCCTGGTCGATGACGAACGCGTAGTCGCCGTGGCCGATCATCGACCCGGCCGGGAGAACCTGATCAGGCAGCCCGTAGTCATGCCAGACCTGCTGGAGCTGGGCGCGGGGGCCGGTCAGGTACAGCCAGTTCACCAGAGCGTCCAGGCCTTCCTGCCGGTCGAACGCCTGCAGGTAACCCAGCTGGATGTAGAGGGGGTTGTAGTTGACCGCGACCAGTTCGACATGCGCGGAGTCCGCGGACAGCAGCTGGCCGGCCTGGCGGAATTCCTGCCCCATCAGCGGGCAGTCGCTGGTGCACACCGGGTCCAGGAAGCCCAGCAGCACCACCTTGCCGCGCAGGCTGGCCAGCGTGACCGTCTTGCCGTGCTGGTCGGTAAGGGTGAACTCCGGTGCCTGGTAGTTGAGCGGGGCGCTGGAGCCGTCGATGGCCTGCGCGAGGATGGTGTCGGCGACGGGGCTGGCCTGCGCGGCGGCCATCGGGGCCGCGCCGAGGATGATCACCCCGACCGCGCCGGCTGAGGCGACCGACCGGATGCTCACCGACGCCAGCGACCGGGGCGCCATCGCAAGCCGGATCCGGTCCCGCCACCCCGGCCCCGCCGCCGCGGCCGGAGCGGGGGCGGGCTGGGTCGTGGTCACGGGCAGCTGGGCCAGGGCGAGGTATCCGGCGACGGCCAGCAGCGCCCACGGGAGCATGCTGTTGGGGTCGGTGCCGAGCCCGCCGAGGAACCCGAAGTCCTCGATCAGCACCCAGTCCGCCAGGCACAGCACAGTGAAGCCGATGACCGCCGGGCGGATCAGCCTCGGCTGCCCACTCAGGAACGCCGCGCCGGTCACCGCCAGCGCGGCAACGGCGAACAGGTTCACCGCGAACCCGTGCGCGGCGTCGAAGGAACCGAACGCGTTCACCCAGGACGACAGGACGTGTGGCTGGGACGTGACAGCCATCGTCTGGACCATGCCGGTGAGCGTGCCGGGCTGACCATGGGAGGTGCCCTGCCAGAATCCCCGGCCGGGCCAGGCCTGCAGCACCGCCATCCCGGCCAGGAACAGCCCTGTCCCGGCGAGTACCGCCCGGCCCAGCCGGGGCGCATGCCACGCCCGCTCCGGGAGCGCGATCAGGGCGCCGGCGACCGCGTAGATTCCCGCGGCGCCGGGTGCGCCGAACAGCCAGGTCAGGCCGGGGGCGAAGAGCCCGCCGAAGGATTCGCCGAATGCCCAGACCACCAGCCCCCAGCCGACGCTGACTAGCCCGGCGAGCCGGGATGAGGCGCCCCGGGCCGCGGCCAGCATCCAGATGCCGATCCCGACCTGGATCCACACCGCGGAAGCGCCCGCCTGCATGGGGTGATACGACCAGGTCGTCCCGGCCCAGTTCACCACGTGCTGCACCCACGCCGGTGAGCTCGCCGCAGTTGGCTCGATGACCTGCGACGGCAGGCCCACCGCCATTTTCGGCTGGGCCTGCAGGATCCCGTCGAAGATCCACAGCAGCCCGAAGCCGATCCGCAGCAGCTGCCGCCACGCCGGCTCAGCCGCGGAGGTGCCGGGCGTGCCCGCGGTCGCTGGCCCCGCGCCAGCCTGGGCCGCGGCGGGCAGCCAGGCCCGCACGGTCACCCAGGCGAACCCGAGCACCATGAAGATCAGCAGGGCGATGAGCCCCTGGTGGATCAGCGCGGCCTTGAATGCGGCGATCACCGTGAGGTCGTTGATGTTCAGGCCGGAGTTCATCCCGGACATGACGTCACCTGTTCCTCCTCCCGCACAGCCGTGCCGCCGGCTGGCTGGTCATGCCGTGGCCGGGCCGGCCGTGATCGCCAGCGATACCAGGGTGTCCATCGAGCTTGAGCCATGCCGGGCGTTCTTCAGGGCAGCCTGGTGGAACGGCCACGCCGCCCACCCCGCGACCGGTGCAGCCAGCGCCACCAGGACCCACTGCCAGCCCGGGAAACGGTACGCGGGAAACAGCGACAACAGGACCGACAAATCACTCAGCGGGACAAGGAACACAAGCGCGACGACCAGCCGGCGGCGAAGATAACGGACCCGGGCGTCATCCGCGCCACTGCCCCCGCCGCGGGCGGCTGGCGCAATCACCTCAGCGCCGTAACCGGCCTGCTTGATCTCCTCGATGAGCAGCGGCACGGGAACCGATTCCGGCGCCGTGACAGTAGCCTTCTCTGTCGCGAAGTTCACCGTTGCGAAGACGTTATCCATCGTGTTCAGTTTCTTCTCAACCCTCGCCGCGCACGTCATCCCCTGCACCGAGAACTCAACCTCCCTCAGCCCAGAGTGCGGCCCGCCGGTTACCGCAGCCGATGACATGCCACGTCACCCTCCAGGAAAAGGCCAGGAACCGGGTCACAGCGAACCCGTGCGCCAGGGGCTGGGGCGGGTCACAACCTGATGCTTGCCCGGCGAAGCACCCGCGGATGCCGCCGCACCGGAAATCTACACACCCCGGAAAGACCCGGCAACACGAGGCCGAAACAGCCAGGTAGCTTCGCCGCCGTCAATACCGTCGCACAGTTCCCGGGAATACCCCGGCTGGGTTTAAGGAATACCCCGGCGGGGTTTAAGGAATACCCCAAGGAGGTTCCTCTAGTACCCTGCAGGGGTTTCCGAAAGCCAGGATTCTCAACTCCGGGAAGCCTATTCCTCCCGTCACTCTTGTGCGGGCCGCCGCTGGCCCTTTACGCTTTTCAGGTCACAAGCCGGCACGCGGGGCGCGGCCGGGGACAGCCGCCGGGAGGACACTGACGTGGCAGGACCATCCTGGGTCGCGGGCACCCTCGCCGCCGTCATGCTCGTGACCGCCGCCTACTGCGCCGGCCGGCTGGCCCTTTCCCGCCGGTGCCGGCGGGAAACTGAGTTCGACGCCGACGGGACGCACGTGCTCATGGGCACCGCGATGGCCGGCATGCTCGTCTCACGGCTGAACCCGCTGCCCGTCACCATGTGGGAAGCAGTATTCACCGGTGCCGCCGGGTGGTTCGCCTGGCAGGCCATCCGCACCCGCGGCGGCCACCCTCCCGGCCGGTGGCAGTCCCATCACCCGGTGCCGCACCTCATCGAGTCCGCCGCCATGCTCTACATGCTCCACGTCGTGCCCAGTTCCTCACTCGCAGACCAGTCGCCGGCGGGAACCACCATGCCTGGCATGAGCGGATCCCCGGGCGCAGCCGGAGAATTCCCCGCCCTCGCCGTTGTCCTGGCGCTGTTCATGGTCAGCTACGTCGTATGGGCCGCCGACCAGCTCACCTCCCTGGTACGGGCCCGGACAGCCCAGAACGCTGCCGCACCCCCGCGCACCTTCGCCACCGTGGCCGCTTCCGGCACCCGAGACTACGAAGCGGCCGCAGGCACGCGCGGTGCTGCCGCCACCTGGCACCAGCCCGGAGCTATCCCGATGCTCGCCCCCCGGCTCGCCGCCTGCTACAAGATCACCATGGGTATCACCATGGGCTACATGCTCATCCTCATGCTCTAGCCCTCGCGCGCCCAGGGGGGAGGCGTGCTGGGCGGTGGGCTGGAGTGGGGACCGAGCGCGGTTGTCCCGTTACAACCGCGAGCCGTTGTGCCAGATCGCTCGCTACCTTCCCGCCGGCAGCAGCACTCGGCGTATCTGAGTCTGTTATGCCGGCAGGGTCGGGGCGGTTCGTCAGTGCAGCTGGCCGATGAAGGTGTAGATGACCATGAGGCTGACGAGGACGGCAAAGACCCGGAGCGCCCACAGCCCGGCTGCGGTGCGTGCGCTGAGGGCGGCTCGCGGTACGGGCCGGGAGGTTTCGGCGACGAGCTGGCCGCGCTGGAGGTGCATGACCTGCTTGTCCTCGGAGCGCTCTGGTGGCTGCGGGTCCTGCTCTGGGACGCCGGAGCTCTGGTGTGCGTCGTTCATGATGGGTGCTTCTGTCCTTATCAGCCGATGAGATGGGTTACCTGCAGGAAGGAGTCGATGCCGTATGCGGCTCCGCAGAGTCCGACGAACGCGATGACGGTGATCCCGATCGCGTTGGTTGAGCGTTTGTTCGCCGATGGGCCCATCAGCGCGGTGTCGCTGGCGAGCATGACCATGAAGACCAGGCTGACGGGGAGCAGCACGGTCGCGAGTACGTTGGCGTTGAGCGCGATCGCCAGCAGCGGCGCACCCGGAATGAGGATGATCACCGCAGCGAGCAGCGCGACCCCGGTGTTCGCGGCATAAAAGACGGCGGCGTTGCGCGGTGAGCTGTTGAAGCTGTGCGAGACCCCGGCGCATTCCCCGGCGGCGTAGGCGGTGCTGGCACAGATTGTGAGGATGGCTACCGCTCCGGCCTCGATGAGCCCCAGCGCGAAGACGGTGCCGGCGGCGCTGCCTGCGGCGTGCTTGAGCGCCTCGGGGAACCCGGCGCCGGCGAACCCCTGGATGCCCGATCCGTGGTGGGTGAGCAGCGCGGCCCCGGCGATCAGCGCCCCAACGCCGAAGATCGCGGCCAGGACCGCGCCTGCCGCGGTGTCGTAGCGGCCGTGTTTCACGTCGCGGGGAGTCATGCCCTTGTCGGCGGACGCGCTCTGCTGGAAGAAGATCATCCATGGGGTCACAGTGGCGCCGACGGTGGAGGCCAGCAGCAGCAGCAGCGTGTTGAAGCTCCCGCCGGGAAAGGGCGTGAAGCCAAGAGCGCCCACGACGGCTCCCACGTGGGGTCTGGCCAGGATCGCCGCGAGCAGGAACAGGCCGTTGAACAGGGCCAGGCCGACCGCGATGCGCTCCCAGCGCCAGTAACGCCCGCCGCTGAGGGTGAACACAACCAGCGCTAGCCCCAGCGCGACGGCCACACCGGGGCCGAGATGGAAGTAGGCCAGCCCGACACGGATGGAGACGAACTCGGCTACGAGGGTGACCAGGTTGGTCAGGGTGAGATCGCCGGCGCCGAACCAGCCCCAGACCCGCCCGTAGCGCTGCAGGACCAGCCCGCCAAAGCCACGGTGGGTGACCGCGCCGACGCGCATGCACATCTCCTGGCAGATGAAGGCCATCGCGAAGAGCACCGGGATGAGCGGCACGAAAAACCCGAGCCCGTACTGCGCGCCGTCGGAGGCGTAAGCGATCATGCTCGGCCCGTCGTTCTCCCCGAGCATGGCAAGGATCCCGGGACCCGCGAGCAGCCACAGCAACTGCCAGCGCTTGCTGTGCCCGCGAGCCTGATGAACGCGCGAGCGGTCCTGCGACCGTGCGGTGTCCTCCTCGGTCAGCAGCGGCTCCGGGGGGGTGACGTCCCCCGCCGGAAGGGGAGTGACGGTCACTGGCCGGGCGCCACCCTGATGGCAGCGGTCACCGGGACATCAAGCAGGTGCAGCCCTGACCGCGCCTGAACGGTGACGGCCCCACCGGGACCGACCTCCCTGACCTCGAGGATGTCACCAAGCGCGATGCCCCGGGCCGTCAGGAAGCGCAGGACCGCGGGGTCGCGGTCAGAGACCCGCGCCACCCGCCCCCGCTGGCCCGGCCGGAGCGAGCCCAGGGTCGTGCTGGGCGCCTCGGCCACCCGCCCGTCGCGGGTGGGGATGGGATCGCCGTGCGGATCGGTCCGCGGGTCACCCAGCCTGGCCGCTATCACCTCGCACAGCCCGGGTGAGAGGGCATGCTCCAGCGCCTCCGCCTCGTCGTGGACCTTGTCCCAGGACAGCCCCAGAGTCTCGGCCAGGAACGCCTCGAGGAGGCGATGCCGGCGCACCACCCCCAGCGCCGCCCGCCAGCCGGCCTCGCTCAGCCGCACACCCCGGTACGGAACGTAGACGACAAGCCGCAGGTCGTCCAGCTTCTTCAGCATGCCCGAAGCGGACGGCGCCGTCACGCCCAGCCAGCCGCCCAGAGCGTTCGTTGACACCGGACCACCCACCTCGCTCTGCAGCCGGTA
>OBLW0100002980.1_pt1 | contig 13431 bp, 16 predicted proteins | sample 1520161 | NCBI WGS metagenome assembly OBLW01 (sample SAMEA3539309, study PRJEB22396) | soil metagenome | biome: tundra; feature: field; material: soil | place: USA | collected 2010-05 | depth 0.15 m
TCTTGCGCCAGAACTTGCGGAAGTAACTGAACGCCGAAAGCATGGCGAACACCACGACGCCCCACATGAGCACCATTCCCGGCATCACCAGCACCGGGTACCGGATGCTCAGCAGCAGGCAGGAAATGGCGGCGACCTGGGACACCATCTTGGTCTTGCCGAGGTCGCTGGCTTTAATGGTATAGCCTTCCGCGGCGGCGATGGCGCGCAGTCCGGAGACGGCGAATTCGCGGCCTACAACCAGGATCACCATCCAAGCCGGGACTGCGCGCACCTGCACCAGGGCAATCAGCGCCGAAGATACCAGCAGCTTGTCGGCGATGGGATCGAGCAACGTGCCGATGGTGGTGATCTGACGCCAGCGGCGCGCCAGGTAACCGTCCAGCAAGTCGGTGCTGGCGGCGCAGAGGAAGATGGCCAAGGCCAGCCAGACGTTAGTGATGGTGGCGCCGCGGAAGTGCAGCGCCACGCGCTCCTGGACGAGCGCGGCGACCAGCAGCGGGACGAAGAAGATCCGCAAGATCGTTAGCAGGTTCGGGATATTCATCGTTCCTCCCAACTATAATGCTTCCGCCACTGGTGGGACAAGTGAGGCGGGTCTGGCTCGGCTAGGCCGGAAACGCTGGGCGGTTTGTTCCGATATTAGCTGGCGCGGAAGAATACTTATGGCGGAAACCCCTAAACACGCGCGTTGCGCGGCTGGAAAACCTGATGGTAGTGCTGGCGGAGGCGCAGATCAAGACAGAAGAGCAGTTCCGCAGGACTGAAGAGCAGTTCCGCGAGACGGATCGACGATTCCGTAAGACGGACGAGCGTTTCCAGGATTTGGATGAGCGCATCGAGAAACTGGTGAGTGCGATCGGGGAGTTGATACGGGTTAGGCCCTGGTAAGCGGCCCTGCAAGACCCCCGCCGCCTTTTCCAGAAATTGACGCCAGGCGAAGGCTAAGCGCAAAAGGAAAACTCATGGCGGAGACCTCCAACACACGCATAACGCGGCTGGAAAACCTGATGGGCGTGCTAGCGGAAAGGAGGCCAGGCTGGACGGTGTGCTGGCGGTGCTGGCAGAGGCTCAGATCAAGACGGATGAGTGCTTCCGCGAGACGGACCGGCTGTTCCGCGAGACGGACCAGCGATTCCGCGAAACGGACCAGCGATTCCGGAATTTGGATGAGCGCATTGACAAACTGGTGGTAGAGATCAGGGAGTATCTGCGGAATAAGCCCCGGTAAGCCGTCCGAGGCCGCTCAACCCGCCGTGTTATCCTCAAGAGAGTACGTCTTCCCGGAAATCAACCTTGAAAATCGGCTTTGTCAGTTTGGGCTGTCCCAAAAATCTGGTGGATAGCGAAGTCATGATGGGCCAGCTTGTGTCCCGCGGGCACGAGCTGACGCCGCATCCGGATCAGGCCGACGTGTTGGTGGTGAACACGTGCAGCTTCATCGATCCCGCCAAGCAGGAGTCGGTGGACACCATCCTGGAGATGGCCGAATACAAGAGGATCGGCCGCGCCAAGAAGCTGATCGTGGCCGGATGCTTGGTGGAACGCTATCGCGGCGACATCCGCCGGGACATGCCGGAGGTGGATGCGCTCATCGGCACCAACGAATTGGACCGCATCGCCGGCCTGTGCGAAGGCTGGGCCGATGAGGCCGGCCCGGACCCGGCACCCGCGTATCTTTACCACGATCTGACGCCGCGCGTGCTGGCCACCCCGGGCCACTACGCTTACATCAAGATCGCGGAGGGCTGCGATCATCCCTGCACGTTTTGCGTGATCCCGCAGTATCGCGGCAAGTTCCGCAGCCGGCGCTTCGAATCCGTGATTGCGGAGGCCACGCGCCTGTTCCGGCAGGGCGTGCGGGAGATCAACCTCATCGGGCAGGATACGACCTGCTTTGGCGAAGACCTGGGCATCCCGGACGGCCTGGCGCAGCTTTTGGCGCGGCTGGCGCAAATCGAAACGCCGCGCGAGAAGTGGATCCGGTTTCTGTACGCCTATCCCAACAAGGTGACGCAGAAGCTGCTCGACACCATGGCGGCGCACGATGCGCTGGTGAAATATATCGACATGCCGCTGCAGCACGCCAGCGCGGCGGTATTGAAGCGGATGAAGCGCGGGGCATCCGGCGACATCTTTCTGAAGCTGATCGAGCGCATCCGCCGCACCATTCCTGGCGTGGCCATCCGCACCAGCTTCATCGTGGGCTTTCCCGGCGAGACGGATCGCGATTTCGAAGAGCTTTGCAGCTTCGTGAAGGCCGCGGGCTTCGACCGCCTGGGCGTTTTCTCGTACTCCGATGAGGACACCAGCGGCAGCTATGCGCTCGACGGCAAGGTGGACGCGCGCACTATTTACAATCGCAAACGCCATTTGATGGCGGTGCAGCGCAAGATCGCGCGCGCCCGCAACCGCAAGCTGGTGGGATCGGAAACGACTGTGCTGGTGTCCGGCCTCTCCGCGGAGACCGACCTGTTGTGGGAAGGGCGCATGCCCACGCAAGCGCCGGAGATCGACGGCGTGACTTTGATCAACGATTTCGAGGGTAGCGAACCGCGTCCGGGTCAGATGCGCAGGCTGCGCATCACCGAAGCGCACGATTATGACCTGGTGGGGACGCTGCTGGCGGGCGGCGAGCAGGAGACCGCACTGCGCGTCGAAGCTGCCCCCTCGCTCGTGCAGATAGCCGCTGTTTTATGAAGTGCCCCATCTGCAAGAAGGAAGTCCAATTAGGCGACCCTGAGGCGCCGTTTTGCAGCGAGCGCTGCCGCATCATCGATTTGGGCAATTGGGCTTCGGAAAAGTACGTGATCTCGACTCCGGCGCGCCCTGAGGAGTTGCGGGGACAGGAAGACGATGACGCGGGTTAGTTCTTGGGCAGCCAATTTTGTGGGGCAGACCTCCAGGTCTGCGCGGGTCCTCCAGGACCCGCTCCTCGCGCAACGAAATCAGCCATGTCCGAGCAGGAACAGGCCGACGTGGACGTCGGCCGCAGGACTGGAGTCCTGCCCCACGAATAATGATGCGGACTAACGTCGCCAATGCCATCTCTACCTGGTTTGGCTGCGGGTATTCTCCCGTCGCTCCGGGCACGGTAGGCTCGGCCGCGGCCATCGGCATCGCCATCCTGATTGAACACTACGCAGGATGGAGACCGCCTGCGTTCGCGGCGCTCGCCGTAATAGTCTCAGTGCCCGCCATCTGGGCGGCGGGCGAAACCGCCCGGCAGGCAGGGATGAAAGACCCGCAGTTCGTGGTGGTCGATGAGGTCGTGGGGCAGTGGCTGGCGCTGGCCGGCGCCCGCGCGCTGAATTGGAAGGCGAATTGGATAGCATGGCTGGCCGCCTTTCTGCTGTTCCGCCTGTTCGATATCTGGAAGCCGTTCCCCGTGCGCCAATTGGAATCTTTGCCCGGCGGCGTGGGCATCGTGGCCGACGACCTGATGGCGGGCCTCGACGCCGCACTTGTCTTATTTCTGGCAGGATGGTTCAATCTTTATTAAATATGCCTATTCGGAAATCGGCTGACGGCCGTCCGCAAATCGCGCAAGTCAAGCCTGTGGCCGCCATCGCGGGTGGGGAGTTGTATATTCAGGGAAAGGGTTTTGCCAAAACGGACCGGCCGCGCGTGACCATCGGAGACGTGGTCGCGCCGGTGGTAATCGGCTCGGATTCGCTGGTGATCGCGCGCGTGCCGGAAGGCGCCGCCGCTGGAGAACTGGTGGTCGCCAGTGGAAACCAGTCGAGCGAAGCGTGGGCCTGCGATATAGGCTTCCCCATCGCCGACAATTTGCACCCGGTCGCCAACCCGGCCGTGGATACGTTCGGCAACATTTACACCACGTTCAGCGGATCGCGCGGGCAAAAGGTCGCGGTGGCCGTCTTCAAGATCGATCTGAACTACAATATGAAACCGTTCATCAACGAGATGATGAACGCCACCGGCCTGGCGTTCGACCGCCACGGGCTGCTTTATGTTTCCAGCCGCCACGATGGCGCCGTCTACCAGGTAACGCCCAACGGCAATGCCAGCACCTTCGTGGAAGGCATGGGCGTGGCCACGGGCCTGGCCTTCGACCCCGACGGCAGCTTGTACGTCGGCGACCGCCAGGGAACCATTTTCAAGATCAGCCCCAGCCGCCAGATTTTCGTGTTTGCCACTTTGGAACCTTCCATCGCGGCGTATCATTTCGCACACGGCCCGGATGGATATCTTTACATCACCGGCCCCACTACCTCCAGCTTCGATTGCGTGTATCGCGCTTCGCAGAAGGGCGACGTGGAAGTGTACTATCGCGGCCTGGGGCGCCCGCAGGGCATGGCATTCGACGATGAAGGCGGCCTGTACGTCGCGGCCTCGCTGGCCGGCCGTAAGGGCGTCGTGCGCATCAATCCCAACCGCCAGGCGGAGTTGTTCGTATCCGGTCCGGGCATTGTCGGGCTGGCCTTCACGCCTTCGCGCTCGCTGGTGCTGGCCACTACCAACGCCCTGTATCGCGCGGATGTGGGCATCAAGGGCAGGCTGCTGTTCTAACTGATGACCGCCGAGATCATCGCAATCGGCTCCGAGCTGTTGACGCCGCAGCGCGTCGATACCAACTCCCTGTTTCTCACCGATCAGCTTAACGGGCTGGGCGTGGAAGTGGTCACCAAATCCGTTATCGGCGACGACCTGAACCGCCTGGCGGACGCCGTGCGCCGCGCCGTGTCGCGTTCGGAAATCGTGATCCTTTGCGGAGGCCTGGGGCCCACGGAGGACGATCTGACGCGCGACGCGGTGGCCGCGGCGCTCGACCGCAAGCTGATCTACCACCCCGAAATCACCGAGGTGCTGGAGCAGCGCTTCGCGCAACTCAAGCGCAAGATGGTGGAAGTCAACAAGCGGCAGGCGTTCCTCGTCGAGGGCGCCGAGATCCTGCCCAACGACCGCGGCACCGCTCCGGGCCAATGGATCGAGGAATCGGGCTCGCGCGTGATGCTGCTGCCCGGCCCGCCGCACGAGATGAAGGCCATGTTCACGCGGCAATGCCTGCCGCGTCTGGCGCGCATCGTGCCCCGGCAGGTGATCCGCACGCTGGTGTTGCGCGTGTCGGGGATGCCGGAGTCGGACCTGGATCAGCTCATTGCGCCGGTTTACAAGAAATACGACAACCCCACGACGACCATCCTGGCGGCGGCCGGCGATCTGCAGATTCACCTGCGCGCGCGCTGCTCCACCGAGGGAGAAGCGGCGGCGTTGCTTGTGGAAGTGGGTGGGCCCATCGAGCTGCTGCTGGGCGACCGCATCTACTCGCGCAACGGCCAGTCGCTTGAAGAAGTGGTGGGAGATATGTTGCGCGAGCGGCATAACACGCTGTCGGTGGCGGAAAGCTGCACGGGCGGCCTGCTGGGCGAGCGCATCACGTCAGTGCCCGGTAGCTCCACTTACTTCCTGGGCGGCTTCATCACTTATGCCAGCCGTATGAAGGTGGAGTGGCTGGGTGTGCCGGAAGATATCATCGCGCAGTTCGGCGCAGTGAGCAAGGAAACCGCCGAGGCCATGGCCCTGGGCGCGCGGCGGCGCACTGGGTCCACTTATGCGCTGGCTATAACTGGCGTGGCGGGGCCGGATTCAGGGGGCGAGAAGGCGCCCGTTGGCACGATCTTCGTGGGCCTCGCGGACGCGGCTGGCTGCCAGGTGCTGCAGCGGCAGTTCATCGGCGACCGCACGCGCATCCGCCAGTTCGCGACGCAGATGGCGCTGGATATGCTGCGGCGGAAGTGCGCACAGATCAAGCTATAGCCGCCTGTCGGCTGAAAGACGCCTGAAGTGCGTGGTGCACGCACCCTATTGGGAGCTAACCCCAGGCGTTGAAATCTTCCTGATGTGAATATCAGTATTGACAGCGAGTGTCCTATAGACTGAACCGACCGTCCGACTTGCCAGTCGCTCTTGAGGCGAGTTAATCGCGGAATCTGTGGAGAAAATCGACAATGCGGTCCATAGCTAGCTAGCTAGATCCCTGGTCCACTTCGGTCATGGTGGGCAGCAGGAACCTCCGAAAGTTTCGCTGGTGGGGTGCGCCGGTCACCTTGACGGCGACCCACGAAAACGATGATCCTGGTAGCCAACCATGAACTGGGTCGATTCGGTCTGGCGGCCAAGCCAGTCGCTTTGTGAAAGAGTACCTGTCGAATCAGCTTTATATTATACCAATACCAAGAATGGGTATGGCGGCCGAGATCGGCTAGACTGAAGGCGTATGGAGAAGAGACTTCAAGCCGTGTACAAGAATGGCGTTCTGCAGCCTCTTGAGAGCGTACCGCTTGAAGAGAGGCAGCAAGTGACGGTGACCATCAACGATCCCATCATCGTCAGCCAGGACATCGCGGAATACTTCACGCCCGAAGAATGGGCAGAAGCCGTTCATGACGACATCAGCCTGGATGAAGTCAGACGAGCGCTTTCCACAATCTCCGGCTCCCTTTCCGAGGCCGTGATCGCTCTCCGGCAAGAGCGCTGATTTGCCAAACTACTTTCTCGACACGAGCGCACTCGCGAAGCGATACCACAAAGAGAACGGATCCGAATACATGGACCGCGTCCTTGAGCAGCCGGGTTCTCGATCCCTGATCTCTAACCTTTCGATTGTGGAGTTGGAGTCCGTGCTCGCCATCAAGATGAGGACGGGAGAGATCAATCTGCAGTCCTTGGAAATCGCCCGCCGGCGCTTCCGGGCCGATCTTGCGCGGCAGCGCCTCCTGGTCGCCCCGTCCATGAATGAGGGACATTTCCAGAGCGCCAGGAAGCTACTCGTTCGATACGGAGCGGCGGAAGGCCTCCGCACACTCGATGCGCTGCAGTTGGCCATGGCCCTAGATCTCCGGCAGATGGGGCACATTACAGTGCTCGTCGCGGCCGACCAAAGACTCTGCCGCGTCGCGTCGTTGACGGGCTGTTCAGCCGTAAATCCGAGCAATCGGGCCCCGTCTTGGTTTGAGGACTGCACTCGGCGCGTGCTACGCGGCAAGCATGTGTCCGCAGGAGTGCGGACACGGCACGCTGAGAGCGTGCGCCACATCACCGCGTGGCACTGGCCTGCACGAACGCGCTGATCAACGGATGCGGCCGGCCGGCCTCCGACGACAACTGCGGCTGAAACAGCGTGGCGATGAAGAAGGGGTGCGCGGGCAGCTCGGCTACGCGGATGTCCCCATTTTCCGAGAAGCCCGACAGCGCCAGCCCCGCGGCCTCCAGCGCCTCGCGATACGCCGGATTCACTTCGTAATTGCAGAAGTACCGCTCGGAAACTTCGTCGCGGCCGTAGATTTCCCAGGCGCGCGTGCCGCGCCGCAAGCGGATGGTCGCCGCGCCGTGCAGGTTGGGCGCGCCGGCCGACCGGTCGGGCATGGGACACGCCACGGCCGTAAGCAGCAGGTTCGAGGAGGACACGCCATGCTCGGCCGAGTCGGCGTCCGCCAGTCCCATCACGTTCCGGGCATACTCTAACAGAGTATGTTGGAACCCGCCTCAAGTGCCGATCAGCGGCCAGCGTTGGGTGCGCGCAAAACGGATAGCCGCGAATGCGCCTTCCATGCTGCGGTATGGGCTGCCCGACGCGATGAACAGTCCGTCGTAATTCCGGAAGATTTTGTCCGCGTCGCGCGCCGCGCATCCGGTGGCCACCCATTTCGAATCCATGCGGCTACCCAGCGCCTCCGCCGCATGCCCCAGCGAGCGGTTGATGGCGTGGTGCGTTTCGTATTCCGGATTGAAATCGCCCACAATGGCAATGCGGGCGATGCGTACGGCGTTGTTCATGCGGCCTACCATCAATGCTATCGGTTGGCCAGTGCGAATTGCAACTCGCCGGACGCGACGCAATGTGACAACCACACTGGTATACCGTATCCTGGATGAAGCAGAAGGAGCTGCCGAGTGACCCTAACCATTGACCTTCCAGACGAGTTGGAGGCGGCCTTACTGGCAGAGGCTCACGCTCAGGGCGTTTCGGCCGATCGCTTTGCGCGCCGCGTCCTGGAACAAGTTCTCACTTCGCAAATCACACATTCGGGCCGGCCGTTTGAGACAGGCCGGGGAATGTTGGCCAAGTACGGCCCGGCGCCTTCGGCGGAAGAAATCGACACCAACCGGGCCGAGATGTTCCGCGGCTTCGCAGAAGACTTCCGATGATTGCCGGAGTAGCCGATACCCATGCAGCCATCTGGCACCTGTTTGACGATCCTCAGTTGTCGGTTGCCGCGAGAAAATTCATCGATGACGCTGCTGTAGCGCGGCGAAAGATCGCTCTTTCGCCGATCAGTTTGGCCGAAGTTGTTTACCTCATTGAAAAGAACCGCCTGCCGATGGCTGCATACACAGATCTGCGAAAGGCCCTTAACGATCCAAACCACGTTCTGGAAGAAGTCCCGTTTACGATGGAAATCGTGGAAGCCATGCAACGGGTGGCCCGCAACGAGGTGCCCGATATGCCGGATCGCATCGTTGCAGCTACAGCGGTTTATCTCGGGGTACAGGTCACCAGCAGGGACCGCCGCATCCGCAGCGCCGACCTGCATACGGTTTGGTAAGAGAGGCGCCGCCCGCTCCCTTTGATACACTCGAAGTTGGGATGCGGAATGGCATCGCAGAACAACCATTGGCGCGCACTTGATCCAACCTGCCATACGTGATCTATTCCTTAGCCTGAGCCGTCACCCGGCTTTTCAGGAACTGCTCAGACGCTTGCCATCCGGCGGCAACCTGTCCCTTTCCGGCCTCACCACGACCGCCAAGGCCATCTACTCCGTCTTGCTGTGGCAGATGACCAAGCGCCCTCTGGCGATTGTCGTGGATGGCAACAAGCGGGCTGAGGAGCTGTTCGAAGCGGTGGAAACGTTTTACACGCTGCTGATCGCCAGCCGCGAGGCTGCCGGCCCGCAACTGCTTCCGGCGCTTGATGTTCTGCCGATGCAGGGCATGTCGCCACACGCCGAAATCTGCGAGCAGCGGGCTATCGGCCTGTGGCGCTTGGCCACCCGTCGCGTGCCCATCACTATCATGCCGGTGGCGTCGGCGCTGCTGCGCATCGAGTCAGGCGACTTCTACCGGCAGCTCGCTCTCAACCTGCGCGTGGGCGACGAGGTTCCTTTGCAGGATGTAATTGCACACCTGGAGAGCGTCGGATATGAGCGCCGCGAGCCGGTGGAAATGGTCGGCGAATACTCCGTACGCGGCGGAATCCTGGATGTATTCTCGCCCGAGTCCGCCAAACCGGTCCGGGTGGATCTGTTTGGCGACCTGATCGAATCCATTCGCCGCTTCGACGTGGAATCGCAGCGGTCGATTACCAAGGTCGAAGACGCGCTGCTGCTACCGCTGACGGAATACCAGAAATCGCGAGCGCTGCTGGTGGAACTCGCCGAGCGCCTTCAAGAATCCGGCGTTCCCGCGCGCGATCTGCCGCCGCTTGGCGAGCCTTTCCCCGGCTGGGAGCTATTGGTTCCCATGGTCCGGCCGCGCCGCCAATCAGTGTTCTCCCTGTTCGACCGGCCGGTAATCCTCTGGGACGAACCCGCGCAAGTGGCCGGCGCCGCCGAACGCCTTTGGAAGCGGCTCGAACAGACCGCGGTCTCGCCGGCATACGATCCCGCCAGCGTGTTCTTCCACTCGGAAGATCTGGCGCGCGAGGCCGCTGGCGCGCCGCACATCGCGCTGGAAGAGCTCGAAGTAATCGCCGGGCAGGACACGGCCAGCTTCTATATCCCGACCCGCCCGTCGCTCGCCTTTCACGGCAACATGCCGGTGGCCATCGCGGAGGCGCGAAACCTGGCCGAAGCCGGCTCGCGCGTGGCATTTTTCGCCGAATCCACCGGCGCGGTCGAACGCGTCGCCGATATCTTCAACGAGTACGGCGTGCCCTACCAGCTTGGGCTTGACCAGTCCGACTCGACGCCCGAATACCTGGCCGGACGAGCCTACATGGCCGGATCGGTTGCGTCCATCTACCTGATCCGCGGCGCGGTCCGGCGCGGCGTGGTCTTCCGCGATGCCGGTCTCGCCATATTCGGCAGCGGAGATCTGTTCGACACCTCCGAATTAATCGCGCGCGCGCCGGCCGGCAAATCCGCGCTGGCCACCTTCTCCGCCAACCTGATCGATCTGAAGCCCGGCGACTACGTGGTGCATGCCGAACATGGCGTGGCCCGCTTTCTGGGCCTGCGCGAGATCGACCACGGCGAGGCGCAGGGCGACTACATGCTCCTGGAATACGCGGCCGGCGCCAAGCTCTACGTGCCGCTCACCCGCATGGACCTTGTGCAGCGCTTTCGCGGCGCGGGCGAGTCGGTCCCCGCGCTCGACCGCATGGGCGGCGCCACCTGGAGCCGCACCAAGACCCGCGTCAAGGCCAAAATGCGCGACATGGCCGATGAGCTGCTGAAGCTCTACGCCGGTCGTAAGATGGCCGAAGGCTTCGCCTTCTCGCACGACAGCAACTGGCAGCGCGAGTTCGAAGACGCTTTCGAGTTCACTGAAACCCGCGATCAGCTCACCGCCATCAAGGACATCAAGCGCGATATGGAAAGCCCGCAGCCCATGGACCGCCTGCTGTGCGGCGATGTGGGCTACGGCAAGACGGAAGTGGTCATGCGCGCCGCCTTCAAAGCCATGGGGGACGGTAAGCAGGTGGCCGTGCTGGCGCCCACCACTGTCTTGACTTTCCAGCACTTCGAAACCTTCAAGCGCCGCTTTGAACCTTTCCCCATACGCATTGAGATGTTAAGCCGTTTTCGCACTGCCAAGGAGATGAAAGCGGCGCTGGCGGATCTGGCGGAGGGCAAGGTGGACTTGGTGGTGGGGACCCATCGGCTGCTCTCGGCCGACGTAGTCTTCAAAGACCTTGGCTTGGTCCTGGTGGATGAGGAGCAACGCTTCGGCGTGAAGCACAAGGAACGCCTGAAGCACCTCAAGCAGAGCGTGGACGTGATCAGCATGAGCGCTACGCCCATTCCGCGAACACTACACATGTCGTTGCTTGGCCTACGCGACATGTCCGTGATCGAAACTCCGCCCAAGGACCGTCTTTCCATCCAGACCATGGTGGCGCATTTCCAGCCCGAATTGATCAAATCGGCGCTGGAACTCGAAATAGGCCGGGGCGGCCAAGTCTATTTCCTGCATAACCGGGTGGATTCCATTTGGGCGCGCGCCGCCTTCCTGCAACAACTTGTTCCCACGGCGCGTATCGGCGTCGGACATGGCCAGATCGGCGAGGCGGAACTGGAGAAGACCATGCTCAAGTTCATGCAACACGAATATGACATCTTCGTTTGCACGACAATTGTAGAGAACGGTCTGGACATTCCGCTGGCAAATACTATAATCATCGAAAATGCGGAACGCTACGGCCTCGCCGAGCTGTACCAGCTTCGCGGACGCGTGGGCCGCTCCAACCGCCGCGCCTATGCCTATTTGCTGGTGCCGCCGGATACCGAGCTGAGCGAAGTGGCCCGCAAGCGTCTGGCGGCGCTCAAGGAGTTCAGCGACCTGGGCGCCGGATTCAAGATCGCCGCACTTGATCTGGAACTGCGCGGCGCGGGCAACCTGCTGGGCGGCGAGCAGCACGGCCACATTAACGCCGTGGGATTCGACATGTACGTGCGTCTGCTGGAGGAGACCGTCCGCGAGTTGAAGGGCGAGGAGGTGCCGGCGGAGATTCACTCCAGCCTCAACCTGGGCCTCGACATCCGCATTCCGGCCGACTACATTTCGGACGAAAACCAGCGCCTGCGCGCGTACCGCCAGATCGCCAACGCCGGCACGCCCGCCGACCGCGAGCGCGTGGAGAAGGAATTGGAAGACCGCTACGGCCCCGTGCCCGACGCGGTGCGCAACCTGCTGGAGTATTCCGGACTGAAGACGGCGGCCGAGAAGCTGGGGATCGAAGCTATCGACCGCCGTCATGCCCAGCTTAGCGTGAAGTTCCACCCGGAGACCCACATCGATCCGGCGCGCCTGATGAATTTGGTAAGTCACACACGAGGCGCGCAATTCACCCCGGCGGGCGTGCTGATGCTGCCGCTCGATGGAGCGACAGCTCCGGGCGAGATTTTGGAGTTCCTGAAACAGCGATTCGAGCAGTTGCAAGCGTAGCGCGACGTGGCGCACGCCCTCGGCGTGCCGTGTCGGCACTCTTGCCGACACAGGCGAGCGAAGCTCGCCCGGGGCTTTAGCCCCGCTCCACACTGAGGTGCTCTCTGCCCGAATGGGTAGCTTTGCGGTTCCTTATTGAGCACGTTCTCCGCTAGAATTGTAGACACGATGGCGTTTCGCGTATTCCTCAGTTACAGTCTCGATCCTGCCGAGATGGCGTTGGCGTGGCGATTGCAGACGCTCGCGGCAGCCCATGGGATCGAGATGTATGTGCCCCAGCATGGAACCGGCGGCGCTGCAACGGGCGCCGTACCAGTGCAACGGGCGATTGATCGCGCTGACTGCGTGCTAGCGATCATAACGACTGCCGCAAGTCAAATGGTCCAGCATGAATTGCGCTACGCGCTGGAACACCAAAAGCTCGTCATTCCCATTGTGCGCGCGGATCTCGCCGGTCACCCGCTCCTGGCCGGATTCCCGCGGGTCTTCACGTTCTCGCCGTGGGACAATCCCGGCCCAGTCGAATCCCAGATCGTGGAATTCCTCAAAGAGCACCAACTGACCAAAGAGAAGCAACAGACTATCGGTGCGCTGACCGCACTGGGCCTCGGTCTCCTCGTGCTCTTCTCGCTGAACAAGGAATAATCGTTGCGGATAGCCGTCGTCGACACTTCCCCCCTCATCAACCTTACGCACCTCGATCTCGCTCGCGACCTCACACTCTTCTTTGACAGAGTGTACGTGCCCCGCGCCGTCCAGGAAGAACTGAACAAGAAAGGACGATTTCGCTATCGCCTGAACAAGCTCTACCGCGCGGGATTCTTCACGAGGTGCATAGTCGCCGACGCCTTCAACGTGCGGCTGCTCCGCGACAAGTTAGATAAGGGTGAAGCAGAGGCTCTCATCCAGGCACAAGAAAAACAGGCCCTATTTTTTATTGGAGATGAAAGACGCGCTCGCGCGATCGCAACGAGCATGGGTAGAAGGGCCGTGGGCACGCTGCGCTTGCTGGCGCGTCTCAACTTAGAAGGGCGGGCGCCGGAATTACCTGGCCTCGTGCAGATATTACGCCGGGACCTCGACTTTCGCGCCTCCGACGAGATCGTGCAGCAGGCGATTGATCTTGCCGCGGAACCAATCTAATCGTCTCCAGCAATGTGGGGCAGGCTCTCAGCCTGGCTCTCAGCTTGCGCGGGTCCCCCGGACCCGCTCTGCCCCGCGCCTCAATAAGTCCGGTACAATAAGTCCCAACTGGCAAAACAGCATGGCCATGAACTGGCCCCAACTGGTGAAACCCCG
>OBLW0100002983.1_pt1 | contig 13424 bp, 10 predicted proteins | sample 1520161 | NCBI WGS metagenome assembly OBLW01 (sample SAMEA3539309, study PRJEB22396) | soil metagenome | biome: tundra; feature: field; material: soil | place: USA | collected 2010-05 | depth 0.15 m
GCCCGACAAGCTGGCGGATGGCGGCCAGCGTTTCGACGCCAGCAGACTCGATGCTGCCGAGCGCTGAGACCAGCGGCTCAGGGCGCTCTCCGGCTGTACGGCAGTGCGCAGACCCTGCGCGGCGTCGCCGTCACCCAGAACCTGCAGCAGTACTACGTGGGGCTGCGCCCAGGCACCGGCCCGGACACGTACATGCAGGCGGTGAACACGGCACTCGGCGACCACAGCTCCTGGCAGGCCCAAGCCCCGCAGGGCAACAAGTTCTACGCGATCGCCCTGGACCTCGCGGACCTGCTGGCGCTCATGGTCGCGGTCGCCGCGGGGCTGGGCGTGCTCAACACCGTGCTGATGACCACCAGGGACCGGGTCCACGACCTCGGGATCTTCAAAGCTCTCGGCATGCGCCCCGGCCAGATGCTGACCATGGTGGTGTGCTGGATCGCGGGGCCGGCCATCGTGGCGGCGGTAATCGCCGCGCCCGCCGCGGTCCTGCTGGCCAGCGGCACGGTGAGCGCCATGGCCGGTACCGCCCACACCGGCATCCCGGCCAGCTTCAGCCAGGTGCTCCCGCCATCCCAGCTGGCGCTGCTATCCCTCGGCGCCCTCGCCATCGCGGTCGCCGGCGCGATGCTGCCTGCCACCTGGGCCGCCCGCGCGACGCCGGCCGCGGCACTGCGCACCGAGTGACAGGCGCCCGCTGCCGGGACTCCCCGGCCCGCTGCTTACCCCGGTGGCTAGTCGCAAACGGCCGACGGCGGCCAGCTAACCTCGGGCTTTCGTCTGGGATTAGCCCAGCCTCGCCGTTCAAATGAAAAAGTGCCTTTGAGCTGGGGCAATTGGGCTTGTCTAAGGTCCTGTCCGCCCTGAGTCAAAGGCACTTTTCAGGTGAAGAATAGCGCACGGGCTGCCCGGGTGGCGGTGTCTGCTGACGGCCGGAGGCTGGTGTCCCAGGCGGGTGCAGGCCTGCTGTGGGAGACGATGCGGGTGACCGGCCTGGGCCGGGGCCTGTCGGAGGGCCTGGCCCGGAGGCAATGGCCCCCGCCCGGCGCCCGCCGAGGTCAACTGCTACGGCGGAGTTGCCCGCAAGGCGTGACGCGCCACGCGGGGTTCCGATGATTTTTATGGCGGCCGCCGGTCTTATCGAGCATGACCATGACAACAAGAGTCCAGAGCGTGTCGATCCCGGTGGCCGATCAGGATCGGGCACTGGCGTTTTACACGGAGGTGCTCGGCTGCGAACTGCGCACCGACATCGAGGTGTGGCCCGGGGCCAGGCTGGTGGAAGTAGTGCCACCCGGGTCGAGCGTCGGCCTGGTGCTACTGCCTCCGGACAGCGAGATCCCGATGGCCGTGCGGCTGGGCACAACCAACGCTGAGGCCGCACACGCGCGGCTTCGCCAGGCGGGCGCGAGGCTGCACAACGAAGAGGTCGTACACCTCGGCGGCTCCCCGCCGATGTTCTTCTTCGCCGACCCGGACGGCAACGGGCTCGTGTACCTGGAGGAAGAGCCCGGCGGCGCCAGCGGCAACGGCCCCGTCTAACTAGACTCGGGCTTTCGACTGGCATAAGGGCGGCCTGTCCGTTTGCATGAAACAGTGCCTTTGACCTGGGAGAATAGGGCTTGTCTAGGGTCCTATCAGCCGCACATCGAAGGCACTTTTCACGTGAAGAATAGCGCACGCACTGCCCGTGTCACGGTGTCCTCCGACGGCAAGGGCATGGTCTCCCAGGCCGGGGCGGTCCTGCTGTGGGAGACGCTGCGGGTCACCGGCCTGGGCCGGAACCTGTCACGCGGCCTTTCCCGGTGGCGGGCGCCGCGGGCGGTGCACGACCCGGGCAAGATCGTCGCGGACCTGGCCGCGGCGGTCGCGCTGGGCGGGGACTGCCTGGCCGGCATCGCGGTACTGCGGGAGCAGCCGGACCTCGCGGGGCCGGTCGCGTCCGACCCGGTAGTATCGCGGCTGGTCACGGCGCTGGCGGCGGACGGGCCGCGGGCGCTGAAGGCGATCCGCGCCGCCCGCGCCGCGGCCCGGGAACGGGCCTGGGCGCTGGCCGGGCAGAACGCGCCCGGCGCGGACGGCAGCCTGGTCACGGTCGACCTGGACGCGACGATCGTGATCGCCCACTCGGAGAAAGACCAGGCCATGCCTACCTGGAAGCGGACCTTCGGCTTCCATCCGATGACCGCCTGGGCCGATCACGGTGCCGGCGGGAACGGCGAGCCCCTCGCGATCATGCTGCGGCCCGGGAACGCCGGCAGCAACACCGCCGCCGACCACATCGAGGCCACCCGGCTCTCCCTGGCGCAGCTGCCCCGGCGCCTGCGCCGCAGGGTCCTGGTCCGCGCCGACTCGGCCGGCGGGACGCATGAGTTCCTGGAATGGCTGACGGCCAGGTCACGGCGGCTGCACTACTCGGCCGGCATGACGATCACCGGCGACATGCAGGCCGCGATCGGGAAAGTCCCCGCCGATGCGTGGACGCCGGCCTATGACGGCGACGGCGAGATCCGGGACGGCGCGTGGGTCGCGGACATCACCGGGCTACTCGACCTGACCTCCTGGCCTGCGGGAATGCGGGTCATCGTGCGCAAGGAGCGCCCGCACCCCGGCGCGCAGCTGCGGTTCACCGACATCGACGGCCACCGGTTCACCGCCCTGGCCACCGACACGAGGAAAGGCCAGCTCGCGGACCTGGAACTAAGGCACCGGCGGCGGGCGCGGTGCGAGGACCGGATCCGCAATGCGAAGGACACCGGGCTGCGGAACCTACCGCTCAAGGGCTACGCCCAGAATCAGGTCTGGTGCGAGATCGTCGCCCTGGCCTGCGACCTGCTCGCCTGGACCCAGATGATCGCGCTCGCCGGCGAGGCCCGCCGCTGGGAACCGAAACGCCTGCGCCTGCGGCTTTTCAGCATCGCCGGGCGGCTCGTGCGCAGCGGCCGCCGCCTGCGGCTACGGCTCGCCGAACGATGGGCCTGGGCTGACGAGGTCACCGCCGCGATCGCCCGCCTGCAAGCCCTCCCCGCCGGCTGACCGGCCGGAACACCCCTACGACCAGGAAGGACAAACCCCGGGGCCCATGGAACCCCGCCCACCCGGCGCGACAGCCGGGCAGCCCGCCATGGCCGGCACCGGAAATCACCCACCAGCCGAACAACTCAGGCCAGCATGCCAGTGGCGCGAAAGATCGAGGCTAACGCTAACAAAGGAAGTGTCAAAATCCGATGTTCGTCTTGCCCGCTCTGTTGGGGCCGAGAAGGTTCCATTCCGACATCGAGATCGACCACGACGCCGTAATGGTCGCTAGCCCAGATCCCGCCGATGGGCTGGTCAAATGCGAGCTCGGCAGAGTTGATGTAGCAGTGGGCCTTTGGGTGGGCGTACCAGGATCCGACAAAGACGTAGTCGATCCTGCGCCGATGGTGGGGCTGGCGGACGATGGCGTCCATCTCAGAGCGGGCGTTCGGGTTGTCGATGTTCCAGGTGAAGCCGGGTCCCTGGCCGGCCACGGCCCACGCATCGTGGTAGTGGACGCTTCGCCCGCCGATCGACTGCTGACCTGTAAGGTAACGGATGCTCGCAGCATCAGGCGTGGCGTTGAAGTCGCCGGCGATGATCGTCGGAAGGGGCCCGCGGTGGCGGGCGTCAAGATCTGCCAGCGCGACCGCCTGGCGCTCACGGGCGGATTCCGCTTCGAGGCGCCATGACGTCGAAGCTGAGATGAACAGAAGCTCGCCTTCGTCAGGTACCGGCACTGAGACGGCCATTGTGGCCCAGGGAACATCCATCGCATCGGGCAATCGCGGATCGACCACCTCGGCGAAGCGGTGCGGCCATCGGGTGGCCACGGCGCTCCCTCCGTAATGGTCCGCCCAGGGCGGGGCCGATGCCATAACGTCGGCCTGATGAGTGCCGTGGAGTCCCGTTCCCTGCAGAAGCTCCTCCAGTTGGTTTCGCTCAGGACTCTGGATAACTTCCTCGAACGCCACAAGGTCGGGCGCGATTCGCCGGATCTCGCTGTTGAGCAGATCGAGGCGACGAGGGTCGCCTGCAGTGTTCTGCACGTTGATGGCAAGGACTCGCAGGCGCATGAGCATCCTTCGCGGCCGGGTGATATCAACCTACCGTCCGCGCCTCAGCGCGCTCTTGCGACCGGCCGCGCAACCCGGCCAGCCCCACGCCCAATCGCAACTCTGTGCTAGGCCCTACGCTGTGATGAGGCACAGGCTGTCCCAGGCACGGGGATGGAGCTAACGTGACAGAGCCGGGCGGGGAGCTGGTGATTCCGGAGGGCGGGTTCTGGCCGGCCCCCGAGGTCCCGCAGCCCAACATCTACCCGATGGAGTGGCGGGTCGAGACCGAAAAGCTGGCCGCGATCTACCAGAAGTCCAAGCTGGCCGCCTGGAACCCGGCTGACCTGCCCTGGGACGGGCTGCGCGCCGACGACTTCAGTGCCGAGCAGCGCCTGGGGATCATGTACTGGTTCTCGGTGCTGGCCAACTTCGACGCCTCGGGCCCGGCGGTGTTCGCCCGGGCCACCATCCACGCGTTCGAGCAGCACGAAGAGGACCCGGTCCGCAAGTGCTTCTTCTCCATCACGCGCGACGAGATGAACCACGAGGAATGCTGCCAGCGCACGATCGCCAAGCTCTGGCCGGGCGGCCCGCTGGACTGGCAGCCGTCCACCCCCCTGGAGCAGGCCGCGCACAACAACGTCGGCTGGCTCTACCACAACGGCGGGCGGTACTGGACCGGCTACAACAAGGCAGTCGGCAAGTACTCGCTCGCTGTCCTGTTCACCAGCTTCATGATGGGCGAGATGGCGGCGTCCACCCTGTTCCGCGGGATGGCGACGGGCACCACGCACCCGGTGTTCTCCGACATGTTCCACCGGATCGGCCGGGACGAATCACGTCATCTGCAGATCTGCATGACCATCCTGGACAAGGAGTGGCCCGGCCTCACCGACGACGTGAAGAGCCTGATCACCCGTCAGCTACGGGCCGGTTTCATCTTCCTGTCGATGATCCTCTGGGAGCCGCCGGAGGCGGGCGGCTTCTGGGAACTCCCGCCCTACTTCCTGCCCAATCACCGGGTGCTGATGCGCCATGCCCGCGACGCCGGCCTGGGCGTGCTGTCCTACGACGAGCAGGCGGAGAACTGGCGGGTGGCGCTGGCCCGGGTCCGGGTCATCGTGACGCGCTGGGGCATCGACTTCCCGGCCATCCCAGAACTGGACATTGAGGGTGTGGACGTCGCCGACGACATCAACCCCGAGGACATCATCCCGGTCTTCTAGTCACCGGCCCGTATTCTCATCACGGGATGCCAGGAGGTCCGCCATGGCGGCTCAGCCCGAACAGATCGGCTTACCAGCGCTGGTTGCTCTGGTCTACCGGGCGGACTGGACCCGGCTCCGTCTGTCCGGCACCGTGTACACGTGGCACGACCTCGCGCTGCGGAACAGGATGTCCCAGGTCCAGGCGACGGGCGAGCCGCTGCCGGGGCTTTTCGGCCGCTGGCTGCGGTCAACCCAGTCCGGTCAGCCCCAGTCCGGTCAGCCCCAGTCCGGTCAGCCCCAGTCCGGCCCGGACCCCGAGCCGGACGGCGTAACCGGGGGCCGGGTGCTTTTCGCCCCGGGCGGCCACTACCGGATCGAGCTCACGCATGAGGACGGACCCGGGCTAACCGTCTGCGACGGCGAGTCCCGGTGGGACGTCAGCGAGGACGTCGCCACCCGCGAAGACGCCGATGGGCCGCCAGCCCTGCTCGCTGACCTGCTCACCCCCTCGCAACTCCTCACCGAGTTCGACTTCGAACTGACCGGCGCCTCCGTCGTGAGCGGGCGGGCGGCGCACCGCGTCCTGGCCACGCCCCGGGCGGCCGTCTCCGGGACCGGCGTGATCAGGAGACGCCAGCCGGACCAGGCGTTCGCCCTCGTCGACGCGGAACTGGGCATCCTGCTGAGCTACGAGGAAGTGTTCGACGGCCAGCAACTGAGGATCACCGAGCTGACGGACCTGCTGCTCGATCCCCCCGCGGCGGCCGAACCGGGCCAGTTCCTGCCTCCGCCGGGCATGCCGGTACGCGACGACGGGCGGCCCCGGGACCGCAACTACGCGCTGCCGGGCGTAGTGGGACAGGCGGCCAGGCTGGTGGCCGGGCCGGCCGCCGCTGCGATCGGCTTCGCGGCGAGACATCTGGGGCAGGGCTCGCCTGACCCCTCCGCGCAGGCGGCCGATGAAGCGGGGATTCCGGTTGCCCCCCGCGCCACCGACCGGGCGCAGCTGACGCCGCTGACCGACGACCTGGTCAACCTGCTGTACCGGACCGGGCTGCCACCGCCTGCCTTCACGGCGACGGCGCACGAGCGGACGGACGGCGCGGGCCTCACGCGGATGGGCGCCGCCCTGCGGGCGTCGCTGCCGCCGGCTATCGACGGCATATTCGGCCCGGACCAATTGTGGAGCGCGTTCGGTGAGCAGTTCCCGGAGCGGATCTACCAGATCAGCCGGCTGACGGTGGCCATGCCGGGCCGTTACCGGATCGACCACCTGGCCGGCGGGCAGCCCACCAAGCCGCAGACCATCGCTTGTGACGGCGAGCGGCTCTGGAAGGTCTACCCGAACAGGGTCGCGACCGGGCCGCCGCAGCCGCTCTATCTGGATTTCGGCCGCCTGGCCGACCAGTCGTGCCTGCTGTATGGCTGCGAGCTGACCGCAGCCGGCGAGGTCGAGGTGGACGGCCGCCGCGGATTCCTCGTGGTCGCTGACGGCGTGGACGGGGTGGACGGGAAGTGGCCAGGCGACCTGTTCCCGATGACCGACCACGTCGAGGTCGTCGTAGACGCGCAACTGGGCATCGCCCTGCGTGAGACGTGCTACTTCCAGGGTGAGCCGTTTCACTGCATCGAACTGCGGGACGTGAGCGGCCAGGTGGATCCCCGCGCGTTCCGGATCGACATACCGGCCGGGACCCGGACGGTGGGGGCGGGCCTGCTCTCGGATCTGGACATGCCGACGCCGGTGAAGGTGGCGAGGCTCGCGGCCGGCCTCGGGGTGACCGGCGTGGTGGCGCTGACCGGGTGGCTCCAGAAGCGGCCGACCGGGCAGCAGCCACCTCCTCGGCAGCCACCCCCCGGGGACAGCTGATCGGCATTGGCGGCCATGCTGTCGGTGGCATGGGGCATCATGCTTGGCATGCTGCGGGTTGATGGCGCCGAGCGCCGCCGGAGGCTGGGCATCCGGCACGCGTTGTGCCCGGCCGCCCGGGCCGGCGATCCGGTCGAGGCCGCCCGGCGCGTTGTGGCGCTGCACGCGACCGATCCGGCCACGGTATTCCTCGCCGTCCGGGCCAGAACCGACTCCGTCGCCCCGGCGGCCGTCGCCGAGGCGCTGTACGAGCGGCGGGCGCTGGTCCGGATGCTCGGGATGCGCCGGACGATGTTCGTGGTGCCCAGCGACCTGATGGCGGTGATCGAAGAGTCCACGATGCCGCGGATCGCGTCGGCGCAGCGGCGCCTGCTCATCAGGCATCTGCGTGAGCTCACCGCCGTCAGTGACCCTGAGCCCTGGCTGGCGGACGTGGAGCGCTCGGTGCTGCGGGCTCTGGCCGCCCGCGGCGGAATGGCCACGGCCGAGCAGTTGTCGCGCGACGAGCCCCGGCTGCGGACAGCGCTTGTGATGGCCCAGGGCAAGCCTTATGAGGCGCGCCAGAACATCACCAGCCGCGTCCTGTTGTTGCTGGGCGCCCAGGGTTTCGTAGTGCGTGGGCTTCCCACCGGCTCGCTGTTGTCCCAGCGGTACCAGTGGGCCCTGGCGCAGCAGTGGCTCCAGGCGGGGGAGTCGCCACCGCCAGCTCAGGTGGACGCCGGGCTGGCCCGTGCTGGAATGGCCCGTGCTGGAATGGCCCGTGCCGAACTAGCCCGTCGCTGGCTGGCCGCGTTCGGCCCAGCCCCGCTCGCCGACCTGCAATGGTGGACCGGCTGGTCGAAATCCGAGGCCGCGCAGGCCGCCGCGGACCTGGGGGTGCGCGAGGTAGACCTGGACGGGTCGCCAGGCGTCGTCCTGCCGGACGACCTGGACACCTCTCCCGACCCGGGGGCGTGGGCGGCGCTGCTGCCGGCGCTGGACCCGACGGTGATGGGCTGGCAGAATCGCGGCTGGTTCCTCGGGGGCCATGAGAAGGCGCTGTTCGACCGGACGGGCAATGTGGGACCGACCGTGTGGGTGGACGGCCGGATCGTCGGCGGCTGGGCCCAACGAGGTGACGGCGAGATCGCCGTCAAGTTGCTGGAGGACGTCGGGGGCGACGCAACGGCCCTGGTGCAGGCCGAGGCGGTCAAGCTCGGCGGATGGCTCGGTGACCTCCGGTTCGTGCCACGGTTCCGCACCCCCGTTGAGCGCGAACTGTCGGCTTAACCCAGGGACCGCCGTGCGTAACGACCTGAGGCTGCCATGCGATTACCAGGTAGACGCGGTTGACATGGGTACCCCCGAGCCCATGTCGCCGCGTCTTTCACGATCCGGCAGCGCATGCTGGTTACCCCGGCGCGCCGCAGCCCGGTACCGTTCGGTGCATGACAGGAACCCAGCCATTGTCTGCGGGCCACCCTGGCGCCGACGCCGGGCGGTCCGGCGCGGCGCCGTTCGGCCGGATGCTGACCGCGATGATCACGCCGCTGACTGCTGACGGCGCGGTGGATTACGACGGCGCGGGCCGCCTCGCCAACTACCTGGTTGATGACATGCGCTGCGACGGCCTGGTGATCAGCGGGACCACCGGCGAGTCGCCGACCACCACCGACGAGGAAAAGGACCGACTGCTGCGCGCGGTGCTCGGGGCGGTGGGGGACCGCGCCACCATCGTGGCCGGTGTCGGCACCAACGACACCGTGCACACCTGCGAACTCGCCCGGCAGGCGGAGCGCGCCGGCGCGCATGGATTGCTCGTCGTCACCCCCTACTACAACAAGCCCCCGCAGAGCGGCCTGGTGGCCCATTTCTCCGCCGTCGCAGACTCGACCGGGCTGCCGGTGATGCTCTATGACATCCCCGGCCGGACCGGGACGCCGATCGCGACCGAGACCCTGCTGCAACTGGCCCAGCACCCGCGGATCATCGCGGTCAAAGACGCCAAGGACGACCCGGCCGCCACCTCTTTGGTCATGACGGCCACAGACCTGGTGTACTACTGCGGTACGGACATGCTGAACCTGCCATGGCTGGCGCTCGGCGCAGCCGGGTTCGTCAGCGTGGTGGGGCATGTCGTCGGCGATCGCCTGTACGAGATGATCAACGCGTACGCGACCGGGGATGTAGCTGGCGCGCTGGCGATCCATCGCGAACTCCTCCCCGTCTACACGGGGATTTTCCGCAACCAGGGAGTGATTATGACAAAGGCCGCCCTCGGCCTGCTCGGGCTGCCAGGCGGCCCGGTCCGCCCGCCGCTCGCCGACGCCACGCCGGCGGAGCGGGAACACTTGCGCGTCGATCTGATAGCTGGCGGCGTGAAGCTGCCGGGGACGGCAGCGTGAGCGCCGACCGGCGGCCCGCCGCCACGGGCGGGACAGCCTGGTGAGCCACCCGCACCCCGAACTCGGCACCCCGCCGCGCCTGCCCAAGAACGGCCTGCGCATCACCGGCCTGGGTGGCCTCGGCGAGATCGGCCGGAACATGACCGTGTTCGAGCACGCCGGGCGGCTGCTCATCGTCGACTGCGGCGTCCTGTTCCCGGAGCCGGACCAGCCGGGCGTGGACCTGATTCTGCCCGACTTCTCCTCCCTGGACGGGCGGCTGGACCTGATCGACGCGGTGGTCCTGACGCACGCCCACGAGGACCACATCGGCGCGATCCCCTACCTGCTGCGCCGGCGTGCCGACATTCCCCTGGTCGGCTCCAGGCTGACGCTGGCGCTGATCCGCAGCAAGCTCACCGAGCACCGGATCAACCCGGTCACGGTGGAGGTGGCAGAAGGCGGAGCGGAGACGTTCGGTCCATTCGGTCTCGAATTCTTCGCGGTGAACCACTCCATCCCGGACGCGCTCGCCGTCGCCATCAGGACACCCGCGGGGGTCGTGCTGCACACCGGCGACTTCAAGATGGACCAGCTTCCGCTGGACGGGCGGCTGACCGACCTGGGTGGCTTCGCGCGGCTTGGCGCCGACGGCGTGGACCTGCTGATGTCCGATTCCACGAACGCCGAGGTGCCGGGCATCGTGACCAGCGAGCGCGACATCGCGCCGGTGCTGGACCGGATCTTCGCGGACGCCCAGCAGCGGATCATCGTGGCCTGCTTCGCCAGCCATGTGCACCGGGTGCAGCAAGTGCTCGACGCGGCCGCCGCGCACGGGCGCAAGGTCGCGTTCGTGGGACGCTCGATGGTGCGGAACATGGGCGTTGCCCGTGATCTCGGCTACCTGCGGGTGCCGTCGGTCAAGGGCGGCCTGCTGGTGGATCCGCGCGAGGCCGAGGGGATGCCGGTCGACGAGATCGTGCTGATCTCCACCGGGTCACAAGGCGAGCCGATGTCGGCGCTGTCCCGGATGGCCGGGCGGGACCACCCGATCCGGATCGCCGAGGGTGACACGGTCATCCTCGCCTCGTCGCTGATCCCCGGCAACGAGACCGCCGTCTACCGGGTCATCAACGAGCTGACCCGCTGGGGCGCGCGGGTCGTGCACAAGGGCAACGCCATGGTGCACGTGTCCGGGCACGCATCGGCCGGTGAGCTGCTCTACGTGCTGAACCTGGTGCGGCCGAGCAACTTCATGCCGGTGCACGGCGAGTGGCGGCACCTGCGCGCGCACGCACGGCTCGCCGAGCTCAGCGGAGTGCCCGAGGACAACGTTGTGATCGCCGAGGACGGCGTGGTGGTCGACCTGGTGGACGGGCGGGCGTCGGTGGTCGGCAAGGTCGCCTGCGGCTACGTGTACGTGGACGGCCTGTCCGTCGGCGAGGTGACCGAATCATCGCTCAAGGACCGCCGGATCCTCGGCGAAGAGGGCTTCGTGTCCGTGGTCATCGTGGTGGACTCCACCACGGGAAAGGTGGTCGCCGGCCCGGAGATCCACGCGCGCGGATCAGGCATCGACGACGCCTCGTTCAGCGACGTTCGGCCGCGCCTCGACGAGGCGCTGGCCCGAGCCGCCGCCGACGATATTCACGACGTGCACCAGCTCGGCCAGCTGGTCCGCAGGACCGTCGGGCGGTGGGTCAACGAGAACTACCGCCGTCGGCCCATGATCATTCCCGTGGTTATCGAGGTGTGAGCGGGGATCAACGTCCCGGCGTCGCCGCTGACCACCGGCGTGGCGGCCTGGGCGCCGCGGTGACCGTGGCCCTGGCCCGGGCGGCCGCTGAGCGCGGCGTGGACCGGGTATTCCTGCAGGTCGAGGATGGCAATTCCGCGGCGCGTGCGCTCTACGCGCGATGTGGCTTCGCTGACGTGCACGCTTATCACTACCGCGTCGCGCCAGCGGCCCCGGAATAGCGGACCAGGCGGCGGAGCATGGACTGGAAGTAGCCGAACGGCGGTACCCGCGCGACCGGATCCTTGGCCGCGTCGTCCCAGCGGCGGAGCCGGAGGGCGGCCGCGGCCGCGGGGTCGGCTTCGAAGATGGCCGCCTCGGCCGGGCTCATCGGCCCACCCTGCACGTTCAGCGTGTAGACCGAGGCGGCCGATAGGGTGTCAAAGTACCCAGGCTCGACGGCGCACAAGTATCTCTTCGCCGCGACGTGCAGCCGCACCGGCTCGGTGACCTCGGGGCCGAACCACTGGGCCAGCCAGTCCGCTCCGGCGTCACCGTGCTGGTTGTCCGTGCCCCGCATCAGGTCGTGGCCGGAGACCAGCCCGGTGAAGTGGCCGACGTCGTGCAGCAAGGCGGCGGCGATCAGCGCTGAGTTCGCGCGCGCGGACTCGGCCAGGGTCGCCGCTTGGAGCATGTGGCCGGCCTGGCTGACCGGCTCGCCGAGGTAGTCGTTTGTCCCTACGCTGGCGAACAGCCGGGAGATGGCCCGTACTGGATCGGCCTCCGTCACGGTCGCACCCGCCCGTCCAGGCCGGACGTGGTGACGCTGGCCACCACGGCTCCGGATCGCTCGGTCATTCTGGTCACGCGGCACGTCGTTTCATCGTGGGCCGACCCTGTCGTCCTCGTCGCAGTTCAGGCCATCCTTGGTCACGGCTGAGCGCTTCTTGATCCAGCCTGAGCCCTTCGCTGGGCACTGCCAATGGCAGTGGCCCAATCTTCGCGGTCTCGCTGGCTACCGGATGACCGGTGTTTACCCGGACGCCGGCCCCCTGCCTGCGCGACACGCTCCCTGGGTTCTTTGGGAGCTGGGAGTTCCTCGCTACGGTGGCATCATGGCTACACGTGTCCCCAAAGGCACCGCCCGGCCCAGGAGCGGAGCGTCGGGGACCGCACGCTCGCCGAGCAGCGCGGGCCGGACCCGGAGCCGGGCCAACGCGCAGCCGGCCCGGCCCGCGAAGGGCGGCTCCCGCGGCCCGGCCAAGGGTAAGCCCCGCGGGAAGGGCGCACCCCGCAACGGACGGCGGCAGCCACCGCGCCCCCAGCCGAAATCCGACCCGATCCTGATCCTGCTTGGCTGGGCCGTTAACGCCGTCGCCGCCGCCTGGATGGTGGTCGCGCACGGGGTGGGGTTCGCGGCGCGCGCGGTCGGGCAGAGCACCCGGGACCTGGATCCGCTGCACCGCAGGGACGGGGCTGGGCTGGCCTGGCTGGGCGCGGCGATCATCATGGCCGCCACCACCTGGTGGGACATGGGGAACTTCGTCAGCCGCGCGATGTCGGCAGCCGTCCGTGGCACGTTCGGGTCGGCGTTCTGGACCGTGCCCATCCTCCTTGCGCTGCTCGCCTGGCGGCTGCTGCGGCACCCGGACCGTAACTCGGAGACCGGGCGAGTAGTGATCGGCTGGACGGCGCTGCTCATCGGGGCGCTCGGCCTGGTGCACATCGCCAACGGCACGCCTTCGCCAGCTGACGGCGCGGCGAGCATACGCGCGGCGGGCGGCATTATCGGATTCTTCGCGTCGGCTCCGCTGGTGGCCGCGGTGACACCGTGGGTCGCCGCGCCGTTGCTGGCCCTGGTGAGTGGCTTCGGAGTGCTGGTGATCACCGGGACGCCGCTGCACCGGGTACCCGGCAGGCTCGCGGAACTCCGCAACTTCGGCGGCGGCGTCAGCGCGCCGGAGCCGGACGGGGGCCAGCCGCCCGGGCCGCCGGGCCGGACCCGGCGCAAGCGCCCGGAGGCCATCGAGCCGGGCGAGCACGTGAAGCCCTACGACACGCCGATCCTGTTGGGTGGCACCGCTGCGCGCCGGGCCGCCGGGACCGGCCCGGGCCAGGGCGGCGCTGGCGCGATAGCCGGGGCCGTGGGATCCGGTGCGCCCGGCCGCCGGC
>OBLW0100002984.1_pt1 | contig 13415 bp, 9 predicted proteins | sample 1520161 | NCBI WGS metagenome assembly OBLW01 (sample SAMEA3539309, study PRJEB22396) | soil metagenome | biome: tundra; feature: field; material: soil | place: USA | collected 2010-05 | depth 0.15 m
AGCAATCGACATCGGGCTGGATGCAAGCCAAACAGCCTCCCCTCTCAGGGGAGCAGGGGAGGATTTTTATCTTGACATCCCCTCTCATAGGATTCCTTGGCGGGTTGCTCTCCAGCAGAGCCCGCCTCCGCTTCACCAACCGGGGTTGAGTCTGAAATAACTCAGCCCAAATGACAACAGAAATCAAGCAAACGGCGAACTGTCAAAACTTAAACTGTCTCACTCAAGGGGGTCACCCCAGCCCTGTGACAAAAGGGGTCTAAAAACCCACCCGCTAACCTCAACAAAACAATCGGTCGGATCTCAACGATCCGGCTGTGTCAAAAGGTGTGGATTCTGGCACACGCCTTTCGGAAAGCTCAAACCTAAAGCCAGGATCCCAGTCAGTTACACGGGCACTTGAGGTTTGAAGATTTGATCGATAAATGTATTGGCTATTTGGCAAAAACTCAGATTGGCTGTCCCCCTTTTGATGACTGATTCAAGGTACCTATGGAACTCGTTCTAGATCTTGAGTTTAATAATCTCCTACACCTAATGGTTGAAGATTAACTAAACATTTTGCTTGACAATCTCGAATTCCTGAGCGCAGGCTTTTCAAATCGTTCCCTTAACGATGGCGAGCGATGTGTTTAGGCTTCCCCTAAGCAGAGAACAATTTTGCCGTTATAAGTAGCGCGGCTTTATGTAAGAAAACTGTGAGTTTTCTTGGAGGGTGTTCTGTGACGATCAAGAGATCGGTGTGTCCGGTTGTCTTCCTCTGCGTGCTTCTTCTCGGCGTGTCCCCTGCATTTTCTCAAAGCATTTTCGCAACTCTCACCGGCGTTGTGTCCGATCCTCAAGGTGCAGTAGTTGCGAATGCAAAGATCACCCTGAAGGATTCCCTGTCGGGTTCCTCTCGAGACACCACAACCAACGGGGATGGCTACTACACTTTTGCCTCGGTACCTGTTGGCACATACATCCTGACGGTGGATGCGCCTACCTTCAAGCAGTACCAGGCAAAAGGCGTCAGCCTCGGCGGCGGAGAACAGCGCAATGTCAATGTCGTTCTTGCGATCGGCGTCGCTGGTGAAACAGTGGAGGTAGACGCGGAAAATTCAACCGTTGCCGTCACCGACTCTGGAGAAAAGTCTTTTGCGCTGGCTACGAAAGAACTCCAGAGCTTCACCCAGGTGGGCAGCAACGCCGCTGAATACATCAAGATCGTTCCCGGATTCGGCATCTCCAACGGCACGCAGAACAAATCGAATTACAACGGCCAGACCATAGGAATCAACGCTAACGGTGATTCCGGCAGCCAAAGCCCACTGAATGCCGCATACTCCTACAACGGCCTGCCCACAAACTCCCTGGACATAACCGCGGACGGCGCGCACGTCTCTGACCCGGGCTGCAATTGCGACACGCCGGTCAATCCGAACTCCGATTTCGTTCAGGAGTTCAAGGTACTGACGTCGAACTTCAGTGCGGAAGAGCAGAAGGGCCCCGTTGTGATCAGCTCCGTTACAAAAGCAGGTGGATCGCAGTTTCACGGGAATGCGTTTTTCTCTGCCCGGAACCACTCACTCAACGCGAATGACTGGTTGAACAACTTTAGCGGCGTTCAGCAACCGGCGAATGCCTATTACTATCCCGGCGGATCAGTCGGCGGCCCCGTGATCATCCCTGGGACCGGGTTCAACAAGGACCGCAAAAAGCTGTTCTTCTTTACCGGATTCGAGTATTACAACCAAACTCTGGACACGGGATTGTTACGGGCGACCGTGCCAACAACGTCGGAACTGACGGGCGATTTCTCGCCCACGTCGATTGCTGGAGAAGGAACAGTCACGGCCTCCGGCAAAGCTCCCGGACCACTCAACTCCGCAGCCCTGGCAGCCTTCGGCGGAACAAAAATCCCCGCTTGCACCGGCGCTCCAAATGGCAGGTGCATCGATCCAAACATGCTTGCTCTGACGAAGCTCTTTTCCGCTCCGAACGCGAATCCAAACTCGACAGGCGGATATAACTACGTTCAGGCCGAAATTTTCAATCAGAACAATAAGCAGTGGGTAATCCGTTCAGATTGGAGCGTCAGCGACAGCACCAAGGTTTTTGTCCGCTACAATTACCAGCGAGAAGTTCAACAATTTCCTGTCGGCCTATGGTGGCGCAATACCGATCAAGTGCCCTACCCGACACCGATCGAGGGCAAAAATCGGTCGGATTCTCTTTCAGGCACGCTCACACATGTCTTCAGCCAGAGCATGACGAATGAAACAGTCGTGGCGTATACGTTTGTCGGGTTCCCGAACGTGTTTGCGGATCCGAATAAGGTGAGTCGCTCCACGGTGGGCTACAACTATAAAGGACTGTTTCAAAACGGTGTTGCGCAGATCCCGTCCTTTGGCCAGTTCGGGCCGAGCGAAGCTGCGCTCGTATTCAATCCAGGCGGTTTTGAGGCTGGCGGAAATTCTCAGGGGCTCTATGCGAACAAGTACATGCCCAGCGTCAGTGACATTCTGACTAAGGTGATTGCAAAGCATACTTTGAAGGCCGGTGTCTTTTGGGAGCGGATTCGCAATGCACAGCCTGCGAACAACTACACAAATGGCCTCTTGCAGGTTTCCTCGGGCAATACCTACAGTTGGGGAAACGAATATGCCGACCTGTTGACGGGCAATCTGTCTAACTACACGGAGTCGAACAAGAATAGGATTAACGACATCAACTACACCACCTGGGAGTTTTTCGGACAGGACTCCTTGAAGCTGACCCCGAAACTGACGGTGGAAATCGGCATGCGCTTCACCCATTTCACTCCGTGGATCGACGGGCTGGGCTTCGGCTATTCGATCTTTGACCAGACAAAATACAGTCCGAGTTGCGCATCTGCCTTTTGTGGTTTTGAATGGCATGCAAAGGTCCCGTCCGTGCCGGTGGGAGGATTCCCAACACGCGGACTGTTCTATCAACCGCGATTCGGCGCCGCTTACGACATCGCCGGAAACGGCAGGACGGTCGCGCGTGGGGGTTGGGGTCGCTTCTACTACCACTCGGGACAGTTTACGAGCGGCCTCGATGCATCCGCGAGCGTTTCCACGGCCAACCTGGCTCCGAGTAACTGGGTGGGAGGCACCGGTTGCCCGACAAATCCCTCTTCTGGCTCGGCCTTGTTTGCGGCGAATCTTTCCTGTCTGAATCTCTCAGCGACCCCCGCGTCGCCGGCGGCCGTCGACTCGAAGGATAATAACCAGCCATATACCGATAGTTGGAGCGCCAACGTCGATCAGGTGACTCCATGGCAAGGTCTCCTAGAGGTTGCCTACGTTGGCAATCGCAGCAAAGAACTGCAAAATACCCAAGGGGGCGCGGGCAGCAACATCAACCTGGTACCGCTCGGCGCCATGCTGACCGCAAGCAATCCAGGAAATGCCAACGCGAACCTGTATCGGCCTCTACAAGGCTACGGTGACTTGAATCTGGCAACCAACAATCTATACGGCAACTACAACGCCATGCAAGTAAGCTGGGCGCACCGCTCGCGGTACTATACGGTTCAAGCGAACTACACCTGGCAGAAAGCCCTGGGCATTGTGAAGCCTACAGACAACCCGTTCAACGTCGCGAGCAACTACGGTATCCAGCCGACAGATCGGCGGCAGCTTTTCAACGCCGCTTACTCGTTTAATCTCGGCGACCGGGTCCACGTGAATCCGTTTGTAAACGGGACGTTGAACGGATGGCAGCTCTCGGGGATCACGCAGATAGAAAGTGGCGCCAACATCACCTATGGAGGCGCTTACACTGCCAACACGAACTACAACATGGGGCTGAGCTGCGTAGGGGCGGCGTGCCTGCAATCCGGGGCAATCATCCCAGGATCGGTCACTGGGGCAAACCCGACCGGCATTGCCATCAACAATCAGTCCATTCTGGGGACAAACGCGGCACAATTGAACCCGTATGTGACCTGTAATCCGAATTCGGGCCTTAGCGCCCATCAGTACGTGAACGCAAGTTGCTTCGCGCCGCCCATCACGCCCGGCAAGAATGGGCCGGCGATGATACCTGTTTCCTACGGCCCGCGTTACATCAATTCGGATCTGGCGGTCTTCAAGAACTTCGCCATGTCAGAGAGCAAGAGCCTCCAGATTCGTGTGCAGGCTTACAACTTCCTGAACCACCCGCTGTACTCGTTTCCAAACGGCAGTAACCTGACCCTGCAGTACACCCAGGATCCGGCGACGCTGAAAATTACGCAAGGAAATGCAAATTTCGGAAAAGCTACACAGAAACAGGGTGCCCGCACTATGGAGTTTGCAGCAAAGTTCTACTTCTAGTTTGGTTGGGAGCTTCAACCAACCGGAAAGCATGATAGGGTGGGTCCTGCAGGCACTGCCTGCAGGACCCACTACCGTATGCGCAATTTCTCCTATTCCCTAATCTTGATGCTGGCCGCAATAGTGCATGCCCAGACACCACAGCAGGTGGTGCAGGAGGGTCTGGAGAAGCAACGAAATGGCGATCTTGAAGGAGCGGCTGCGGACTACAGGCAGTTTCTTCAGATCCATCCTGAGGCGACTGCTATCCATTCAAATCTCGGCGCGGCCTTGGCCGGTTCAGGCCAGTTTGAAGAGGCCATCTCCGAGTACAAGATCGCGCTCCGCCAGTCCCCAGCCCTCGTAGAGGCGAGACTGAATCTGGCCCTTTGCTATTACAAGATGGGTAGGATTGAGGACGCCACAACACAACTTGAAAGAGTGTATTCCGAGAGTCCCGGAAACCATCAGGCCGCGCTTCTGTTGGGTGATTGTTACATGCGGATGGATCGGGAGAAAGACGTTATCCGGATCCTTGAGCCTGAAAGGGAGAAGTATCCTGATGATTTGGCGATAGCCTACCTTCTTGGCACCGCGCTGATTCGACAGAAACGAGTCGAAGAAGGACAAGTCCTGGTCGACCGTATTCTAAGAAACGGCGACTCGGCGGAAGCGCATTTGATGTTGGGCACAGCGAAGATGGGCGCGGCCGATTTTGCAGGTGCTCGGGATGAATTCGCAAAGGCAAATGCGTTGAATTCAGATTTGCCTGAGGTTCACGTCCTTTACGCCAAAGCCCTGATGCTTACCGGCGACTCCGACCTTTCCGAGAAAGAATTTGCGGCCGAATTGCGCGCCGACCCATTTAACTTCGACGCCAACCTGCAACTCGGCGCAATGGCAAAACAAGAGCAGAACTACGAGCAGGCCAGGAAGTACTTTGAACGTGCAGCAGAGACAAGACCAGGAGATCCGGGTGTTCGTTATCAGTTGGCGCTGCTTGCAGTGGATGAAGGAGCGCTCGAAAAAGCTCGCGACATACTGGATGGCCTGGTCAAGGAGTCGCCGCAGTTCATTGAGGCGCACGTGACCCTGGCACTCGTTTACTATCGCCTCAAGCGTCCCGAAGACAGCAAGCGAGAGCGTGAAATCGTTCAGAAGCTGACGGCCGAAGTACAGGCCAAGCAGCCTGGTGTGAATCAATCTGAGGGCAAACTGCAGTGAGCCTGACACCTGCGCTGGCCAGGTGCGAGGGGGACAGGTAGCCTTGATTTCATGATGACCAGGTTAGGAACGCTCTTATACTTCGGGCTGCTTTTCTCATCCGTCTTTCCTGGAATAGTCCGTGCCCAAACTGACCAGGTGCGCTCAAACCCCTGCGCGAAGTGTCACTGGCAGGCGTTGTCGCAACCGGCCACGAATATGGCGCGGGCGCTGGAAACGGTGGAGCAGAGCACCGTCCTGGCCAGTCATCCGCTTCTGACCGGGACTTACGGCAAGTATTCCTATCGCATTGAACGTATGGGGAACCAAAGCAACTACTCCGTGACAGACGGCATAAGCACGATCTCAATGCCGGTCCGTTGGGTGTTCGGCGCCAGCTCCGCAATGGGCCAGACATACATATTGGAAAAAGACGGTGAGCTGTACGAGAGTCGCATGAGCTGGTATCGCGCACTCGATGGGCTCGGACCGACGCTGGGCGGTAATACGTCTTTGCCTGCCAACCTGCTCGAAGCAGCAGGGCGATTGATGAATCGCGCTGACAAGTTACGCTGCTTCGGATGTCACGCGACGAACGCGGTCCACGGTACTCAACTCACTCTGGATAAGTTGTTGCCGGGAGTGCAATGCGCACACTGCCACGAAACATCTGAGGCGCACCTTGCGGCCATGTCTGGGGGATCCGGGAAGCCCTCGGCGCAGTCGGAGTTCTCCGAGTCGGAAGAACTCCCTGCGGAGCAGGCGTCGAACTTCTGCGGCCAGTGCCACCGGACATGGGCAGAGATCGCAATGCAAGGGCCTTTCAGTATCTCCAACGTTCGCTATCAGCCTTATCGTCTGACAGGCAGCAAATGCTACGATCCGGATGATCCGCGCATAAGCTGCCTGGCGTGTCACAACCCGCATACGGAGGTCAGCGACCAGCCCACGAATTACGATGCGAAATGTGAGGCATGCCATGCAGGAGGGAAAGCTGGAGCGAAGCGCTGTCGTGTTTCAAAAAGTAACTGCGTGACCTGTCACATGCCGAAGACTGAGTTACCAGGCGGCCACTATAAATTCTCCGATCATCGCATAAGGATTGTGAAGCCCAATGAACCATATCCTGGATAGGCGGCGAACCTTTTGCGAGTTTCCAAACATGCTTCAAATCAGTCAAAGACTGATCCAGACACGCTTTGATAGGATGTTGCGATGACGTTGTCCAGGCGCGGGTTTCTGCGACTCGGAATGGTTGCCGGAGCTGCAGAGCTTCTGTACATTCCCTCCCAGTCGCAAAGCACTTCAAACGAGCCGTTGTTCGCCGAAGTGCCACCCTCGGTCTCGGGCGTCCGATGGGTCCATGAAAATGCGATGTCTGAGACTCGTTTTCTGCCTGAAGCACTTGGCCCTGGTTGTGCTTTCCTTGATTATGACAACGATGGATGGATGGATATTTTCCTTGTAAACAGTGGTCCCAGCGACTTCTGGAAACCTTCTAGCCCTATTCGCAATGCCCTGTACAAGAACAACCGGGATGGTACTTTTTCCGATGTCACTGAAAAGGCCGGCGTCTCCGGATCGTATTTCGGAATGGGAGTTGCTGTCGGGGACTATGACAATGACGGCTGGCCGGACATCTTTGTAACCGCTTATGGCAAGTGCACTCTCTACAAGAACAATCAGAATGGCACGTTTACTGACGTGACTGAACGTGCGGGCGTTGCCACTCCGGGCTGGACAACCAGTGCTGTGTGGTTCGATTACGACAATGACGGCAGATTGGATTTGTTCGTCTGCAGCTTTGTGGACTACTCGGGAGTACGCAAGCTTGCGTGCGGCAATAACGAACTCGGCCGAAACTACTACTGTGTTCCCCGGCTGTTCAAGCCCACCACCAGCTTCCTTTATCACAACAACGGCGATGGGACCTTCACCGAGGTGAGTCAGGGAACGGCCATCGCCAAGGCCTTGGGAAAGGGCCTTGGCGTCGTTGCCACAGATATCAATAACGATGGTCGAATGGACCTCTTCGTCGCCAACGATACCGTCCAGAACTTTCTATTCGTCAACCGCGGCCCCGCGCCCAATGGCCGCTGGAATTGGGATGAGATCGCATTGCAGTCCGACGTCGGCTTCAGTGAAAATGGCCGGCCTCGTTCAGGGATGGGCGTGGATGCAGCAGATTTCGACGGGGACGGATGGCAGGACCTGTTCGTCGCAAACGTGGATCACGAGATGTATTCGGTTTATATCAATAACAAAGATGAGACATTTCACGATGCCTCGGAGAAGACGGGTGTGGCCCGCGACACCAAACTCATGAGCGGCTGGGGATTGAAGTACTTCGATTACGATAATGACGGCATCGTGGATCTTCTGCTCGCCAACGGTCATCCTGACGACATGATCGACAACTACTCCATGCAGGTGAAGTACAAAGAGCCGCTGCTGCTTTACCACCAGGGCAAGGATGGAAAACTGAAGAATGTAAGCGAGACAGCGGGCCCGGTGTTTCAGAAGCAGTTCGCGGCCAGGGGTCTGGCCGTGGGAGACTACGACAACGATGGCGCTCTCGATGTGATTATCGGAATAAACGGAGGGCCCCCGGTTCTCCTTCACAACAATGCGGCGAAGGGTAATAATTGGCTGGGATTGAAGTTGGAGGGGGTCACCTGCAACCGCGACGCCATCGGCGCTCGCATCATAGTAAAAGCCGGCGGAACGGTAAGGGCGCGACTGAAGAACAACGGCGGCAGTTACCTCTCGTCGCACGATCCTCGCGAAGTCCTCGGAATCGGCGATGCCACGCATATCGACGAAGTGGAGATTCATTGGCCGGCTCCCAGCAAACACATTGAGAAGCTCAGCAACCTCGCTCCAAATCGTTATATACATGTCGTGGAAGGTAAGGGGGTTGTCTGATTGCAGGTTGCACTCGCAGACCTTCATCCGCGGCCGGCCCTGCTCCAAACGCGGTCTGGTACCTGCGCCTCGGCAGCCTTCAGCGTAGGAAACCCGTGAGTGCGCACAACGAAAAATAGAGCCCGGGAACCAGGAGGAGTAAGCAAATGCGAGTTGCTCGAGTTACCGCCTATATGTTTGCGTCTGTCCTATTATTCAGCGGACATCTGGTTGTCGCTCAACAGATCGTGCCGGGCCCCCATGGCATCACCGCCACTGCCGGCGGGACATCACTCGAGGTAGACGCATTGAGAGACGACATTCTTCGAGTGCGCATGTGGAAGGGCGATGCCGTTCCAGAAGACGCATCGTGGGCGGTTTTGCCCGCATCACGCACAAGCAGTGTATCGGTTACATCTGAGCCTCGTGGTTTCGCCACCCACGCCCTTCGAGTCCTCATAGATGAGCATTTAGCGCTAACCGTCTCCGACCTATCAGGAAACGTAGTGCAGAAGGACGCAAGTCCTGTGCGGTGGAATCGCAATCGCTTCACCGTCAGCAAACAGCGAGAGAATGATGATCACTTCTTCGGACTGGGGGACAAGCCTGGACCGCTCGATCGTGCTGGTGAAGTCTTTACAATGTGGAACACCGATGCCTTTGGGTGGCAGGAGTCGACCGATCCGATTTACAAGAGCATTCCGTTTTTCCTGCATGTCAGCCACGGTCGAACGCTCGGTGTGTTTCTCGACAACACCTGGCGGTCCAACTTCGACTTTGGCCATGCTGACCCCAGTGAATACACGTTTGGCGCGGCGGACGGCCCTATCGACTACTACCTCATGTACGGTCCGGAACCGAGGCAGGTCGTCACCGCATGGTCATGGCTTACGGGACCCACACCGTTGCCACCTCTGTGGGCGCTTGGCTTCCAGCAATCCCGCTACAGCTACTTCCCAGAGTCGCAGCTACGAGAGGTCGCGGAACGGCTGCGCAAGGATCGTATTCCCACTGACGTGCTTTGGCTCGATATCGATTTTCAGCACGAGAATTGGCCGTTCACTGTCAACGAAGAGGCTTACCCAGACTTCAAAGGAATGGTGCAGGATCTCGCGAAGGACAAGTTCAAACTGGTTGTCATCACTGACCTTCACGTCGCAAAGCAGCCTGGCGTAGGCTACGCTCCGTACGATTCTGGCACCGCTGGCGACCATTTCGTTAAGAACCCCGACGGCTCTACATACGTCGGAACGGTGTGGCCAGGAGACTCCGTTTTTCCCGATTTCACCCAGGCCCGCACGCGGCAATGGTGGGGATCGCTCTTCAAAACCTTCGTAGACGATGGCGTTGCGGGGTTCTGGAACGACATGAACGAGCCGGCGGTCTTCGGGACGCCCGAAAAGACAATGCCGGCCAACATACAGAGCCGAATCGACGAGCCCGGCTTCAAAAAGCGCATGGCCACTGAGCTTGAAGTGCACAACATCTTCGGCTTGGAGAATGCCCGCGCCACCTATGACGGGGAACTCGCTCTAAGACCCAACGAACGGCCTTTTGTAATGACCCGCGCCAGCTATGCCGGCGGGCAGCGCTATGGTTGCACCTGGACCGGCGACAACAGCTCAACCTGGAATCACCTGCGCATGACAGTTCCACAAATCATCAATCTGGGCTTGAGTGGGTTTGCGCTCAGCGGCGCGGATGTCGGAGGCTTTGCGGGTTCACCTTCGCCTGATCTGCTAACTAAATGGGTGGAACTCGCGGCTTTCCAGCCGATCGACCGCATCCATTCCGCCAAGGGCACTCGGATGCATGAGGTCTGGGTTGATGGTCCGGAACACGAAACAATTCGGCGTCGTTTCATTGAGGAACGCTATCGACTCATGCCCTACTTCTATACGATCGCCGAGGAGACATCTCGCGATGGCCTGCCAATCGATCGGCCCCTGTTCCTCGAGTATCCCGATGACCTCACCGGCGAAACAGAATTCATGTTCGGCAGCAGAATTCTTGTCGCTCCAAGCTCGTATCTGGAGGAACCGGTGCCTTACGCCGTTCACCTTCCGCCGGGAACCTGGTACGACTACTGGACTGGCGACCAGATCAAGAGCGGTAAACCGGCCGGGCAAGTGGACCTTGAACAGCGTGACAAAGTCATTGCCCAGAAGCCTCTGATGGTGACACCGACGCTGGATCAACTGCCGGTTTATGTGCGCGGCGGGAGCATCCTGCCCATCGCACCGCTTACCCAAAGCACTTCCGAAACGCCGAACGGGCCTCTGATACTGCGAGTGTTTCCCTTGATGCCGGGATTCGACTCTCCGGGAGAAGTCTGTGCCGGTGAGGTCTATACCGATGATGGGCACACCCTCAGTTTCCGGAACGGAGAGTTCGCGCGCATTCACTTCAGTTGCTCGGTAGCAGCGGACGGTGCCATAACTGTGCAGATCGCAAAGCAGGTAGGAACGTGGAAACCGTGGTGGAGCGAGTATCGTGTGGAAGTGGTCGGCTTTACTCCGAAAACCTTTGAAGCGACTCTAAACAAGAATCGGCTGACCATGTCGAAAGTGGAGGGTCGCTGGGGCGTAGTAATTCCTGCAGTCGCCTCAGGGAGTAGCATCCAACTCAAATGAATTGCTTACCTTCTTGAATACAGCATGCCCCTGGAGGGCGCGGCTTGCGAGACCGCTCATGATCGTCAGGATCCTGGCTTTAGGTTTGAGCTTTCCGAAAGGTGTGTGCCAGAATCCACACCTTTTGACACGGCCGGATCGCTCAGATCCAGCCATTGATTTGATTGGGTTTGTTGGGTGGGTTTTAGGCCCCTTTTGTCACAGCGGAAGAGTGGGTCGGTTCAGGCTGATCGTTCCATTGGCTGCGGTGGTCGCACTTGAGTCGGAAGCTTGCGAAGCACTCGTTGCACAGTAGCCGTTGAGGTGCGATGGCCTTTGGCGATCTCTTGGATACTCTGGCCCTGACAGTGGTCATGCCGGATAGCTTCATGGTCAAGTTGCAGCGGCTGGCGGCCGATGTGCTGACCTTCGAGCCGGGCTCGCCGCGTGCCGGCGCGCACCCTCTCGATGATCAGGCTACGTTCGAGTTCCGCGATGGTTCCGACGATGGCCCGGCCCAGCGGACCGGCGGTGTCGGTATTTTCCCGGTAGCTTACGTACTCGATGTTGAGGCGGTTCAACTCGTCCAGCACATCTAAAAAGTGCTTGACTGACCGGGCGATCCGGTCCGACGCCCAGACCAGGACCACATCGAAGCGCCCGCGGCGGCCATCGGCCATCATTTGATCGAGACCAGGGCGGCGCGCCTTCGCGCCGCTGATCCGGTCCGTATACTCCTGAACGATCTCGAGGCCGCGCTGTGAAGCCAGCTGACGCAGGTCGAGGAGTTGCGTTTCCGGATGCTGATCGAGAGTTGAAGTGCGTAAATAGAGGACAACACGTTGCATGATTCACCTTTTGGATTGCAGTCACTCGCTCCATGAAGTGAGCATGTTGATTGAGATTAGCCGTGTCTGTCGCGCGGCTCATTGTTGCCACGCGCCCTTGCATATAAATGCGTAGAGGGCGATCTGCTCGGGCCGAAGATGGATCGCGGCCCCCATCGTGCGCATCCGTTCCCAGTCATCCGGAACCTCACCGGCTTAGACTGCGAGCCACTCTGAAGCATTCATGCCTGCCGCAACAGCAGCTTCATCGATCGACAGGCCAGTGGATTTGCGCATTTCCTCGATACCATGACCGAACAGCCGGCCCATTGCCTGGCACTCGATCACGATTACTTCTTCAGCGGAAATAGACTCAGTGTGCATTAGTGATAACTCCAAGTGGCAACGAAGTCAAGAAAGACGGTCGCCTGGATTGAACTGCACGATGAGTATGTAATTTGTGGATCAGGAACCAAAGGCACAGCTCGACGATTTAAGCATTCCAGCAGATGACCAACATCTCCCGTCGTTATTACGAACGGGAACTAGGTGCAGGTCTGGGACCATCTCCATCTCTCAAGGAACACTTCGGCTAAGCCAGACAAGATCGTCCATTTGGGAGCCAAGATGATCTACGTGTACAAGGACATGAAGATCGTTTTTGTGGACGAGAAGGTATCCGACGTTCAGTGATGAAACGCCGCGCCGGCATTTAAGGAGCAGATGGATCTGGAGCAGCCATCTGCTTCCGGGGCAATGATGAGCTTTGCTCCCTTGTAATACCTCAGCGCATAGTATCCCGTTGGGTGTTTCACTTCTTGGCCAGCAACGATTACCACCTCGGGTTTCACCTTGCCATTTTGAGCGTAGGCAGCCGGGTAGTATCTCCAGCCTCCGTCAACTCTCACCCTCCTCAAAAGTGTGACTTTGCTGTTCGCCATGGCGTCTCTTTCAGCCAGAAATGACAGCAAAACCATAGCCAGGCGATCATTTAAAAGTCAACTATATGAAAATATTGGTTGTGTCCTAATTTGGCTAAAACGCACAATCGCTTTTGTTTTGGCCATTGGCGTGCTCTCCCGCTCGAGTATTCGCGCTTGGGCTAGTGGCCTTAAACCAAGATTTAACTCTCTCAATCCAAAGACAGTCCTAATTCGGACCAGCGAACTCTTGCTGCTATTCCATATCGTTATAAATGGGGCATCGGCCGAACGGCTGCTCTGGGCCAGCACTTCGTTGACTGCAGAAGATAGTTTTTCTGGGGTGTCCGAAAACGTCCCAGTACTCGATCTTGCCGAAAATAACAACGACGTTTCTGGGATAGAGGTCGGAGTTGTCCTTTTTGGTCTCCCCGGCAAACCTTCCAATGCTAATCAGTGGCTGGGGTTCACCGGAGGCGATGGTTCCAATGGACAATCTGACGGGACCACTCAAGCTGATAAAACCTTTGGGGTGCGGGATTCGATCGACGAACTTTCCGCCGCTACCCAGGTTGCCTTTATCCTCTGCTCTAGTGATCAGATTATTCATCCAGCTTACGTCGGCTGGACTAGGGTACACGGAGG
>OBLW0100002985.1_pt1 | contig 13411 bp, 11 predicted proteins | sample 1520161 | NCBI WGS metagenome assembly OBLW01 (sample SAMEA3539309, study PRJEB22396) | soil metagenome | biome: tundra; feature: field; material: soil | place: USA | collected 2010-05 | depth 0.15 m
GCCCGCCCTCCAGCGACGAACGTTTTAGGCGGTGCCTCACCGCCCGTCAGTTGGCAGTCAGCAAACGCTTGTAGAGAGTCCACAGGCGCGCATAGTCGAGGTCGAGCATCACTCGCACTGGCGTGGCATCCGGGGCCAGCCTGCGCTCCAGCGGAACGGTTGCGCCGTAAGTCTTGCCGAAGCGCGTGTCGATGTCCAGCCACGCGGTCTCGGACCTGGTGACGAACCCGGTATCGAGCAGCCAGGCGGCGGCCAACTCGTCCCAAAGAAATCCGGTGGCGTTGGGGTTCTTGAGGAAGCCGGGATAGCGCTGGCCGTAATCTTCTTTGTACCGCTGAGTGACCGGAGTCTGGGCCGCGACAATTTCGTCGAAACGTGTTTTCGTAAGCACGGCGCGATTGCAGATGTCCAGCGGGAACATGACCTTTTCGGGAATGCGTGAGCGGAGTACGGCCTGCGCCGCCTCGGGATCGAACCAGAAGTTGAACTCCGCCGCGGCGGACGCATTGCCCGGCACGTGCACATTGCCTCCCATAAAGACGATGCGCTGAATCTTCCCTTCCAGATCCGGGTGAAGGCGGAGAAGCATGGCTACATTGGTCATGGGACCGAGGGCGAGGATGGTGATTCGACCGGGGTTTTGCTCGATGGCGGCGGCCAGCGCGGCTAGCGCATCCATCGCCGCGGGTGGCGCGGGCGGCGCGAACTTGGCCGCGTTGCCGAAGGCGCCTTGAAACTCGAGCGGCGCTTCCAGCCTGGCCATATCGGCCGTGTGGATGAGCGGCATTTGGGCGCCCACATAGGGTTTGATTTCAGGATGGCCGAGCAGGCCGAGGATTTCCGTAAGATATCCGGCGCTCTCGGCGGCCCACACATTGCCCGACACCGCCGTGATGGCGGCCACCTGCACTTTCTCGGGACTGCGCAGAACCATCGCCAGCGCGGCGCCATCGTCGCCGAAGAAGCCGCAGTCGGTATCGAAGACGATCTTGCCGGCGGGCGGCGCGGCGGCGGCTAGCAAGAGAAGCGGCCATAGGGTCATAAAGACATGGTGGCACAGGCTTCAGCCTGTGGTTGTCAGCGCCCGATGAGGACGCCCACCGCGGACGGCTGCACATCCAGCCGCTCGATGCGGTGGCCCAGCGCGAAGGGCTCGCCGACCTTGGCGCTCGGGTAAGCCTGCATCACGTAATTGCGGACCAGGAAATCGAGCATACGGCCCTCGATGGTGACGCCTGAAATCTGCACCTCTTGCACGTCGACGGTGGCCGTCCCACCGGACGAGCGGATGCGGGCGGTGATGGTGACAGGCCGCTCGCCATCCAGCAGGTAGGCCAGGATGCGTCCCGGCGGCTTGCCCTCCGCGCGGCGCAGTTTGCCGAAATCGATGAGCGCGGAGGCGGTGGCGGTTCCCGGTCCCAAGTCGAGGCGCGCATTGCGGACTCCGTCGGGGGCCACTTCGGCGACCTCCTGGCGGGCGTAGGCGTTCAGCTCGGCGGGCGTCAGGACCACGCGCGAGCCACGCTTCAGGCGATCATGTTCGATCAGGGAGAATTTATGGACGATCGCCTGGTAGTCGGGCGAGGTGGTGGGGAGCACGGGCGCGGCCAACAGCGCGAGTGCCATGAAAATGCGTCCGCTCATACCACAATGACGCGAACTGCTGTTGGTTCGTTGCCTGCCGGTGGGGGCAAGGCACCCAACAGGGCTGTGGAAAAGGACGCAACCGGCGGACGCGGGACCTTTGGATCCAGACACTTACACCGTGGCGAGGCGCGTGCAACCTGGCGGGCCGGAAGGTGGACTGTATGCATCTGTTCAACCCGGACGTGCTTCTATGGGGCGCGGTCGTCCTGTTGGCACTGCTGGTGGTGCTTGGACTCGTCTTCGGCCGCGCTTACCTGAAATACCGCGGCGACCGGGTGATTACGTGCCCGGAGAATCGGCGGCCGGCGGGCGTCGTGGTGGATACCAGGCGCGTGCTGCTGACAACGCTGGAAGGCAAGACGGATCTGCGGCTGAAGTCCTGTTCCCGGTGGCCGGAGCGCCAGGACTGCGGCCAGGAGTGCCTGCGGCAGATCGAGGCCGCGCCGGAAGATTGCCTGGTTCGCCACATCCTGAGCCAGTGGTACGAGGGGAAGACCTGCGCGCTGTGCGGCAAGCCGATTGGCGAGATCAATTGGACCGACCATAAGCCGGCGCTGCTGAACGCGGAGCACCGGACGGTCGAATGGCGCGATGTGCCGGCGGCGGACGTGCCGGATGTGCTGGCGTCGCACCAGGCAGTGTGCTGGAACTGCCATGTCGTGAATCGGATGTTAGGGGAGCATCCGGAGTTGGTGATCGACCGGTCGCGGCGGATTTAGCGCTGTTCTTCCAATTTCTTCAGGAATTCGGCTGTGGCGATAGTATCGGGGTGATTCTCGCCGAGAACCTTGCGCCGACCAGCGACGCACCTGCGAGTGAGTTGAATGGCGCCCTCGCGATCGCCGGCTTGGTCAAAGGTAAAGGCCACATTGTCCATCGATCTTAGCGTGTCCGGGTGCTCCTCGCCCAGCACGCGCGTCCTCACCTCCAGCACCCGCTCCTCCAGCCCCCGTGCCCCCGGGTACTCGCCTTGCATTCTGAGCGTCGCCGCCAGATTGTTCATGGCTACCAGGGTATCCGGGTGCTCCTCGCCCAGCACGCGCGTACTTACCCCCACTGCCCGCTCCTGGAGCCGCCGTGCTCCCGCGAAATCGCGTTGGCCCCAGAGCGTTGCGGCCAGATTGTTCATAGCCCTCAGCGTGTCCGGGTGCTCTTCGCCCACCAGGCGCGTCCGCACCGCCAGCACGCGCTCCTGAAGCCGCCGTGCCCCCGCGTAATCGCCTTGGCCCCTCAGTGTCGCGGCCAGATTGTTCATGGCAGTCAACGTATCCGGGTGCTCCTCGCCCAGCACTCGCGTCTCCACCTCCAGCGCACGCTCTTCGAGTCGCCGCGCGCCCGCCAAGTCGCCTTGGTTCATGAGCGTCACGGCCAGGTTGTTCATTGACGCAAGCGTGTCCGGGTGCTCCTCGCCCAGCACGCGCGTAGTCGCCCCCAGCGCCCGCTCCTGGAGCCGGCGCGCTCCCGCGAAATCGCCTTGCGCCCCGAGTGTAGCGGCTAGGTTGTTTATGGCCCGCAGCGTGTCCGGGTGCTCCTCGCCCAGCACGCGCGTAGTCGCCCCCAGCGCCCGCTCCTGGAGCCGCCGCGCTCCCGCGAAATCGCCTTGCGCCCAGATCGTTAACGCGAGATTGCCCATTGACGTCAGCGTATTCGGGTGCTCCTCGCCCAGCACGCGCTCCTGGAGCCGGCGCGCCCCCGTGAAATCGCCCTGTGCGCCCAGCGTCTGGGCCAGGTTGCCCATCGCCGCCAGCGTATCCGGGTGCTCCTCGCCCAGCACGCGCGTCCTCACCTCCAGCACCCGCTCCTCGAGCCGCCGCGCACCCGCAAAGTCTCCACGGTCCCTGAGAAGGCGAACCAGCCGCCCGGTAAGCGAGAGTACCTCTGGATCTTCCGGTCCCCGCGTCGCACCAAGTTCCTCGACCTGGCGCTTCAACCGCTCGCGCGCATCGGACGTGCGTGCGAGGATGGCCTCCGCCTCAAGCCCTAAACCAGCGGACACCAGCGCGTTGACCGCAGGCTGAGCCAATTCAGCCCAAATCCGCTCCTCCGGAATATTCCGCGCTCGCGCAGCTTCCAGTCTTTCCCAAAACCGCCGGGCGATTGAACGCGCTTCGGCGACGCTCACAACGTTCCGGGTAGGCGTCTCGAGTGCGGGCTGTGGCGGCGCCTCAGTGAGATGCAGCCGCAAGGTGAACCACGAATCCAGGTCGGGAACACCAAGAATGAATCGCTCCGTCGCGCTAGACGGCACCCACCAAATCTGACGCACCGGCAGGGCTGCCAATATCTCGCGCTGAAAACTGAGCACCACCAAAGTGTCTAACTTGTTGCCGCCCTCCGGGAAAGCCCACTCAATGCCCGTAATCGAAGCCACGGACCCTCCGGAGGACCGAAGCATATCGACCAGCCCCACGGCCGTCTTGTATCCATCTTCGCCGGGAGGCAGATCGAACTCGACCACCGGAATGCCAGACTCGCCCAGCACGAACCTCAGCCGGTTGACGACCTCCTGCCGCGCGTACATGGAATCCCACTCGACGCGCGCGAGGCCGCGCTCGTGCAGGGTACACCAGGATGTCAGCCGTTCGACGACGCTCCGGACGGACCCCGGTTCCATCAGTCTGTGCCGCCGGGGTCCTGGGGCCGGAGGTGCTGCTGATTCTTCAGGATGTCTACGACCAGCGGATGAACGCCGAACCACCCTTCCCCATTGAACTCCTCGATGGCACGGCCGCGCAGCAGTGAATATAAGACTGGGTCCGGAACATCATTGTCGGCGTCGCCATTGTAGACCGCAATCAACCTTTTGACCTTGTCCGAATAAGGCATCTCATGTTGATCATAAGGGCTCTGCCCCAGCTTCATGCGGTATTCCCTCCGCATCGCGCCTATGGCGGCCTTGGCATCGTCGGGCCCGATCACCGCAGTAAGTGGATTCTTTTGGCGAGCGAGCCCGCCCGCATCTAAGACCAGGTCAAATAGGTCGCGTAGGTTGCCACCCGAAGCCACGATGAGCCGTGTCATTTGTCCTGGAGCAAACAACGCAGGTGAAACGCGCGCTTCCAAAACCGTTTGAACCGCCGCTCGTCCATTTTCATGTGGATTGTGCTGCCTGTCGTAGACCGGTGTGTCGTGGATTGTGAACCGTTTGAACGGGAGCCGGTTCGCTTCGGCAGAGTAAGCCAGCCAGACCGGAATGGTGAAGATCATGTTCACCCGCAAATCTTGAAAGACGTTTCCGTACTGAAGGAAGAGCTCCTGCAATTGCGGTGGAGAGATCACACTCTTGTCCAGATCCTCGACCACCAGAAGCCATTCCTTGCCGGTCTTTTGTTTCAGGGACTCGTCGCAGAGGTTGATCAAGCGATTGCAATAGCCAACCAAGTCTTGCAGCCGTTGCAGACGGTACTCGACGGTCTCCTTCTTGCGCTCCCCTGCATACTTCATTTCCCCCGTAGCGGATGCGAAAAGACCCAGCAGCGACGCCCACGGGGATTCTGCCTTCAGGCCGAGGCCAGCCTTCACGTCGCCGCCGATCGTGCGGGTGCCAGTACGCTTCACCTGCTCAGCACCAAACCACTGCTGGATATCCCGAGAGCAGTTGCGCAGGGAGTATGCCTTCGAGCGGGATTGCGTTCATACGATCGGCCTGCTCCGCGAGGCGGGCCAACATCAAGAGCAGTACGTCGAATATTTTGAAACTCGCCGGGTTCAGTTCTGCCGCCGCGCTTAATCGCACGCCGACATAATGATCCTCGACGAGAGTCAAGAGCCGCGTAACTTCGGTCGACTTGCCGACGCCTGGGTGCCCCATGAGGAACGCTCTGCACGGCAGCGCCCCATACGCCTCCTGCAGCTTTTGCGTAAGCCCGGCCACGGCATCGCCGCCGCGTACGTCATTGACTTGCGAACGATAGTAGCGCGCGAACTCTTCTTTGTCGATCAAAGGCTCGAGCCGCAAAGTGAGATGCAATTGCTCAAGACTAGTCGCAGGGCCATCGGCAGGGGGAAGCATACATCTATAGTTTAGACCTGCGCCGATTCCGCGGCGGGCGGCGCTTTCTCCGCTTCATCCGCGAGTTGGTTCAGCGTGCGAGCCAGGCCGCGCGCGGCTTCCGGATCGACATCCATCCAAACGTCGAACTTGCCGGTCAGTTTGCCGCTCTCTTCGACCTGGAATTTGATGCGCACGCGCTTGCCCCAGAAGATTGGATCGTTTAACGCGCGTCCGGTGATGGAAGTGAGCACCAGACATCGGCCCCAGCAGCGCGCCAGCGTGGGAATCGCGTCACGCAGCGCCTGCGGGAAATTCATGGTATTCAGCGGACGCCACCGCCGGCTTGGAGTTACAGCGGGATCGCGCCGCGTCCGCTGCACGCTGCGAGATTTCATGGGGACCTCCTTCGGAGGGTAGCAGATTGGGAAGATAAAAGAGGCGGGGCTTAAGCCCCGCGCGGTCTAAAGCCCGCCCTCCAAAGCGGACTCGAGCATGGTCACGTCCACCAGGCCCGCACAGCCGTAGAGCACAGGCAGCAGACGTTCCGCGGGATAGCGGCGCCGCAGTGCGGCTACCCGATCGGTGCCGGCGCGGTAGGCGGGCAGGTACATCCGGCCGAGCAGCGGATGCTGTCCCCAGGCGCCTGAAAGCTTGCCCGCGCGCTCCGTCGAAACCAGGAAATCGCGCCGCAGGATGGCGGCCACCTCGGGTTGCGGCACGCCGTCTTTCCAGGTGAGATACGACGCCTGGTTCTTGGCGTCATCCTGCAACAGCGCCAGCAGCACGCCGATTTGCAGGTCGTCGTCGGGCAACTGGTCCACCTCGGTGACGCCGTGCGCCATCAGGATGGCGTTGTTGGCGATACCTTCAAACAGCGCGCCGGCGCGCGTGTTCATGGTCAGGATGGAAGCTTCGAAGCCCACCAGACCGCGCGCGTAGAGGTTCTGCAGGTAGGCGAAGGTGGTCACGTGTCCGGGCACCACTTCGTGGCTGACAAGGTGCACGAATTCGGGGTACGAGATCTCGAGCGAGGCGTTGATCTCGTAGGTGGCTTCGTATTCCGGCGTGCCGTCCGGGCGGCGGGCGCGACCCAGATAGTTCATCGAACCGGAGAACCAGGCGTCCTGGATGGGCAGAAATTGGATGTTGGCGCGCGGCACGGCCGCGAGCTCGGCAGGCAGATGCGGCGACAGGTGCGCGGCGCTGAGCGCGTCATACTGCGCGATCACGGCAGCGCCCAGCCCGCGGATTACGGCCATGGGCACGAAGCGCATTTTGCGCCAGGCGTCCACCGCGGCCAGCAGTTCGTGGCCGGTGTGCGCGGCTGTGGGCGATAAATATCCGCCGCGGGCCAACAGTTCCGCGACGCGTTCGCGCTTGGCGGTCGGGTCGGATTGGGATGGCGCCTGGCCGATGGAGGCTTCCACGCAGCGCTCGTAGGGCACCGGTTCGCCTTTGCCGAGCATCTCCAGGGCGAGGTCCCACATGGTTTCGAAACAGAGCGCCAGGCCGCGGAGGTACTCGCCGCGCAGACCGGGCATGCCTGCCGCCTCCGTTTTCAGGCCGTGTATGGCGCCCGCGACATCCACCGCGGCGAGGTACGCTTCGATGGCCTGCCGATCGCCCGCCTTCGCCGCTACGCCGCCCGACTCGCGGACGCGGGCAGCGGTGGGGTGGGTGTAGGCTGGCGGCAGCGGCTCATCGGAGAACCAGGAATCGGCGATGAAGCGTCCGGTCCCGGAGGGGCACAGGACGTCGCCGCCCCAGAGAGTGTCGATGCCCAGGATCGCGTTCGCGATCAAGGGCTGGAGTTGTGTCATTTACTTTCCTCCTGTACCGCTCCCTGACGGTCGCGGCTCGGTAGCGGACGGAGCGATCCGTACCATAGATATGCGCAGAGGCAGATAAACAGCGCGGCGGAGATGGTTTGCGAGACCACGTCGTTAGCGTAGAAGGGGGTCTTGATCCAGTCTTCGGTGAAGCTGGGGATCAGGCGGCAGGCGGCGCCCGCGACACCGCCCAATGCACCGCCGGCCATCAGGCCGGATGCGATGATCACGCCGCGCTCGCGGATGCGTGAACCGCGTTCGCCGCCGGCCTTCTCCGATCGCCGGCCCAGGAAATGCGCCAGGAATCCGCCCACCAGCGCGGGCGTGTTCAGTTCCAGCGGCAGATACATCCCCAGCGCGAAGATCAACGCGGGCACGCCCAGCATTTCCATGATGAGGGCAATGGCCGCCCCTGCTCCGAACAGGATGTAAGCCACCGGCTGGCGGCTCATGAAGCCTTCCACCAGCGCCTTCATGATGGATGCCTGCGGCGACGCCAACACCACGCGCGTGTCGCCCGGCGCGGCCTCGCCGAATTGAAACGTCCGCGCCAGCAGCACGATGGTCAGGCCCACCGCCACCGACGCCGCGATCACTCCCAGGAACTTCACTTTCTCTTGCGCGGCGGGCGTGGAGCCTAGCCAGTAACCGGTCTTGAAATCGGTGATGGCCTGGCCCGAAGTCGACAGCGCGGTGCATACTATGCCGGCGATGGCCATCACGAAGAACATGCCGGTGGTGCCGGAAAGGCCGAAGCGCAACAACACTATCGACGAGACGATGATGGTGAGCATGGTCATGCCGGAGACGGGGTTGCGCGCGGTGGTGGCAATGGCGTTGGCGGCCACGGAGGCAAAGAAGAACGAGAAGAGCAGCGTCAGGCCGAGGCCCAACAGGATCACCGCGGGGGAAGCCGCGAGGCTGCCCAATAAGATGGCGACGCCGATGGCGCTGACCACCACGCCGATGAGGATCGCCAGTATGGAAATGTCGCGGTCGGTGCGCTGGAGACCGGCGTCCTCTCCGCGCCGGAATGCGCGCGCCGCGATGGCGAACGATCCGGCGACCACGCGCATGGATTTCAGAATGCCGAAGATGCCGGCTGTGGCGATGGCGCCCACGCCCACGAACCGCACGTAGCCGCGGAAGATCTGCGCCGCGGTCATCTGCGCGATGGGGATTTGGGCCGGATACACCGCGGTGGTGGCCATGTGGCTGCCGATCATCCAGATCAACGGTACCAGCACCAGATTCGACAGCACGCCACCGGCGCAGAGAATCATGGAACTGCGCAATCCCATGACGTAGCCCAATCCCAGGATGAAGCTGATGGCGTCGAAGCTGAGACCCATGCGGGCGCGTTCGCTGAGCGTGTGCAGGGCGGGCACGAACTGGAAATCCAGGTACTCTTTCCAGACATGAAACGTGGTGACGAAGAAGTCGTAAGCGCCCGCGATCGCGGTGGCCTGCAGCAGCAGCTTAGCTTGCGAGCCGCCCTTTTCGCCGGTGACCAGGACCTCCGTGATGGCGGTGGCTTCGGGGTACGGGAGCAGGCCGTGCATGTCGCGCACGAAGTAGCGGCGCAAGGGGATCAGGAACAACACGCCCAGGCAGCCGCCCGCCAGGCAGATGAAGATGGTCTGGACCGGATGGGGGTCGAGCTTCAGAATGTAAAGGGCCGGGAGCGTGAAGATAGCGCCCGCAACTACGGAGCCGGCCAGGCCGCCGATGCCGGTAATGATGACGTTCTCGAGCAGGCTGGATCGCCGTGGATAGGCGCGCGCCAAGCCGATGGCCAGGATGGAGATCGGAATGGCAGCCTCCATCACCTGGCCCACCTTGAGGCCCGAGTACGCGGAGGCTACCGTGAAGATCACGCACAGGAACAGCCCCCAGCCCACCGCACGGCCAGTGAGTTCGGGGAGGGCGGCGGAGGCGGGAACCGGGGGAGCATAAACCGCGCCGGGCGGCAGAGGCTTGTAGGCGTTCTCCGGGAGGGTGGTAGTTGTGGAGGCGGTGGTCAAGACCGTATCGTAATCGATCTCACAGCAACGGCAAGGTCGCGCTGCTGGCCGGGCCGGCCAACACCAATTCGAGCGAACGAATGCGGTGGATGTTGCCGCGGTAGGGGAAATACAGGAAGCCGCTGGCCGGTCCGTGGTGCTCGCCCTCGGGTAAGGCCGCCTGGACCGCCAATTCCTCGGCTCTTAAGGGCGGCTCTTTGTCCGCGCCAGTCGGGTTGTCATCGGGCGCACGCGAAAGCGGTGGTTTGTTCTGGACAGTCGGATCGCCCGGGAAACGCTCAGTAGGCCGGGGCGCTCCAAAGACGACGGGGCCTACCTGCTCCACGCTCTGCAAACCGCGACTGGTGTTGGGATCCGGATACTTCAGCGCGTTTGCCACGATTTCCGGGGCCTGTGGCGAGAGCGCTTGTTTGCGGCCATTGACGCGCAAACTGAAATGGCTGGCATTCACCAGCAGGTTTTCGCCTTTGGCGGGAAAGAGGGCTACTTCCACTACCAGGTAGTCCTTGGCGATGAACATCTGGCGTCCGCCGGAGAAGCTGTGGACCAGGTATTCCGCGCCGATCGACAGTTTCTCTAGTCTGGCGCGCACCGGGTATTCCTGCTCGGAGGCTTTCGGTGTAGTGCCGTACTGGGCCGCCAGCGTGCCCGCGAGCGCAAGAGGAAAGAGGGCAGCGCGGTAGGTCATGCACCTATTATGCGCCCTTGTGGGCTGGGACTCCCAGTCCCGCCTCTGCATTTCAGGAGGCCGCTACGCTACCCGTCGCACCTTGGAGATGATGGCTGCCAGCTCCGGAGTCCGTCTCAGGCGTATCAGCCTGATTTCCTCAAGCAATCGGATCGCGGTATCGAGCTCCGTGCGGCGGTGATGGAGCTTCAGAAGTTCTCTGTCCGGGGGAGGAAACGAGCGTTGTGGCGTCATTGTTCTCAGGGGCTTCTGTAATATCCTTAAGGCTATTCCTAAGGTAGTATTAACCTTTAGGTTTACCCTGAGAACTTACCGTAGACAAACCCCCTATTTGTGGGTATTCTCAATCTTTTATGAGGGGGTACGTACGGTACTTCTAGAACCACTACAGACAGCTCCTTAAATTAAACCGTTGCTTATTCCGACAGGTCCGCCGTCACCGTGCCACCGCCCATCTCGGGCGCAATGGCCACAAACTTGACCGGTTTGCGCGATTCTTTGGCAATCCAGACCGTTACCTTGTCCGCGCCGCCATCTCCAGCCGCGACCTCCACTTTGAACGCGTCGAACGTTCCTGCCGGCACCGTGACCTTCTCCGAACCCACCACCTGCAACTGCATCACCTTGTCCTTCTGCTTCCTGACGTCGAAAGTCCGAAAGGCGGTGGCGTATCCTTCCGCCAGCGGCAAGCAGGCGAGGACCGCCGGAACGGCCGACACTTCGGGGAAAACCGGGCCTGCCGTGTCCGCCGCAACGGGCCTGTCCGTGCCGTTGATCTTCATCGATCCGGTGACCTTGTTGTCTTGAAACGCCAGTTCGACCTCCGTGGGACCCTGGTGAACCGACCGCTTGCGAACAATCAGCGAATCCTTGTCGAGCACGAACCCTTCAGTGAAATCGCCCTTCGGCGACATCATGCGATTGGTCACCGTCCAGGCGCCGCCTTCCGCTTTGATCTCGTTGGCCATCGTCAGCGGGATCGACTGCGCGCCCATCCGGATCGTCACCTTGTATTTGAGCATTCCAGGCTGCAACGGCGTGGCAATCCTGAGCGCGCTCACCGCGCCTGGATCGATCTTGCGCGCCAGCACTACGGTCTTCGGATCGACGGTAATCTCCCGCAGCCTGGTGGCGACCTCGGAGGTCATGTCTTCCTGATATTGCCCTCCCAGGTAGTGCGCGAAAAACTTCTCCGCCGCGGCGATCATCGCCATATTGTTTACCGGCCGCTGGAAACCGTGGCCTTCATCGGGCGCCACCAGATACTCCACCGGGAATCCTCTGTCGCGCAGCGCGATCACGATCTGGTCCGACTCGGCCTTGTTCACGCGCGGATCGTTGAGGCCCTGCACCACCAGCAGCGGCGTCTTGATCTTGCCCGCCGAATTCAGCGGCGATTGCCGCTGCAACTGCGCCTTGCCTTCCGGCGTGCCCGGATCGCCCATGCGCTGGTAGAACATCTTGCGGATCGGTTCCCAATATGGCGGGATCGAATCTAGCAGCGTAATCAGGTTGGAAGGGCCTACAATCGACACCGCCGCCGCGTACAAATCCGGCGTGAACGTCACGCCCGCCAGCGTCGCATAGCCCCCATACGATCCGCCGATGATACCGGTGCGCTTGCGGTCCGCGATGCCCTTGGCCGCCAGGTACTTCGCGCCCCAGGTCAAATCGTCCTGCATCCTATCGCCCCACTGGCGATTGCCGGCGTTCAGAAACTTCTTTCCATATCCGGTGGACGAGCGGAAGTTGGGCTCCAGCACGGCATAGCCGCGGTTGGCGAAGAACTGCGCGAAGCTGTTGTATCCCCACGCGTCGCGCCCCCAAGGCCCGCCGTGCGGAAGAATGAGCGTGGGCAGATTCCTGGCCTGCACGCCTTTCGGCAGCGTCAGGTATGCCGGAATCTCCAGCCCGTCGGAGGATTCGTAGCGGATCGCTTCCATATGAGCCAGATCCTGCCGCGGCAGCTTCTCGCGGATCTTGTATTGCGGAGTCAGCTTTTTGGATTGCCGGTCGAAGAGAAACGTCTGCCCCGGCTCGGTGTCGGAGTGCGCCGATATCAGCCAGAGCTGCTCGTCCCGCGTGTGGGAGCTGAAATTGATCTCGTTGCCCGGCAGCTTGTCTTCGAGGAATTTGTAGTCCGCCTCGTAGGTTTTGTCCTTCCAGTAAATGCGCGTCTTTTCGTACTGATAAACCGTGGCGATAAGCTGGTCGCCGGCCTCGGAGAACAGCGCCGATCCAAAATCGACGCGGTTTTCGGGGTCGCGTTCGACCAATTCCTCCTTGCCGGTTTCCGCGTCCATCAGGACCAGCTTCTCGAGGTTCTCGCCCTCGCCCTTGTTGGTTTCGAGGTAGAAGCGCTTGCCGTCCTTGTGAAACCGCACCGGCGCGCAGGTCTCCAGCACATCGCAGGAATAAATCTTGGTGAACCCTTTGTCGTCCACGCGCAGGATTTCGGTATCGCCGTTATCGGCCGAGCGGGACGCTAGGCGCAACTGGTCTTTCAGATCGAAGATCCAGCCCGTGATGCGGTCCGTATTCTGGCGCAGCAGCGTGCGCTCGCCGGTGGAGATGCGCACCTTGTACAGATCGTGCCACGACTTGTCGCGGTCGTTGAGCCCCACATAGATGATATCGGGCTCGCTGCGCGGCACGTCATAGATCATGGCGCGCACTCCTTTGAGGTCCGTCAGGTTGCGGGCCGCGGGCACTTCCGCGGGCGCCACCGGAGCTGCCGCCGGGTCCACCGCGTAGACGTTATAGTTCTCATCCCCCAGCTTGTCCTGCGCGTACAGCACATACTTGCCGTCGCGGCTCCAGAGATACCCGGGGATGGGGCGCTTCGTATCGTTGGTAATGGGCTTGGCCGAATCGAAAGGCGCATCGGTCTTCTTCACCCAGATATTGCGCGTCTTGTTCAAAGGCTTCAGAAATGCGATGTACTTGCCATCCGGCGAGATTTGCGCTCCCGAGATTTCGGGGTCGCCGAAGAATAACTCGCGATCGATCAGCGGCGGTTGCTGCGCGGCAGCCGGCGCAAGGAGCAGGAGGGTAGTCAGGGGAAGCCTGGTCAAAGAAGTCATGAGGTTGTGTCCGTAATGGTAGCACAGGCTTCAGCCTGTGACTGGAGATTGGCCATTTGCGCCATAAAGCCTGCGCGTCAGATTTCGCTGGACTTTTTCCTCCAAATGCTCTATCCTACTTCTGGCGGCTTCTGAATCATGCCGCC
>OBLW0100002986.1_pt1 | contig 13402 bp, 14 predicted proteins | sample 1520161 | NCBI WGS metagenome assembly OBLW01 (sample SAMEA3539309, study PRJEB22396) | soil metagenome | biome: tundra; feature: field; material: soil | place: USA | collected 2010-05 | depth 0.15 m
GCTCGTTGGACGCGTTGATGGCGAACTCATCGCAGTCCGGCGGGATGCGCAGCTGAGGATGGGTGAGGATGAACGCCCCGATGTCGCGGTCGAGGGTGAATCCGTCCACGCCATCGCCGGTGGTCAGGATCAGCATGGTGGACGGCCCGTACAGCGCGAAGCCCGCGCACACCTGGGCCGTACCTGGCTGGAGGAAATGCTCCACCCGCGGTTCGGCTCCCGGGTCCGGGCTGCGCAAGATCGAGAAGATGGTGCCGACGGAGATGTTCGCGTCGATGTTGCCCGAGCCGTCCAGCGGGTCGAACACCAGCAGGTACTTGCCGCGCCGCTGGCACTCCGGGATGGGGTAGATGTCTTCCATCTCTTCTGAGGCCATCGCGGCCAGGTGCCCGGCCCATTCGGTCTCGCCGATCATCACCTCGTTGCTGATCAGGTCGAGCTTCTTCTGCACCTCGCCCTGGACGTTCTCCACTCCCAGGGGGCCCAGGGGGCCCAGGGGCCCGGCCAGGGCGCCGCGGCTGACCTGGTTGCTGATGATCTTCACGGCGGTGGCCACCGCGTTGAGCAGCCCGGAGAAATCACCGGTGGAGCCGGGATGCCGGTGCTCGGACTCGATGGTGTACCGGGTCAGCGTCCGGCGTTCCTCCCGCATGGCTAGGTCCGCACCGGCGTGGCCGCCGGCGACGAGGCTGCGCTGGCGCGCTGGCAGTTCCCGGCCAGCTCGGCCTGCGCGGCGGCGACCTGGGCCGGGATCCCGTGCCAGGCCCGCAGCGCATCTTCGACCAGGGCCCGCCCGAACGAGAACGTCAGCCGCCACGGCACCGGCTCGCCGGCCGCCGCCTGCGCGTTGATGGCCGCCAGGTTCGCGCAGGCGAAGGTGGCGATGCTCTCGTCCGCGGCGAGGATTCCCTTGCCCGGGGCCACCAGGGCAGTGGCGATCTCGTGCCGTCCAAGCATGGTTGACACTCTCCTGATCAGGTCGCGCCGTCCGCGCCGTCCTGACCCAAGCTAGCCGCGACCTGCCGGAATAGCCTCACCCGCGAGAGTGAACGGGCGGGTGAGGCTGGCTCGCGGCCAGCCTGCCTGTGGGCTACACGCCGAAGTCCGCCAGCTTCCTGAGCCGGCCCAGGATTTCCGCATGCACGGCATCGGGGGGCTGGGCCCCGTCCACGGTGAACATCCACTCCCGGCCGGCGTAGTACTCGAGCAACGGCACCGTGTTGTCCAGGTACACCTGCAGGCGGTGCTCGATGACGGCTTGGGTGTCGTCCGATCCCCGCTGCCGGGCCAGCAGCCGGCCCACCAGCTCCTCGCGCGGGACGTCGAGGTGGATGGCGGCCTGCACCTCGGCGCCGAGGGCGCGAGCGGTGGGGAACGAGGCCTTGGCCTGATCCACGGTGCGCGGGAAGCCGTCGAGGACGTAGCCGCCGTCCTCGACGGCCGCGACGACGGGTTTGCGCAGCATATCCATCACGACGGCGTCCGGAACCAGGTCGCCCGCATCGACGTAGGACTTGATCGTCCGCCCCAGCGCCGTCTCGTCCTTGACGTGCTGGCGCAGCAGGTCGCCACTGGAGATATGGGCCAGGCCGAACCGCTCGGCCAGCCGTTCCGCCTGGGTCCCCTTGCCGGCCCCGGGCGCCCCGATTAGCAGCAGGCGCATCTGATCCCTCGCCCGTCGGCCCGGTCAGTGCGCCGAACTCGGCGGTGCGCGGCTGGTGAACTCGGTGGCAGCACAGCGTGCGTCCTCATGGCGTGATCGTCCTATATATCTGCCCTGTTCAGCAACAGTCCACCCTTCTCCGGGCGGTTGTCTGCGGTCAGCTCTGGCCTTGCTCTGCGTCCGCAGCGGTCAGGATCGTACCGAGGAGCCCGGGCAGACGCTGCTCCAATTCCGGGCGGAGCGAGACGTAGCAGCGCGTGCCTTCGGGGCGCGACCAAGCGATGCCCGCCTGGCGCAGCCGTTTCATGTGGTGGCTGAGAGTCGATTGGGTGACGTCGGCGGGGAAGTCGGCTTGGACGTGTTCTCGCCCGTCACTGAGCACGCGGGCGATGTGCAGCCGGATCGGATCAGCTAGCGCCGACAGCACCGCGGCGAGCTTGATCTCCTCGGCCGCGCAGTGGTCCAGCGATCGCATCGGCCCAGCTTACCGCCAATGATCGATGATTGACATTCATCAATCATTGGCTAGGCTCGGGCTTCATGAGCGTCGAAGCGGATTCTGTGCCGGGACTGAGCGGGGCCCGGGTCCTGGTGACGGGCGGTACCCGCGGTATCGGGGCCGCCACGGTGCGGCGCCTGGCCGCGGCGGGCGCCGAGGTCGTGGTCGCGGCCCGGACAGCGCCCGTCTCACCGGTACCGGGCGGGTGCCGTTTCGTGGCCGCCGATATGGCCGCGGCGGACGGAGTGGCCGCGCTCGCCGGGCAGGCGCTTGAGCTGCTGGGCGGTATCGACGTCGTCGTCTCCAACGCCGGCGGCCAGACCTACCGGCCCGAGGGCGTGCTGCACTTCAGCGACGAGGACTGGCAGCATGACCTGGACCTCAACCTGCTGTCCGCGGTGCGGCTGGACCGTGCCCTGTTGCCGGCCATGATCGCCCAGGGCGGCGGCGGTTCGGTCGTGCACGTTGGTTCCGGCGCGGCGCGCCTGCCGCGGCCGGCGTCGTTGCCCTACACAGCGGCCAAGGCCGCGCTCACCGCCTACAGCAAAGGGCTGGCCAAAGACGTCGGCCGCCACGGCATCAGGGTCAATGTCGTCCTGCCCGGCCTGATTCGCACCGAAGCGCTGGAGGGCCGGCTGGCGTCACTCGCCGAGCAGACGGACGAGGACCCCGAGTCGGTGCTTGAGCGCACCATCGCGGCGCTGGACATCCCGCTGGCCCGGGCCGGCGCCGCCGATGACGTCGCGCAGCTGATCGCGTTCCTGGCCTCACCGGGCGCGGCCTATCTCACCGGCAGCCAGTTCACCGTCGACGGCGGTGCGCTGCCCACCGTCTAGCCCGCGGCGGTTTGCTCGATCTGCCCGTTTACTTCGTTGTTTAGCCAGATTAGGAAATACCTTACTTATAGCTTAATCGCGCCTAGCTAATCACAAATTTCCGGCTGTCTACGGTGAAAGTACTGCCCGAATCCCACAGCTCGGCATTACTGCCGTCTACTATCATGGTGGAGTCACTGGACGGGGTTAACCGGTTCTTCGAAGTGGGCTGCTTACGCCGTGCTTAATGTGCGCTCCGATGCTCACGGAGACGGCGTTGCCACCATCACGGAGATTCGGGGTAAATACGCGGAGGAGGCAGTCCTGGTCGTGTCACATGGCAGCGGCAGGGCGGACTCTTTTGTCGCCATGCACCACGGCGGTGCGGGACCGCACCCGCCCGGGGCCAAGGATCGACTCGCAACGCTGACGCCGCGCGAGGCGGAAGTGCTGCGCCGGATCGCGGCCGGGCAAAATACCAAGAAGATGGCCCTCGAGATGAACGTCACGACCGAGACCTCGCGCACCTATGCCCGGAATGTCCTGGCCAAGCTCGGCGCCCACAGCCGGCTTGAGGCCGCGGCCATCGCCAGCCGGCCGGTCCCGCCCGGCCACCACGAACTGGACCGAGGCCATCCGCTGTTCGCCGCGCTGACGCCACGGGAGCGTGAGGTCCTGCTCCACCTGGCGAAGGGTTGCGGGCAGCGTGACGTGGCCGAGCGGCTGCATATGTCCGGGAAGACCGTTAACACGCACCTGCACAACCTCAGGAGCAAGCTGGGCGTGCACTCCACCCTGGAGGCGGTTTCGCTGGCGCGGTCCTGGCTTGACCAGCGGGCCGCGTCGTGGGATCCCGGCTAACTTAGCGCTCCACGCCTTCATCATCTCGGCGGCTGCCGCTATCCGGACAAAACGGCTGCCCTGTTCGCATTAGTAATCTCGGTAAAATGAGGATTGCCGTTCCTCTGGTGCTGCAATTAATCTCCTCTGCGAGGCTCGGAGTTTTTGTCGGAGTTCTCAGCGCGATGCTGGTTCTGGCCATCAGATCAGTGCCCATCGCTACCTTGATCCAGTTGGCGCGCGTTACTGACGGTATGACACAAACGCGCCGTCCCTAGTGACCGCAACACCGTGGCACCGGGGATCCAGTCAGTAAGAAGAAGGGGAAAAATGTCTGAGCTTAGCATTCACGAGCTGGAAGCCGAGCACGGCGAGGTGCTGCCTGAGCGGGAGACCCTGGGCGTGTACAACTTCTACAACTACGTGATCGCGTTCAACCAGGCGAACGCGCTCCAGGCGTATACGCATTTCTCGCACAACAGCGCAACGGCGGGTCAGACCATCGTCTTCGTGGGCTGAGCTCGCGAACTGCGAAACGTCTGAATGCGTCTTGCCGGGGACCGTTCGTACGGTCCCCGGCAGGTGCTACGAGATGGCCCTCCGCAACCTGAGCGAATGACATCAACAGTCGGCCAATGGCTTGCCCGCCCGGAAATCGGAGGGCACACGAGGAGGCAGCAGGTCATGCCACTGAGCCATGGCTCCCGGGTCGCCGACGCCGGTGCTGCTCGGCTCGGGGCGGGGCCCGGTCTCGCGCGGCCGCCTGACGTGCCGCAGCTGAACCCGGGCGTGGAGCAGCTCGGTGAGTACCAGGGCTCGGGCCTGACCGGGGCCACCTACCTGGTACGCAACGCGCGCGGCCAGGTCGTGCAGGTATCCGGGCTGCTGAACCTGGTGCTGACCGGGATCGACGGCCGCCGTACGGTCAGTGCGATCGCCGCGCGGGTCAGCGCGGCCTCCGGGCGGCCGCTGAGCGCGGGCAACGTCGAGTACCTGCTGGCCCACAAGCTTGCTCCGCTCGACCTGCTGATCTCGGGCGACGGAGCCCGCGACCACGCCGCGGCCCGGCCGGACCCGGCGGTGCTTGTGCTGAGGCTACGCCGTACCCTGGTGCCAGAGGCGGCCGTGCAGCACCTCGCGCGCCTGTTCGGGCCGCTGTTCAACCCGGCCGTGGTGGTGGCCGCGCTGGCCGCGCTGCTCGCCTCGGACACCTGGCTGCTCCGCGTCGGGCAGCTGGGCCCTGCCTTCCAGTTCGTACTGCTCAGACCGCCGCTGTTGCTGCTGGTGCTCGGTCTGTCCGTGCTGTCGATGCTGTTCCACGAGTGCGGTCACGCCGCCGCCTGCCGCTACGGCGGAGCCCGGCCCGGCGTCATCGGCGTGGGCTTTTACGTGGTCTGGCCCGCGTTCTTCGCCAACGTCACCGACACCTACCGGCTGGGCCGCGCCGACCGGATCCGCACCGACCTCGGCGGCGTTTACTTCAACGCGGTCTTCGTCCTGGTACTGATGGCGGCTTACCGGGTAACGGGATACCTGCCGCTGCTCCCGGCCGTCGCCCTGATCCACGTGGAGATCCTCCAGCAGCTGTTGCCGTCGCTCAGGCTGGACGGATACTTCATCCTGGCCGACGCGATCGGTGTGCCCGACCTGTTCCGGCGGATCGCGCCCATCCTGCGCAGCCTGATCCCCGGTCGGCCGGCCGATCCCCGGGTGCAGGGCCTCAAGCGCGCGCCCCGGGTGATCCTGACCGCGTGGGTTCTGTTCGTGGTGCCCATGCTCGGCGTCGAACTGACGCTTATCGTTGTCCATGGCCCCGGCCTGATCAGGACCTTTGCCCGTTCCCTTGGCGCTCAGGCGGATATTCTCATCGCCCAGTCCGGGCGGGCCGACGTCCCGGCCGTGCTGCTGAGCGCAGTCTCGGTGGTGCTGCTCGTGCTGCCGATGGCCGGCCTGAGCTACATCGTGCTGCTCACCGGGCGGCGGGCGCTGCGCTCCCTGCTCGCGGTCAACCATCGGCATCCCGCCCTGCGGCTGCCTTCCGTGGTCATGGTCCTGGCCCTGGCCGCCGTGCTCGCCGCGCAGTGGGGACTCCTGCCGCCGATCGGCGGTCGCGCCACCGCGCCCCGGCCGTCAGCGGCAGGCCTGGTCACCCTCCAGCGGGTGCCGCACCGCCCCTCGCCCCGGCTGGTGCGGCCGCGCCATCAGGCCGGTCGCCATCAGGCCGGTCGCCGGGTGGCCGTGCTCACGGCGGTCAGCGCGCGCGGATTCGATCCGCTGGGCGTCCCGGGCGACGACCCCTCCGATGAGAACAGTGACCTGGCGGGTTACGCCGTCGACAAGGATCTTCAGACCGCCTGGCAGAGCCAGTACTACCTGGGTAACCCGGTGTTCGGCGGCCTGAAGGCGGGCAGCGGGCTGATCCTGGATATGGGCAGGACGGTGCGGCTCAGCTCCGTCAAGGTCACCTTCGGCTCCGCGCCAGGCGCCGACGTGGCGATCGAGGTCGGCAACCACGACACCCTGGCCGTGTCCACCTTGGCCGCCTTCAGGACGGTCGCCACCGCCGACGACATCGGGGGCACCCATACCTTCAGGGCCGCGAGATCAGGGCCGGCCCGCTACCTGCTCATCTGGTTCACCAAGCTGCCGCCGGCCGGCCCCGGCCGGTTCCAGGCCCAGATCTTCAACATCACCATCCGCGGCACGGCCAGCTTAAAGCAGGAAACCACCCATGAGGATCAACGTTGACCAAGTCATGAAGGGATGACCATGTTGCCCAAAACGAGAAGGTTGTGGTCACGCTGCGGGTTGATGGCGCTGACGATACCCATCACGCTGTCTATGACAGGCGCCGCGTCGGCGGCTGTTAACGACAATTCACCAGCGCAGACCCAAACGTATGACAACCTGGCGCAGGCGAGTTCGCAGACGGACCGGTGGACCGACTTCTCCGTGAAGTACCAGCTCGAGCAGACTTCCGCGGAGACGGTCAACGGCGACAATAGCGCCGTTGCGTCGACCAGCTACTGCCATGACTGCGGTGCCGTGGCGATCGGTTTTCAGGTCCTCGTGATATCAAGGCAGGACCTGGCCAACCTCCACGTGAGCAACACTGCCGATGCGGCGAGCTACGCCTGTACCAGATGTGACACGCTGGCGGCCGCTTACCAGATAGTTTTCGCCACCAACTCACCGCAGCTGACCTTTGATCAGATGCTGGGTCTGGCCGGCATAGAGCAAAAGCTGGATGCCCTGAAAACTTCCGGCCTCAGCACGGCCCGCATGCAGCAGCTGGCTGGCGAGTTCGCACAACAAGCCGTGTTCATCCTGCAGGGGGGCATCGGCACTTACCGGGACGGTAACGCGCCGGCATATTCTCCGGCGTTGCACGGTGCCGGGCTCCCGGCCAATATGGCCGAAAATAGCGGGCCGGTTACTGACCTGTACGTCAAATACAAGAACGGCTGAGCGTGCGTCAGGAGATCTGCGGGTAGGGGAGCGCGGCCACGAGGACGTCGGATACCTGCGAGCCGGGACCGGCACCGCGTGTCCGCGCGACCTTGCGCCAGCCCCAGGTGCGGAACGCGTTCTGCGCCGGGGTCGCCGCGGGCAGCACGGTCAGGGTCGCTCGCTCCTCGGCCCGGCTGGCCAGGATGAGGTCGTGCAGCCCCTGGCCGATGCCCTGCCGCCGCCAGGACGCGCGCACAAGCAGATCGGTCAGCGCGAAGGTGCGGCCGGGATGTTCTGCGGTGACCTCGTCTGGCAGCGGGGTGGTCAGGTCGCGCCACCAGGAGGTAGCGGGCCGCAGCGGCATCCCGGAGCCGTAGCCGACCAGATAGCCGCCGTGGCGAGCCTCGGCTAGGACGAAGCCCGGCTGGCGGCGCTGCACCAGGAAGCGGCCGGCGAACAGCGCGGCATCGTCGGGGCCCCCGTACGGTAGGTCGGCGCGAACCTCGGCGTGCAGGGCCTGCAGCTCCTCCGCGTGCGGCGCGGCCTGCCTCCCGTCGAGCAGCTGGAACGCTATGCCATCGGCAGTCACATCCACCTCCTCCCCGGCCGGGGTGACCTGCTGCGAACAACAACCCGGCGACGCGAAGACGTTCCGCGTCCTCCACCGCCCCAGCGCAATGGGCTGATGGCCTTCGGGATGCGGAGCAGAGGCCAACGCAGCCTGCCGCCCGCAGGTGCTCCCGGGCTATCGTGCGGCCGTGGCGATGGGCCGGTCGTGGCGGGCGGTGCTGGCGGTCGTGGTGACCAGGAGCAGGTAGATGATGGCGGTGGTGAACCAGCCCAGGCGCAGCAGCCGCCGCTCCCCCCTCATCCCAGGCTCCCCCGGGCCGGGCGGGCCGGGCGGCCCAGCGCGCGCGGGCGGCTGGCGGAGACCTGCGCGAGTTCCAGCCGGGCCACCCGGATCCCCTCACCGGTCAGCCGGTAATACTTCCTGGGCCGCTGCCCGTCCTGCTGCGGGGTCTCCCACGCGGAGGTGACCAGCCGGTCGTCTTCCAGCCGGCCCAGCATCGGATACAGCGTGCCGCTCTTCAGCCCGGCCGCCTTCATCAGGTCATAGCCGTAACGCGGCGCCGCAGGATCTTCCAGAAACGCCCGCAGCACCCGTTCCAGCGGCGCCGTCATCTTCACGGCTCACAGACTACATGTATAGGCGACATATGTCGCCTGCTGGAGTTTGCCTGCACGCTCCAGATCCAGCACCCCGGCCTCAGTCCTGCTGCGGGCAGCTTCCAGCGCACGCCAGCGATTAGCCGGGGGCGGGGTGCTGGTTACCGGGCAGGCGGGAATCCCGGCCACTGACAAAGCTCTGCGCTCAACATCAAGATCGCCAAGTGGCAGAGTTCACCCGAACGTGGACCCTAAAGTCTCGCGGCGATAGCACCTGCCGCGGCAAGCTTAGCCACGATGAGTTCCGCCGATGACCGCCGTCTCGTGACGAAATGTATCGTCCAGGGTCTCTCGTCGCGGGCTTCACGCTCAAGCGCCGCCCACAACCAGGTGAAGCTGGTGACAGGGTCCAAGCCCCCGCGTCCGGCGCCGAGGAGCGGAAACGCCAGCGAGCTCAGAGCGGGTTTAAAGGAGTCCCGCTCGGCACGCGCCAGGCTGAACACATTGTGCACGCTGCCGACGATCGCAGCGGGCTCGATATCGTAGTGGTTTGTTCCAGGGATCGGGACGGCGATCGCCGCGTGGTAAATCCTGCGAATCCGCTGGTTCGCCATCTGCCCGGGAGCTACCGCAGCTACCGTACCGGGGGCTACCGGCAGGCCAACCCGTCCGTGGCGGCGCATCCATGCCGTCAGCTCTTCACCGATTACATCGGTTACGACCTCGCCGTCCGCGCTCTTTACCGCAGCAGCTCTCCGGACGGCCGCCGAAACTGAGGACTTAAAGTACTGCGGAAGCTGGAGGTATATATTTTCTGGTACCACTAATATATCTACGTCCGAGAGCAGCTCGACCGGCTCGATGTGGACGACGATCGGAAATCGATCATTGCCTATCCGGCCCAGAAGCTGTATCTGCTGGTCAAGTTCCGCCCGCACCGAATGCGGTCTGCCGGGAGTGTCTGAGGTCATGCACAGCTTCAGTATCTCCTCGCCTACCTGCTCGAGGACGATCCGCTCATGATGCTTACGGAAACGCTCCACGCTCACGCCGTATATGAGCGCGGCACGCCGCCGCCGATCCTGGGCCACCATGTCCCGTTCGCCGCGACCGAGGCCGAATGTCGCCGAGGCGGCGCCGCCAAGGTCGCCGCCGCCAAGGTTTTCGACCGCCGCCCGCACCATGGCCTCCACGGCGCCAGGCCCTCCGCCGACAGCGGAGGCCAGAGCGGCGCGGCCTGCCGCCCGGCCAAGATTTTCCAGGTCAGTGTGCCGTAGGCGGACGAGCCCGCGGTCTCTGAGTATTCGCAATTCGACGATGATCTCATCGAGTGTCGGGACGTCGGGCGCCACTTCCATAGACCGAGCATGCCCAGTCTCGAAGGAGACCGCAATGCCCTGCTGGATCCGCTCATTGACGCACGCAGGGCAGCCAGGGGTCCTGGGGACGTCGCTAGGCCCCAGGACCCCGCGTAGCTTTATGGTGCGGAAGTTCCGGCCTCTCGCTGAGCTACGGTATGGGCTGACGAATAACTGGCCATTGCGGGCAGGCGGCTGATGGTAGCCGGAACCGCAGTCCGCCTTGCTCTCAGGCTAGCCAGCTGAGCAGCATGACCAACATATGGATCACGTGGGGCTGCATGTACGTTCTCCTCCTTTCACAGTCTGGCCGGGCCGATTCGGCTAGGCACAAACAGTGAAACCGGGGATTCGTCCGCTTGGCTGGTCGGGATCTGGGCGATATCTGGTTGACTGCCGGGCAGGCTGCGGCCGCAGCCGGGTTATTCCTGCCAGCACACGCCGTAGCCGAGGCCCAGCCTCAGCGTCCGGAAGGCGACGTGAACCTCGCCGAAGCGATCGGGCGCCAGCGTGGCCTGGGTGGGGCCGTGTTCATAGATCACGGCTGTGGGCACGCCGTGGAGCGCCCAGATCGCCCGCGGCAGATGCTGGGGATTGAAGCGCACACGAAGCTCAAAGTGATCGCTACGGTTGAAAGGAACGTATACATAATGTGAGGCCATACGTTGACCGGCGGGAATGCGAAGCCTGAGGGCATATCCGTGGCGTTCGCCCTTGCTCAGCGGCCGCGGCAAGACAATGACGTTCCTGAAATAGCTTTCGTAAGGTTGCTCGCGTAGCTCGAGCGACCCGCCGTGGAGCAACTCCGATTCCAGCCCGTGCGCCTGATCGGCATCAGTAGGGTGGCGAGGGACGCTGACCGACGTCGCCAGTTCGCTGAGGCCGTCTGAGGTGGCGACGATTACCCGCTGCTCCAGAGCCTCAACCGGCTCGGTGTCGAGCCGCAGAAGCGCGCTGAATGACTCGACGAACCAGTCTTCTGCGCCCGTCGCTACAGAGGGGATGCCGCCTCTCGCCGCTGCCTCATTGGCGGCTCTCAGGCCTGGCCGGACGCGGTCGGCGGCCCCGGCGGCATCGGGGCTTTCTGCATCGCCCCAGGGCGGCGCGATCGAGCCGAGACGGCCATGTGGCGCATCCTGGTCAAGGGCACGCTGGATCTGGGCCCAGTACGCGCGCCACTGGCCAGGATCACCCCCGCACGCCTTAACGAAGGCCATGGTGACCCGAAGCGTCGGCAAACGCCTTCCCGCGGTGGCTTCCTGGACCGTGCTGGTGGCATAGTGGGCACTTTTCCCGAGCTGCTCGTAGGTTAGACCCGATGTCTTGCGAAGATCACGCAGCCAGAACGCGAACTCGCGTACTGGTGATCCGTCTCTTTCCAGCGGCTTCTGCGCCCGTCCCATAGTCCACTGTCCTTCAGTGCGATCGACGTGATTTGTCGCCGAGTTTTCCATGAATCGCCCGGTTATGCCTATTTAACTGCATGTCTTGCGGATCGGGACATCCCTGATTTGCGGGATTTGACCCGAAGTCCCCGGTAGGGCTTGTGGTGACGACCGGACGACGGTATAAAACGGACCAAGTACGTAGGGAGGGACACGAGGACAGGGAGGCGCCGCAGGGGGGTGTTGACGGCGATGCGTCAGGTGCGGTGTAAGAACTACGGGCCGAATTCTGATGCATTCTGGTGCGGCGTCTCCGCGGCCAGGCCTTCTCCGGGACGAAGCTGTGACGAACCTCGCAAATCGGCATATTTACGCTTATCAATGACTATGAAATGGCCGTTCAGCCAAGTCGGGCGGGTAGGCGGCAAGTCATCGCGGCCGACGGCAATCCAGTTGCCCGGCGCGGATCGATAAGCGGCGACGGTGTCAGGGCCTCTCGTGCCTGGGCAGGGGAAACGTGTCGTTCCCGCAGATACCCAGCTGCCGCGCTTAGCAATTGGGCTAGTTCCTGGCCAGGTCAGCCGTCGTTGCTATTGGGTGGCCTAAGAAACATGCTCTTTGGGGGGTGGTCCAGAAAGATGAATGCTATGCCGGAATGGAATACGGCCGGCGACCTGGAAACGGCTGTTGCCGAGTCCGCGGATCCGGTCGGCTCCGCCGCGTCCGCCGGATCCGAATCCCCGGCGTTCGAATCCCCTGGATCCGAGCCGGCCGAAGAGCCGGGTGAACTGATAGCCGGGATCGCCGCTTCGGTCAAGGAACTCGCGGGCTCGGCCGAGCGCTATCACGTCCGGGCCGAGCAGCGGGAGAACGTCATCGACCATCTCCGGGCCGAGGTGGAAAGGCTCAGGCGAGGCGAACGGCGCGGGCTGCTCCGGCCGCTGCTGGTAGAGATCTGCCGTCTGCGTAACGACCTGCTGCGCCAAGCCGGGGAACTGCCGCAGGACTTCGACGCTGAGCGAGCCACCCTGCTGCTCAGGTCATACGCCGAGTCGGTCGAACTCGCGCTTGAGAACAACGGCGTCGTCTCGTTCGCGCCAGGCAACGGCGATGCCTTCGACCCGCGGATGCACAGGCGGGTGGGCGGAGAGCCTACGCCCGACCCGGCCTTCACCGGACGGATAGCCCAGGTACGGCGCGACGGCTATCTGGACGTCGACGCGAACAGTCCGATCGCGCCCGCAGAAGTGGTGGTGTTCGCCGCCGCTACCCCGGAATCCCTTCAAGATAAGAAAGAAGAACAGTGAGCGAGCCGCAGCAGGGGATCTTCGGTATCGACCTCGGCACCACTTATTCGGTGGTCGGTTACATCGACGAGACGGGTCGCGCGGCGGTGACCCGCAACAGCGAGGGCGACGACACAACCCCCTCGGTGGTGTATTTCGAGAGCGAAGAGAACGTCGTGGTGGGCAAGGTGGCCAAGGAGTCGGCCGGCCTGTACCCGGACCAGGTGATCTCCCTGATCAAACGGGAGATGGGCGACCGGGACTACCAGCGGGCATTCTTCGGCACCGAGCACACGCCCCCGTCTATCTCCGCGCTGATCCTGAGCGCCCTGGCCAAGGACGCCGAGGCCGACACCGGGCGCAAGGTGACCGACGTGGTGATCACCGTGCCGGCCTATTTCGGCTTGCTGGAGAAGGACGCTACCCGGCAGGCCGGGGAGATCGCCGGGCTGAACGTCATCGGGATCGTGCCCGAGCCGGTGGCCGCCGCGCTGCACTACGGGGTCACCGGGAGCGCGGATGGCACCACCTTCCTGGTCTACGACCTGGGTGGCGGGACGTTCGACATCAGCCTGATCAAGATGACCGAGACCTCCGTTGAGGTGCTGGCGGTGGGCGGCGATCACCGGCTTGGCGGCGCGGACTGGGATGAGAAGCTGTTCGACTACATCGTCGAGGCGACCATCGCCGAGTGCGGCGACGATTCGCTGCGGGACGACGAGGCGATGCTGCAGGAACTGCGCACCCTGGCGGAGAAGACCAAGAAGGACCTGTCCACCGCCGAGACCAAGACGCTCATCGTCCGGTACACGGGGACCGCGGCCAAGATCACCGTGACCCGCAAGCAGTTCGAGGAGATGACCGCCGACCTGCTGGATGAGACGGTCCGCATCACCGCCAGAACGCTCGCCGAGGCTGAGGAACGGCATCCGGGTATCC
>OBLW0100002988.1_pt1 | contig 13393 bp, 6 predicted proteins | sample 1520161 | NCBI WGS metagenome assembly OBLW01 (sample SAMEA3539309, study PRJEB22396) | soil metagenome | biome: tundra; feature: field; material: soil | place: USA | collected 2010-05 | depth 0.15 m
CCAGGCCGTTTAGCCTGGCCATAAATCAATGTAAGTTATTGAAAATAATGGTCGGGGAGAGAGGATTTGAACCTCCGACCCCCTGGTCCCGAACTGTGAGAATCAAAACTCTAAGTGCTTTGCATGGTGTCGCTTAGGGACGGAAAGGCCATTCTATCTTCCCCTCGCTCGTACCGAAGTTGTACCGAGGATTCTTTCAGGTTTAGACCCAGCTTCCCTTCGGTTTGTGCGCCCCCAAAGGATGAGTACTTCCGCTCATGATATCTGGTGATTCGTCAACCCGCGCATCCAGCCCGCGGTGTTGAGGTAGTCCGGATCCATCGCGGGTGTGCGCAGGCCTGCCATCTCCAGGGCTTGAAGCACAAAGGAATTCCAAGCAAAGAGTCGATGGTAACCAAAAAACGGATTCCCAAGATCGGTGGCCAAATATTCCTGGCTGGTCGGGTAATCATTGTCCGTATGGCTTTCAGCCCACAGCCGGTTTGAAATCGCGTGTTCCGCCCTTTGCCATCCGTGTAACTTCCCTGTGACGTAGCCGCAGATCTCAACCCTCATCCAGCTGCCGCCGTTGTAGTACACGCCATCCGCTGCCTTGTTGGCATAGCCGGCTGCGAACGAGTCACTTACCATCGGGTGCCACTTATCTGTAAAGTAACTCCACACTTTTCCGGGCGCTGGCAGCCCTATAAAGATCGGTCGTACCGTGCCGCCCTCACCGGGGTAAGGACAACCGCTTTTCGGTAACATGACAGGAATGCGATTGAGGTGACTCACAACCATTTCGTCAGTAAGCAGTTTTCGGTTGAAGAGCCAAAGCGACAGGAACTCTGGGAATATATCGGTAAAGCCTATTGCGTCGGATATGTTCCGAGCCGGGCGAAAGAATCCGCGCTTCGCATCATAATAGCTACGATATTCCTCTTCAGCCTTTTCAATGTAGCTTTCCGAGATGGACTCGCTTAGTTTCGGAATTCGAAGTTCGCGGATGACCCTAAGCAGCACGGCAAGGACACCCTGATTTTCGCATAATATTTTCGTGCCCTCCGGGTAATGAATAACATCGAGTTGACCGATGACAAACTGGGCCGTGCAAACGGCTTCGCGCCTCGGATCGTAGGCGGCCAGGCAGTATTCGGCGGCTCTCTTAACCCTATCCATCGGGAGTTCAGTTCCGAATCGATGGCGGTTGAGGTACGCCCACATCAACCACAATGGCGTTGAGTCGTTGGACTTGCGCTCCAGATTCGCAATATTGGGTTCCACCAGCGTATTGATTGCCCCGTCTGAACCCTGGTTGTCGGCCCAGAGAGTAAACACCTTCTCGTTCAGCTCGCGGTTATGGGTGCCGTTGAGGGCGTAAAAGCTATCGCGCAGATACATTTCGCCTGCAGCCGAATACCAGATGCTTGGAGCCAGCATGGGAAGTCGGCCTCCCAGTTCGGCGCTCCAACTCAGCATCATGACGTCTGCGTAGAGGATCTTCTCCGTCTCTCCACCTTTGAATCCAAGGCCCTCCGCGAGGTGAAGCTGGCTGGCAAGTCGGTAACCCCGCACAGTATCAGCAACCGCGTCGTCCACAAAAATGAAAGCAGCCTTTGTTTGTGGGACTCCCATTTCCAGAAGATGGCAGGGCTCGGTGCGGGTGGCAACACGAAAGAGTTCGACATCCCGGACCTGAAGCGAGGGTTGTTGGCCGCCTTCCAGATGGGCGAAATTTGAATGGAGATCGGCGAGTGAAAGCACGAGCGCAGCGCCCGTACCCCGCAGCGCGGGCACGACAAATGATTGATGAAACTCTGTAAAGGTCGATGGAGAGGCAGGCGCCGTGTCATTAAACAGAGTGAGGTCGGCTAGCTCGCGAAACTGATCGTCTGTGTCCCATGCGCGGACTGATATTGGGCCAGCGGCACGATACTTGAGGCTTACGGAATAGATATTGCCCGCCCTGGCGGCGAAAGGCAACAGAACAAAGCCGCCTGCATTCATTTGGGAGAGAATGACGATGCCATCTTGTTGCTCGAGTTGCATCTCGCCTCTCTTCCTCCACAGCGGAGGCAGCGGGAGATCGACTCGCGTGCGGGCTCCTTCTCCGGATAACTGAACTGTAACCTCGCCAAATGTTTGTCGGATGAATGCGCCTTCCTTTTCGCGCTCATCGATTCGCGGGAGGAAATAGAGATTGAGATCCGGAATCTCTATTGGTGCAGGTTTGACGGGTGTTCCATCCATTCGGATGATGCGGCTCCATTGATTGCGATATCCGCAGTCGGTGAGCAAACCCACGGTAACTCCGCCATCTGTGCGAAAGCCTGCTGCAGGAAAGTACTCCCGCAATGGTCCCCCCTTACAATCCGGATGGTCGAAGCTCCAGAGCTTCGCGTGTGCCGCCTCGGGCTCCAGGCGATTTGCAAGTTGGTAGAACAGCGTGAACATATCTGCCTGACGAAATCGAATTGTCTTTCTTACGACCTGCGAGGTGATAACTTCATATCCCACCTCTACGGATAGAGTAGTTCGCAGGCTTTTGAGCTGCGTTTCTCCGCTTAGGGTGATTTGCTTGGCGCCTCCGCTCCACGCGCTGGCTTTCCAGTTATCAACCCTGTCTTCGAGACTGCGATCGGGGTTTTGGAAGATTGCGGAGAACTCTCCACCTTGATGGTGCCGCGCGACGGCTTGACCGCGAAAAAGGATCGTGACTCCATATTCTCGATTCGCATTACCGGTAACTTGCAGAGAAATGAAATCGGCTTCAGACGATACGGTGGCGCGTGCGGAATTCGACAGCAGCATTGCCGCAGTCGTGCTTGCCGAGAGAGCAAGAAATTCGCGGCGATCCAGTTCTCTGGCGGGAGCCATGTTCCTCACATTGTTAGAACCCGATTCGCCTTGTCCGAAGACCCTGCGCGAATGGGCACTTGGCCCGATTCAAGGGTGGAGTAACTGGTTTGCGCTGGCCTGCGGCTGGAAACTGCCCGCACGCTCGCGTTGCCTGCGGAGTGCTTCGTCGCGTTGTGTGTCAACGAGCATGTGAGTCTGCTTGGCCTCCCGCTCTGCCTTTGCGTTCAAGCCCAGGCGCGCATAGACTCGGCTCAGCTGATAGTGGGCGGGCGCGAATTGGGAATTCAGCGCGATGACATGTTCGAAGGCTTTGCGCGCTTGCGGCCACTCCTGTTGCGCCACGTGGAGTTTGCCGAGTTCATAAAATGGATTAGGGGAGTTGGGTTCCAACGCTGCGGCTTTTTCAAGTGCAGTGGCAGCCTCCGCTTCACGCCCCAGTCGGCTGGCCAGGAGGCCAAAGTAGTACTCCAGCGGGTAATGGCCGGGGAGTTTGCCGCGCGCATCTTCGAGAATGCGAATCGCTTCGGAGTCGTTGGCTTCACGGGAGTAGGTTTGCGCCAGACCTACATAAGCAGCATCAAGTTCAGGGTCACTTGCAAGCGCCGCATGAAATGCGTCGCGTGCGGATGTGTAGTTTGACTTGAGCATCTCAACCGCACCCAGGCGAAGCTCGAGGGGCCCGGTTGCGGAAGTCGCTTCCATTCCATCATGGACGACCTGGATTGCCTCGTCATAGCGGTCGAGGTCCATCAGGAGACGCGTGTAGTCCAGTGTGCGATCCGGATTCGATGGGTCGGACGCTGCTGCGGCGCGATAAGCTTCCAAAGCCTCGGGCATTTTCTGCTGCAATTCAAACGCTGAGCCCAGGAAGGTAAGCATGTCCGCATTGTTGGGCTGCTCGGAAAGCAGTGTTGTTAGAAGGGTGGAGGCCTCGACGGGCTGGCCGCCGAACAGCAATGCCAGGGAGAGATTGTAGCGGCTTTGCCACGACGGGTCGAGCGAAGCGATGCGCCGGAAACAGTGCACCGCCTGGCTATAGTACGCACGACGGCTAAGAAGAACCGCGATCTGAAATTCACGCGCGGACGGAAGCTGGTTGGCTTTCTCGAGCTGCTCGATGCGCTTGGACGCATCATCCACACTGCCTATGCGAACGTACGCTTCCACGAGCCCCGCGCCAACCTCGGGATCTTTTCCCGACAACTGGCCTGCGTGTGAGGCCTGCTCGATCGCCTCAGCATCACGGGATGTCGCGAGAGCGAGTAGCGACATATAGTAATGGGCAAAGTCATCGTTGGGATTCAAACGCAATGCTTCGCGCAACTCGGGCTCCGCACCGCCATAGTCCTTTGCAGTAAGGAGATTGAAGCCCAGGTTCCTGTGCGGCGCCGTTTGTGAAGGGTCCAGGCGGATTGCATTGCGATAGTGGTTACAGGCCTCATCGATGTGACCTAGCTGGGTCTCGGCAATCCCTATGAAGTTTTCAATTGCGGGGTTGCTGGGCGCGAGGCGATGTGCCGCTTCGAGCTTGACGAGCGCTTGATCGAATTGTCCCTCGCGAATGAGATTGACCCCCTCCTGCAACGGCGAAGACTGCGCGCTCAACGCTGCGGCCGATGCGAGAAGAGCGAGCACGGATGCGACCGTGCGGAGCCGTGTCATGGCTTAGTTCCTTCGGTAGCAACGTCTCCGGTTGAAAGCAGGGTCATATTTTCGATCTTGATGGCGCGCACCTGGGCAAAGACTTCAGCCGCTTTTGTAGCCCTGCCTTCTGCACGAAGGGCCATTGCAAGTTGATAGTGTGCTGCGCCGTCCGGATCATGCGTCAAGGCAGGTTTCAGCACCTCCTCAGCGCGACTGTAGTTCTTGTCGATCGCATACGCTCGGCCAAGTTGTGCATAGGGCGGCCACAGATCGGGCTTGCTTTTGATCGCGGACTCAAGATGCCGAATTGCCTCGTGGGCGCGACCCAACGCCACGAGAACGGCGCCCAGTTCCCCGTTCGCTTCGGGATTGCCGGGGTCCACTTCCAACTCGCGCTTAAACTCCGCCAGGGCGTGGTCCGTGTCGCCGTGCTTCCAGTAGAGGTGGCCCAGCCAGAAATGCACGCCGGGAAGATCCGGCTTTTCGGCAGCTACAGCAAGATACTCGGCTAGAGCTTTTTCGTCCTCCTCCCGCCGGACATAGATCTGACCTTGCATCTCATGCACCTGATAGGAATTCGGCGCTACTGCCACAAGACGCGTGAGTTGGGCCATGGATATCTGGCGGCGAGCCAGGGTCAGATTGTAGCGAGCGACATGATCGCCAGGGTTTGCCGCCAGCCAGCGCAGCAATTCCGCTTCGGCTTCGTCATTGCGGTGTTTGAGTGCGGCCTGCTTTGCCTGAGCAAAAGCAGTTGCAGAGGGGCGCGGACTGGATGGGGCTGGGACAATCATTCGGTATGCCCGCAGTGACGCGTCCTCGTTGCCGGCGAGCGCATACAACGCCGCAAGAGCGGCATCTTTCGCGGGACTTGTGATTTGGTCCTCTTCCAAGTGCGCCGCGGCTTCGCGGCACAACGGCACGAGTTTGGTATCTGGCTCGGTGCGACCGGTGCCGTCCTCCACAGGAAGCCCCAAGGCATCGAGTGCCTCGCTTGAGTCGATTTCGAGAGCCGCGGCGATGCGGGACAGTGCTTCCTTCCGATTTCCCTGGAGGAGGAGTAACACTCCACTGCGTGCCAATGCGGCAGCGGAATGCGGAGCAAGTCCAACGGCTTGATTCACCTGCTCCTGCGCGTCTGCCAGGCGAGCTTGCTCGAAGAAAATCTCGGCTAATTCCAATCGCGCGTCGAGCAAGTGCGGGTCTCGCTCGATGGCGCGATGAAGATGGCCCTCAGCCTTGGTCCACTCGCGCTCTCCGGCGTAAATGGTTCCATAGATCAGGTCAGAGAGAGCGGTTCCGGACGACTCCTCAAGAAGTTGCTCCGTCTGCTCGCTGGCGGCCTTCCCGTAGGCCTCGCCACAAGCCAGCAGCACATCTGGATCGTCGGGAAATTGCTTGACGGCTTTGCGGAGTTGGAGCAAGGCTGCGTCCACCTGTCCTGCATCCCAAAGCGCCGTGCCCAGCCAGTTTTGCGCTAACTTGTCCGCTGGATTCTCCCGGACAGCTTCACGCAGTAGCGAAGCTCCCTGCACAGGCCGACTCAGTTTCACATCGTCGATTCCCATCCAGAGTTTGACGCCGCGCATGCCTGGTCTCAATCTGGCGGCGGCGGCCAGTTCGCGGGCGGAGTCGTCAAATTTCGATTGCGCGTAATAGACCAGCCCAAGGTTCACATAGGCTTCAGGTAAATCCGGTTGGAGCCGCAGCACTGCTTGATATTCACGCGCAGCCTCGTTCAGCAGGCCTTGCTGCTGATCCTGCTCAGCAGCGAGAAAATGCCTTTCAACCTCAGAGCCTGTATGTTGAGCACTGCCAGATGCCAGCACCATGGCCGTCGCGGCTATGAGGCAGGGAATTCGCAGGAACCGGCATGAAAGGGAACAAATCATAAATTGAACTCGGCTCCCGGGCCTCCGCAAAGAGGTCCGGGAAACATTGGTGCGCTAGAAGGTTAAACGAAGATTCGCCTGAATGCTGCGTGGCCCGTTTTGTCGATTGGACGCTTGACCGAAGCCACCAGTGCCGGCCTGCGTGTTGAAGCCCGTATATTGGCCAGCCCGGTTGAATGCGTTGAAGAACTCCATCCGAAAGACTGTTTTCACCTCATCTGTAAACATCGGAATTTGTTTCGAGAAATTCAAGTCTTCATTGTGGCTGGCGAATTCCCGGATCGTGAGCGCCCTCGGTGCATTGCCAAATGTGAAGTTCGCCGCCGGCACAAACGCCGCCGGGTTCAATCGGCGACTTTGCCCGAACACCCAGCCGCCGCCGCGAAAACCATCGATGCTCTGCCCCGGCACGAGATCGGCACGAGCGGAGGCCCCGAGATTGCCCGCAAAGATTCCCGAGTCCCAGTTTGGAGAACCCACAGAGAGAGGGGTTCCGCTTTGATAGGTTTGCACACCGGCGAACTGCCATCCTCCAACCACAGCATTCACGGCTCCTCCTCGATTGGCAAATCGCCTGCCCTTTCCGAATGGCAGTTGATAGGAGTAACTCAGAACCAGCCGTTGAGGGATGTCGTACTGGCTAAGTCCCTTTTCGACTTTCAGGTTGTAAGTATTCAACGCACCGGAGTTACCATTTCCATTCCACGCCGACTGGCTCGGATACTCCGAGTCGGCATTGGTCAGTGTTTTGGACCAGGTATAGTTTGCCAGCACCGTAAGTCCCTGCGAGAACCGCTTCTGCGCCTGAACCTGTAGCGCGTGATAGGTGTAGTTGCCGAAGGGATCGGACATGGTCACCGAATCCACTTGTGCGTTTCCATATTGTGGGAACGGCCGCAGAGCCTGAGAAACAGAGCCCGAGAATCCTGCATATGGCAAAGGAACGAGTGACTGGCCCGCACAATCTGCATTGGAGGCTTGCGAGTTGATGTCGGCATGCAGACATGCACCGCGCGCCATGTTTGCTGGAAGCCCCTGGTTGGGGTCGTGCATGAAGGCTTGCAAATGATCGCCATGATCGCCGACATAGGCCATATCCACAATCACTTTTCCCGGTAGCTGCTGTTCTATGTCGAGAGTCCATGTTTGGGTGGTGCCTGGGCGCGCCGTCGTTGACAAAATAAACACCGGGTTGGCTTGGCCGTTCATCACCGTTGGGTCGATGAACGGCGGGGTTGGGCCGGGATAGGCGGTAATCTGCGAAAGCACAACTTCCGGCGTCTGCGGACTTGCAGAACCAGGATAGCTGTAACTCCCGAAAAACCCCTGCGAGTCGTTTTCGCCAAAACCGCCGATCTTCAGGTTCTGATAGTAGATTCCATATCCCGCGCGAACCACCGTACTTGGTGTAGCTTGATACGCGAATCCTACGCGTGGACCGTACGAATTGTGGAATGTATCCTGTGAGCCATTCGATCCCGTTCTGCCGGTCCCCGTACCCAGAAACTCGTAGGCGCCGTGGAGTCCGCCGGCTCCGGGATTTGGAAGGCTCGGATTAACGAACGACTGTTGGCCATGGGCCTCGGTAACTGGTGTAGGGATCTCATACCGGAAGCCCAGATTGGCGGTCAGTCTTGGAGTAACTTTCCAATCGTCTTGCACAAACGCCGCGTAGTATTTCACGCGCCATCCAAGTTCCTCGGGTAAAGCGATGTATGCGCCAGAGGCGGCCCCAAGATAGAAGCTCGCAAATCCAAACCCGGAGTTGGAATCTGCCGGGCTGCTGGTCGGGCCGGTGTCAAAGTTGAATTGTCCCGAAGTGCCCGTCAGGATATTGATATTGAACTCCTGCAACCGGGTTTCCGCTCCGAGCTTGAAGCTGTGCCTGCCATGCTGCCAGGAAACAGTGTCGTTGTATTGGTAAGTATTATCGTAAAACTGATTGGCTCCATCGCTGGGCATGGCTGCCCCGCTTGGATAGTTATAGTTAATCCGGGGGAAAGTGGTGTCCTTGACTCCTTTCAACCCGAGTTTGCTGGCCCAATTTCCTCCATAACTCCCTATGCCGCTGAACTCCTGACGATAGCGGCGACTGAATCCTGCATTGAAGTGGTTCAGAAGGTTGGGCCTGAATATGTAGTCGTAACCAAGGCGCACGTAATGCGTCCTTTGATTGGTTGAACTGGCGTCCAGGGGAGCGCCGTTAATCACGTACCCCGTGGGACGCCAGTCGTAGTCGTAGCTTCCGCTGATTTTCTGTTTCGCGCCGATGTTCTGATCGATGCGAATCTCATACTCATTGGCATTGGTCACATTCTTCGATATCTGTTGAAGATTCAGGTAGGGCGAAGTCGCAGTTGAAGGCGCCACAGGCAGGAAAGGTGACATCGCCGTGAAGATCGGATCGGCAGGCTGTGTGACCTTGTTGCCGGGATAAGCCTGGCACGGCTTTCCCTGATTAGCTCCTGTGCAAGTGGAGTAATCGTAGAGGATGTGCGCAGGGAAGGTGTTCCCAAAGACCGTCGTCGGCGTAAGCAGCGCGGAAAAGTCTCCGCCCACCATGGCTTGTGTGGGTGCCGAATTCAGGCTGTTTCCTCCTGTATTGAATCGGAAGCCTTCATAGTTGAACATGAAGAAGCTCTTGTCCCGGCCATGGTAGAGTTTGGGAATGTATACCGGGCCGGACACAATAGCGCCAAAGTCGTTTTGCGTGTCGACCGGTCTCGTTGTGCCGTCCAGATTATTGATCCAGCTGTTGGCATCCAACGATTTATTCCTCAGAATGTCATAGACCGATCCGTGCAAGGCGTTGGTACCGGATTTCGTGACAAGGTTGACGAGACCTCCGCTCATTCGGCCGAACTGGGCGTCAAAGGTATTTGTCATTACCTTGAACTCCTGCACAGCCTCGACACTCACTCCGTAATTCATCTGCAGGTTCGCAGAAGCCAGTTCAATTGTGGCTCCGTCCACGAAAATGTCGACGCCGGACTGTTGGCCGCCATTCAGCTTGAAGCCGCCCTGCTGTGTGGGGGAGTTTGTGTCGGAACCGGAAAATCCAGGCGTCAACTGCACAAATTGCAGAGGGTTGCGAACCGTTCCATTGAATTGGAGCGGAAGGTCTTCAATTAGCTCGGTTGATACGGTTGTGCCGATGTCGGAAGACTCGCTCTGCAACTGTGATGCATCGCTCGTAACCGTAACGCTCTCAGTGGCGGCGCCGACCTTCAAGACAACGTTGACGGTCGCCGTGCTGCCCACATTCACCGTAATGCCGTTTTGCGTGTAAGACTCAAATCCATTGGCGGTGACGGCAAGTGTGTAAGAGCCGGGTTGAAGCTCTGGGAATGTGTACAAGCCATCTGTGCCGGCAACGGCTGTAAAGCGGCTGCCTGTATTTGTCTCTGTTAGATTGATTGACACCCCTTCAAGGCCTGCTCCGCTCGCGTCTTTTATTGTGCCTGTTAACGTGCCTCTACCCGATTGGGCAAGCGAGGGAACGCCCGCCGCCAGACCGAACGCCACCATCAGCGATACCATCAGGCCCCGCATTTTATGCGCTTTCAGCCTCGTATGCTTCATTGTGTCTCCTTTTGGACTCCGCATGTTTTCAGGCCTCCGTTGTGTTTCTGGTAATGCTCGCGACAGAGGGGGGTTCCGCCGCTACCAGAGCCCCGAGAAATTCGGTTGGCAACGCCGATGGATGACAAATGAAAAATCACAATCACCGGCAGAGCGTATCTGAGTGCATGTCACCTCCCAGCCCTCGGCGCGCGAGCGCAGATCTCACGGTTTGATGGTGCGGTGCTCGCGTAATGGGTGTGCAGAATCGTTCATCATGAGCCCTTCGGGAATATCGGGCCTTTGCGCCGGCATTCGCGACAAGAAGCCGGGCTCTGGAATGCCATTGATAAGCTTTTGGAAATGGCGCTGCCGCTGCAAGGGCGCTCGCTCAAGATATCTTTGAGAATCAACAGGAATTACACGTGATTCTCATCCATTCACTCAATGAACAGCCATCAACGCAAGGCCTGGGCGACAGTGCAGCGGTGCTTTTTATGCTCCAAAAGAGGAGCCCTGAAGCCCTTGGGGAAGGATGCTCTTAGGCATCTTCCGGCATTTTTCACCATCGCGAAGAGGATTGTCTGTCCCACAATGGCTTTCCCCTTTTGGATTCGATGCGCTATGATACATGGCCCCTCGTGATGCACCTGAATACCGCCGTGGAAACGGATCAAGCGCTATCGTCTTTCGATGTTCCCTTGCCCGGGCAAACAGGAGAGTTGGAAGACTGGGAAGGCGAACCATGAGACCACTTTTGCACGGATTCTAGGCCTTTGGAGTGCTCCCCCCCGCCATCTGCTTCACCCGAAGGCAGATCACCATTTTGGCGAGTCACAGGGCAATGGCTGGTTCGCAACCTGTGGCATGAAATGCTCCCCGACGATATCGGCTGTGTTACGCGCCTTTTTGGGGGGCCTGGTTGGAGGAGCGTTCTAGATATCAGCGACTTCTTGTAGGTGCGGGAAGAGGCTGAGCCGGGAGCCCAACCAGCCGCTGGTGTGCGGACACCAAACACAAAAGTGCAGCAGTTTGTGGCGGTGGACCGCTTCACAGCAGATGGCGGATCACTGCTGACCTTCGCATATAGACTGATTTCGGGCTTGTCGGTAAGGCACATCAGATCGACTGGGAACGATCTTGATTGACTCCGACTCCAGAAAAGCTAAAGCCGCATTCGCAGCGTCAACGCTCGCACCGGGGCCAAGCAGAACATCATTAACAGGTAATATTGGAGTTGGTGTCGCTCCAGAACCTTGCGCCATCGAGATCATCCCAAGCGGAAATTCGATGTAGGGGATAAGCGATGCGCCCGTGGAGCGAAAGCGGATCGGATGAACTAGGTCCGTCTTATCTTTATCTGGCGATATTGGAAGAACGAGCCTCCACTCCCTTTCGTGATAGAACGCGCGATGTTTGAGGAGACCGGATAATCTGTGAAGATGTTGCCTAGCGATATTCAACCCGGCATTGAGCTTTGCTTTGAACGCCGGGTTGTCAAATGCGGCGGTTGTGACCTTTAGGATTTCAGTGAATTCCGGCTTTGTCTTGCTTTTACAGAAGTCGTTCAAGAATTCCTTTACTGTCTCGGTCCACTTGGCTTGACTCTCTTTTACGAACTGATGGATTGCGAACTGAATGAGGTTTCTCTTTTCATCATCGTCGTAAATACACGGTGCGAATGTGACGGCAGAATCAGATTCAACGATTGGTCTATGCATCCTAAGATCGAAAGAAATGCTTACGCCGAAAGTGCCGTGAGAGTAGCCTCGCCACTGACTCAAGTCGTCTGCGGAATCGGTGAACGACGCTACAAAAATCTGGGCGCGATTGGGGTCTAAGAAGTCAGAGGCGAAAACACCGTTAACAGCAGACTTGAGGACATCGCGTAAGGGAAAACCCAACTCGCCAAACTCCGACGCGTGCTCCACCACTTCATTGGCCACCTTACGAGCGTGGACAAATTCCTCGCTGTCGTTCAGAAACCGAACATCCGTCGCATAAATATTGCCGCTTGCGATGATGCCTTGAAAGCCTTGGACCGATGTATAGTGCCACAGCTTCTCGGGTATTGGCTGGTGCACCCAATCGTAGATAGGATCGCCACTTAATCCCACTTCCATCTCGAACCACCTTCGCTCAATGGCTTCTTTCTTGTGCGGTTCGCAACCGCCCAAGAGCTATCCCAAGCAACGGCTATTTTCTCCCATCCGCCCAGCTACATTACAGCGCCCTACTAGCAGACAGCCGGTTGTAAATTCTGTCAAGCATCGTCTCGTCGATTTGGAAAGGATAAACTAGGCGGCATCCGACGCTTCGCTTTAGCTGCCAGTTTTGCTGTTTAGCTAGCTTTCCCTTTACTGCATCACTTCTTGAGGAGCCGACATGTCTTGCAAAAGCTGGCATTCATCAAATGCCTGATTCAGTGTGTCCCGGAAGATGGATAGCAACTCCCTCGTGCACTGCTCAACGAGCATCGTGTCGGACATCATGGCTTTGCCTCTATGGGAAATGTTGCAGCGCACTTGGTAGTAATAATCGAGTGCCTGTGCTGGTTTCGTGGCACAAAGCTTTTTCGCTGTCTTTGAATGTGTCGGATAGACCCTATCCTCACGATTCACGTGCTTCTGAAGTGCCTCGCAGAAGCCCTGCTCAGATGTCATCTTGTTTATCTTCTCCATCGTCTGTGCCTGAAGGTGATACCGTAGCGCCGTGTACCGTTCGATAGATGTCCACAGAAGCATATACGCCATCTGCAAATCCAACAGTCGGTAAATCAAATCTCGCGAACTGTATTCACTCGTTTGGCTTGAGGGATCGTACTTTGCCAAAGTCAATTCGACCAAGTCGAGCGCCTCATGAAACAGAGGGTCCTTCCGTCCATCCCATACGGCGTCCTCAATGTGGCGCGCACCGTTTGATGACCTTGCCACCAACAAATTGATAGCAATCCCCGCGATAGTGTTTCTGGACTCCCATTTATAAAGCGTCTCTGGCTCTATGCTCGCGATTTGCTGATACGCGTCCGCTGCCTTGTCAGACGCGAACTTGAGAAGGACACCACCTACTTTCGAGCAGCCATCAACGAATAGTGGTACTCCGTCTTTCTCCATCAGATCGCCGAGGACGTGCTCGGGCTTGGATTCTTCGACGAAATCTCGAAGCACGTCAAAACCTAGTTGTCCCGGTTTGAAAAGACCATAAGCGAAAAAAGGCAACTCCGGATTTTCGGGCAGCGGCATTCTCAACTTATTGAGGAACGAGTTGGCCGTTCGCTCCAGCTTTTGCTCCAGTTCGGGTGGAACCTCGGCCAATCCAGTTGTGGTTGAGATGTGAAGATTTCCGTCGATGATCCGGAAGACCGACATTGAATAGGCTCCTTGGAAATACTGTAGTTCCCTCAGTCACCCTTTCTTATGGGTGACTTTTTGGGTGACCTAGCAAAACGCGTTCGCTGC